>Ga0209053_1000864_pt1 | contig 17177 bp, 15 predicted proteins | sample EBPBio152010_DNA_FD_185864 | JGI IMG/M metagenome (GOLD analysis project Ga0209053, IMG submission 185864) | Wastewater treatment Type I Accumulibacter community from EBPR Bioreactor in Madison, WI, USA - Reactor 1_7/15/2010_ DNA (SPAdes)... | ecosystem: Engineered > Bioreactor > EBPR >... | reverse complement strand
TTTCAATCCTCCTCTCCTCCTCTCCTCCTCTCCTCCTCTCCTCCTCTCCTCCTCTCCTCCTCTCCTCCTCCCCTCTTCTCCTACTGCGCCTGGTCGATCGGCATCAGCAGGACCTCGTGGACCGTCGCGCCCGCCGGCGCGGTGACGGCGTAGACGACCGCCTCGGCGACCGTCTCCGCCTCCAGCGGCGTCGCCGAGAAGCGGCTCGCGGCGATGAACTCCTCGTCGGCGATGGCCTGCGGCAGCTCGGTCGCGACGGCGCCCGGCTCGATGCTCGTCACGCGGATGCCGTAGCGCGGGCCGAGCTCCATCCGCAGCCCCTCCGAGAAGGCGGTGACCGCGTGCTTGGTGGCGCAGTAGACCGCCCCGCCGACGAACACCCGCCGCCCGGCGACGCTCGACACGTTGACGATGTGCCCGGCCTTGCGCTCGGTCATGTGCGGCAGTGCGGCGGCGGTCATGAAGAGGACGCCGTTGACGTTGACCTCCACCATGCGCGTCCACTCGTCCACGCGGGCGTTCTTGACGAACGAGAGCGGCATCACGCCGGCATTGTTGACGAGCACGTCCAGCCGCCCGAAGCGGTCGAGCGTGGCGCCGACGAGCGCCTCGCAGTCGGCGCGCTGCGTGACGTCGGTGGGCACGACGAGGGCGCGGTCGGCGCCGATCTCGTCGGCCAGGGCGTGGAGGCGGTCGGCGCGGCGCGCGGCGAGGACGACCGACGCGCCCTCGGCGGCGAGTGCACGCGCCGTCGCGGCGCCGATGCCGGAGGACGCGCCGGTGACGACGGCGACGGTGGACGCGAGGCGGGACATGGGAGCGCGGGGCGTGGGGGCGTGGGGGGCAAGTTCGTACCGGCCCTCGCGCTGCCGCGGCGGCGTTGCTTTTCGCCGGCGCCATGCGGCCGTTGACGTGATCGCGCCCGCGTTTCTCCCCGCCTCCGGGGATGAAGGTTCCGTGCGCGCGTCGTATCGTGCCCTCGTTCGTGCGCCCCGGCGCCCCTGCGACTTTTCCCCGCCCTGCCATGACCGCTTCCCAGATCGGGCGCCTCGCCGCCCTCACGGCCTTCGCGCTGCTCTCCGGCTACACCGCCCAGGCGCAGTGCAGCGGGCGCTACAGCCAGCAGGTGTGCGCCCAACTCGACGGCGCGCGCTCGACACTCGCCCGCGAGGGCTTCTCGCAGACCCACGACTACACGGTCGACCGCCTCAACGACGACCAGGAGGACTCGTTCACGGTCACCCTCCGCGCCGACCGCGAGTACGCCATCGTCGGCGCGTGCGACAACGACTGCTCGGACCTCGACTTCTGGCTCTACGACGAGAACGGCAACCTGATCGACGAGGACACGAGCACGGACGACGTGCCGGTCGTGCGCGTGACCCCGCGCTGGAGCGGCGAGTTCCGCATCCGCGTGCGCATGTACGCCTGCTCGGCCGAGCCGTGCTACTACGGCATCGGCATCTTCGGCGACTGAGTCCCGGCGTCACCGGCCGACGCTCAAGCGGGCGTCACCGGCCGACGCTCCCGCGCGGCGGCGCTCCTCATGCGAGGGGCGTCGCCGCGCCGCGTTCCGGGTGTCGCGTCCGGGCGTCGCCGTCAGAGTCCGTTGGCCGGCGCGATCTCCTCGTAACCCAGCGACTCGGGCGCCACGATGTCGCCAGTCGTCATCTCCACGAATGGCTCCTCCGGAATGCCGTCGAGGATCGGCTGCGCCCACGCGCGGACGCGCTCGCCGAGCACGCCGACGATGTCCGGCCGGCCGCCGACGGCCGTCCAGACCCGCGCGGCGGCGTGCTCGGACGCCGTCCAGAACGCCAGCAGGGCGGCGGCCATCACGGCGCGCTGCCGCCGCACCACGCGCCGCCCGACGGGGCAGTCGCCGGTGATGACCGTGCCGTCGGCGCGGCGGTAGAGGCGCGCACACGTCCGGCCCGGACGCGCGATCAGCCGGTGGATCTCGGGCGTCGTCATCGCCGCGAGGTTGTGGACGCGGAGGCCGCAGGCCTCGCAGTGGCGGGTGCGCTCGTCGCCCCGCATCGCCGACCAGTCGGCCGGGCACGGGGAGGCGATCCGGACCCGGTCGAGCACGGGGTGAGCCATGCGACGGGCGGGAGGGTGAGCCGGCTCAACGCCGGGATGGCCGGGAACGTGTGAACGCCGCGCGAAGCGATCTTGCCGGCTCCGCCCCGTTCGCTCCCGACCGGCCATGCCTCCCGTCTACCGCGCGCTGCGCGCCCTCACTGGCGCGCTCGTCCGGCTGTTCTTCCGCGAGGTCGCCGTCGAGGGGCTGCGCCATGTGCCGGGCGCGCGCGGCGGGCTCCTCGTCGCGTGGCACCCCAACGGCATCGTGGACCCCGCGCTCATCCTCGCGCGCTTCCCGCGCCGCATCGTCTTCGGCGCGCGCGACGGTCTGCTGCGCTGGCCGGTCGTCGGGCCGATCATGCGCGCGCTCGGGACGGTGCCGATCTACCGCCCGCAGGACGCCGCCGACGATGGTCCGAACGGCGAGGCCGCGCGCCGCGCCGCCAACGCGCGCAGCCTCGACGCGCTCGCCGCCGAGGTCGCGGGCGGCTCGTTCGCCGCCCTCTTCCCCGAAGGCGTCAGCCACGACCTTCCGCATGTCGCCGAGGTGCGCTCGGGCGCCGCGCGCCTGTGGGGGCGGGCGAGCGCGATGGCACGCGAGGCCGGCGGACCGCCGCCGGCGCTGATCCCCGTCGGGCTCCACTACGAGGACAAGGACCGCTTCCGGAGCCGCGTGCTCGTCGTGTTCCACCCGTCGCTGGAGGTGCCCGACGCTGCGGCCGTCGAGGCCGGCGACGCGGCGGCCGTCGACGCGCTGACGGCGCGCATCGAGCGGGCGCTCGTCTCGACGGCCCACGCGACCGACGACTGGGACCTCCACCACACGATGCACCGCGCCGCGAGCCTCGTCCGCGCCGAGGCCGCGCGCCGCGCCGGCGTGCCCGTCGGCGAGATGACGCCCGGCGAGCGCGTGCTCGGGATGGCGCAGATGTGGACCGGCTACCAGTCGCGGCGCGCCACGCACGCGCCCGAGCTGGCCGCGCTCCGCGAGGCCGTGGACGCCTACGAGCGGCGCCTGGAGTCGCTCGGCCTCGACGACGCCGACCTCGACCGTCCGCCGCGGATCGTCCGCGACCCGCTGCTGTGGGCGCTGCTCGTGCTGCAGGCCGTCGGCGTGTTCCTCGTGCTGCCGCTCGCGGTGGCCGTCGGCTACGTCGTCTCCGGCCCGCCGCACCTGCTGCTGAAGGCGCTCGCGCGGCGCTACGCGCGCGCCGAGAAGGACGCCGCGACGGTCAAGCTGCTCGGCGGCGTGGTGCTCTATCCGCTGGCGTGGGTCGTCGCAGCCGTCTTCGCCTACGTCGCCACCGACCGTGCGCAGGCGGTCGTGCCGTGGCTGCCCGACGCGCCCGGCCTCGCGGCGCTCGCCGCGTTCGCGCTCTCGGCCGCAGGCGCGGTGGCGGCGCTGCGCTACACCGAGATCGCGCGGGCGACGCTCCGCGCGCTGACGGTGCGGCTCACGCGCGCGCGCCGGCGCGCGGCCGTTGAGCAGCTGCGCGAGCGCCGGGCCGTCCTCCACGACCGCCTCGTGGCGATGGCCGACGGCCTCGTGCTGCCCGCCTCGCTCGCCGACCGCGTCGGCTGACGCACTGCCGGGGTCGCCGCGCCCGGGATGACCGCGCCCGCCTCCCCGGACGAGGGGAGGTACGCCGCATATGTCTTGGACCACCTTGGAGCCTCTCCTCCCGGATGCTCATGTTCCTTCGCCTCGCTCTCCTGCTCCTCCTCGCGCCGGCCGCCCACGCCCAGTGGACCGACATCGGCGCCACGCTCGGTCTCTCGGGCTCGCTCAGCGTCCGCAACGTCGCCACCGACGGCACCGTGCACGTCGTGGCCGTCGGCGTGGACCCCTTCAACGCCAACCGGTTCGCGCTCCTCCGCTCGCTCGACAGCGGCACGACCTGGGCCGAGACCTTCTCGGGCTTCGACGCCACGGCGGACGTCCCCTTCCTCGGCGACCTCGACGGGCAGTTCGTCGCCCTCGTCGCGACCGACGAGGGGGCCACGCACGTCCTCCGCTCGTCCGACCAGGGCGCGACGTGGGCCGAGACGGCCACGCCCGCGCCCGGCGGCGGCGCGTGGGCGGCCCGGCTCGGGACCACTTACGTCGTCAGCGGCGCCGACGGCACCCACCGGTCGACCGACGACGGCGCCACGTGGACCACCCTCACGAGCACGATCCACCGCGACCTCGTGGTGTTCGGCGGGCAGGTCTACGGTCGCACGGCCTCCGGCGGCTACATCGAGCGCCTCGACGGCGACGCGTGGACCCGCCTCACCGACCCCAACCTGCGCTTCCTCCAGTCGCTCTGGGCGGCGGACGGGCGGCTGTGGGCCAAGCGCACGCGCGACGCGGCGCCCTACGCCTCGTCCGACGGCGCGACGTGGGCGACGGCGTCGGCCACCGGGGCGTGGCTGGCCGCCACGCCCGGCGCGGGCGGGACGTCGCCGTGGATGCTCCACACCGCCAACCTCCCGCCGCTCCTCGTCACGACCGACGAGGCCGCGACGGCGACCGACGTCACGGCGGGCTACCCGCTCAACGGCGTCGGCGACCAGATCTGCCCCGGCACGTTCTCCATCACGCCCACCGAGGTCCTCGCGCGCGTCAACTGCGGTGTCTTCGACATGCGGCTCTACCGCTACGACCTCGGCGGCATCACGGCCACGAGCGGCGCGCCCGACGCGCCGGCGCTCCGCGTCTCGGTCGCGCCCCACCCGGTGCGCGACGCCGCCACGCTCCGCCTCGACGGGCTCGCGCCGGGCACCGCCGCGCACGTGACGCTGCTCGACGCACTCGGACGCGAGGTGGCGCTCCTGCACGACGGACCGCTCGCCGGCGGACCGCTCGCGCTGCCCGCCGGCCTCGCGCCGGGCGTCTACGTCGTGCGCGTGCGCACGGCCGACGGGCACGCCGCGTCGCGCCGGCTGGTCGTCGCCCGCTGACGCGCGGGGTCAGCGGACGCGGAGCGTGGCGCCGGCGCGCGCCGAGTCCACGGCGACGCGGGCGCGCGGCGTGCCGGCGAGCCAGCGCTTCGCCCACGCCGCGCGGAGCGAGTCGGGCACGACGACGTCCAGCCACAGCGCCTCGAAGGTGCGGACGGGCGCGGCGAGCGTCGCGACGCGAGCCGCGGCGGCGGCCGAGTCGGCGGGCAGCGCGTGGCGCCCGACGGGGACGCGGACGGCGCGGGCGCCGTCGGGGCGCACGCCGGCGGCGTCGGCGGCGTCGCGCGCCAGCTGGATCTCGACGTTGGCGGGCAGGCGGCTCGGCGCCGTGTAGGCCACCTGGAGCGGCGGCGGGCCACCGATCCCGACCGCCATCGCGACGACCGACGCGCCGTCGGGCAGGTCGAGCGACCCGAGCGCCGCCGCGACCCGCTCGTCGGCCGACGGGACGGCCGGCGCGGGCGCCGGCGAGGACACGACCGAGCCTCCCGCCAGCACGCGTTCGACGGTCACCGTCACCGGCTCGCGCGCGCGCCGGCTCGCCTCGCGCGAGAGCGACGCGCCGAGGCCCGTCGGCAGCGGCTCGCGCGAGGCCACGCGGAGGCGCACCGCCGACCGGTCGGCGCCGTAGGTCACGCTGCGGTCCAGGACCACCGCGCCGGCGTCGCGCGCGGCCTCGACGGCCGACGCCGCGGCGCCCTGCACGCGCGACTCGCGCAGCACCTCGGTGAGGCTCGCCGAGAGCGGCCACGCGACGAGCGCGACGAACGCCAGCACGAGCGCCACGCGCGAGCCCGGCGACGCGAACACGCGCAGCCCGGCCACGAGCGGCACGTCGGCCAGCCAGCCGGCGAGGCCCGACGCCTCGCCGCGCTCGTGCCACGCCCGCGCGCGCAGGACCACGTCCGGCCGGTGCATCCCGACGAGCAGAAAGACGCCGAGGCCAGCCAGGACGATCCCCGCGAGGTTGGCGCCGAAGAGCAGCAGGCTGCCGGCGGCGACCTCCGGGCGGAGGGTCCCGAGCCCGAAGCCGGCCGCGCTCAGCGGCGGGATCAGCGCGACGGCGACGGCCACGCCGGGGATCGAGCCCGAGAGCGTCGAGCGGCGCGAGGCGGTCACAACGGCGCCGGCGAGTCCCGACGCGATCGCCACCGCGAGGTCGAGCGTCGTCGGGCGCGTGCGCGCCGCGATCTCGTCGGTCACGGCCGGGAAGGGCAGCAGCCACGTCATCAGCGCGGCGAGGGCGACGACGCCGGCGGCGCCGAGCGCGATCGTCGCCAGCGTCTGGATCGCCAGCCGCCCGTCGCCGACGGCCAGCGCGAGCGACAGGCCGAGGATCGGCCCGAGCATCGGCGCGACGAGCATCGCGCCGATGACGACGGCCGTCGAGTCGAGGATGAGGCCCAGCGTGGCGATGGCGCCCGAGAGCAGCAGCACGAGCCAGAACGGCGTCGACGTGTCGGTCGCCGCCTCCGCGGTCTCGTCGAACACCTTGAGGCGGTCGCGGCGCAGCAGCCCGAGCGGCTCGCTCGGCGTCGATTCGGCATCGGGCACAGACTCTTCGGGCACAGGCGGTTCGGGAGCAGCAGGGGCGCGCGCCTCAACGCGACGCCCCGTCCGGCGGTTCGCGCCGGCGATTCCCGCCGACGGATCGCGTCACCGGCGCGCGCCGTATCGTGGCGCCTCCGCCCGACACCGCCCGATGTCCGCCCTGCTCGCGCCCGTGGACGTGGCGGTCGTCGGGGCCGGACCCGTCGGGCTCGCGCTCGCGGCGATGCTCGCGGCGCAGGGCGTGGCGGTCGCCGTCGTGGAGCGCAGCGAGGCGCCGCACACGATCCCGCGCGCGGCGCACCTCGACGCGACCGCCCGCGCGATCCTCGCGCGCGCCGGCGTCGCGGCCGACGGGCGCCCCATCTCGGGCTTCGACCTCGTGGACCGGCGCGGGCGCGTGCTCCTCGCCGCCGAGGCGGCGGGCGGCGACGGACGCCTCATCCACCAGCCGACCGTGGAGGCCGACCTGCGGGCGCGACTCGCCGCGCTCGGCGTCCCGCTCCTCCCCGGCCACGAGGTCACCGGCCTGGCCAGTGACGCCGACGGCGGCATCACCGTCGGCGTCACCGGCGTCGCCGGCGGCGCGCCGTTCCGCCTCGCGGCGCGGCTCGTCGTCGGCGCCGACGGCGCGGCGAGCACGGTCCGCCGCCTCGTCGGCGCGCCGCTCGTGGACAGCGTGCGCGGCGGCTTCGCCCAGCGCTGGCTCGTGGTCGACGTGCGGCTGGCGCGCGACGTGCTCCTGCCCACGCGCCTGCAGCAGATCGCCGACCCGGCGGCGCCGGCGACGTACGTGCCGTTCGGCGGCGACCGCCGGCGGTGGGAGTTCCGCCTCGCGCCCGGCGAGCCGGACGCCGACGCGCTCGCGAGCGTCCCGCGCCGCCTCGCCGCGGTCGTGCCGGCAGGCACACCCGAGGGCGCCGTCGAGGTCGAGCGGGCGGCGGTCTACACGTTCCGCGCCGTCGTCGCGCGCGGGTGGCGGCGCGGGCGCGTGCTGCTGGCCGGCGACGCGGCGCACCAGATGCCGCCGTTCCTCGGCGCCGGCCTCGGCGCGGGCCTGCGCGACGCCGCGTGGCTCGCGGACGCCCTCCCGCGCGCTCTGGCCGGCGACGACCGGGCGCTCGACGGCTACGAGGCCGAGCGGAGCCGGCACGTCCGCGCCACGACGCGCGTGGCGGTGCAGATCGGACGCCTCGTGACGCTTCCCGACCCGTGGGCGCGCGCGCGCGACGCCATGCTCGCCGGCGCGTCGCGCGCGCGCGGGCGCCCACCGACGATCCGTCGCGACGTGGGGTGAAAGGCCGGACGCGCGGCCCTCTTCTCCCATGGTCCATCGTCTGTCGTCCATCGTTCCTCGCGGTCCGCCCTACCTTGGCGACCTCTTCCCTCCCGATCCCGATGCGTCGTCTGCTCCTCGCGTTCCTGCTGGCCGCTGTGCCGGCGTCGGCCCAGACGGTCCCGCCGCGCGGCTCCGACGCCTCGTTCGACGTCGCGTCGTGGAACGTGACCTTCTTCGGCTACCCCAGCGCCGGGCCGGGCAACGACGCGCTGCAGCGTCAGAACGTAGGCGCGGTGGTGCGCCAGGCCGAGATCGACCTGTGGGCGATGCAGGAGATGACCGACTCGGCGGCGTGGCAGGCGCTCCTGGCCGAGCTCGCGGCCGACGGCTACGCGGGCGTGCTGGGGCCGGACGTCTCGTCGAGCCCGATGTTCAACCAGCGGCTCGGGTTCATCTACAACCCCGACGTCGTGAGCCTCGTCACGACGCGGACGATCCTCGCCGGCAACGCCAACGACTTCGGCGGGCGCCCGCCGTTCGAGCTGATCGCCAACGTGACGAACAACGGCGTCACGCGGCAGATCCGGTTCATCTGCCTCCATGCCAAGGCCGGCAGCACGCTCGACGACTACAACCGCCGCCTCGCCGGCTCGACGGCGCTCAAGACGTTCACCGACGCGTACCGCGCGCAGGGCATCGCGTTCGTGGTGCTAGGCGACTTCAACGACCGGCTCACGCTCTCGATCACGTCCGGCCAGCTCTCGCCGTACCGCAACTTCGCGCAGGCGACGGCGGACTACGAGTTCGCGACGCGGACGCTCGACCAGGCGGGCACGCCGACGTACTGCTCGAACTCGACCTGCACCAGCGGCAGCCCCATCGACCACATCCTCTTTCCGGCGGCGCTCAACGGCCCGTACGTCGAGGGCTCGGGCGGGCGCTATGCCGAGCTGGTGAGCGCGATCACGAACTACCGCTCGACGACGAGCGACCACCTGCCGGTGACGGCGCGCTTCGACCTCTCGACGACGAGCAGCGCCGACGGCCCGGCCACGGCCGGCGGGGCGACGCTGCTGCCGCCGCGCCCCAGCCCGACAGCCGGCGTGACGACGCTCGCCGTCTCGCTCGCCGCGCCGACGGCGGTGCGCCTCGACGTGCTCGACGTGCTCGGCCGCACCGTCGCGACGGTGCTCGACGGCCCGCTCGCCGCCGGCACGCACACGGCGCGCCTCGACGGCGGGGCGCTCGCGCCGGGCGTCTACGCCGTGCGCCTGACGGCCGACGGGCGCACCGCCACGCGCACGCTCGTCCGCACCCGGTGAACCGCAAGGTCGGCGGAGCCAACACATGACCGCCCGCCGTCCCACGCGGGACGACGGGCGGCCGGCGACGCGCGGCGCGGGCTACAGCCCGACGCCGACGCGGACCATGAACAGGTTGAGCTTGTACGTGTTGTCGGTCGTCAGGACCGTGTTCTCGGCGAAGCCGGTGAGGTCGAGCGCGTAGCGGACCTCGCCGAAGCCCGAGAAGCCGGTGACGGGCATCTTGAACTTGGCGCCCGCGCCGATGTTGGCCGCGACGTTGACCGAGCGCGTGTCCACGAGCGTGCCGCTCTCGCCGATCGGGAAGCGGAATTCCGGCCCGAGCAGCGCGTAGCCGCGCACGACCGGCGTCGGCGTCGTGACGTGCACCTCGACGGGGATCGTCAGGAAGTCGGCCGAGGTCGGCTCGGCCTGGCCGGTCTGCTGCACCTCGCCGGCGCGGAGGTAGAAGGCACCGGTGCGGACGGCCAGCATCAGCGCCGAGAAGTCCACGTAGACGCCGGCGTGGAAGCCGGTCGTGTTGTCGAGGTCGGCGCCGGCGACGTCCGACAGGCTGGCGAAGTTGGCGCCGCCGGCGACGCCGAAGCTGAGCTGCGGGATGATCTGGGCGTGCGCGGCCGGCGCGAGGAGGCCGACGACGAGCGCGGCGAGGAGAGAGCGCATGGGGACGGGGGGGATGAACGGGAGGGGTAAGGTCGCCACCGGCGGGCGAATCGTCACACATCGGCCACGCCGGGCACGGCCACCCCCGCAACCTCGCCCGACACGCGGCGTTCCGCCGTCACCCCTGCGCTCCCGCTGATGACCATCGGAATCACCTGCTACCCCACGTTCGGCGGCTCGGGCGTGGTCGCCACCGAGCTCGGCAAGGCGCTCGCCGCGCGGGGTCACACGGTCCACTTCATCGCCTACGCGCTGCCGTTGCGGCTGGAGCACGTCACCGAGCGGCTGTTCTTCCACGAGGTGCGCGTGGGCACGTACCCGCTCTTCGAGTACCCGCCGTACGCGCTCGCGCTGACGAGCAAGATGGTGGACGTCGCGCGCCACGAGAAGCTGGACCTGATCCACGTCCACTACGCGATCCCGCACGCGACGAGCGCGGTCCTCGCGCGCGACATCCTCGCCGCGCGAGGCCTCCGCCTGCCGGTGGTGACGACGCTGCACGGGACCGACATCACGCTCGTCGGCAAGGACGCCAGCTTCAAGCCGGTCGTCGAGCACGCGATCGACACGTCGGACGGCGTGACGGCCGTCTCGGACTGGCTCCGCCGCGAGACCTACGCCGAGTTCGACGTCGCCAACGACATCGACGTCATCCCCAACTTCATCGACACCGAGCGTTTCCGACGGACGCCCAAGGACCACTTCCGGCGCGCGATCGCGCCCGACGGCGAGAAGCTGATGGTCCACGTCTCCAACTTCCGCCGCGTCAAGCGCGCCGAGGACGTGGTGCGCGCCTTTGCGCGGCTCCACGCCGACGGCCTCTGGCCGGAGGGCCACCCGATGCACGGCCAGCCCGGCGGCGTCAAGCTGCTCATGGTGGGCGACGGGCCGGACCGCGCGGCCTGCGAGGCCGTCTGCCGCGAGGTCGGGCTCTGCCACGACGTCCGCTTCCTCGGCAAGCAGGAGCCCGTCGAGGAGATCCTCTCGATCGCCGACCTGTTCGTGATGCCGTCGGGCAGCGAGACGTTCGGCCTCGCGGCGCTCGAGGCGATGGCCTGCGGCGTGCCGGTGGTGAGCACCGACATCGGCGGCCTGCCCGAGCTGAACGTCCACGGCGAGACGGGCTTTCTCTGTCCGCTCGGCGACCTCGACGCGCTGACCGACGCCTGCCGCCGCATCCTGACCGACGACGCACTCCAGGCGCGGATGGCCGAGGCCGCGCGCGCGCGCGCCGTCGGCGAGTTCCGGCTCGACCGGATCGTGCCACGCTACGAGGCCCACTACGAGCGCGTGCTGGCGGCAGCGGCCGACGCCGAGCAGCGCGTGGCGCGCGTGTAGGGCGCGGCCCGGCGCGACGCCGCGCGGCCGACGCACACGCGCACCGCGCCGCGCGACCGATCTTCCGGTCGGTCCTGCCTCAGCGTTCGTGTTCTCGATGCCCGCCGGCCTCGCCGGCGCCTTCGCCGTCGGCCTCCTCGGCAGTGCGCACTGCGTGGGCATGTGCGGCGGCTTCGTGGCACTGCTCGGCGTTGGCGGCGGACCGACGGCCACACGGCAGACGGCCTACCTCGCGGGCAAGACGGCCACCTACATGGTCTTCGGCGCCGTCGCCGGGGCGGCGGGCGGGCTCCTCACCGGCGCCCTCGCCGGCGCCGCCGGCGCGGTCAGCGTCGCGCTCGGCGCACTCCTCGTGGCCGCCGGCCTCGCGCTCTGCGGCGTCGCGTGGGGAGGCGGACAGGCCGTCGGCGCGCGCCTCGCCGGGCGCCTCGCGCCGGCCATCGGACGCCTCGCGGGGCACCCGCACCCGGCGGCGCTCGTCGGCCTCGGGGCGCTCAACGGGCTCGTCCCGTGCGGGCTCGTCTACGGCATGCTCGCGCACGCGGCCACCACCGGCGGCGCCGCGACGGGCGCGCTCACGATGGGCGCGTTCGGGCTCGGGACGGTCCCGGCGCTGGCGCTCGCCGGCGTGTTCGGCGCGCGGATGCGCCCCGAGCGCCGGCTCACGGTGCAGCGCCTCGCCGGCGTGCTGATGATCGCGATGGGCCTGCTGACGGCCGCGCGCGGCGCGCAGGCGCTCGCCACGCCGCCCGACGCGCCGGCGGAGGCCGCCATCTGCCACACGCCACCCCGCTGATCATCGGCGGCGGCCGACGCGTCAGGCCGCCACTGTGTACAGCCGGCCCGGACGCGCCGATGCCAGAATCTCCAGCACCTTCGGGATCGCCGGAGCCACATCCGCGCGCCGGTTGCTGCGCGCGGTGACGAGGACCACGGCGAGGTCGTAGGCGGGCAGGTTCTGCTGGTGCTCGATCCCGCGATCCATCGTCACGAGCGCGTCGTACTCCGCAGCGGCGGCGCGGAGCAACACGCCATTCGTCTTCCCGAGCCACCCGCGGCTGCGGACCGTGTCCACGTCGTGCACCGGACCGAACGCGCGAGCGAGCCGCCAGTCGATCTGCTCGTCGAGGAGCACGCGCATCGGGACCCGTTACGGCTGCGTCACGTCGTCCAGCGCCTCGCGGAGCGCGATGTCGAGGAAGGCCTCGGCCTGCTCCCGGCGGACCATCGGGAAGCCAGCGAGGAACTCCTCCAGCGAGTCACCGGCCTTGAGGTGGTCGATGAGGCTCTGGACGGGCAGGCGGGTCCCGGTGAAGACCGGCGTCCCGCTGAGAATCTCGGGATCGGAGTGGAAGACGTCGGCCTTGCTCATGTCGGGCTCGGGCGGGTTGCCCGCGTGGAACTAACGGTGTCACCGGCCCGATCCCGTCGCCGGTCACCGGCCGGTGAAGACGCGCGCCTCGTGCGGCGCGAGCGTCAGCCGCGCCGGCGACGCCGAGCCGCCGCCAACGTCCGTCAGGCCGGCGGCGGCGGGCGGGAGCGCGACGGCCAGCGGCGCCGTCGTCGGATTGATGACGACGAACGCGCGCGTGCCGGCGGCGGCGCGCGAGTAGGCGATGGCGCCCGGCACGTCGTGGAACGTGGTCCGCCCTGTCGCGAGCGCCGGCACCTCGTGGCGGAGCGCCGCGAGCCGCGCGATCCACGCCCGGTGGCTGGGGCCGTCGTAGCTCACCGTCTCGTCCTCGAACAGGTTGAGGCGCTCGGGTGCGCTGGCCTCGACGCCGTTGTAGAGCATCGGCATGCCCGGCAGCGTGAAGGCGACCGTGAGCGCGGCGCGCAGGCCGGCGGGTCCGCCCCAGAGCGTGACCGCGGCCTCGTCCCACGACGTCTCGTCGTGGTTGGTCGCGAAATGCATGCGGAGCGCGCCGGCGGGGTACTCGCGCTCCTCGGCCTCGACGGCCACGGCGAAGGAATCCGACGCGGCGCCGCGCCAGACCTGCTTGAGCGCGTGGTAGGTCGTCCACGAGTAGGTCGCGTCGAAGCCGGCGGCGTGGAGCTCGGGCGACGAGCCTTCGGCGAGCATGAACGTCGCGCCGGCGGCGCGGAGTGCGGGGATGGCGCGGCGCCAGAAGTCGAGCGGCACCATCTCGGCGACGTCGCACCGGAAGCCGTCGACGCCGGCCTCGCGAACCCAGAAGGCCATCTCGCCGATCATCGCGTCGTGCAGCGCGGGGGCCGAGTAGTCGAGGTCGGCGACGTCGGTCCAGTCGGTCCCGGCGGGCGGGGTCGGACGCGAGCCGTCGGGCGCGGCGGTGTACCACTCGGGATGGGCCGCGATCCACGGGTGGTCGGCGGCGGTGTGGTTGGCGACCCAGTCGAGGATGACGCGCATCCCGAGGGCGTGGGCGCGGGCCGTGAAGGCGCGCACGTCGTCGAGCGTGCCGAGGGCGGGGTCCACGCCCCGGTAGTCGCGCACGGCGTAGGGCGAGCCGAGGCGCCCCTTGCGGTCGCGCTCGCCGACAGGGTGGATGGGCATCAGCCAGACGACGTCCACGCCGAGCGCGCGGATGGAGTCCAGGCGGGCGGTCGCCGCGCGGAGCGTGCCCTCGGGCGTGACGCTGCGGACGAAGACCTCGTAGATCACGGGCGACGCGAGCGGATCGGCGGACATGGCGGGCGGGGCGACGGCGCGCGGCGCGCAGCCGGCGACGAGCCCGGCGACGGCGAGGCCGGTGGCGAGCAGGAGCGCAGAGACGAGACGCACGGGCGGACGACGAGAGAAGACACAGCGGGAGGTCGGCGGCGCCAAGTTCGTCGCGCGCGCCGGCGCAGTGGTAGCTTTTCGGCCGGTCCGGCGGCGGGCCCGTCCCGAGACGCTCCTCACCCTTCACCCTGCATGAGCGCGATCGCATTTGGTACCGACGGCTGGCGCGCCGTCCTCGGCGCCGACTACACCTTCGACAACCTGACCACGGTCTCGCGCGCGACCGCCGCGTGGGTGCGCGACCAGCACGCCGCCGGCGTCGGCGACGGGCGGGTGGTCATCGGCTACGACGCGCGCTTCCAGGGCGACGCGTTCGCGCGCCACGTGGCGGCGGTCTTCGCGAGCGAGGGCGTGGGCGTCCGCCTCGCCAACGGCATCGCCACGACGCCGGCCGTGAGCTGGGCCACCGCCGACGGCGGCCACACGGCCGGCATCGTCATCACGGCCAGCCACAACCCGCCGCAGTACAACGGCTTCAAGATCAAGCAGGCCGCCGGCGGGCCGGCGACGCCCGAGATGATCGCCGACGTGGAGGCGCGCCTCCCGGCGTCGGCCGGCGGCGCCGCGCCGCGCGCCTACGCCGACCTCGTGGCCGAGGGCCGCATCGAGACGTTCGACCTGCGCGGCGGCTACACCGAGCTGCTGCGGAGCCGGATCGACGTGGACGCGATCCGCGGCGCGAGCGTCCGCGTCGCCTACGACTCGATGTTCGGCGCCGGCGGCGGCATCGTGACCGACCTGCTCGGCAAGGCGCGCGTGGTGGAGCTGCACCACGACCGCAACCCCGGCATGTACGGCCGCGCGCCCGAGCCCATCGAGAAGAACCTGCCGGAGCTGATGGAGGCGGTCGTCGCCGAGTCGTGCGCCGTGGGCCTCGCCACCGACGGCGACGCGGACCGCATCGGCCTCGTGGACGAGGAGGGCCAGTTCGTGGACTCGCACAAGATCCTCGCGCTGCTCGTCAAGTACCTCCACGTCGAGAAAGGCCTGCGCGGCGACATCGTCAAGACGTTCTCGACGACCGACATGCTGGACCGCATGGGCGAGCGCTACGGCCTGCGCGTCGAGACCACGCCGATCGGCTTCAAGTACGTCGGGCCCAAGATCATCGAGGGCGACGTGCTCGTCGGCGGCGAGGAGTCCGGCGGGATGGCCGTCAAGGGGCACATCCCGGAGCGCGACGGCCTCTACATCGGCCTGCTGGCCGTCGAGATGATGGTCAAGCGCGAGCGGACCCTCTCGGGCCTCGTGCGCGAGTTGATGGACGAGTTCGGGCCGCACTACCAGAGCCGGACCGACCTCCACACGACGCCGGCGCGCAAGGACGCCGTGCTGGCGACGCTCGCCGGCGAGGGCCTCCGCGAGGTCGCCGGCCGGCCGGTGACGTCCACCGAGACGCTCGACGGCTTCAAGTTCCGCACCGACGCCGGCTGGCTGCTCTTCCGGCCGAGCGGCACGGAGCCCGTGCTGCGCGTCTACTCGGAGGCGTCGACGGCCGACGCCGCCGACGCGCTGGTGGCGTGGGGCGTGGACTTTGTCGGGAATGGGGGATGAGGAATGGGGGATGGAGTGTGGACGCACCCACCCATTCCCCATTCCCGGCGGCGCGGAGCGCCGCATTCCCCATTCCCGCTACCGCGCCATCGCCGCCTCGACGGCCGCCGCCGCGTTGACGACACCGCCGGTGACGGAGAAGGACGCGAACGGCGCGGCGTCCTCGCCGCCGGGGACCGGAACGATCGCCTCGGGGTGGCGCGTGGACGTCTCCAGCAGGATCTCGCGCACGTCGGCCGCCGAGAGGTCGGGGAAGTAGGACATCAGCAGCGCGGCGACGCCGCTCACGACCGGCGCCGAGAAGCTGGTGCCGCCGGCGACCTGCGTGCCGCCGCCCGGCTCGAGGCTCGTCACGTCGTCGCCCGGCGCGAAGAGGTCCACGCGCGTCGCGCCGTAGTTCGAGAAGCTGGCCGCGAGCGTCTCGACGGCGTAGGAGCTGGCGCCGATCTCGAGCCAGAGCGGCGACTGCCCGCCGGCGGCGTAGCGCGCGGTCGGGTAGTTCGAGGCGTCGGGCGCGTCGAGGTCCTGGCTGTCGTTGCCGGCGGCGTGGACGAGCAGCACGCCCCGCTCGGTGGCGTAGGCCACGGCCGCGTCCACGGCCGCCTTGTCGGGCGAGTGGCCCTTGCCGAAGCTCATGTTGATGATGTGCGCGCCGTTGTCGACGGCGTAGCGGATCGCGTTGGCGACGTCCTTGTCGCGCTCGTCGCCGTCGGGCACGGCGCGCAGCGCCATGATGCGGACCGTCACGCGCTCGCCGTCGTTGCGCGCGACGCCGTCGATGCCGGTGCCGTTGCCGCGCACGGCCGCGATGAGGCCGGCGACGCCGGTGCCGTGGCCGGAGTCCGGGCCGGCGGCGTCGGGCGTCCCGTAGAGGCGCTCGGTCGCGTCGGCGGGGTCGTCGCCCACCATGCCGCGCGGGTCGAAATCCGGGTTGAGGTGGTACTGGAGGCGCGTCGTGAGGTACTCCTCGTACTCGACGAGGTCGGCCGGCGTGGCGCCCTGCGATGCGAGGAACGTGAGGAGTTGCTGGGCGCGCTTGGCCTCCATGTCGGTGCCCGTCGCGAGCGACGAGACGTCGGCGGGGTCGTAGGCGTCGCCGAAGCGGGCGCGCAGCAGCTCGTCGGCGGCGCGGACCTGCTGGAAGATGGGGCCCATCTGCGCGGCCTGCGCGGCGAGGTCGCGGCGCTCCCCGGTCAGTTCCTCCTCGAGCGCGGGGCAGTCCACGGCGGCGGGCGCCGTGCGCGCGCGGCAGGCGCCGACGAGGCGCGCGAGCTCGAGGCGCTCCTGGTGGACCGTCCCGCCGGGACCGGCGAGGAAGCTCCAGCCGTGGATGTCGTCCACGTAGCCGTTGCCGTCGTCGTCGAGGCCGTTGCCGGGCGTCTCGTCGGCGTTGGTCCAGAGGACCGGCGCGAGGTCCGGGTGCGTGAGGTCCACGCCCGAGTCGATGACGGCGACGACCACCTCGCGGGCGGGCGCGCGGCCCTCCAGCATCTGGTAGGCGCGGCCGAGGTGGATGCCGACGGCGTCGTCGGCGAGGTGCCAGCCGGCGACGGGCTGGGCAAGAGCGGGCGCGGCGAGGATCGCGGCGAGCGCGAGCAGACGGAGAGTCACGAGAGACGCGAGGGGATGGGACGGGGGACGGTACGACCGGAATTCGGCCGAGGGCGTCAACGCCGGCGCG
>Ga0209053_1000859_pt1 | contig 17251 bp, 14 predicted proteins | sample EBPBio152010_DNA_FD_185864 | JGI IMG/M metagenome (GOLD analysis project Ga0209053, IMG submission 185864) | Wastewater treatment Type I Accumulibacter community from EBPR Bioreactor in Madison, WI, USA - Reactor 1_7/15/2010_ DNA (SPAdes)... | ecosystem: Engineered > Bioreactor > EBPR >... | reverse complement strand
TTGTTGTAATTGTTTTTTGCAAATAAGATTTTGATAATTCTTCAGCAGTTCCTTTTAGACGTGGTTCCACTAAAACTGCTTTTAAAACAGTATCGGAAGCCAATTTATAAATAGCATTTTTTTCTAAATCATTTGTACCACATTCTGTAACAGCATTTGCATATAAGTTCCCTAAAAAAATGTAGTATCTTCCATTGACTGGATTATTTTCAATTGCAGTAAGTACCATTTCTTTTGACTTTTCTTTATCAGTTGTAGAAAGTATCGATGCAATTGTATAAGCTGTAGTTGCTTTGGTCATTCTGTCGCTTTCTAATTTTACTGACTCCGAAAAGAATTCTATTGCTTTATCTTGTTTAGCAGTATTTAAATTATAGGTTGCAAGATAATATGCCGACTTTGCAGAAGGCTTTTTAGAATGCAATTCAGCCGCTATTGATTCAAATATTGGAGCATTTTTACATGAAACTGAAAGCATTTTTGCTACAGATTGCAACCAGTAAATATCATTGATTTTATTTTGAAAATTGTTTTTAGCGTGAGAAACAATATTTTCACAAACCAAAAAATCTTTCATAAGAGATTCCATAGAAACAAGAACTCTATCATAAATTTCTTGATTAGCAGGCACAGTTTCCTTATTCATTTCTATAAGTGAAATTACATCTGTGTATTTGCTAAATAATTTATCTATAGTAATCGTTGCTTTTTCAGATTTATACTTTTCGACATATAACTGAAGATAAACAAAAATAGCTTCTGGATTTTGAAATGTTTTTTTCTGCAATTCATATGCTTGATCTAAAAGAATATAGATTTCATTATTAGTTCCAACTTTGTTTAAGTACAAAGCCATAGCACTTTTCTCAAAGTTACCATTATTGTTGTTTGGAAATGTTTTATCGTATAATTTAAATAGACCTAAAATTTCACGAACTTCTTTTTCTTTATCTTCTCTAGATGCTATCTCAATGTTGTATTGTTGCAATTGCAACCCTAATTGAAGCGACTTTTCACTAGAAGTAAGACAAGTCATTTTTATATCATTCCAAACTTCTTTGGCTTTAGCATAGTCTTTTACTTTTAAATACTGATCAAGTTTACTTTCTTTATCGGCACAATTCGTTTCTTGAGCAGTTCCAAATTGGAATGCAAAAATCATTAATAGAATAATTAATTTACGTTTCATGCTAATTGAAATTTAAAATTAGTCGTATTTTCTTTTTTGGAACCATCTATCATTAAGAGACAATCCAATGCTAAAATTCATGTAATGCTCTCTAACTAATCCTCCTTTTTGAGTCCCTCTATTTCCTAGTTCGAAGCCAACATTTACATTAGAGAAAGCTCCTCTTAGAGGCAAACCTAATCCAAGTGTTACTGCTGCATCTTCTATAGGTTGGTTATTAATAACTAAACCAGTATTTTCAAATCTAAACCCACCACGATAAACTACTCTTTCAAAATAGTTTGTAAATGACTTATAGTTTGGAATATAATAACCTCCTACAGTAAATCTAGTTGCATTCTCATACGATACATTGTCTATATCATTAAATCGATTTCCAAAATTACTTGTTCCTTGAAAAGTAAGTTCTGTACCAACAATCCATTTTTTTGTATCACCAATACCTAATCCGAAAGAAAATTTAGAAGGCATTTTCAATTTGGTGTCAGCTACTGTTATTTCTTCTTCATCACCTACAATTGCTTCGGCAACACCATCAACAGATTGAACAATTGCAATAAATCTTTCATTATTCAAAGTAATTGTTGCTTCTGGTGTATATGTTAAACTAGAAAAAAGAGAGATATTTTTATATAATTTAGTGTTGTAAGATAACCCTGCATTGAAATTCACTCCACTAGCCGACGATGAATTAGTTTCTCTAGTACTATATTGCACTTGTTCATATTCATTTGACGAATTTAAAGTAAATTGTGTAGATAAGCTTCTGGTATCAATTTTACCAAAATTGTATTGCACATCGGCTCCAAAACTAAAATTTTTAGCTAATTGATAACCAAAACCAAAGAAAACTTTATTTAGACCTCCTGTTCCTTTATAATAGTTATCCGTTCTTCCATCAGGAGCATAAACTGAATTTTTGATGTTGTATCCAACAGACGAATAAGGAATAAGACCAAATCCAAGTCCAACTTTTTTCAATGGAATACCAATAGCAAGATAATCAAGTGTGGTACGTTGTGCTTTTTCGTCTTTCTGATTTGTTTTCAATTGATTCACTGAAAAAGTACCTCCAACTGAAAAAGAAGTTAATTTCAAACTAGAATACATAGCTGGATTCTGAAGATTGATGTGAATACTATCTGTAACGACAGACAATCCTGCCATAGAACGATTTTCTACTGTACCTCTAAATCTAACATCACCAATTCCGTAGAATGAATATGGAGAAGATGTACCTTCTTGAGCGAATGAAACTAGCGAAAAAAGTAAACTAATGCTTACTATAATTTTTTTAATCATTGTTATTGTATTGAAAAGTTTGGTTCAAACTTTCTAAAAGAAAATTTGGATTGGCAAATATGGTATTTTTTAATCGTTCAGCCAAAAAATCTGCGTCTCCACCAGTTAAAATTATGATAAAGTTATCATTTTTATCTAAAACAGAGTTAATAAATCCATCTAATTCAAAAGAAACACCATTAATAACACCAGAATGAATGGATTGTGTTGTTGAATTTCCAACAATTTCGATGGGTTTTTCTTTCTTTAATAACGGCAATTTTGCGGTGTAATTGTGCAATGATTCGTATCTCAATCTTATTCCAGGCGATATAGCTCCGCCTAAATAATTATCATTTGAATCAATAAAGTCATAGGTAATGCAGGTTCCAGCGTCAATCACTAACCTATTTTTATTAGGATACTTGAGTACGGCACCTGATGCAAGAATCATTCTGTCAATACCTAGAGTAGTTGGCGAAGCATAAAGATTATTGAAAGGAAACTTACTTTCTCTAGTAATGAAATAAACATTTAGTCCTGAATCTAATGTCAAAAAATCACTTTTTTCAAGTTTCCCAACCGATGCTACTACTAAAATACTGATTTCTGAAATTTTTTTTATGACTTTTTTCAATGAGATTTGCCAGTCTTCATAGGCAATTATTTCTTTTTTCAAAAGCGTATTCTGTTCAAAAACAGCCGCTTTGATTTGTGTATTTCCCACATCGATGACTAAAAGCATAATTCTAAGTTTAGAGTTGCAAAGTTACAAATAGATTTTTTTTAAAATTTGTTTTGGATAAATTAAAAATCGTTCTATATTTGCACCCGCAATCAAGTAGCAGTAATGCTCCAAATTGTAAAGGTACCTTAGCTCAGATGGTAGAGCAATGGACTGAAAATCCATGTGTCCCTGGTTCGATCCCTGGAGGTACCACAAAAAACATCCGTAACAAACTTATTTATAAGTAGTTGCGGATTTTTTGTTTCTATTTTGTACGATTTATGTACGGTAAAATCAATTTTATATTTATAGCGTTTTAAAATTTATCAACCTGATTATAAAGCCCTTTTTGATTTACTCTAGCTTGTAAATTCCATTCCTGATACATTGGAAGCATTTCACAAAAAACTTCATTAAATGGCTTTGCATATCCTTCTTTTATCATAATTTCATTTAATACCCTACCATCTGCAAGAACTAAATAACCTAAAAGTCTTCCATATTTATCTACTAAATTATTTTCTTCTTGAATTAAAGTACAATTTTCATCTAAATTAACTTGACTTTTTAAAAAATTAAATGATGAAAAGCCAAGTTGAATTAAAAAAGCTGCTGGAATATTTAATTCTTTTTCATCTTTTTTTATTTTATTGCAATAATTAATTTCTGGTGCATCAATGCCGTATAAACGAATTTCAAATTCCTTTTTAGAAGCTAAATCTTCCAAAATTATTCCATCTCCATCAACAAAACGCTTCACTTTTAGCGGAATATTTTTAGTTTTTGTTGTATTTGCGTTAATATTCATTTAATTGCTTTATTTATAGTGTTGTTTTTCAGTTAGTTACGTTGTAAATTTAAAAAATAATTTTTAATAAAAAAAACATAGCTATGGCAAGACAGAAAGGACATGTAAAATATGTCGGGACGTTGGGTGAAGTTCGTCACTTCAAAATTAAAGGTAACGATGGTTACTTTGCAGGTTTAAAAGGTGGTCCATCCGCCGAGCAGGTTAAAACAGCACCTGGATTCATTCGTACACGTGAAAACATGTCGGAGTTCGCGGCTTGTGCGAATGCAGGAAAATCAGTTAGAATTGGTTTATCAGCATTAATGAAACAAATGACAGATAGTCAATTTACAGGAAGACTAACTGCTATTATGAAAAAAATAAATATTGAAGATGGTTCTGAGGCAAGAGGTCAAAGAGCAGTTTTGGTTTCACAACAACCTCAATATTTAAAAGGATTGGATTTCAATCGTAATATTTCATTTAATGGTGTCTTTTCTGCTCCGTTTACTTTAACAGCTAATGTTGATAAAAACGAAAGTACTTTGAGCGTTCCGGCATTTAATCCATTAAACTTTTTAAATATTCCATCAGGAGCAACACACTTCAGAATCATTAATGCAATATCAGTAATTTCAGATTTTGTATTTAATCCTGCTACTGGATCATATGAACCTGCTGAGCCGTTATTGAATGAAACTTCAAACATTTCATACTCTCCTTATACTCCTGTTGATGCAGTAACTACTCTTATAGATGTAGTAGCTACATTGCCTAATGCTCCGACAATTACAACAAATGTAGCTGTTCTTGGTAGTATTGGAATTGAATTTTATCAGCAAGTAGGTGTAAATTATTACTTGTTTAACGCAGGTAATGCAATGAAAATACAGGAAGTATTCTAAAAAAGACCATCAGTTTGTAGAATTGCAAAGTTTGCAGTGTTGCAAAGTTAAAACCCATTCGAAAGAGTGGGTTTCTTTTTTTTGCATCAATTTATCTATAATGTGGACTTATATTGGACTTAAATAGCAATCATATGTTAATCAACTATGAATCAAAAGAAAGAAAACCGTTTTTTTATCCAAAGAAAAAATGCAAGTATGCCCATAACTTTCCGATTTTAAAAAGACCATTCCGATAAAGTTTCATTTTGAGCTGTTTTTTTTAGAAAGAATGCTTACCGCAAAACGTCAATCGAAGTGAAAAACGTCTGGCATTCTTTCTGAAAAAAATTGCATCCTATGGGGTTTGGGGAAATGGAAGATTTCCCCAACTGAACTTACCTAGTGCGCTGGCAGTAGCGAAACAAGTGTGTAGTTTTTTATTTGCTTATCGGATTGTTGATTTATATTTTGTGGTTCTGGCAAATGAAAAACTATACTCTTGTGGGCAAATTTGATTTTTGAGGATGCCTTATTGTTCTTGCGAAATGAGGTTTTTCTATTTTATCAAAATGTTATTCGGAAATGTTATGGCATCTTCAAAAAACAATGAAAACTCTTTCCTAGTGCGTTGGCAGAAGCTCGAAGTAAGGGTATTCTTTTTTATTTGCTTATTGGGATGTTCTGATTGGTTTTCTTGGCTGCTTGATGCCTGAACGTAAATAGAAAGATAAAACTTGAATGTTACAACAATTATTGTTTTGAAAACGCTAGGTATCAAGCAGACGGAAAGCCAATTACTTGGGGATTTGTGGCAAATAAAAAAGAATACTCTTACTTGCATTATTGGGATTGTGGGTATAGAAAATTGCTTTAACCAAAAAAACAATAAACATTAAAAGCAATTTTTATACTTACAATGTCAATATGAAAATACTTCCTATTTCTTTTTATGTGGTTCGACTGTCTGCGTCTGTTTGGTTTCGGAAGAAGTTATGCGGAAAGAAAAAAGTTGTATTTAACGTAAACGTGATGCGGAGGTTTACAATTGCTAGTAACGGCTGGCTTTGCGTCTGTTGGGGATTTAAGAGCAGCGTATTTTCTGCTTTGTTGATTAGTTCAAAAACAAGATATAACATCTATTTACCACAACTGCCCCAATAGCGCAAAACCACCGTTACTAGCAGTTGTTTCTATTTATTCCAATATTCACACAAAGTATATTTTATCTATTTTGAATTAACGAAATGAAGCAAACAAAGAATTGATGCTAGGAATACTTGGACTAGGAGCGATTTTTGTGCAGATGAATGAGGTAATAATTACTTATAGAATGCCTCATTACACAATAATTGCTAACAAAACAAAAAAAGTTATTAACATTTTTAGTTAATTATTATCATAAATCAATATTAGTTAATTAAATTTGCACAAGAATTAAACATAATTAGTTATTATTTTTTTTGCTTTTAATTCTATTAGTATATGAAAGAATATAATCTTAAACAACAAAAGGCAATTAATAGTCTTTTATATGTAATAAGTAAGCTTGATAAAGCTGATACGCATAAAACATATAAAATATTGTATTTTGCTGACCAGAAGCATTTAGTAAGATATGGGAGACCTATTATTGGAGACACCTATGTTAAAATGCCTTATGGTCCCGTGCCTTCTTTTGTAAAAGATGTTGTAGATGAAAATATTAAAGGATTAGAAGAGGTTACAGCAAAATACAATAAGTTTTATTTAAAAGCATTACAGGAAGTAAATCTAGATTTTTTATCTGAAACAGATGTTGAGTGTCTTGATGAAGCACTGGAAGAAAATAAGTTGTTATCATTTGATGATTTAACAGAGAAATCACATGATTATGCCTATGAAAAATCAAATTGGGTTATTGGTTATAATGATATTGCAAGAGCAACAGCTCACGATGATTTAATATTACAATATATTAATTGTCAAATAATTAATGAAAATTTAGAATTATTATGAGTTTAGGGGATTTTTTTCCCGAAGACTTGAAGCAAAAGTTTGCAGAAAGGAGTATAGATATAGGGCAATCTATATTAATTAAAATAGATAATTTTAATATTAATTACGAAAAATATATTGTTCTGATTGGTTTTGATAAAGAGAATTTAGATTGTGGAGCTGTTGTTATTAATTCAGAAATAAACGAAAATTTATTTCCTACATATTATCTCAAAAGTTTACATGTTGAAATAGATGTGCAAAATCATAGCTTTTTAAAATATAATAGCTATATTAATTGTTCAGAAATAAAAACTTACCCAAAACAACAACTAATAGATTTCCTTAAGACAAACCCTGAAAGATTAGTTGGAAACATTAGTATAGATGTTTTAAAAAAAGTGCATTTAACATTAATGAGTGCAAGGACAATAACTAATTTTGAAAAGATAAAATACGGACTTATTTAATTATTTTTTCTCCAATCTGATGGATTTATTGGATTGTTATCTACCCATAAACCTATTTTGTTTTTTCTTGCATTGATTTCAAAAGTTGCTAATTCTTTTGATGATGAATACTTTTTATAATGCCAACCCATTCCTTTTTTTATTATTTCTGCTGATAAGTATTTATTATCTGTATCGTAGTATATCATTGCTATACTTCTACCATATCTATCTGTGTCAGTTACAACATATTTTATTGTTTTAAGATATATTTGGTCTGATGTAAATTGTTTTGCTTTTGTGCCGAATGGTTGGCTTTTTTCTGGACAATCTACTTCTGCTAACCTCAACGTTATTTGATTGTTTAAACTGTCTAAAACTACCACTGTATCGCCGTCTTTTATACCTATTACTTTGGCTTTTAAGGTAGTTTGACTAAATAACGTTGTAATTGAAAATAGAACAAATAAAAGTGTAATGTGTTTTCTCATAATAAACAAATATAGAAAAAAGTTTATCTAATAGCCCTGATTGGAGAGGAAATCCTCGCTTGTAAAAGCGAGATTGGAACGGAAAGCAGGAAAATGGATTGCTGATAATGCCCGAGCCATTCGCTCCTAATTTAAAATAACTTTAAATGTTTTTGATTGACTTTCTAATTGCAGATTGATAAAATATAAGCCTTTTGAATTGTTTGTAATATCTATAATATCTGTTGTAGTATTTTCGTTTACTAATTGACCTAGTGTATTATAAACTTTATATTTAAATACTTTATTATCATAATTATTGATATGAATTATATCATTTGTAATAGTTGGATAAAGTGAAATGCTTTCTAAAATATTATTATCTAATGACAATAGATTCCAAGTATTGGTTGCTTGTGGACCATTCCAAATAATAGTTGCTAAATAAGGATTATCAATAAATGGGTTTCTGTTACCTTGAATGTTATTTAAAATATTGTTTCTGTTTATTTCATATTGTGAAACTGGGTCTTGAGCATTCCAATCTAAAAAAACGTTTGGCATATCTCCAAAATTAGAATATGATGTACTTCCAACACCAACATTATTAGGTAAACATTGTGATGGATAACGAACATACATATACATTATCATTCGTGCTATATCACCTTTCCATTGATTGCCTGGATACCAATTACCTGCAATTGTAATATAAGACATATCAAGACCTGAACCTTCTTCAAACTTTCTATTACTTCGTGAATTATTTCTATCATTATCTATAGAACGTAAATGATGTGCATCTGCGCCTGCAAATTCAAAACCTAAATTTGGTGTACCAAGAGAACGTGGATAAACGTGTTCTCTAACCCACAAACCACTACAAGATGAAGTATGACAAGAAAATGTTTTATCTCTTGATAAATCGTTAGTTATATCAGTATCTGTGTCATTCCAACCATAAACCAAAAGGACATTATTAATATTAGTTGGGTTTAAATCTGTTTGGTATAAAGCATCCCATGTGTCTGTTGTTCCTGTTGCTGTATAAGGTAAGTTTGTTGTATGAGTATTTGTAATTAACGTAGTTAATTGATTCTTTAAATTATCACCTGTTTGAGTAAAATCAATAGTTGCGTAGTATGCTGGAATTTGAGCAAAACAAAGGAATGGCAAAAATGCTAGTATATATAATAGTTTAACTATTTTCATCTTTCTTTTTGGGCAATTTTATTAACTTTTTTATTGATAGTATGGAAAACATCATGTAGAAATGTAAGTTCTTCTCTGTCTTTATAATTTTCTATGATAAATTTTAATTTAGAATTATATGTAAATATCATATTGTCTATTAAATCTTTTCTAAGTTCAACACCATATTGATTTATTTGTGGTTTATGTGAAAACAGAGAAGAATTAACTTTATCTAATGTCGTATCATAAAATATAAAAATTGATTTTATTTCCATCAACTTATAATCTAATTCATTTTTGTCAATATTATTAGCAGGAAAATCATCAACTTCATTTAAATAGATTTTAAGAACTTCTAATATCGCTACAATTCCTTGATAATTTCTCTTAGAATTTCCCTTTTTATAACCAGAAATTGAAAAATAAAAATTATTTAATTCCATATTAATCAAATTTAATTTGTTAGACAATTTGTGGTAAATAAAATCATCATATTCTTTATCGCTCTGGTCTTTAAATTGAATTTTTATTTCGTCATTTGCTTGTTTTTGAATATAAAATGCTAAAAAAGTTAATATTGCTGCTGAAATCCCAATAAATGGGTTCATTAATCCACTGATTGTGTCACCAACAGAACTTGAGTCTGAAAAATCAAGTAAATTAAATTTTGAAGGAAGCACAAACAAAAAAGGTGCAATAAATGAGAATATAAAAAAAAATAAAATTAAACCTAAACTATAAGGAATAATCTTAGAGCTGTATTTTTCTAAAAATTTAGTCATTGAAAAAAGTATTTACAAAGTTCATAAATTTACTTAAAATTATATCACCAATTGAAGACCTTTGCATAATTGATGGTTGATTTTCTAATACATCTACTACTTCTTGTTTTGTTGGCGTTCTTTGTGTGAAAATATAATCTTCTGTTAGCTTTTTTAATTTATCAGCATTTAACTTTTCATCTTCTACAAATTTATTGAATGCTTTCAATTTTTCTGCATCCATAAATGAATTATAATCTTCTTCAATGTTTTCGGATTGGATTAATGGAAGGTTTTCTATTATGAACTTTTCAATTAATTCTCTTTTGCTACGAAGTTTGGTTTCTCCTGCTACTAAATCTAATATCTCTTTTTGTTTACGTTCTTTTTCTTCTAATGTTGTTACTTTTAAATTAGCTAATAATGCTAAAATATAACTAACTGTAATATCATCACGATGGATTAACTCTAATTCAAAATCTACTTCATCTAGAATTGATGTTTTTTCTTTTACTTCTCTGGTCTTATCGTATAAGTCTAAATACTTGGATTTGTAATTTTCAAATTCTTGTTCGTCTAAGGCAATATCATCAAAAGAGAAATCTACATAGGATGAAATCACATTTTTTAAACGGATTAAATCTCTAAATGCTTTTATAAATTCTAGTTCTTCGTCTTCTGTATATAAATCATCTACAGCTTCAAAATTTGGCACTATATCAATTAATTTTTGGTATGCTTCGTTAATGTCTTTTACATACTTTTCATAAGGTTGCATTATGATTATTTCTTTTGCATCCTTGTTAGAAAACAAAGCAATTGCATCATCAGTAGCTTTTTTAAGATTACGGAATACCACAATATTACCTTGTGATTTCTTTTCTCCTAATATTCTGTTTGTTCGTGAATAAGCTTGAATTAATCCGTGATGTCTTAAATTTTTATCAACAAATAATGTATTTAATGTTTTACTATCAAAACCTGTTAGGAACATATTAACGACAAATAAAATATCTATTTGCTTATTTCGAACTCTATTAGCAATGTCTTTGTAATAATTGTAAAATAAAATACTATCTCTGGTTGAATAATTGGTTTGAAATGTTTGGTTATATTCTTGAATATATTCTTCTAATACATCACGAGTATGTGGGTTAACTTTAGCATCTGTAAAATCAAAATCTTCTTCTTCGATGCTGTTGTGGTTCTTCTCGTCTTCGTTGGCTGTATAACTGAAAATTGTTGCGATATTAAGATTATGCTTTCCTTGTTTTTTAAGCTCTCTAAACAAATTAAAATACTTAATTAGAGTATCAACACTATTTACGCAAAACATAGCTGTAAACTCTCTATTATGCGTTTTTATTGGATGTTGTTGAATAATATAGTTAGCAATCTTTTCTAAACGTTGTGGGCTTTCCATTAACTCTTTTGTATCAATAGATTCTACCTCAATATCAATTTCGTTTTGTGAGTTTTCTTTTTCTTTGTATTTACCAACATACTCAACAGAAAAACGCAATACATTTTCGTCTTTTATAGCATCTGTAATAACGTATTGATGTAATTTTTCTCCAAATAAACTAGCAGTAGTTTGTTTTATGCCTTTTATTGAAGTTGCATTATCAACAAATATTGGTGTTCCTGTGAAACCAAACATTTGATAATTATTGAAATATTGTGTTATTTTTTTATGTGTATCTCCAAATTGAGAACGATGGCATTCATCGAAAATAAAGACAATCTTTTTATCTTTAAGATTATCCATTGTTTTTAAATGATGCTCTTTTGTAATGGCATTATATAACTTTTGAATAGTTGTTACAATTAGCTTATTATTTGCATCATTGAATTGATTTACTAATGATTTTGTATTATTTGTAGTATCAACACAATCAGGTTTAAATGCGTTGAACTCTTTGGCTGTTTGGTAATCTAAATCTTGCCTATCTACACAAAACACTACTTTATCAACTTTTGGTAATTGAGAAAGAATTTGACTTGCTTTGAATGATGTTAATGTTTTACCCGATCCCGTAGTATGCCATATATAACCGTTATGATTACTATTTTTTACTTTATCAATAATTCTCTCTACTGCAAAGAACTGATAAGGTCTTAAAACCATAAGCATTTTATCTGTATCGTGTAATACTATATACTTGGTTATCATTTTAGACAAATGACATTTTTCAAGAAAAGTATTAGCAAAATCTTCTAATTTAGAAATACGTTTATTGTTATCGTCTGTCCAATAGAATGTTTGTTTGAAGTCTGGTTTTTTATTTCCAAAGTTGCTGAAGTATTTTGTATTTACTCCATTGCTAATAACAAATAATTGAACGAAATTGAATAATCCTGTATTTGAAGAAAAGGAATGTTTTTGATAACGGTTGATTTGATTGTAGGCTTCTTTTAATTCTATGCCGGTTTTCTTTAATTCTATTTGAACTAATGGTAAACCATTGATTAAAATTGTTACATCATATCTGTTTTTATATGAGCCTTCAACTGTAATTTGATTAGTTACTTGGTATTCGTTTTGACACCAAAAGTCCATATTGATAAACTCAACATAAACTAACTCATTATTATCGTTTTTAAAGGCAAATTTATCACGAAGTAATAAAGCTTTTTCAAAGATATTATTTGACTTTGAAAGGTGATTAATAATTTGCTTGAAATCACTATCAGAAAAAACTTTGTTGTTGTGTTTTTCTAATTGTTTTTTAAGATTAGCCAATAAATCGGATTCATCTTTAATAGTTACTTTATCATAGCCATTAGAAGCTAATTGACTGATTAAGTTTTGCTCTAGTATTAATTCTGATTGTGATGTCATAAGGTAATTTTAATCTTCGTATCTAATCATTGTTTGAGTATAACCACCGTAATCGCCACCATTAGATGCCCCACCAACAAGAACATATCCTTCATTTATTTTTTTTAATACATCAGTACATAATCTATCCTTATTACTATCACTTATTATAATGTAATCTATAATTTTTCTATTTTCCATACTTCTATATTTTAAACAAACATTTGTTGCAACAACCCTTTTTTATATTCTTGGGTATCTTGTATTTGATTGGATACTAATTCTATTTTGTCATCTATTGCCGAAATGAAATTAGCGATTTTGGTTTGTTCAGCTATACAAGGCAATATAACATTAAAACACTCAATATCTCCCTTCGACAAATTCTGTTGTGATGAGCCCTTTCCCATTAATTTAAAATAACTTTGATTAAAATTTATTATTGTTTTTAAATAAAAGCTGTTAAAATTTAGTATTGGTTTTAAAGCGCCCATTCGCTGATTAAGAACAAAATTATCATCTGGAACAATATCTGTCAAACCTAAAAAATTGCCGTGTGCAACATCACTTAAAACCATAATTAAATCACCTTTTTGTAAAGAATTATCGGTTATTGAAACTTTTTTATGCGAATTTTTAATTTTACCATTTATATCTATACTATTAAGAGATATTAAATTGTAAATACCATCAACGCAAACATACTTTTCAAATGAACCACCATTCTTGTATTCACATAGTTCACCCAAAGTTTTCTCTCCCCAATCTTGAAAATCCTTACCATTATCATTTTTAAACCTTATTTCTTGGTTGAAGATTTTTTGCATTATGCCTTTTTTGTAGTCTTCTAAAAGGGCCTTCTTTTCTTTCAAAAGGTTTAGTTTTTCATCTACTACTGAAAGGAAATTGGCTATTTTGGTTTGTTCTTCAATAGTAGAAAATCCAATTTTAAAATCTTTTATCTGTTGTGAACTTATATGTGGAATACCCGAACTAGTATTAACTACATCCACATAATCGTGAAATCTTTTTGAAAATATATGCTGATAAATGTATCTAATATTAGATTTACTATTTGCTCTAATTCTTGCAACTCTTTGAATTAAAATTGCACCTTCATCATCTTTTGTAATTAAAGCAACGTTTTTACCAACTTTTGAACCATCCATTCCAAGTACTAAATCATTTTCTTTGACAAAATATTTTTCAATATTCTTAGTATTACCTAAATAATATTTATCGATTTCCTTTGTATGCCTAACAAAACCTTCAGTAATATTAATTCCTCTTAATATTGGTATTCCGCTTATATCTTCACTAATTTCTTCTCCTTTTAATGCTATACCGGAAAACAATTCAATATAATTCCCTATGGGCTCTATCTTCCAAGCATCCCTAAACTCTGGAAATCTTAATTTTGGTTGAAGTGTTTCCATATTAAAAAGGTGTTTTGATATTTAACTCCCTGCAAAACGAAGCAATGGTATTATCAACTTCTCTCATTTTATAATCTACAGCTTGTAACTTATCTGCAATAGAATCAATATTAATTTCAATAGCTTCTTCAAAAGTATTTACATATCTAGGAATGTTTAAATTATAATCGTTGGCTTTTACTTCTTCAAGCGTTGCAATGTTTGAATATTTTTCTATTACTTCTCTATTTTGATAGGTTTTAATAATTTTATCAATGTCCTGTTCTCTTAATACATTTTGATTTTTTACTTTTTCGAAATCGTTACTAGCATCAATGAATAAAATATTTTCTGGAGTTTCTTTGCATTTCTTTAAAACTAAAATACACGTTGGAATACTTGTACCATAAAATAAGTTTGAAGGCAAACCAATAATTGCATCAATGTAGTTTCTGTCTTCAATTAAATATTTACGAATGTGCCCTTCTGCTGCACCACGAAATAAAATACCGTGAGGAGCAATACAAGCCATAATTCCGTTATCGTCTAATTGGTGTACCATATGTTGAATAAAAGCAAAATCTGCCTTTGTTCCTGGTGCTAATCTACCATATTGTGAAAATCTATCATCATTTGAAAATAAAGGATTTGCAGACCATTTAGCAGAAAATGGAGGATTGGCTACAATAGCATCAAACTTAAAATCTAAATGTTGCGGTTTTTCTAAAGTGTCTTCGTTTTTAATATCGAATTTATGATAATTGACATCGTGCAAAATCATATTCATTCGAGCTAAATTGTAAGTAGTTCGGTTTTGTTCTTGTCCGTAAAAATGACCTACTTCTTCTACTTCTCTAGCTACACGTAGTAACAGCGAACCACTTCCACACGTTGGGTCATATACTGATTTTAACTTGCTTTTGCGAGTTGTAACAATTTTGGCTAAGATAGAAGATACTTGTTGTGGTGTGTAAAATTCACCTGCTTTTTGTCCTGCTCCTGCTGCGAACTGACCAATAAGATACTCGTAAGCATCACCCAATACATCGCCATCGGTATTGTCTAAATCGAAATCAATTTCATCTAATGCTGTTAAGATTTTTACAATAACATCGTTTCTATCTTTGGTAGTTCTACCAATTTTAGTTGAGTTTAAATCTATATCATAGAATAGATTATCGAAGTCGTCTTGGCTCTCTGAACCCATTGTACTTTTTTCGATAGAGTTTAAAACATTGGCTAAATCCTCTAAAATGAATGTACTTTGAATTTGTTCTTCATCGTCTTCATTGATAACCTTTGCATTACCCTTTTTAGCTAGATTTGTGAATAGTTCAGATGGTTTTAAGAAATAACCTAATGCGTCAACAGTTGCTTCTTTTAATTCTCTTAAAATATCTTTACCGTTGTCGCTATTTTCATCTATTTCATTAAATAATATTCCATCAGTTTTTAGAAATTCATTTGCTTTTTTTTCTAACTTTTCAGAAAGGTATTTATAGAATATAAAACCAAGTATATAATCTTGGAATTGATTTGCTGAAATTTTACCTCTTAAAATATTTGCAATTGCCCATAATTGGGATTCTAGAAGTTTCTTTTGTTCGTCTGACATTGTTGTTATTAAATTAAGCCTTAAAAGTAATAATAAAATAATTAATCAAACTAATAAATTTTTTCGTAAAAACCTGCTTTAGGTTGAACTAAATACTTACCAATGCATGTTCTTAAAAAAACGTCCATTGTTCTCTCTTGCATATCGTATTTTTTAGCTAATTCAATAACATCTTTTCTTTGAAACTTAGAAGGAAGAGCATCAAGAAATTGTTTCTTGTTACTGCCTTTTTTAAATTCTGAAGGACCATCTTGTTTTGGCAAATTATTGAACATTATAATGCTGTGTTGAATGTATGTTGAAATTAATTGTTTAGCAGAATTATAATCTTCATCCAAGCAATAAACATCTACTGCGTGCTCTTGTGTTACAAACTTTCTAATAGCTGTAAGTATCATACAAAATCTATAAAAAATCAATCCTAAACGTTTAACGACACTTTGAGCCTCATCACTTACTAAAATACTAATTTGACTTAAATAGCTGGAAAAAACATCATTAAAAGATTCCCATTGTTCGTCTGTTAAATGTAATACCATACTATCGTTTTCAAAAAACTCAACCATCTTTTCAACAATCGTACCTTGCTTATCAAAAAACTCTGTTAGGTTTACTGGATTGCCTTTTGGTGATGGGTCAAGCCAAACGGATTCTGTTTTAAAAACATAGAAAATAAATCTGCTAAATAAACCATCCTCAGCAGATGGAATGATATTAAAAATTTGGTTTGGTGTTCCTGTAATTGCAACAGAAAGTTTTGGTTCTTGTACTTCTACAAATTCAGCATTAGTTTTACGGCTCACTGAAACTTTTTCGTGATGAAAACCTTTACGAAGCATATCAGAATAAGAACCCCATTCATTCTTGAATGTATAACCTAAAGTATCTGCCTCTGTTTCACAAATAATACCATTGCCGTCATTACATTCTAAATGCTGAATTACTTTTGCATTACTAGTGTTTGCAGGAATATACACCACTTTAAATTTTGGTTCTGCTGGCATTTCTTGGTCGGATTCTAGTTTGTTTTTAGCTTTTAGCATTTTATAAGCTGCTAATTTTTCTTCATATTCTTTTCTGGCATCATAAGATTTAGCAACAATATTTTTATGATATTTATCGGCTAATGCTTTTGAAAATGTCAATGCTCCTTTTCCTGATGCTGCCGGAGCTAGAATGAAAGCAAACAAATTTGGATAAACTATACGACCATGATATAGACCTGTTACATTTGGCAAACAACCTGACAAAATTGCTAATGCTCCTGTTAAAAAAGTATCTCTTTCTCTTGGTTCTTTAAATGCTTTGCAAGATTCGAATAATATTGGCGGTAAATTATCATACACTGATCTTGGTATTATTGGAGTATTTTTTAAGACATCATCAGATAAAACTTCCTGTTTTGGATTTAACTCTTTAGGACTTTGCAGTTCTGCAAACTTTGCAAACTTTGCAAAGTCTGCAAATTGTAATCTATATACACCGTAAACAGTTTGCTTTATTTCTCTCTCTTCTAAATCGAAATTACTTAAACAATATTCTAAAGTAGTTTCTCTATCAATACCAAAACGATTGGCATTACTAGAAAAAAGGTAAATAAAATTATTTCTGTTCCCTTTGTAATATTGTTCTTTTTGTTCTGTGAATTTTAAACACTTATCCAAAACAGAATCAAAAT
>Ga0209053_1000858_pt1 | contig 17255 bp, 18 predicted proteins | sample EBPBio152010_DNA_FD_185864 | JGI IMG/M metagenome (GOLD analysis project Ga0209053, IMG submission 185864) | Wastewater treatment Type I Accumulibacter community from EBPR Bioreactor in Madison, WI, USA - Reactor 1_7/15/2010_ DNA (SPAdes)... | ecosystem: Engineered > Bioreactor > EBPR >... | reverse complement strand
CCACGATCGTCGCCAATATCCTGCGCGGCAAGAACAAGCCGACCTTCACCCCCCATATGGACATGGGTGACAATGTCATCGTCATCAACGCCGACAAGGTGCAGATGACCGGCAAGAAGCGCACCGACAAGGTGTACTACTGGCACACCAACCACCCGGGCGGGATCAAGTCGCGCACCGCGCGTGACATCCTGGAAGGCAAGCACCCGGAGCGCGTCGTGATCAAGGCCGTCGAGCGCATGATCACCCGCAACTCGCTGGGCGCCAAGCAGATGACCAATCTGCGCGTCTATGCCGGGGCCGAGCATCCCCATGAAGCGCAGCAGCCGACCGTCCTGGACGTGAAGGTGCTGAATCCCAAGAACACCCGGAGCGCCTGATCATGGCTGACATCAAATCCCTCGACGATCTGAAATCGGCCGTCTCGGGCGCCGCTGCGGCTCCGGCCGTGGCTGAAGCCGTGGCGCGTGAACCCAAGCGTGACGCGCTTGGCCGTTCCTATGCGACCGGCAAGCGCAAGGACGCCGTGGCCCGCGTCTGGGTCAAGCCCGGTTCGGGCAAGGTTGTGGTGAACGGCAAGACGATGGCGGAATATTTCGCCCGTCCGGTGCTTCAGATGATCCTGAAGCAGCCCTTCCAGGTGGCGAATGTCGAAGGCCAGTTCGACGTTTACGCGACCGTGGCCGGTGGTGGCCTGTCGGGCCAGGCCGGTGCGGTGAAGCACGGCATCTCCAAGGCGCTGCAACTTTATGAACCCTCGCTGCGTGGCGCGCTGAAGGCCGCCGGCTTCCTGACCCGCGACAGCCGCGTGGTGGAACGGAAGAAATACGGCAAGGCCAAGGCCCGTCGGTCCTTCCAGTTCTCGAAGCGCTGATCCGCTTCTGGCGATTTGTCGAAAAGGCCCGCCTCGTGCGGGCCTTTTTGCTTTCGGAGCGGCCTTGCGATCAACGCGCGGCAAAGTCAGACATGAGCGCCTGCAATACGGTCTGATCCATGGGATATTCCGCGAAACGATGCGCTACGGGCAAGGTGACCCAGGGCAGTTTCTCGTTGGTCATCAGCTCGACAAAGGGCGCGAAATCTGCCGCTGCATCCAGCAGCGATGTCCGCAGGTTGATCCGGCTGCTTGCACTGCCGATCCGGGAATAGACGAAGTTCAGGCAGGATTTGCAGAAGAAATGCTGGCGCGCGCCATGGCCGCGACCGCCGATGATCAGGTCGCCGGTGAGAAAAAATGCCTCGGCGGGAAACATCGTCGTAAGGGAGAAGGCGCTTGCGCAGAGCTTCTGACAGTCGCGGCAATGGCATGCGAGGGTCAGGAGCGGCGGGGCCGTCACGGAGATCTGGATGGCTCCGCAGAGGCACCTGCCCGTAAAGGGCGGCTGGGGAAGGGGCATTGGATCACTCCCGGTTACAGCCGACGATCATCCGCCGGCGGGACGGGAATGCAAGTGCAACCGGAGCAAAGCGAAACCCCGCGCCGGGGCGCGGGGTTCGGGTGGATCAGCGGAACAGCACCACGGCGCCGGGGCTCCAGCCCAGCCGGGCCTGGGCGCCACGGTCCAGCACCGGGCGGCCCGGCACGTTGCGCATCGACAGCCGCATCGGTTCGGGCGCGCCGGGCAGGCTGACATCGTAATAGGTCATGTCGCCGTAATAGACGACCTCCTCCACCGTGCCGAACACCTCGCGGTCAGAGGCGGTCTGGCCGTCGAACAGGATGGTCAGCGTCTCGGGGCGCAGGCCGATGGTGGGGCCGCCCTCGCTGTCGCCGCGCATCACCTGATCGGGCGAGAGGCTCATGCGGCCAAAGCCGGCGGCGTCGATCTCCACCGTGGCGCCGCTGTCGGAAATCACCTGTGCCGGCAGGAAGTTCATCGTGCCGATGAAATCGGCGACCTTCTTGCTGGCCGGGCGGCGATAGAGCGTTTCGGGGTCAGCCAGTTGCGCGATCTGCCCCTCGAACATCACGGCGATCCGGTCGGACATGACCAGCGCCTCTTCCTGGTCATGCGTCACCAGGATGAAGGTGATGCCGACCTGGCGTTGCAGCTTGATCAGCTCCACCTGCATCTGTTCGCGCATCTTCTTGTCAAGCGCCGAGAGCGGCTCGTCAAGCAGCAGCACCTTGGGCTTGAGGATCAGCGCCCGGGCCAGCGCGACGCGCTGCCGCTGCCCGCCCGAAAGCGCATGCGCAGCGCGCTTGCCATAGCCCTTGAGGCCCACCATCTCCAGCGCTTCGGCCACGGCACGGGCCTTTTCGTCCTTACTGCGCGGATCCTTGCGCAGGCCGAAACCCACGTTTTCCTCCACCGTCAGATGCGGGAAGATCGCGTAGGACTGGAACACCATGTTGGTGGGGCGGATATTGGCCGGCACATTGGCCATGTCCTTGCCGTCGATCAGCACCGCGCCCGAGGAGATATCCTCGAAGCCCGCGATGGTGCGCAGGAGCGTGGTCTTGCCGCAGCCCGAAGGCCCGAGCAGCGAAAAGAACTCCCCCGCCTTGATCGTGGCATTGATCCCGCGCAGCGCATGGTAATCGCCGTAATATTTGTGAACATCCCGGAACTCGATCATGTTCGTCTTTTCAGCAGAGAATGTCACAGGAAACCTCCGGTATCCTTGCCGCCGGTCCTGGCGATGCCGCGGCGACGGAAATATTCAGCGATGGTGAGAAGGCAGATCGAGATGCAGACCAGCACGAAGCCAAGCGCCATGACGGCGGGCACCTTTGCCGGAAAGCGGAACTGGCCAAAGATATAGACCGACAGCACGGTCTGGTTGCCGCCCAGGAAGTAGGCGATGATGAATTCGTCCAGGCTGATGGTGAAACAGATCAGCAGCGACGAGATGATGCCCGGCATCACCAGCGGCAGGATGATCAGCCGGAAGGTGGAGGCCGCCGTCTCGCCCAGGTCATAGGCGGCTTCCTCGAGCGAGCGGTCCAGCGACTGAAAGGCCGAAGTCAGGATCGCCACCGCAAAGGGCGTGCAGATCAGCACATGGCCCAGGATGATGGTAAAGATCGACAGCGGCACCCCGATCGCGATCAGCACCACCAAGAGCGCCATCGACACGATCATTTCAGGCAGCACCATCGGCAGCATGATCAGGCCGAGGATACCCGCCTTGCCCGGAAACTTGTAGCGGGTCGAGGCACGCGCGGCAAAGATGCCCAGCGTGGTCGCCAGCAACGAGGCACAGACCGCGATCAAGAGCGAATTGCCGAAGGCCTTGAACAATTGCTGGTCGGCCCACATTTCCGCGAACCAGTTGGTCGTGAACCCGGCCAGCGGAAAGGCGATCACCTTGCTGTCATTGAAGGCAAACAGCGGCAAAAGCGCGATCGGTGCGTAAAGAAAGATCAGATAGGCGACGGCATAGAGCTTGAGAGAGGGGTTCTTCATCATTTGCTCTGCCCCTTGAGGAAGCGCCGGTTCAGCAGCAGGAACACCACCGCCACCGCGGCCACGATCAGCATCGCCGTCATCGCGATGGCCGAGCCAAGCGCCTTGTCATTCTGCTTGAGCATGATCGCCTCGATCCGGTTGGCAATCATCGGAAGCTTGCCGCCGCCGATCAGCTCTGGCGTGACGTAATCGCCGATGGTCGGGATGAAGACGATCAGCACCGCCGCAATCACGCCCGGCATCGACAGGGGCAGGGTGACGCGGAAAAAGGTCATCAGCTTCGATTCCCCCAGATCCTGCCCGGCCTCCAGGAAGGAGCGGTCGATCTTTTCCAGGCTCACGAAGATCGGCAGGATCGCGAAGGCCGCATAGGCATGGGCCAGCGTCATGATCATCGAACCGAGCGAATAGTTGATGACAGTCAGCGGCTCGTCGATGATGCCCAGGCTCATCAGCCCCGAATTGATCACGCCGTTATAGCCCAGGATCACCTTCCACAGGAAAACCCGGATGAGATACGAGGTCCAGAACGGGATGGTGATCAGGAAGATCCACATCGACTTGCGTTCGGGCCGCACATGAAAACTGACGAAATAGGCGACCGGATAGGCCAGCGCCACGGTCACCAGCGTCACCATGGCCGATACGGTCAGCGACCGCAGCATCAGCGCCTGGTCGATCCTGCCGGTCCAGACCGTGATGTAATTGTCAAAGGTCAGGCCCGCCGACAGGCCCACCTTGCTGTCCACCATCAGCGAATACAGCACGACCGCGATCAGCGGCGCGGCCAGCAGCAGCACCGCATAGATCGCGGTGGGTGACACCATCATCAAGCCGTTGGCAGCTTCGGTATTCCTGAAGCGCCCGGATGAGGAACCCCGGTTCATCATGCCCCCTGTTCGGTTTCTCCGCGTCTGTGGGACGCAGGATTTTTCCTGATTTTCTGGCACAGGGAAGCGGGTCTGAAAAGGGGCCAAAATGCGAAACCCCCGCCAGAGGCGGGGGCGAACCGGGAACGGATTTGCACAAGGCCTTGTCAGGCATAGAAAAATAATTTGATCATTTTTTTCAGCCCGCGACGCGGGCCACCGGGATTGCCCGTTTCTTCAGCTCGTCCAGCAGGGCGGGCACAATCCGCAGGCTGCGCGCGGCCAGGCGCAGCGCATCGGTCAGCCGGCCCTCGGGCACCGCGGCCTCGACCTGCCAGACGATGCGGCGGCTGACGCCATCGTCATAGACAATCTCGCGCTGGCCGCTGCGGCCCTTGCGCAGCGCAAGGAAATCGGCGCCCCCATGCGGGGCGTGAAAGGAAATCGCCTGTCCCATTTTCGGGTCCATTATGTTACTGCTCTGATTTCAATATGAATCCGGGCGCGAGGCGGGTCAAGCCGGCCAAGGCGCACCGCGCAGCACAAGGGCGTGAACGCGGCCGGCCGGTCACACCGCCATCATGTCGGCCGGGGGCGAGGCCAGCAGCCGCGCGATCTTGGCCACCGCCGCGTCAAAGCGCGGGCGCGGTATGGCGCCGGCCACCGCGATGCGCAGCGCATGCGGCGCGCGGCCATGGATCAGCGCATATTCATCGGCCTGCCGCACCAGCACCCCTTCGGATTCGGCCATGCGCGTGAAGGTCGATCCGCGCCAGCCCGTCGGCAGCGGCACCCAGATGAAGGGCAGGCCGGGTTGCCAGGACAGCCGATACCCGTCCAGCGCCGAAACCATATGCGTGAGCCGGGCCGAAAATTCGGCCTGCACCCCGCGCCGGATCTCATGTGCCGCGCCTGAGCGCAGCAGATCGAGACACAGATCCGACACCGGCCGCGCCAGCGCAAAAAAGCCATGCTGCGCGGTGAGCCGCCCGGCCTCGCCCATGCCCGGGGGGCAGACGACAAAACCGAAACGCAGCGCCGCCGAGATCGACTTGGACAGGGATCCCACATACCAGCAGCGTTCCGGCGCCAGCGCGCGCAGGCAGGGCAGGTCGCTTTCGGCGACGGAATAGCAATCGTCCTCCACCACCTGCAAATCATAGCGCCGGGCGATCTCGATGATGGCGGCGCGGCGGGCGGCGGACATGCGGCAGGCGGTCGGGTTCTGCGCCTCGGGGGTCAGGACCAGCACCTGCGCGCTGTGGCGGCGGCAGGCGGCCTCCAGCGCGTCGGGCACCATGCCCTCGTCATCCAGTTCGATCCCGACCACCTCGGCCCGCACCAGCCGCGCCGCGTGGCGGATGCCCGGATAAGCCAGATCCTCGGCCAGGATCACCGGACGGTCACCGCGCAGGCAGCACAGGAAGATCAGCAAAAGCGCGTTCTGCCCGCCATGGGTCAGCGCGATGTCTTCGGCCCGGATCTGGCCCATCTGCCGATCCGACAGCCAATCGACGATCGCCGCGCGCAGGGGCGCCTCGCCGCGCTGCGTGGGGTAGTCATCCCAGGAATGGCCCAGATCGGCGGCGATCCGTTGCAGCGCCTGCGCGAAGGCCGCACCCTGGCCGACATCGGGCAATTGCGGCGATCGGAAATCGACCAGCCAGGGTTCGCTGGCCAGGTCGCGTTCCTGAAACAGCGATTGTGTCGGCCCAAGGCGCGGGGCGCGGGCGGCGACAAAGGTGCCCCGTCCCACCGTGGCGGCCAGCAGCCCCTCTTGCGTCGCCATCTGATAGGCGCGGCTGACGGTGCCGGGGGTGACATGCAGATCCCAGGCCAGATCGCGCACCGTGGGCAATTGCGTGCCCGGCGGCAGCGCGCCCGAGCGGATCGCCTCGCGCAGGGCGCGGGTCAGCGACAGATATTTCGGCCCGGGAAATTGTGACAGGTCGGGGATCCAGTTTGTGTCAGTCACAATGTTCCTCTGGTGCTGTCGGGAATCGTATTGTATCAATCATACTACGCAATCTCGCGCATTGTATCAACACAAAAGGTGATATCATGGCCCGGTCAACGATGACCGCCCCGACGCTGCAACTCTCCCTGCCGCAAGCCTTGCCGCCGGTCTCGCGCCTCATTGTCGCGCTGGCCCAGACGGTTCTGGCCTGGGAGCTGCGCCGCAATGGCCGCCATGCCCTGAAGTCGCTCGATGCGCATCTGCTCAAGGATATCGGCCTGACCCCCGGCGCGGCCGAGGCCGAATGCGCCAAGGCGTTCTGGCAGGCGTGAGCCATCCCTGCCCAGCGGGTCAAATGGGCGTACCCCTGACTGGCCGGGGGCCGGAACCATCCGGCCGTCCCGGCCTTTTTTGTCAGCTGTCGGGCGGCAGCAGGCCCAGGCCGCGCAGATAGATGCCGATCCCGGTTTCCAGCAGATCCTCGGGCGGGAACGGGCTTTTGGCGCCATTGCCCCGCATGTAAAGTTCCACGACACCATGGCTCATGGCCCAGATATGGGCCGAGACCATGCTGGGCGGCGGGCGGCGATTGGCGGGCAGGTGCTGTGACAGCCCATCGGCCGCACGTTCCAGCACCGCCCGCGCCCGCGCCGCCACCGGCGCCAGATCGGGAAAAGCCTGGGCGCTGATGCCGCTTTCAAACATCGCCATGTAATGACCGGGATATTTGCGCGCGAAAGCCAGATAGGCGCGGCCCGTCGCCTCGAACGCGGCCAGCGCGGTCGGGCGGCCGTCATCATAGGCGTATTCCATCAGCGCGCCGAAAATCTCGTACCCCTGGCGGGCCACTTCGGCCAGCAGGTCTTCGCGTCCGGCGAAATGGCGATAGACGGCGGCAGGGGTGACCTCTGCCGCCTTCGCCGCCTCTGACAGGGTAAAGCCCTGCGGGCTTTTCTCGGCGATCAGATCGAGCGCGGCCTCGACCAGCGCCTGCCGCAGATTGCCGTGATGATAGCCGCGTTTAGTCATTCTCGCCGTCTGACCACAATTCCGGTCCGCCGCAAATCGCGGGGTCGGGCTGGCCGATGGCCTTGCCATCCTTGCCCTTGAATTCCACCGATTGCAGGATCGCCCGGATCACCGCCAGCCGCGCGCGTTTCTTGTCGTCAGAGCGCACGATGGTCCAGGGCGCATGGCCGGTATGGCTGCGTTCCAGCGTCTCGGCGATGGCCTCGCAATAGGGCTCCCACCGGGTCAGCCCCTCCACGTCGATGGGCGACAGCTTCCATTGCTTGAGCGGGTCTTTCTCGCGGGCGAGCATGCGGCGCAATTGTTCCGGCCGGCTGACATCGAGCCAGAATTTCAGGAAGGTGATCCCCTCGCGCACGATCATGTCCTCGAAATCGGGAAGCTGGCGAAAGAAGGCGTCCTTCTGGTTTTCGGTGCAAAAGCCGAAGACCGGCTCCACGATGCCGCGATTGTACCAGCTGCGGTCAAAGAACACCATTTCGCCGGCGGCGGGGAACCAGTCGATATAGCGCTGGAAATACCATTGTGTCGCCTCGCGGTCCGAGGGTTTGGACAGCGCCACCACCTGCGCGCCGCGCGGGTTGAGGTTTTCGGTCAGCGCCTTGATCGTGCCGCCCTTGCCGGCAGCGTCGCGCCCCTCGAACACCACGATCATGCGCTTGCCGGTGGCCTTCACATCGGCCTGAAGCCGGACAAGCTGGGCCTGAAGCACCGCCATCTCGGCCTCATATTCCTTCTTGCCGATTTCCTCCCGATAGGCATAGCCCTTGGAGAGGATCTCGTCCTTGCCGGCGTTTTCAATGCGCTTGCGCACCGCCTTGGGCGCCTCATCCTTGAAATAGCGGCTGATCGCGCCGTCAAATGGCAGGTCCATCACTGACTCCCCTCATCATCCTGGCGGCAGTCTAGGCGCAGCCCCGCGCGGCCCGCAAGGCGCATCACGGCGGCGCGGATCTCGGCCTCATGCGTGCGATGCGGCATATGGCCGGCCCCCTCGATCAGGGTCAGCCTGGCATCGGGCAGGCGCTGTGACAGCGGCAGGGCATGGATCGCGGCGGGCACGATTGTATCGCTGGTGCCGTGGACAATCTCGGCCGGGCTCTGGATTGTATCATATTGCCCCGCCATGACGCGCACCACCCGCAAGAGGCTGTTGATCTGCCGGGCATTGGCGGCCAGCGCGGCGCGGCGCAGGATCAGCGGCACCCCGGCGGCCTGTGCATAGCCGGGCGGGCAGGGCTGGGGGGCAAAGACCTCTGTCATGGCGGCCTCGATCCGGCGGCGCGGCACATGGGCCGCGACCAGCGGCACCAGCAGCGCGCGCAGCGGCGCGGGTTTCGTGGCGGCATACCAGGCGCCCAGACCGCCGGGCCAGGGCATCGCCACGCCCGAGATCAGCGCCAGCCCCGCTACCGGCGCCTGCATCGCCCAGGCCAGCGCCACCACCCCGCCATAGGAATGCCCCAGCAGCAGCGGGCGCCGCACCCCCAGCCCTTCGGCCGCCAGACGCATCAACCGGGCCTGTTCGCGCGGATCATCGACGCCCGGCGCCGACCAGCCCAGCCCCGGCCGGTCGATCAGCGTGACCCGGAACTGCGCGGCCAGCGCTTCGGCCAGTGCCTGCAATTCCCGCAGATTGGCCGAGGCGCCATGGATCATCACCAGATCCGGCCCGGCGCCGCACTGCCACAGATGCAGCCGCCGCCCCTCGACCGTCACGACCGGGCCAATGGCGGGAAAGCGCGCCGCAATCAGCGACTCGCGCCGCCGGGCGCGCCAGCCGGTCAGCCCGGCCAGCCCAAGCCCGACCAGCGCGACCGTCTCAAGCACCGATATCTTCCACCCGGAAGGGCGTGGTCTGATAGACCTCGTTCACCCAGTTGCCATAGAGCAGATGGGCATGGCTGCGCCAACGGTTCAGCGGCGGGCGCGACGGGTCGTCCTCGGGGTAATAGTTCATCGGCACGTTGATCGGCGTGCCCTGCGCCACGTCGCGATCATATTCCTGCTTCAGCGTGTCGCTGTCATATTCGAAATGGTTGAAGATATAGAGCGCGCGATGCCCGGCATCCTCGACCAGACAGGGGCCGACCTCGTCCGACCCGAGCAGCGTGCGCAGCCCGGGCCTCATGTCGATCTCGGCCTGTTTCATCTCGGTCCAGCGGCTGACCGGAATCACGAAATCATCCGAAAAACCGCGCAGATAGGGCGAGGTCGGGCAGAGGTTGCGATGCCGGAAACAGCCAAAGGCCTTGTGATCCAGCATGTATTTCTTCACGCCATGGAAATGGTTGATCATCGCCATGCCGCCCCAGCAGACGCCGAAGGTGGAATGGACATGGCTTTGCGTCCAGTCGAAGACGCGGGTCAGTTCATCCCAATAGGTCACCTCCTCGAAGGGCAGGTGTTCGATGGGGGCGCCGGTGATGATCAGACCGTCGAACTTTTCGCCGCTGGCCTCGATCTCGTCAAAGGGGCGGTAGAAGGTTTCCATATGTTCGGCGGCGGTGTTGCGGGTCTGATGCTCGCTCATGCGGATCAGGTGCAGGTCGATCTGCAAGGGCGTGGCGCCGATCAGCCGGGCAAACTGGTTCTCGGTCTGGATCTTTTTCGGCATCAGGTTCAGCAGCGCAAAGCGCAGCGGCCGGATGTCCTGGCGCGCGGCGCGTTCGGGCGTCATCACCATCACGCCCTCGCGGTTGAGAACGTCGAAGGCGGGCAGGGTTTCGGGCAGGGTAATCGGCATGTCACACTCCGTTCGGCGGAGAAGATGGGATACGCTGTGGCGCGATCAAGGGCGGCGATCGAGGGCGGCGGCGATCAGGTCTTCGAAGCCGGCAACGTCACGCACCTGCGCGACCTCTTCGGCGGTGACCGTCACGCCCCATTCCGCCATGGCGGCATAGCGCGGCTGACGATGGGCAAGGGCGCGCGCATAGGTCCAGCGGACGAAATCGTCGGGGTCCACGGACTCGGGCGACACGCCCATTTGCATTCGGTAATCGGCCCACATCCGTTCCAGGAAATGCGGCTGGTAATACATGGGCTTGGGCGCGCGATCAAAGCGGCGCACCAGTTCGGCGGTATGGGCCACGGACCCCTTGATCCAGACCATCAGCAGGTTCTGCGACAAGGCGGTCATCACCGGATCGGCGGGGTTTTCCGGCTCCACCACCTCGCAGATCGACCCGCCGCTGTCGCACAGGAAATGCGGATAGCCATAAAGCTGTTCGGCGCGGGAAATGAAGCGCGTGGTATCGAGCAGCGAGGCCATCTCGGCCTCGCGGTGCTGCGCCTGCCGGCGCATGTATTCGTCAAAGGGCACGCCGCCCTTGGCCGGATCGCCGGGCTTGCCCAGATAGGTCGAAAGCGGCGCCAGATTGTCGAAGGTGATGTTCGAGGCGATATAGACGCTGTCGGTCATCAGCAATTCCCGCAGGAACGGCACCTTCATCGCCTCGCGCTTGAAATTGTCGGCGATATGTTCGCCCATGTAGCGCGTGCCGATGCGGTAATCGACCGAATAGTGAAACCAGCCGCCCGCCGCCCGCAGCATCGAGGCGAGATGCGTCTTGCCCAGCCCCGACATGCCGAACAGCAGCACCCGCTTGCGCGGCGCCGCGCGCCAGTCTGCAGCCGAAGCGTAGATCATCGCCTGTTTCCCCATTCTTCGGCCTGTTCCTAGCGCGGCTGGCCGCAAAAGCAAAGGCCCCGCGCCGGGGCATGGCCCCGGTGCAAAAACAAAGGCCCCGCGCCGGGCGGGGCCTTTCATGGCCGGCAGGGGGCCGGATCAGAAGGTGAAGCCGACCTTCACACCCACGGCGACGGCATGGTTGTCGCGCATCTCGGCCACCGCGTTGTCGGGCGTGCCGGTCTCGGGCGAGGCATTGCCCAGATCCAGATAGCGGGCGCCGAAGGTGACCTTCATGTTGTCCTGCGTATAGACCGCCGCCACGCCCAGGCCGCGATAGCCATTGGTCGGGGCCAGCGGCGAGACCAGACGATCGCCGCCCGGCTCATAGGTGACAAAGACCGAACCCGACCAGTTGTCGTTGAACTTGCGGCCCAGACCCAGCGTATAGGTCGTGGTATCCTCAAGCTCGGTCAGGCTGCCCAGACGCGGACCAAAGAAGGTGCCCGGCGCCACCTCGAAATTCGACCAGTCCACCCAGCGGATCGAGCCGAAGACCAGCGTATCCTTGGCGATGCCGGTCTGGAAATCGAGGTTCACCGCCTGCGGCGTGTCGGTTTCGGTGATCGCGTTCACCGTGGCCGCGCCCAGAACGGCGGCGGCACCACCCGGCAGGGTCTCCACCGTGTCGAACTTGTGCGACACCTTGGAGAAATAGGTCAGCGCGACGCGCAGCGCGATCTCGGGCTTTTCAAAGGCCGCGCCGATCACATAGCCGGTGCCCCAGTCGGGCGCGAGATCGGCCTCATAGCCGTTGACCGACTGATAGGTCGCGGGGTCCGCCGGATCGAAGGCCGGCCCATAGGCCCGGCCGCGCAGCGCCACATGCCCCGAGGCCTTGGAGGCGCGCAGCCCGCCATGGACCGAGAATTGCTCGGTGAACTTGTAGCGCAGCAGCGCGGTCAGCCCCTCGCTGTCCACTGTGGCGGAGGTGCCGCCCAGCATGAACGAACTGCCCGCCGGATAGGCGATATCGGCGCCATAGGCATTGTCATAGATCAGCGCGCCCGACAGCTTGTCGCTGAAATCGTATTTGATCGCGAGCCCGGGCAGGTTGTGCTTGCCCGCCACCCCGCCGGTGGCCGCGCCGCCAAAACCCGCAAGGTCATTGCCGCTCACGCTGGGCGTGATCTGGCCAAAGCTCAACTCGATATAGTTGCCCTTTTCAAAGAGCACGCCGACCGGCTGCCCCGATCGGTCGATCCCGCCGGCCAGTGCCATCGTGCCGGTCAGCCCGGTCGTGGCGGCCAGCACGCCGCACAATGCGGTGAACTGTTTCATGGTGTCTCATCCCTTCAAACCCGGCCGTGTCCTCCTCCGCCGGTTGCGAAAAAGGCTATGCGGCGGCTTCTCTTTCGGTCAATCAATAACGCGACGTCAGCGTGGCGTGACGTTACGCACTGTGGCCGGCGCGGCAGGCCGCGCGCGGATATTGATCCAGTTCGCCAGAAAGATGATGCCACCGCCCAGCAGAACCGCCGCGTCCAGCGGCTCGTGATAAAGCGCCATCCCGACCAGCGCAATCAGCGGCAGGCGGGCAAAGTCGATGGGCACCACGACCGAGGCCGAGGCGAGGCTCAGCGCCATGGTCAGGCACAGATGCGCGATCACCCCTGCCGCGCCGATCACCAGAAGCCAGGGCAGGGTGGCCAGCGTCGGCAGGCCGATCCGCCCGTCCCAGCCGCTGGCCAGCAGCCCCAGCCCGGTCTGCATCAGCGTCAGCCAGAACAGGATCGAGACCAGTGTCTCGACCCGGGTCAGCCGCTTGGTCATGATCACCGATCCGGCAAAGCACAGCGCCGAGGCCGCCGCTGCCAGCACCCCGGGATCGAACCGCCCGAAATCGGGCCGCGCCACGATCATCGCCCCGGCAAAGCCCAGCCCCGCCGACAGCAGCTTGCGCGCGGTCAGCCCCTCGCCCAGCAAGAGCGGCGACAGCAGGATCACCCAGATCGGCGAGGTGAATTCCAGCGCAAAGACCTGCGCCAGCGGAATGGCCGTCAGCGCCCAGAACCACAGATTCTGCCCCGAGAAATGGATGATGTTGCGCAGCAGGTGCTGGGGCAGGCGGGCGGTCTGCACATCGCCAAGCCGCCCCATGGCCCCGGCGACCAGCACCACCAGACCAAAGCCCGTGACCGAACGCCAGAGCATGATCTCGAACGTGTCATGAACCCCGGAGACCGCGCGGCCCGCCACGGCCATGGCGGTAAAGGACAGGATGGATCCGACCATCCAGAGCGCGGCTTTCAGGGGGTGCGACGGGGTCATGGCGGTCTCCTTCCCGCCAGTGGTGGCGAGGCTTGCGGGGATTGTCCAGCCCCGTTACCTTCGACCGCCTGTTCATGTCGGAGGTATCATGGCCCGCACGCTTTTGCGCGCGACTGACAGCCGTGTCGGTTTTGCGGAACTTTTCTACGATCTTGTCTATGTCTTTGCGATCACCCAGGTCAGTCACCTTCTGCTGCATCACTATTCGCTGCTCGGCGCGGTCGAGGCCGCGCTGATCTTTCTGGCGATCTGGTGGGTCTGGATTTACACGACCTGGGTGCTGAACCGCCTCGATCCGGAGCGGACCTATGTCCGGGCCCTGGTCTTTGTGCTGATGACGGCGGGGCTGTTCCTGTCGATGTCGATCCCCGAGGCCTTCGGGTCGCGCGGGCTGGTCTTCGCACTGGCCTATGTCGCGATGCAACTGGGGCGGACAGGCTTCATGTTCGCCGTCTCGCGCCAGGATCCGGTCTTGCGCAGCACCTATCTGCGCATCTTCATCTGGTTCTCGGTCGGTGCGCTGTTCTGGATCGCCGGCGGTCTGGCCGATGCGCATCACGGGCGGCTGCCGCTCTGGATCGCGGCACTGGTCATCGACTATCTCGGGCCGGTCACCGGCATGTATGTGCCCGGTCTCGGCCGCGACGGCACGCGCAACTGGGAGGTCAAGGGCGGCCATATCGCAGAGCGCTGCGGTCTGTTCGTCATCATCTGCCTAGGCGAGACGCTGCTCGTCTCTGGTGCCACTTTCGCCGAGATGGCATGGACGACGACGACCATGGCGGCCTTCCTCTCCAGTCTGCTGGGCGCGATTGGCCTGTGGTGGGTCTATTTCCACATCGGCCATCGCCGCGCCACACATCAGATCGAACATTCCGACGATCCCGGGCGGCTCGCGCGGCTGGCCTTCACCTATGCCCATATCCCGATCGTGGCCGGCATCGTGCTGGCCGCGGTCGGCGCGGAACGGTCGATCGCGCATCCGGCCGACTCCGCGACCCTGGCCGAAGCGGCCAGCGTGCTGGGCGGGGTGCTGCTGTTCCTGGCGGGGAATGGCTGGTTCAAGCAGATCTCGGGGCGGAACTATCCGCTGTCGCATATGGTGGGGCTGGCGGCCTGCCTTGGACTGCTGGCCGCGCTGCCCTGGCTGAACCTGCTGGGGCTCAATATCGCCTCGACGGCGATCCTGCTGATCGTGGCGATCTGGGAACACCGGTCGGTCGGTGGCGAACTGGCGCCGGCCTGAGAAATGGCGGGACAGGGTGGGCGATTAGTCGCCCACCTCCTCGATGCGGAAATCGCGCAGGATATGGCGGGTCGCGGCGAACCAGGCACTGTCGCGGGTGCGGGCCTGATGCGCGTCAAAGGCGGCGCGGTCCCGAAAGCTCTCCATCACCTCGAAGGTCATGGGATCGTCGGTTTCCGCAATGTCAAAGGACAGGCAGCCGGGCTCCGCCCGGGTCAGGGCGATGTGATCGGCCACATGCGCCAGGACGACCGCGCGGTCGTCCTCTGTCATGCAGATCAACTGTCCGCGCAACCGCACCATGCCGCATCCCCCCGATTTTTCGACGAAAAATCGCCGCTCTGCCTCATTCCAGCTCGATCGTGCCCGGCGGTTTCGAGGTGAGGTCATAGAACACGCGGTTCACGCCCTTCACCTCGTTGATGATCCGGGTCATCGTCTCGCCCATGAAATCATGGCTGAACGGATAGGTATCCGCCGTCATGCCATCGACCGAGGTCACCGCCCGCAGCGCGACCGCGTAATCGTAGGTCCGCCCGTCGCCCATCACGCCCACCGTCTTCATCGGCAGGATCGCGGCAAAGGCCTGCCAGATCTCGTCATAGAGCCCGTGCTTGCGGATCTGGTCGATATAGACCGCATCCGCCTCGCGCAGGATCGCCAGCTTTTCGCGGGTGATCTCGCCGGGGCAGCGGATCGCAAGACCCGGGCCGGGGAAGGGGTGGCGGCCGATGAAGCTGGCGGGCAGGCCGAGTTCGCGGCCAAGCGCGCGGACCTCGTCCTTGAACAGCTCGCGCAGCGGCTCGACCAGTTTCAGCCCCATCTTTTCCGGCAGGCCGCCGACATTGTGATGGCTCTTGATCGTGACCGAAGGCCCGCCCGAGAAGCTGACGCTTTCGATCACATCCGGGTAAAGCGTGCCCTGGGCCAGGAATTCGGCGCCTTCGATGTCGTTCGCGTATTTCTGGAACACGTCGATGAACAGCCGGCCGATGGTCTTGCGCTTGGTTTCGGGGTCGGACACCCCTTCAAGCGCGCCGAGGAACAGTTCGCTCTCATCGGCATGGATGAGATTGAGGTTGTAGTTCTGGCGGAACATCTCCACCACCTGCTGCGCCTCGTTCTTGCGCAGAAGGCCATGGTCCACGAAGACGCAGGTCAACTGGTCGCCGATCGCCTCATGGATCAGGATCGCGGTCACCGAACTGTCCACGCCACCCGACAACGCGCAGATCACCTGCTTGTCGCCCACCTGTTCGCGGATGCGCGCGATGGCGTCCTCGCGGTAGGAAGACATCGTCCAGTCGCCGGTAAAGCCCGCGAGGCGCACGAAATTTTCGTAAAGCTTCGCACCCTTGGGCGTGTGATGCACCTCGGGGTGGAATTGCACGGCATAGAAATGGCGCGCGGGATCGGCGGTGATGGCGAAGGGGGCATTGGGCGAGGTGCCATAGACCTCGAATCCGGGGGCCAGTTTCGACACATGGTCGCCATGGCTCATCCAGACTTGCTCGTCTCCTCCGGCAAACCAGCCGTCAAGAAGGGGCAGGCGCGCCGGTGTGGGCGTCACGAAGGCGCGGCCGAATTCGGCGGTGCCATGCCCGCCCTCGACCGTGCCGCCGAGGCAATGCATCATCACCTGCTGGCCATAGCAGATGCCGAGGATAGGCACGCCCAGATCGAAGACGCCGGCCGGCGGCATCGGCGCGCCTTCGGCATAGACGCTGGCCGGGCCGCCGGAAAAGATCACGGCCCGGGGGGCGAATTCCTTGAGAAAGCGCTCATCCACGCGGTTGAACGGGTGGATTTCGCAATAGACGTTCAGTTCGCGCAGGCGCCGCGCAATCAGCTGCGTGACCTGGGAGCCGAAGTCGATGATGAGCAGGCGTTGATGCGGATGTGTCATGTGCGCGCCATAGCTTTGGCGGGCCGGAATCGCAAGGGGAAACCGGCCCGGGCGGGCGGGTTCGGGGGGCTGCCCGGCCCCTCGGGCCTGTGGCCCTCACCCCCGGGGAGATTTGCGAAAAGAAGAAAGGGCGGAATGTCGCTTTCGCGCCAAATGCGACGAAAACGGCTTTTGTCCGGCGCGGGCGCGGCGGCATATAGGGGGCAACGCAGGACTGCCCCTTTGGGCGCGTATGGAGGATGGCGGGATGAATGATGCAACAGCAGGCGGGCGTCGGGCCCGGGGTGGCGGCGCGGCCCGTCGGGCCGAGCGCACCGGCATCAGCTTTGACACCGCGCGCTTCATCGAGCGCAACATTCCGAATTTCGAGATTCTGAACGAGGAAGCGCTTCAGATCATCGAATGGAATGCCGAGACCGTTCTGGAAGAGATCGGCGTCAACTTCCTGGAAAACCCCGGTGCGCTGGCGCTGTGGAAGGCCGCCGGCGCCGATGTGCGCGGCGAGCGGGTGCATATTCCGCGCGGCCTGGCCCGCAAGCTTTGCGCCACGGCGCCGAAGACCTTTACCCAGCACGCCCGTAATCCGGCCCGCAATGTGGAAATCGGCGGGCGCAATCTGGTGCTGGCGCCGGTCTATGGCCCGCCCTTCGTGCGCGATCTGGAAGGCGGCCGGCGCTATGCCACCATCGCCGATTTCCAGAATTTCGTGAAGCTGGGCTATATGTCGAAATGGCTGCATCACAGCGGCGGCACGGTCTGCGAGCCGACCGACGTGGCGGTGAACAAGCGCCATCTCGACATGCTGCACGCGCATATGACGCTGTCGGACAAGCCCTATATGGGTTCGGTGACCGAGCCGGTGCGGGCCGAGGA
>Ga0209053_1000856_pt1 | contig 17281 bp, 18 predicted proteins | sample EBPBio152010_DNA_FD_185864 | JGI IMG/M metagenome (GOLD analysis project Ga0209053, IMG submission 185864) | Wastewater treatment Type I Accumulibacter community from EBPR Bioreactor in Madison, WI, USA - Reactor 1_7/15/2010_ DNA (SPAdes)... | ecosystem: Engineered > Bioreactor > EBPR >... | reverse complement strand
GCGGTAGACCTGCCGGATGAGCGCGTCCAGCTCGTCGCGCTCCTCGGCGTCGGCGAGGCGGGCGAGGCCGTCGAAGCGGCGCTTGCGTGCCTCGCGGAGCGTCTGCCGCGCGAGGTCGATGCGCGCGGCGATGCGCCGCTGCACGCTCACGTAGACCGTCGCCCCCACGACCACAGCGACCGCCGTCGCGCCGGCGACCGAGAGCCCCATGCCGACCCCGGCCAGCGCGAGCACCACGCCGGCCGCGCCGCCGGCGGCGAACGTCGCCACGGCGGCCGTGCGGAGCGCCACGCGGTGGACGACCGGCAGCGCGGGGGGGGCGGGGACGGGCATGGAGGACGGGGTCAGATCGCCTCGGCGAGGCGGTAGCCCACGCCCTTGACGGTCTCGATGTAGGCGCTGCCCAGCTTCTCGCGGATCTTGCGGACGTGGACGTCCACCGTCCGATCCACCACGTAGACGTCGGTTCCCCAGACGGAGTCCAGCAGGTCCTCGCGCGAGAAGACGCGGCCCGGGTGGGCGGCGAGGAAGTAGAAGAGCTCGAACTCCTTGCGCGGGAGGCGGAAGGTGGCACCGTCGGCGCCGTCGGTCGCGACGCGCTCGACGACGTAGCGCTCGCGGTCGACGACGAGGTCGTGGACGCGCAGCAGGGCCGTCGAGGCGCTCTCCTCACGCTCGCCCCGCCGCAGCAGGGCGCGGATGCGGCTGGCGAGGCGCTTCGGCGAGACGGGCTTGGTGAGGTAGTCGTCGGCGCCGGCTTCGAGGCCGGCGATCTCGTCGCCCTCGCCGCTGCGCGCGGTGAGCATCAGGATGGGCGTCAGGCGCAGCTGGGCGTTCTCGCGGAGGCGCTCGGTGAGCTCCACGCCGTCCATGCGCGGCATCATGATGTCCAGCACCACGAGGTCGGGCCGCTCGGCCTCGGCGACGGCGAGGCCCTCGGCGCCGTCGGCGGCCGTCAGGACGCGGAAGCCCTCGGCGGCAAGCGTGTAGGCGAGGAGCTCGACGAGGTCCGGCTCGTCGTCCACGATCAGGACGGTGGCGCCCCCCGCCTGCGCGGGGGCAGGCCTGGGCACGTCGGCCCCGCCGGGACGGGGCTGGCTCTCGGGCGGGGGCATGGCGATGGGGAGACGACGGTCCGCCAAGCTACCCGGGGGGAATTAGAGCAGTGTTACGCGCGGCGGTGCGAGGGGCATGGGGCCGGCCGTGCTCCGCACGGCTTGGTTTCGCCAACCTTCGGTTGGCACGAGGCATGGGTGGAAAGGCCATCACCCCCATGCCTTTTGCCCCATGCCCTATGCCTCGCGCAGCGCGAGGCGCAGCAGCGTCTCGGCCGTCTGCGGGCCGGGATGCGCGCGGAGGACCTTGCGGAGGCGCCGCTCGGCCTCGGCGCGGCTCAGGCCGAGCGCTTCGAGGCCGGCGCGGGCGTCGGCTCGGGCGGCCGCCGCCTCCTCGTCGCCGCCGCCGAGGGCGCCGGCGGTGTCGAGCCCGTCGAGCGCCGCGAACTTGTCGCGCAGGTCCACGATCATGCGCTCGGCGGTCTTCTTGCCGACGCCGGGGATGCGCGTCAGCATCGCCGCGTCTCCGGCGATGACGGTGTCGCGCAGTTCGCTCGGGCTCATCGCCGAGAGGGCCGCCAGCGCCAGTTTGGGCCCGACGCCCTGCACGGCGACGAGCGTCTCGAACGCCGTCTGCTCGGCCGCCGTCGCGAAGCCGAAGAGCAGGTGCGCGTCCTCGCGCACGACGAACGTGGTGAGCAGCTTCGCGGGCTGGCCCTCGGCGGGCAGCCGCTCGAACGACGACGCCGGGATGAGCATCCGGTAGCCGACGCCCCCGGCCTCGACGACGGCTTCGGTGGGCTTCTTGTCGGCGAGCGTGCCGGAGATGTAGGCGTACACGGGGAACGGGCAGAACCACGCGAAGCTACCGTCCGCCGGTGACGGCCCCGCGTCATCGGCCGGTGATCCGCGCGCGGCCGAAAGAGCGCACGACGGGACGGTCCTCCCCTCACCGACTCCGATGACGCGCTTCGCTTCGTTCCTCGCCCTCTTGCTCCTCGCCCCGGCCGCCCTCGCGCAGGGCGCCCCGCCGCCGGAGGGCGAGGCCTGCCGCTACTGTGCCCCGCCGGTGCTCCACGGCGACCTCAGCGGCGAGGTGCAGGCCGTCGAGCTCGTCGCCGAGAACATGCGCGACATGGCCGACGACGACCCCGGCTACGCCTTCATCTGGTGGCTGGCACACGTCACCGGCGGCCACATCCCCGTGGACCCCAACTGCCCGCCGCCCGACGGCTGCACCACGCCTCCGGCCGACGACCCGCCGGCCAACGACCCGCCCGGCGACGATCCGCCGGCTGACGACCCGCCGGCCGACGACCCGCCGGCCGGCGGCCCCGTCCCCACCAACCCCGATCCGGGCCAGCCCGGCCCGCCCACCATGACGTCCGAGTACTCGGCCGGCTCGACCGTCGAGACCTACCACGTGGGCGACCGGCGCAGCGCGACGGCGCTCTACGAGCGCATCCGCGGTCTGGAGACGGGTGCCGTCGTGCCCGGCGTCCAGCTCGCGATGCCCGCGCGCGTGCTGCTGACGTCTTTCCGGTCGTCGTCGGCGACGACCTACGCGGCCACGGTCGCGGTGGAGACGCGAGACCGGACGGTCCCGGTGACCGTTCAGGCCGGCGACGGCGTGCTGATCGCCCGCGTGGCGGTGCAGAGCCGGTCGTCGGCGTCGGGACCGCGCGGCGGACGTCGGGCCGGCGCCGGACCCGGCGCACGCGGCGCGGCGCCGGCGCAGGGCGTCACCGCGCCTGCCCAGCGCGACGGGGCGCCGGAGGGACGACGGGAGCGTACGCGCCCGGCCGGCGACGCGAGAGAGGGCAGCCGTCGGGACGGCGCACGCCGTGACAGCGCCGCAGGTGATGCCGACGGACGCGGCGACCGCACGTCCGACGACGGCTCGCAGGGCGACGAGGCTGGCGATGGGACCCGGCGCGACGGCGCCGACCGGCGAGACGGCACCCGGCGCGACGGCGAGGCCGGACGCCGGGGCGACGCGACCAGCGGGCGGCGCGACGGCGCGCGTCAGCGGCCGGGGCGGTAGAGGCCTTCGCGGAACACCTTCCGGATGTCGTCCAGCACCTCGCGGTCGATGCGCAGCGTCTCGCCGCGCGCGAGGTCCACGCCGCTCACCTCGTCGATGCGGAGGTCGTAATTCTCCCAGCCCATGAAGTCCACGAGCGTGCGCTGGAAGTCCGGGTCCACGACGCCGTCGGCGGGGCCGTCGGCGAAGCCGCGCGCGATCCAGATCTCCTGGATCTCGCGCGCGATCTCGGGCGTGACGGGCACGAGGTCGGCGGCGTCGGTGTCGGTGAAGTAGAGGTCGTTGAGCGCGGCGAGGCGCGCGAGCTCGGCCAGCGGCGTCGGGTGGTCGTACACCGAGAGGTCCACGATGGCGTCGTCGCCGTCGTAGCCGGCGCCCGCGCGGTGCACGACCAGCGCGGCCGACTGCTCGCCCCGGCGGTCGCCGCCCGCCGCGCCGCCGGCGACGAGCGCCGCGAGCAGGCGCGCGGCGAGCGTCCCGCGCGTGGCCTCGAACGTGCGCGCCATCGCCGTGACCGTCGCCTCCGAGACGAGGATGTTGCCCTGCGCCGCGTAGCCGCGCCCGACGACGAGCGTGCCGGCGGCGTCGGACCGTCGCGTGACGGAGCCGTCGCCGGCGGTGCCGCCGCGCCACGCGAAGGCGCCACTGCCGGTCCACGTCGCGGCGCGCCCGCGCGCGTCCACGACGCCCACCTGGCGGGACTCGGGCGCGGGGTCCTCGCGCAGCAGGATCGTGAGCGCCTCCTCGGCCGACGCGCCGTTGGCCATCAGCACGAGCCCGCGCCGGCCGTAGTCCAGCCGCGCGAACGACTGCGTGGCGACGGCGCCGACGCCCGCGCGCACCCACGGCACGACGGCGCGCACGTTGGGGAACTTGGACTGGACGGCGACGCCGACCTCGCCGGTCGTCGTGTCCACGGCGACGATCGAGAAGGTGGCGACGAGCGGGTCGGCCTCCTGCGCGCGCACCGGCACGGCGAGCAGGAGCAGACAGACGACGGCGAGGGCGCGGGGCGTTGGCACGGCAGATGGCGGCAGGTCCGCCGTAGTCTAGCGCGCCCGCCCGATCTCCGATGCGTCGTCTCGCTCTCCTGCTCGCCCTCGTCGCCGGCCCCGCGTGCGCGCCCGCGCTCGCACAGGGCGAGGTCCAGATCGCGCGCGTGCAGTACGGCGGCGGCGGCGACTGGTACTCGGGCGACCCGCTGCCGCAGCTCATCGCATTCGCGCGCGAGCACACGCTGCTGAGCCTGCACCCCGAGCCGCTGACCGTCGAGCTGACGAGCGACCGCCTCTTCACGGTCCCGTTCCTCTACCTCAACGGACACGGCAACGTGGTCTTCACCGACGCCGAGGCCACCCGCCTGCGGCGCTACCTCGAAGGCGGCGGCTTCCTCTACGTCAACGACGATTACGGGCTCGACGAGGCCATCCGCCGCGAGCTCGCCAAGGTCTTCCCCGAGCAGACGCTCCAGCCGATCCCGGCCAGCCACCCGGTCTACCGCGCGCACTTCGCGTTCCCCGACGGCCTGCCCAAGATCCACGAGCACGACGGCGAGCCGGCGGTCGGCTACGGGCTCTTCCACGGCGGACGCCTCGTGGTCTTCTACGCGTTCCAGAGCGACCTCGCCGACGGCTGGGAGGCGCAGGGCGTCCACCCCAATCCGCCGGAGACGCGCGAGGCCGCGCTGCGGATGGGCGTCAACCTGCTCGTCTACGCGATGACGCAGGGGCTGTAAGGGCGAGGCGTGAGGGGCGAGGAGCGAGGGGACCGAAGGTCGGAGCGGGCGTAGACTCTGCCGACCGCGCTCCTCTCGCCCCTCCTCTCCTCGCCCCTCGCCCGATGGCTCATCTGCTCGACTTCGAGAAGCCGCTGGCCGACCTGGAGGCCAAGCTCGCCGAACTGCGCCGCTTCGAGGCCGACGACGGCACCGTGGACCTCTCCGAGCAGATCGCCGCGCTCGAGAAGCGCGTCGAGACGCTCCGCGCGTCCATCTACCGCGGCCTCACGCGCTGGCAGCGCGTCCAGCTCGCGCGCCACCCCGAGCGCCCCTACACGCTCGACTACGTGGACGCCCTCTCGTCGGACTTCCTCGAGCTCCACGGCGACCGCCTCTTCGGCGACGACCGCGCGCTCGTCGGCGGCCTCGCGACGTTCCAGGGCTCGCGCTTCGGCTCGTCCGACCGCTCGGTGATGTGGCTCGGCCACCAGAAGGGGCGCGACACCAAGGCGCGCAAGGAGCGCCGCTTCGGGATGCCCAACCCCGAGGGCTACCGCAAGGCCAAGCGCCTGATGGAGATGGCCGCCCGCTTCGGCAAGCCCATCGTGACGCTGCTCGACACGCCCGGCGCCTACCCCGGCCTCGAGGCCGAGGAGCGCGGGCAGGCGGAGGCCATCGCGCGCAACCTGCTCGTGATGGCGCGCCTGCCGGTGCCCATCGTGGTGGTCGTCATCGGCGAGGGCGCGAGCGGCGGCGCGCTCGGCATCGGCGTCGGCGATCGCATCCTGATGCTCGAGAACGCGTGGTACTCGGTCATCTCGCCGGAGTCCTGCTCGTCCATCCTCTGGCGCTCGTGGGACCACAAGGAGGACGCCGCGCGCGCGCTCAAGCTCACCGCGACCGACCTCATCGCGCAGGGCGTGATCGACGAGATCGTGCCCGAGCCCGTCGGCGGCGCGCACCGCGACCCCTCGGCCACGTTCGACGCCGTCGGCGCGGCCATCGCGCGCGCGCTCGACGCGCTCGACGGCGTGCCCACGGGCGAGCTGCTCGACGCGCGCCTCGCCAAGTTCGACGGCATGGGCGCCTACGCCGAGGCGCGCTGATGGAGACGCCGCTCGTCTACACGTACACGCACCGCGTGCGCTACCGCGAGTGCGACCCGATGGGCGTGGTCTACCACACGCACTACCTCGACCACTTCGAGGCCGCGCGCACCGAGGCGCTCCGCGATGCCGGCCTCGCCTACAAGAGCCTCGAGGCGGCCGGCATCCTGATGATGGTCACCGAGGCGACGCTCCGCTACCACCGCGCGGCGCACTACGACGACGTGCTGGAGATCGAGGCGACGTTCACCGAGACCGCCGGCCCGCGCCTCCCGATCGACTACGCCGTGCGCCGCGAGGGGCACGACCGCGTGCTCGTCTCCGGCCGCGTGGTGCTGACGTGCGTGGACCGCGCGACGATGCGCCCGATCCCGACGCCGCCGGCCGTCCGCGAGGCGTTCGAGACGTGGGGCGCGCGCGAAGGCGTGTAGGAGAGGAGGCGTGTAGGCTGCCGGGGTCGCGCCTGGAGCGGACGTTGCGGAACCCGGCGTGCGTTCTCTCCTACACGCATACCCGCTTCCTCTCTCCGATGCCCCTCTCCCGTCGCCGGTTCATCGCGCGCACGGCCGTCGCGGCGGCGGCGCTGCCGTTCGTCCCGCTCGCCCGCGCCGCCGCGCCGCGCCCGACGCTCCAGCCGATCCGGCGCGGCGTCGGCTACGTCACCGGGCGCGGCGGGACCATCGGCTACCTCCGCTCGGCCGACGCGCTCGTGGCCGTCGACGCCCAGTTCCCCGACTCGGCGCAGGCGGTCCTCGACGCCCTGCGCGACGGCACCGACCGGCGGCTGGACCTGCTCGTCAACACGCACCACCACGCCGACCACACGTCCGGCAACACGGTGCTCGCGCCGGCGGCCGACCGCCACGTGGCGCACGTCGCCGTGCCGGGCCTCCAGCGCGCGGCGGCCGTCCGCAGCGGCGCGTACGACACGCAGGCCTACCCGCGCGAGACGTTCGACGGCACGTGGCGCGCCGACGTGGGCGACGAGACCGTCGCGCTGCACTACTTCGGGCCGGCGCACACGGCCGGCGACGCCGTCGTCCACTTCGAGCGGGCCGACGTGGTCCACATGGGAGACCTCGTCTTCCACCGGCGGCAGCCGTTCGTCGACGGCGCCGGCGGCGCGTCGGTCACGCGCTGGATCGCGCTGCTGGAGACCGTCCACGGACGCTTCTCGGACACCACGGCGTTCGTCTTCGGCCACGCCGCCGACGGGCTGGCGCCCACCGGCACGCGCGCCGACCTGCTCGCGATGCGCGACTTCCTGACGGCGCTCGTCGCGGCGGTCCAGGCCCGCCTCGCGGCCGGCGACGCCCCGCCGGCGCTCGACGGCCTGATCGTCCCCGGCTTCGACGCGTGGGGCCCGACGCCGATGCGCGTCATCGAGCCCGTCGCCGCCGAACTCACCCGCTGACCGATGCTCCCGCTGCCCGACGGCCTCGCGCCGGACCTCGACGCGCTGATCGCGCGCGCGCTCGCCGAAGACGTCGGCCCGGGCGACGTGACGACCGAGGCAACGATTCCCAAGGGGACGCCCGCCGTAGCGCGCTTCCTGCTCAAGGAGGACGGCGTCGTCGCCGGCCTCGCGGTCGCCGAGCGCGTCTTCGTGGCCGTGGACCCCCTGCTCGCGGTCGCGTGGAGCGCCGCCGACGGCGACCGGCTCGCGGCCGGGACGTGGTTCGGCGAGGTGCGCGGCGCGGCGCGCGCGATCCTCGTCGCCGAGCGCCTCGCGCTCAACCTGATGCAGCGCATGGGCGGGATCGCGACGGCCACGCGCGCGATGGCCGACGCCGCGCGCCCGGCGACGGTGCTCGACACGCGCAAGACGGCGCCGGGGATGCGCGGCCTCGACAAGTGGGCGGTCCGCCTCGGCGGCGGCGCCAACCACCGCACGGGCCTCTACGACATGGTGCTCGTCAAAGACAACCACATCGCGGCGGCCGGCGGCGTGACCGAGGCGATGGAGCGCGTCGCGGCGTGGATGGCCGCCGACGCGGCGCGCGCGGCGGTCCCTGTCGAGATCGAGGCGCGGACGCTGGACGAGGTGGACGCCGTCGTCGCCGGCGTGCGGCGCGGCCTGCCGGTGACGCGCATCCTGCTGGACAACTTCGTCCGCCGCACTGCCGACGGAGCCGTGGACACTACGCCTCTGGCCGAGGCCGTCGCCCGCGTCGGGGGCGCCGTCGAGACCGAGGCGTCGGGCAACGTGACGCTGAGCAGCGCCGCCGCCATCGCGGCCACCGGCGTGGACTTCCTGTCGTCGGGCGCGCTCACGCACTCGGTCCGCGCCCTCGACGTGTCGCTCAAGATCACGCTCGGCGACGCCTGAACCGGACGTTCGGGGCGGGCATTAAACGGGGCGCCCGCGCGCGACCGATCCTTCGGCGGCGCTCGCCGGTGACGCCGCAACGTCCGGCGGCGGCTACGCCTTCGTCCCCTGCCTCCTCTCCCGATGCGGTACGCCCTCCTCGCGCTTGCGCTGCTCCTCGCGGCCTGCGACGCCACCGACCCGATCAACGACACGGCCGACCCGACGCCCCCGCCGACCGCCGCCTTCACCTTCGACGGCTCGTTCCCGGCGACCGCCGCCGTGCCGGCGCCGCCCTCGGCCGTCGGCGAGCATTTCGTGCAGGGCGCCGTGCGCGTCGGCGTCGTGAGCACCGTCATCGGGGCGTGGCTCGCGATCCCGGCTGCCGTCACCGACGCCGCGACGGATACCGACCCGGTCGTGGAGAACGGCACGTGGATCTGGGAGAACACGGTCCCGGTCCGCGGCACGACGTTCACGTTCCGCCTCGAAGGCACGCCCGCCGGCACGACGGTGGACTGGCAGATGCTCGTCTCGTCCGACCGCCCCGTCGACGGCTACACGTACGACGACTTCGGCCTCTACACGGCCACGACGACCCTCACCGGCCGGCGCGGCGACTGGCGCCTCTTCGTACCGGTCGACGGTGTGCGCACGCGCGTGCTCGACGCCGACTTCGAGGTGACGAGCGCGACGGTCGCCGAGATCACCTACTCGGTGCCCGACACGAATCCGAACGCGGGCGCGCGCGGCTCGTCGGTCCGCTACGCCGCCGACGGCGCGGCACGCCTCTTCGACTGGCACCAGGAGCCGGAGGGCTTCGACCACCTCGTCGCGTGGGACGCCGTCACGCACGCGGGCTCCATCGAGGCGACGAACTACAACGGCGGCGCGCGCGCCTGCTGGGACGCGCAGCTGGATGACGCGCCGTGCGCCCCGGCGGCGCAGGTCCTCGCCGGCCAGTGACCGCCAGAACGAAGAAACCGCCCGAACTAAGCCGGTTCGGGCGGTTTTCGGGGTGCCTCCGCTAGGGCTCGAACCTAGGACCCGCTGATTAAGAGTCAGCTGCTCCGAGAACAGTGTCTGGCCCCAAGTCCTTGATCTACAAAGGTCTATAGCGGCCGCTCAGCATTGGGGCATTCTGACCTCTACACATGCTCTACATCCAGCTACTAGTGCTGAGTCCAAGAACTCCCCACCTTCACTTCTACCGCTTGGGCTATCGCTCACTGATTGATCTAGCACGCTCGTTGTTCATTTCGATTAGACATTCCATCATCTGGATTGATGCCCCACTGCCTCCCATGGAGTAGAAACCCGATATAGCGCATTCGTAATTTCTGTATTCACGCCATTTATGCCGCAAATGTGCATGTACCGCATGCCATTCTTGTCTCACATCTGACATTGATGTTACTCCGTTTTGTTCTATATAATGATAATACTCATCATCAGCTTCTGCAACCAACTGCTCTGAAAGATACAGTCTAGCCGCGACACATCTAGATATGTCAGACTGTGATGCTATGTTTGGATTGACGCAACCACCTCTGGCATACCCTAACATGTCCCTCACGTCTTCTATCCGAGGAGTGTATCCTACCGTCTCTGCCACAAATGATTCCGCAACTGCCTCGGCGGATCTTGGATCATCTACCCGAACCGGGACCTCAGGACTAGTCTGCACTTGTTCAATTCTGGCATCTTGTTCAGCATAACTATCCGAAGACCTGTTACACCCCAATGATACACACGAGCATAATAGACACATCAGAAGCATCGTGTCTTTGTTGCACAATATTAGCATATTGGTATTGATCTTCAGTGATTAGGTCGATTGCGACTGGCCGGTAAATTTCGGATCAAGCGGCGGATGACGCCCTCTCCGAGATCGGCTCATGCAAGGTAATGAGTCGGTTCTCCTTCCGACCCCCTCAGTTCGCGGCTGCGCCGTGTAGCTGCGTCCTCCAACGGCAGGCCGTCGCCTGCCACAGCCACGGCAGAGGTGCCGTGCGCCATGAACACCCCCATCTCGCAGGGCGAGGTCCGCCCGTCCGACACGGCCGACACGCGGCCGTCCGCCTTCTCGCCTCCACACTACCGGCTCCGATCCCGCGACCCGCAGACCATCACGCCCGAGACGTGCCTCGTCAGGCACTGCCCCATCTGCCAGTGGCGCCGGGAGGGCCTGCTTGACGAGCCGGTCGTCCGAGAGACGCCACGCTACAATGCGTGCCCCGACTGTGCCTACGCGCTCGGCCTCGAGCACGGGGCCGCTGACGGTCCGCAGAGCCGCCCGTCACTCGACTGGCTCGCTGAGGCCGGCCTAGACGCCTCCGCCTATCTGAGGGGCTACGACGAGGGCTGCCGCCACCGGCTCGCGCCACTCTGGAACGAGGCGCTCGCCGCACTCGACGGCTTGCCCTTATAGCCCGGTCCCCTCTCGCCTGACCCCGTCAGGCACTGGACCCACGCGGTCCACACGCAACGACGCCCGTCCCGGAGACCCCGGGGCGGGCGTCGCCATGTGGTGCAAGTCGCACCACGCACTCCAGCCGGGAAGGTCCCGGTCGGACATCGGAACGGCCAACTGCGCGAACAGCCGGCCGTCCATCACCACAGCTCGGGGCTTAGGTCCCCTTGCCATGACTCTCTTCAAGATCGACGGTGCCACCGGCGTCGTCAACGGTGCGCCTTGCGCCGTCCACACCCTCACGCCTGTCGCCCGCGACGGGGCTACGTCCTACACCAGCGTCCCGCCGGATGAGGCTCACGCCCGTGTTCTCGCCCGGCAGAGTGAGCGCTGGATCGCCTTCGCCAGCGAGCGCTCCCGCATGACGCCTCGTGTCGTGACCGCCAAGGCCCTCGACAGCCTCGCCTACTCGGTGCTCCGCGGCGCCCGGTCCTTCGCCGTGCCCTCCAAGCTCGTCGGCACACGCGCGAACCAGCGCACGCTCTGGGGCCTCGTCCGTGACGGCTACCGCCCGTTCGAGCCTCTCACGCTCGATTTGGCCACGACCGACGGCATTGCCGTCGCGCTCTCCGACGAGCCCCTCGGGGCCGTACAGCCCAAGCACGTCCCGTGGGCGCGGCCCTTGGTCTCGTTCGGTCTCACCGTGCACCTTGCGAAGGTGACCGGCAGCGAGCGCGACGGCTACACGCTCGGCGTCAACATCGTCTTCGGCGGCGTCGGCGAAGCCCTCGGTCGCCTGCTCGACGCTCTCGGCACACCGCACCGGCACAGCGGACACGCCGGTGACGGACACAGCGGAGACGGTCAGTCGGGCCCAGTGCCGGTCCCTGCGCCGGTGACGCCAGCGGTGCCCTGCCTGCCGGCGGACACGCTGCCGGACGCGCTCGACGTCGTCCTCTACCGCCGCATCGACGGCCGTGCCGTCGCGACCCTCGACCACGTCGTCAGGCACTCGCCGACCGGCATCGAGTGGGGCTACGCCGGCTCCGGACCCGCGGACCTCGCGCTCTCCATCCTCGCCCGCGTCGCCGGCATGGACACGGCCGAGCGCCACTACCACCCCTTCCTCCACGAGGTCGTCGCGCGCCTGCCCGAGGCCGGTGGGCTCGTCCGCGCCGACGACGTGCGCGCGTGGCTCGCCGCTCAGGACACGCCCCGTCCGGCCGCCTAACCACTCATCTCCTTCACCGACCGCGAGGCCGGGCTCCTGCACTGCGCGGGGGCCCGGCCTCGCTCCATTTCTAACACCGATGAACACAACCACAACCATCGTGGCGGGGCAGCTCACGCTCCCCCTCACGACTCCCATCCTCTCCTCCACCCAGCAGGCTGAGCGTCCCGACCGCGAGACGCGCCTCGCCGCCGCCCACGCCGTGCTCGCGCGCGGCCTCGCCGGCGTCCGTGACGACCCGCGCGCGCTTGCGGCCTACCTCGACTTCGCCTCGCGCTTCCGCGACTACTCGCCCCGCAACACGCTGCTCGTCTACATGCAGCGCCCGACAGCCCGCTTCTGCAAGGGCTTCAAGGCGTGGATGCAGCACGGGAGGCGGGTCCGAGCCGGGGAGCGCGGCCTCACGATCTACGCTCCCATCGTACGGAAGGCGACGAAGGCGGAGATCGCCGCTGGCGCCGCGCCTGACGAGCAGTCCGTCGTCGGCTACCGGACCACGACCACGTTCGACTACGAGCAGACCGAGGCCTTCCGCGAGGACGCGCTCGTCTACACACCGCCGAGCGCTCGGCTGAACCAGCACGGTCCTGACGGGCTCGTCCGCCGTCTCGAGTCGGTCGCGACGGCGCTCGGCTACACCGTCGTCTACGCCGACCCCGGCTACGCCGACGGACGCTGCCGCTTCGACCACCGGCTCGTCACGGTCCGCGCCTCGCTCTCGGGGGCCGACCGGGCCTCGGTGCTCACGCACGAGATCGCCCACGCGCTCGCCCACGCTCCCGGCGAGGCCAAGGCGCTGACGCGGGCGCAGAAGGAGCTCCAGGCCGAGGGCGCGGCCTACGTGGCGCTCGCGGCTCTCGGGCTCGACACCGCCCGCGCGAGCCTGCCCTACCTCAAGGGCTGGGCCGGCGCTAACGACGACGCGCTGCTCGCCGAGCTCACGGCCATCGACCGGATCGCGCGCGACCTGCTCGCCCGCATCGACGAGGCTGCCGAGTAGCCCGTCTCAACAATTGTCCACAACACCGACCGAGAGGCCGGGTCTGCCATCAGCGCGGGCCCGGCCTCTCGTCGTTTATCCCAACGACCATGTACGACCAGACGAACCAGCCGTTCAGCTTTCTCCACCAGAACACGTGTTCCGTCGCCGAGCCCCGGCGCCGCCTCACGACGACCGCGCCCGACGGTACCTACCGCGACGCGCTCTTCAGCGGCGTGCCGCTCTACACGACGCGCCTCGTGCGTGAGGCCACGTTCCACTTCCCGACGCGCGAGCAGCTCTGCTCGCCGGCCGATGCCGCGGCGGTGCTCGCCGAGTACTTCGCCGGTCGTGACCGCGAAGAGTTCGTCGTCGCCTTCCTCGACACGGCCAACACGCTGACGGGCCTCCACGTGGCTTCAGTCGGCGGGCTCGCCGTGTCCATCGTCGAGCCGCGGCAGGTGTTCAAGGCGGCAGTGCTCGCCAACGCGTCGGCACTCGTCGTGGCGCACAACCACCCGTCGGGCAATCCTGAGCCCTCCAGAGAGGACGTGGCTGTCACGAAGCAACTCGCCGAGGCGGGCCGCGTGATGGGCATCCCGCTCCACGATCATCTCATCCTGACCGAGGGAGGCCGCTACACGTCGCTAGCGGAGCGCGGGCTCCTCTAGCAGGTCCTGCCTGCGGAGCACAGGGTTCCTCCCTTGCTCCGCCATCCCCGCTCAATGGGCCGACAAGAGGATGCCATCCCTCCACTGCTACTCGCTGGGAGTCGCCACACGGACACGCAGCCAGTGCGTCCCCGTCTCGCCGGGCCTCCGGCTCGTCACTGCCACGATGTAGGAGCCCTCGTCGACGAACAGCCGCACGAGGCCTTCGGGTGTGCCGTGCGCGCCCGGCGTGAGGCGCTGGCCGAGCGCGACCTCGACCGGACCTACGTCAGCGGCGTCGAGCGGGGCCGACGCAACCCGACCGTGCAGGCGGTCTTCCGGCTGGCACAGGGGCTGGACACGCCGGCGAGTGATCTCGTCCGCGACGCGGAGACTCGTCTCACGTCCGGCTGACCTCAGCACGCTGCGCTGTGGCCTATCGCCGGCATCTCGGGCAGCGGACGCGGCGGGGGATCCGCGGCATCCAGTTGCTAATCGTGAAGGCGAGCGCGTACGCCCGCTCGCAGAGGTGCTCGGGCGTCAGCTTCTCGTCGCGGCCGAGGTGAACGGCGTGGGTCCGGCCGGTGGCCCAGTCGTAGACGTGCCCGGTCCAGTAGGGCCGGCTCGTCTGGCGGCGGCAGACCATGAAGCCGCCTTGGTTCTTGAGCGCCGGGTGGAACCAGTCGAAGCGCCCGGCCTTGACGGCGTCGGTCGAAAGGTGGTTGCCGTACATCGGTCTGCGCCCGCGTTCGCGGTTCTTACGTCTCTGACGAGAGTATGCGCAGAAGGCCAATTTCAGCGCCTATGCTGGTCCATCAGGGCGTTGCCATTATCCCGTCTCTGTCAAGCTTCGCCCAGACAAGTCCTTCTCTAGCAGGCTTCGCCAAGGGCGGCTCGTTTGAGCCGCATCATATTGATGCTTGTAGTTTACATACTAGTTCCGTAATTATCTAATGCATTTAGAGACGGCATATAAAATAATGTATATAATAAACCATGCCCACATGGCTTGGTTCCCTTCAGGATCACATTTCACCCCATCTTGCCGCACAGACGTGCGGCGGCTGCCTCGATTGTCTCTCGGGCAAGGTCTCCAGAGACGGCCCTCCGCCGCTGCTCGAAGAGCAGCGGGTGCAGCCACTGCTACTGAGCATCCAATCAAGATTCCCCGTGAGTAACCGCCATGACCTGCAGCGCCCCGGCGCACACTGAGCACACGCAGGTCAGCCCAGACTGCGGGCTGACCACAGAGAGCGTTGCGCGACAATCGCTATTCTCGCTTTTATTCTTTAATCATCACCCCACACCTGAATGTATTCCAGACGGCCGAACTGGAAGATCCATCCCCTGAAGAGCTTTATAGAGCGCATCGGCCAGCCTCTCGTTTCTTCTTCGAACGGCCACAGGCGTGACCGCGACCACGAACCACATCATCACCGCAAATATTAACATCGAAGTTAATGTAAGCATATTACTGTTGATACTGAATAAACACCATCCCGACTTATGGAACGTGGAAAGCAATCCCATAAACCCAAACAGTATGGCAGCAGGTTTGAGACCAAGAGCATTGCGAATGAACCCGTACGAGCAATTCTCCGCGTGCACCAGATTATGCTGCCGCTGCCGCTCGAACAGGGCGCCGACGGCACGGTCGTAGATAGCATCCGCCGCTGCCGGGTCTTCTCGCTCGTCCTGTTCGGTCGGAAAGCGAACTTCGGGAACGAGCAGCGCGACGCGTTGACGGCGAGCGAAGAGAGCAGCCTTGTCCGTGTTGGACGTGTCGAGGCACCGAAGCCGCGCTGTCACCCGACCACCTCCCCAATCTCGAAACAGCGCAGCTTCCAGTTTCTTCCCGCGAGCGCGGCCGAGTTCCGCGAGCCACTTCCCGAACACGGCAAGCACGGCCGTGACAACGATTGCTGCAGGCACGCTCGGCAGACCCGTCCACACGAGCACGCCGAGCACAAGCGGAGACAGCGTCAGCGCCAGCGGCCCGAGTCGGGCCTGAACGTCGTACCGGTCCGGCAGGATCGATTGCATCAGTCGTCCACGTCCTCGACGGTGGAATAGAACGGGAGCGCGTTGGCGGGGCCCCACCCTGCCCGCGCAGGCGCATCGTGGAAATGACAGATGCTTTCGCCCTGCGTCGCCACCACGGGCGAGCCACGCCGCCGAAACGCGTTTGTAACTCGCCGCGACGGGTGCTTCGGCTCGCCGTTGACAGCAGCCGACACGAACGCTCTCCGCCGAAACGACTCCTCAGCCTGCTTGGGCCCGAGCAACCGGTCGAGGATGGTCGGACCGACGTTCCTCCGACTCCCATGGTGCGGGACTTGGACGAAGCGCAGGTTGTCCGTGCTGTACCACGGCTGGGCGTCGAGCACGTCCGCAACGTTCGTCAACGCCTCGATGCCGGCATCGGCCGTCAGCAGCATATGCCGCCCACCGACCGAGAGCAGCAGAACTGCCGACGAGTTGTTCGACGCGCTCGTCTTGCAGTCGTCGTCGGAGAGTGTCTCGATTCCAAACGTCTCGGCCACGCTGGCCGCCGCTCTCTTGATCCCCTCCAACAGGCCGCTCGACCGAGACACGGTCTGACCGAACTGCGGGATCAGGCTCGCGTAGTACTCCCAGCTCGGACCGACGACATACAGGGTTCCACCGAATGCGTCGCCTCCGATCTGCATGCCAGTGAATGGATCGTCCACGGGAATGCCTTTCCCTTCGGCGATCTCGTCGAGCTCGTATGCGTTCGAGAGCGCCCGCTCGAACCGGTCGTCGAGGTCGGCGCGCGTCGGCACCTTGCTCTTGGCGACCGCGCGGAGGCTCTCCTCCATCAACCACGGTCGGTGCATCCAGAGCCGCTTCACGTCCATCTCCTCCACGACGACCTTCAGGCCATTGGCGTGGTCTGAATCCGGGTGCGTCAGCACGGCGAGATCCACCCGGTCGGTTCCGTAGTGGGTCCGGACGTGCTCGACCACTTTCTCGCCGGTGGAGGCGAACCCGCCGTCGACCACGACCACGATCTGGTTGTCGCGGTGCCCGTGGAGGTCACCGAAACGGAGTGTGATCGCGTCTCCGCTCTTGCTCTCCTCGCCGACTGGCAAGAAGTCGATTTCGTATCCCATGAGGGGGTGCAGGTGAGCCTGCGGTTATACAAGCCCCGAGTATGAACCACCATCCGTGACAACCGCGCGTCATATCTCACCACCGAACTCACGACCAAAGGCGACATCATGCTTTACACACCTCTCGCCAATGCCGCAACCACAGGACTGGCACCTCGCCCGGGCGTATCCTCGCCGTCCGAGTTGCCGCCCACGACCGCGCGCTAGATGGAGACCACTGCACCTGTCGATCCGGCAATGACGCCGAACACGCCTCGCGACCATTTTCTCCAGCTCCTCCGCCGCGACGTGCTCGCGCTAGACGACGCGGACCTCGACTTCGGCATCTACCGCATCCTCGCTCGGCGACGCGCGGCCGTTGATCGGTTCCTGAGCGTGGACTTGCCCGCCCGACTCGACGCGGTCATCCAGGGCGAAGGGCAGCGCGCCATCGACGCGCTCTCCGCAGAAGTGCACGAGGCGAAGCGCACCGTCGAGTCGGCGGCGGCTGCCGTCGGGTTCAGCGCAGCGTTCGATGACACCGGCGCGCTCCTGCCCGAAGTCGCCGGCCTGCCAGTCGCCAAGTCGTACGCCGAGAAGGCGGCCGAGCGCGACCGGCTGGCGGCGCAGGAAGGGTTCTCGCGAGACGAGGAGGCCGACCTCTA
>Ga0209053_1000852_pt1 | contig 17357 bp, 15 predicted proteins | sample EBPBio152010_DNA_FD_185864 | JGI IMG/M metagenome (GOLD analysis project Ga0209053, IMG submission 185864) | Wastewater treatment Type I Accumulibacter community from EBPR Bioreactor in Madison, WI, USA - Reactor 1_7/15/2010_ DNA (SPAdes)... | ecosystem: Engineered > Bioreactor > EBPR >... | reverse complement strand
GGCGTGCCCGACGAGGGCGTCGGCGGTGGCGTCGTAGGCGTCGGCCAGCCGGTCGAGCGCCTCCTCGTGGCGCGCGGCGGCGTCGGCGAAGGCACGCGTGCGGCGCGCCTGGGCCACGCGTTCGCGGATCCGCTCGGCCTCTCGCAGGTGGTCGTCGCGCCGCGCGGCGCGGGTGTCGGCCTCGGCGCGAACGCGGGCGAGGTCGGCGCGGTCCATCGCCGCGAGGTCATCGCGGAAGCCGGGGTGGGCGCGCGCACGCGCGTCGGCGTCGGCGGCGAGCGCGTCGGCCTCGCGAAGTCGGTCGCGCGCGTCCGTCCAGCGCGGGAGGTCGGCGACGAGCGCGGCGACGGCGTCGGCGTCGGGTCCCACGCCGAGCGGCGCGAGCAGCGCGTCGCGTGCGGCGACGGCGTCGGCTGCTGCGGCGCGGGCGGCGTCGGCCTCGGCGCGGGCACGCGCGGCGGCCTCCGCGAGGCGGTCGCGCGTGGCGCTCTCGGCTCGGATGGTCGCGGCGACGCCCTCGGCGGCGGCAGCGTCGGTCGCCACAGGCACCGGCAGCGCGGCCGTCTCGGCGCGGAACGCCTCCAGCGCCTCGGAGAGCGTCTCCTCAGCGGCGGCGAGCGCGGCCTCGGCCGCGGCCACGTCGCGCGACGCCTCGCCGGAGCGCGCGAGTGTCTCGACGTGCACGAAGAAGCTCTCCGGCGTCTCGGGGTAGCCGACGCCGAGTCGCGCCGCGAGGGCGCGCCCTTCGGACTCGGCGGCAGCGGCGGCCGTCTCGGCCTCCGTCACGGCGCGCGCGGCCTCCTCGGCGCGCTCCTTCCAGAGGCGGCGCTCGGTCTGGCGCGCGGCCTCCAGGTCCATCTGCGCGACGAGCGCCTCGACGTCGGCGACGGTCCACGCCGCCGGCTGCGGGGCCGTGACGGCGTCAGCGGCGAGGCCGCCGTAGGCGAGGCGCGCGCGCTCGGCCGGCGACTCGCGCGGCGTGGCGCGCTGCCCGAGCCGCCACGCGACGACGGCGAGCGCGACGGCGCCGGCAGTGCCGACCGCCGCCCACGGCTCGACGAGGACCGCGAGGGCGACCGATGCGACGGCGACGACGAGCGCGGCGATCCAGACGGGCGCCGCCGGCAGGCGCGGCGCGACGGCCTCGGCCTCGGTCGCATACGCGAGCCACTGCCGCAAGAGACGCGTCCCGTTGGCGAGCGCGTCGGGGTCGTGGAAGCGGATGTCCTGATGGCGCGTGCGGAGGACGCGCTCCGCGTCGCGCGCGCTCGCGAGGCGGGCGGTCCGACGCGACGCCTCGCGGACGTGGGCGGCGACCTCGGCGACAGCGTCGGGCGCGACGGCCACCGGCGCGGCGTCGCCCAGCGGACGCCGCGCCTCGTCCAGCCGGGCGCGCGCAGAGGCCAGCGCACTCCGCGCGGCGTCCACCTCGCGCGAGGCGTCGGACGCCCGGCGGAGGCGCGCCGCGAGCGTCTCGGGCGACGGGAGCGCGCGTCCGGCCCAGCCGTGCGCGTCGGCCTCGGCGGCGGCGGAGACAGCGGCCAACTCGGCGGACTCGGCGGCGCGCGCGGTCTCCTCAACGGCGGCGGCGAGCGACGCGAAGCGCTCACCGGTGTCGGGTGCCACACGGGACAGCGCGGACGGCAGCGCGGCGAGCGCGCGGGCCGCGGCCTCACGCGCGTCGTCGGCGGCGGCGCGCGCGTCGAGGCGCGCCATCAGGTCGGCCTCCGCGGCGGCGGCGGACGCTCCTTCGGCTTCGCGCTCCAGATCGGCGAGGCGCGCCTCGTCGGCCCGCAGGCGGTCGAGCTCGTCGCGCAGCGCGTGCACGGCGTCGGCGGTCTGTCGAGCGGCGCCGGCGGCGTCGAGGCGCGGCGGGACCGTCGGTCGCATCCCGAGGCTGCGCGCGACGGCCGTCACGTCCACGCCACCGACAGCCTGGCGGCGGATCGTCTCGGCGAGCGTTGCGCCGTCGTCGGTCAGCAGGTCGCGCAGGTCGAGGTGGTAGCGGGCGGCGACCGACGCGTCGGGCACCGGCGGCGCGTCGGCGTCCTCGCCGTCGGCGCGGTAGCGCGGCACGCCGGCGTCCACACGCAGCTCCCACGGCGTCTCGCCGACGTGGAAGCGCGCCTCGTAGGTCGGTCGCTCGCCGGACAGCGTCTCGGGCCACACGACTCCGCGCGCGGCGCGCGCCAGCGTCGTCTTGCCGCGCCCGTTGGCGCCGTGGACGACCGTCAGGCCGGGTCCGAGGTCGGCCGCCAGCGGCAGGTCGCGCCCGTAGAAGCGCTCGACGCGGAGGCGGGCGAGGGCGAGGCGGTCCATCAGCGGGCGGCGACGGCGTCGAGGAGGCGGAGGGTCTGGCGGTGGAGGCGGCGCCGCGCCTCGTCGGAAGCGTCGCCGTCCAGCCGCTCGGCCAGCGGGTCGAAGACGCGCGCGCGGCGGGCGTCGCGCACGGCGGCCTCGGCGCGGGCGACGAGCGCGCGGTCGGCGTCGGTCAGCGTGCCGGCGTCGAGACGACGCGCGAGGCGCGCGAGGGCGGCGGCCGGACCCGACCCGTCGGCGAGCCGGTCGAGGTCGAGCGCCGGGCGCAGGTCGTCGGTCACGTGGGCGACGCGCGCAGTCAGGCCGTCGCGCTCGACCTCCTCGCCGGCGAGGTCGGCGACGATGGTGGCGGCGTGGCGCGCGGAGGCGGAACGTCCGGCGAGGCAGACCGACACCGCGAGGTGGCGCACCGTCGGGCTCTCGTCGCGCACCGACGACGCAAGGGCGCGCAGTGCGTCGAGCACGGCGGCGCGCGCCGCCTCGGGCGTGGCGGCGTCCGACAAGTCCACATCCAGGACGGTGTAGCGGAGCGTCGCGAGCGGGACCGGCGCGGCGCGCGCGCCGGACGCGTCGAGCGTGACGAGCCACGCGCCGTGGTCGTCGGTGTCGTCGGGCGCGAGCGGCTGGAGCGAGCCGGGGCGCACGACGAGCGGCGCGTCGCCGGTCACGGACGGCGTGTGGTCGCCGCCGACGATCCAGACGACCGCCGGCGTCGCGGCAAGGGCCTCGTCGGTCGCGTCATCGGCGTGGAGGAGCCCGACGACGGGCGCGTCACCGGCGTCGGGGAAGGCATCGAGGGGCGACGCGCTCGCGCGGGCCGGACGTGACCAGCCGACGACCTGCGCCGCCGGCGGTCCGTCGAGCGGGAGCGCGACGGCCTCCCACGTCCCGCCGCGCCCGACGGCGCGGACGAGCGGCGAGCCGACGGCGTCGGCCAGCGGCCCGGCGACGTCGTGGTCGTCGGCCCCGCCGACGAGCAGCGCCGGGATGCCGGCGTCGGCGAGGCGGCGGAGCTGCGTCTCGAGCAGCCCGAAGGCCTCGTAGAAGCGGTTGGAGGCGTCGGCGAGGTCGCCCGCGAGCAGGACCGCGTCCACGCGGCGCTCGACGGCGGCGTCCACGGCCGCGCGCAGGACCGTCGCCCCGTCGAGGCCAGGCGCCTCGGACGGGATGCGGGAGGGACGGCGACCGACGTGGAGGTCGCCGCAGACGAGCAGGCGCAGGGCGCTCACGACGTGGGGGGGCACGACGGCGGAAGGTAGCGCGCGGGAAGGCGTGTAGGCGTGTACGAATGGAGGCGTGTAGGCGGGAGCTTCGGTCAACGCTCCCGCTTACACGCCTCCTCTCGTACATGCTTCCTCTCCTCCACGCCTACACCAGAACGCTCCCCGTCATCGCCGGCGGCGCCTCGATGCCCATCAGGTGCAGGATCGTCGGCGCGATGTCACCGAGGACGCCGGGACGGATCGGGCCAGTGACCCCCTCGGCGAGGACGAGGTGCGGCACGAGCGCCGTTGTGTGCGCCGTGTGCGGCGAGCCGTCGGGGTTGCGCATCTTGTCCGCATTGCCGTGGTCGGCGATCACGATGACCGCGTAGCCCTCGGCCTCGGCGGCCGTGATGACGACGTTCGCCGCCGCGTCCGCCGCCTCGACGGCCGCGACCGCCGCCTCGAAGACGCCTGTGTGCCCGACCATGTCGGGGTTGGCGATGTTCATCACGACGAGGTCCGGCCGGTCGGCGTGGATCGTCGCCGCCACGCGCTGCGCCAGCTCCGGCGCGCTCATCTCGGGCTGGAGGTCGTACGTCGCCACCTTCGGGCTCGAGACGAGGATGCGCGCCTCGCCGGGGAATTGGACCTCGCGCCCGCCGTTGAAGAAGAACGTGACGTGCGGGTACTTCTCGGTTTCGGCCGCGCGGAGTTGGGTCCGCCCGGCGCGCGAGACGACCTCGCCGAGCGTGTCGGTCAGGTCCTGCTTGTCGAAGACGACCGGCACGTCGAACGCGTCGCTGTACGGCGTGAGCGTGACGTAGGTGAGGTCGTCGAGCAGCGGACGCTCGAAGCCGTCGAACGCCGGGTCGATGAAGGCCGACGTGAGCTGGCGCCCGCGGTCCGAGCGGAAGTTGAAGAACAGCACCGCGTCGCCGGCCTCGACGCGCGGCGATCCAGGCAGCAGTCCCGGCTCGACGAACTCGTCGGTCACGCCGTCGGCGTAACTGGCGCGCAGGTACGCGACGGGGTCGTCGTACGTCGCGCCGAGCCCTTCGGTCAGCAGCCGGTACGCGCGTTCGGTGCGCTCCCACCGGCGGTCGCGGTCCATGGCCCAGTAGCGCCCGACGACACTCCCGACGACGCCCGCGCCGGTCCGCGCCATGGTCTGCCGAAGGTGCGCGAGAAAGCCCGCGCCGGTCTCGGGCCCGGTGTCGCGCCCGTCAGTGAAGGCGTGCACGACCGTCCGGTCGCCGGCGAGGCCCGCGCCGGCGGCGACCTCCAGCAGCGCGTCGAGGTGCGCGATGTGGGAGTGGACGCCGCCGTCGGAGACGAGCCCGAGCAGGTGCAGGCGCGTCCCGCGCGCGGGGACGCCCGCGACGAGAGCTGCCAGCACCGGGTTGTCGGCCAGCGTGCCGGCCTCCACGACGCGGTCGATGCGCGTGATGTCCTGGTCCACGACGCGCCCGGCGCCGAGGTTCATGTGGCCGACCTCCGAGTTGCCCATCTGCCCGCGCGGCAGGCCGACAGCGCGGCCCGACGCTTCCAGCGTCCCGTGCGGCGCCCGCGCGAACAGCGCGTCGAGGAACGGTGTGCGCGCGGCATGGATGGCGGAGACCGACGGGTCCTCGGCGATGCCATAGCCGTCGAGGATGAGGAGCAGAACGCGGGACATGGCGGGCCAGTGGCCGGTGGGGAGTGGCCAGTGGCAGAGCGTCACCGGCCCGGCAAAGCTCCGCCCGATCCGAGGCGCTTGCACGCAGCGCCAATGGGCCACTGGCCACTGGCGCGGCGAAGCCGTCACTGGCCACTGGCGTGAGCGCGAAGCGCGAGCCTACACCCGGTAGTCCTTCACGCGGCGCGTCGTCCGGCCGGTACGGGCGTCGAACACATTCATCGAGCCGGTCCACGGGTCGGCGATCTGCTCGACGCCGCGGCGGTCGGTGCGCGTCGCCGGCGTGTCGAAGTAGCGGCGCGCGGTGGCCGAGTAGTAGCGCCCGCGCGACGGGTCGAGGCCGTCGCGCGGCGGCGGGAGCGCCTGCACCGACGCGACGTAGTCGCACACGTCGGTCAGCGGACACCGCTCGCACTGCGGCGCGCGCGCCGTGCACGTGTAGCGTCCGTGCAGGATGAGCAGGTGGTGCGCCTCGCCCCACGCCTCGCGCGGGATGACGCGCGCGAGCGACGCCTCGACGGCGCGCGGCGTCGGCCGCTCCGGGACGATCCCGATCCGCTGCGCGACGCGGAAGACGTGCGTGTCCACGGCCAGCGCCGGCTCGTCGAACGCCACCGAGACGACTACGTTGGCCGTCTTGCGCCCGACGCCGCGCAGCTTGACGAGCTCGGCGTGGTCGCGGGGGACGCGCCCGCCGTGGCGCTCGACGAGCGCGCGCGCCGTCTCGGCGAGCGAGATCGCCTTCTGGTTCGGGTACGTGACCGAGCGGATGAACGGGAAGATCTCGTCGGCGGTCGCCTCCGCCATCGCCTCGGCCGTCGGGTACGCCTCGAAGAGCGCCGGCGTGACGAAGTTGACGCGCGCGTCGGTGCACTGCGCGGAGAGGATCACGGCGACGAGCAACTGGAACTCGGAGCCGAAGTCCAGCTCCGTCTCGGCGCGCGGGATCCGCTCGCGGAGACACTCCAGCACGATCCGGGCTTTCTCGCGGCGTGTCATCGGAGAGCGAAGCGGATGGGCAGCGTGTACCGGACGCGCACCGGGGCACCGTTCATCATCCCCGGAGTGAACCGTCTTGTACGGACGACGCGCAACGCTTCCGTGTTGAGCAGGTCCCACGATCCGCGGAAGACCGACGCGCACCCGATGCTGCCGTCCCGCTCGAGAATGAACGTCACGAACACGGAGCCATGCTGGTTGGCGCGCCGGGCACCGGGCGGATACCTCAGCTCTGCCGACAAAGCCGACATTCCGCCGATCATGACCGGCTCGGTGTCGCCCGGATTCAATCCGACATCGCGCGGGCGATCCTCGGGATCGGTGATCGTGTCGTCGGGAGGACAGTCGCCCCAGCCGGGCAGCGGGACGATCCCGACCCCATCGACGCCCTCCCGGAACGGCGAACGCACGCCCAGACTCGGCGAGCGGGTGGACGCATGGGCGTTCACAACGGCCCGCGTCGCCACACTGGAGAGCGCCTGAAGCCTCACGGTGACACGAGCACCGCCCTCCTGGCGCTCATAGACGCGTTCACCGTCCTCAACGACGGACGTGCGGGACGGACGGTAGGACGGGTCCAGCGCTGCGACGGCTGCGTCCATCGGCAGGGGAACGACGTACGCGGCCCGCGACCGCTCTTCCGACGTCCCGGACGAGAACAGAATGCTGCATCCGGCGAGCGTCGTCGCACAGAGCAAGACAGCGAAACGCATCACGACAGCAGCTCGGCTTTGAACCGCTCGGCGAGCGCGTCGGCCGCCGCCGGCGACGCGGCCTCGGCGTAGACGCGGAGGATCGGCTCGGTGTTGGACGCGCGGACGTGCGCCCAGCCTTCGGGGAGGTCCACCTTCACGCCGTCGGCCGTCGAGACGCGCGCCGAGGCGTCGCCGGCGTAGCGCGCGGCGAGGCGGTCGAGCAGGTCGCGCGGCAGAATCCCGGCGGACAGCGTCACCTTGTGCTTGGCGATGTGGTAGGCGGGCAGCGCCGCGCGAAGCTCCGAGAGGCGCTTGCCGGTCTCGGCGAGGTGCGTGAGCAGCATCGCGGTCCCGACGAGCGCGTCGCGACCGTAGTGCAGGCCGGGCACGATGACGCCGCCGTTGCCCTCGCCGCCGAGGACCGCGCCGACGCGCTGCATCGCGCGCACGACGTGGATCTCGCCGACCGGCGAGCGGTGGACGACCTGTCCGTAGCGCTCCGCCACGTCGTCCAGCGCGCGGCTGGACGACAGGTTGGTCGCCAGCGGACCCGGCGTTTTCGCGAGCAGGAAGTCCGCCACCACGACCTGCGTCAGCTCCTCGCCGAAGAAGCGCCCGCCGTCCTCGACGAACGCCAGGCGGTCGGCGTCGGGGTCGACCACGATCCCGAGGTCGGCGCCGGACTCGGCGACGCGCGACGTGATCTGCGTCAGGTGCTGCGGGAGCGGCTCGGGGTCGTGCGCGAAGCGGCCGGTGACCTCGGCGTTGAGGACCTCGACGCGGCGCACGCCCAGCGCCTCCAGCATCGCCGGCAGCGCGAACGCCCCGACCGAGTTGATGCCGTCGACGACGACGTGGAAGTCGCGCGCGGCGACGGCGGCGGCGTCCACGAACGGCAGCGCGAGGATCTTCTCGATGTGGTACGGCAGCGCGTCGTCGGTCGAGTAGCCGCCGAGGCGCTCGTAGCCGACCGTGTGACGGGCGGCGGAGGCGTCGGCGCCGCCCTCGGCGAGGGCGAGCACGGCCGCGCCCTCGTCGGGGCCGAGGAACTCGCCGCGCCCGTCGAGCAGCTTGAGGGCGTTCCACTGCGCCGGGTTGTGGCTCGCCGAGAGGATGACCGCGCCAGCGGCGCCGTGCTTGAGGACGGCCATGGCGACCGTCGGCGTGGTGGCGAGGCCGACGTCCACGACGTCGCAGCCGCTGGCCTGGAGCGTGGCGGTGACGAGGCGCACGCAGACGTCGCCGGTGACGCGCCCGTCGCGCCCGACGACGACGCGCGGCGCGTCGGCCGGCGCCTCGGCGCCTTCGCGCAGCCACGCCGCGAAGGCGGACGCGTAGCGGACGATGACGGCGGGGTCGAGCCCATCGCCGAAGACACCGCGGATGCCGGAGACGGTCGCGAGGAGAGGCACGGGAGGGGGATCGGGAATGAGGGATGGGGAATGGGCCGGCCGACCGGCGTCCGGCAAGCTACCCAGCCTCTCCCCCATCCCTCGTCCCCGATCCCCCATGCCCTCGTCCCCGCATTCGCTCGCTTTTAGTGGACACGCGGCGCCGGTCGGGTGTTGATTGCGTCTCGCCGCCCGCGTCCGATGAGAGCCGCCGCACCCGCCGTCGCCCACGCGTCCGCCCCGGACGCGCTCCGTGCCCGCCTCGCCGACTACAAGGAGCTCCTCAAGCCCGGCATCACGCTCTTCGTGGTGACGATGGCCGCCGCCGGCTACGTCCTCGCCGCCGACGGACCGATCGACTGGCTCGTGCTGGCGGGGCTCGCGCTCGGGACTGGCCTCACCGGCGGCGGCGCCGCCGCGCTCAACCACGCCGTCGAGCGCGAGCACGACGCGCGCATGGCGCGCACCGGCGCGCGCCCGGTGGCCGCCGGACGCATTTCGCTCGCCGCGGCGGTCGCCTACGCGCTGGCGTGCGTCGCCGGCGGCGCCCTCGCGCTGGCGCTCACGACCAACGCGCTCACGACCGGCCTCGCGCTGCTGACGGTCGTCCTCTACGTGGCCGTCTACACGCCGCTCAAGCGCGTGACGGTGCACAACACGCTCGTCGGGGCGATCCCCGGCGCGCTGCCGGCGCTCGGCGGCGTGACGGCCGCCACCGGCGGGCTCGACGCCACCGGCGCGGCCCTCTTCGCGGTCCTCTACCTGTGGCAGCTGCCGCACTTCTTCGCACTGGCGTGGATGTTCCGCGACGACTACCGCGCGGGCGGCTTCCGGATGCTCCCGTCGGGCGCCGGCGGCGTGCGCCTGATGGCGTGGCTGGTCCTCGGCTCGGCGCTCGCGCTCGCCATCTCGGGCGTGCTGCCGGCCGTCGTCGGGCAGGCGGGCGCGGTCTACGCCGCCGGCATGGCGGTCCTCGGCGCGACGTTCGTCGTCCCGTCGGTGGCCTTCTTCGTGTCGCCCGACGACCGGCGCGCGCGGCGCCTCCTCTGGGCGAGCATCGTCTACGTGCCGGTCTTCTTCGTGCTCGTCGTCGCGGACTTCCTCGCGCGCGCCGTCGGCGCGTGACGGGCGTGCCGTGACCGACGCCCCGTGACCGACGCACTCGCCGGCTGGGCGATGGCCGCCGGCCCGGCCGGACTCTTCGCCGCCGCCGTCCTCGGCGCGACGCTCGTCCCGGTCTCGTCCGAGGTCGCCTTCGTCGGGTCCGTCCTCGGCGGGATGCCGCCGGCGACGGCGCTCATCGCCGCGACCGCCGGCAACACGCTCGGCTGCGCGGTCAACTACGTCCTCGGGTGGCGCGGACGCGACGCCGTCGAGGCGCGCCTCGGGACGAGCCGGGCCGGACGCGCGGCGCTCCGGTGGTCCGAGCGCTGGGGCGCGGCGGCGCTCCTGCTGTCGTGGCTACCCGTCGTCGGCGACCCGCTGACGCTCGCCGCCGGCGTCGGGCGCGTCCGCCCGGCCGTCTTCTTCACGGTGGTCCCGCTCGTGCGAGGGCTCCGGTACGCAGCCCTGCTGCCGCTCGGCGGGTAGCGCGGATTCCACCCGCCGGCGGGTCGGATCGGAACCGCCCAGCCGGCGACGCCACCACCGGCGCCGCCTGGATTCCCGAATCCGACGCCTCAACAGGGACGTGGCGCGACGGTACGGCGATTGCGCGTCGGCCGGCGAACGCGCCGCCTCTCCCGTGCCCGCCACGCTCCAGATCCTCGGCACCGGCCTCCCGCCCGCCCTCCGCGCCGTGCTCGACGCCGTCGAGGCCCGCCGGTCGCGGACCGTCACCGACCGCTCGCTCGCGCGCCGCCTCCACGCCGCGATGCGCGCCGACGGCCTGCCGACGACCGGCGTCGCGTTCTACGTCCACGACGGTGCGGTGTCCATCTACGGGACCATCGCCGACGAGGGGACGCGAAGCGCGCTCATCACGGCCGCCGCGAAGGCGCCGGGCGTGCGGCGCATCGTGGATCACCTCCGCGTGGGGCCGGCGACGGACGCGTGACGTCGCGCTAGGTTGGGGCCGTCCTCGCCCCGCCTCCCGTGTCCGATCTCTCCACTGCCGTCGCCGCGCTCGATGTAGAGCGCACAGCCTTCCTTCGAGCGCTCGACGCGCTGACGCCCGCCCAGCGCGCCGCCCACCCGGCGGACGGCGCGTGGAGCGCCGACGACGTGGCCGAGCACCTGATGCGAACCGAGCGCGGGATGGTGCGCGGCATCGAGCGGCAGGTCGCCGCCGCCGACGCCCGGCGCGACGTCGGCGAGCCGTCCGAGGAGGCGCTCGTCCGATTGCTCACGCGGCTGACCGAGGACGACACGCTGCGGTATCCGATGCCGGAGTCCGCTGCGCCATACATCGCACCGTCGGGCCTCGACCCGGCTGACGTGCGGGCCGAGTGGGACGCGCTGGCCGCGCACATCCACCATCTGGCAGACGCGTTCCCGCCCGAGCTGGCCGCCGTCGGTCTCACGCGCCACCCGCTCATCGGCGGGATGACGGCCGCCGGCACGATCCGGTTCGTCGCCGCGCACATCGTCCACCACCGGCGCCAGCTCGACCGCATCGCGGCGTCGGAGCCCGTCCGCACCGCCGGCGGTTCGTGAAGCGACCGCGAAGCCGGGGCGTCGCCCTTGCCCCTCTCCCTGCGTCAGGTCGGTAGCGTCCGGTCCTCCCCCGCCTCCATGCCCGACGCCCCGACCTACGCCATCGGCGAGATCGCCGCCCGGACCGGTCTCACGGTCCGCGCCCTCCGCCACTACGAGCGGATCGGGCTGCTCGCGCCGCACGCCCGGACCTCCGCCGGCCACCGGCGCTACGGCGCGTCCGACGTCGAGCGGCTGCAGCAGGTCGTGTCGCTGCGCGCCGTCGGCCTGCCGCTCGCGGCCATCCGCGACCTGCTCGACGCGCACGGCTCCGACCCGGTCGCGACACTCGACCGGCACGCCGGCCGGCTCCGCGCCGAGATCGCCCACAAGCGGCGCCTCGCCGACCGGCTCGACGCCCTCGCGCGCCACTACCGCACGTCGGGCACGGCGGACGTGGGGGACCTCCTCACCACCATCCGCCTCACGACGATGTTCGAGACCCACTTCACGCCCGAGCAGCTCCAGCAGCTCCAGGACCGCGCCGAGGCCATCGGCCAGGCGCACATCGAGGGCGTCCAGACCCAGTGGACCGTCCTGTTCGAGCGCCTGGAGGCGCTCCGCGCCGCCGGTGTGGACCCCGCCGCACCCGAGGCGCAGGCGCTCGCCGCCGAGGCGCGTGGCTACATCGGCGAGTTCACCGGAGGCGACGCGTTGCTGCGCGCCTCGCTCGACGAGGCGTTCGTCGCCAACCGCGACGAGATGTACGCCGCGTGGGGCATCACGCCCGAGCTCGGCGCCTACTACGACCGCGTGATGAGCGCCGCGAGCTAGCGCGCGCCGCGGAGGACGCCCCGGAGCCAGCCGGGGCGCCCCGCGACGCCCGGTGCCGGGCGCAGCCCCAGCACCTCGGTGACGAACGAGTAGACCTCGACGTTGTCGAATGGCGGCACGTCGGTGCCGGGCGCGATGCCCGGCCCGGCGGCCACGAAGAGGGCCTGCATCTCCGGCACGGCGGGGTCCCAGCCGTGCGATCCGCCGGCGCGGCGCGGCAGGCGCGCCTGCGTCGTGATCAGGTACGGGACGTCCATCACGACGACCACGTCGCCGGCGCGCGGGTCGGCGCGGTAGTGGAACCGCTCGGGCAGGTCGGCGCGGAGGTAGGCGCGTCCGTGCTGCAACCGGGCGTTGAGGCTGTCGCGCACGGCGACGGCGCGCGCCGCGCCTCCGGCGACGTGCAGGTTCGCGTTGGGACCGCCGTCGGCGACGCGCACGCCGGTCGTGTCGATCAGCGTCTCCAGCGCGACGGCGTCCTCGGGGCGCGTCGCGGCCATGCCGTGGTCAGACACGACGACGAGCGTGACCTCGTCGGCGAACGGGAGCGCGTCGAGGCCGGCGACGAGGCGCGCGAGCGCCGAGTCCACGCGCGCGACGGCGGCCGCGGTCTCGGGCGCGTCGGGCCCGTGCCGGTGGCCAGCGTCGTCCACGTCGGACATGTAGAGCGTCACGAAATGAGGGCGGGACGCCGGCGGGCGGCGGAGCCACGCGAGCACCGAGTCCACGCGCGCCGCGTTGGGCGTCTCGTGGACGTAGGTCGTCCACGTCGTCGGCCGGACGCCCCCGATGGCGGCTTCACTGCCGACCCAGAAGTAGGACGCCGTCACCATGCCCTGGCGCTCGGCGGTCACCCAGAGCGGCTCGCCGCGGTACCACGTCCCGTCCACGACCGTCGGCGTGCCGATCGAGTAGCGCTCGCCGCGCGCAGGATCGTAGAAGCCGTTGGCGACGATCCCGTGGTCCTCGGCGTAGAGGCCGGTGACGAGGCTGTAGTGGTTGGTGAACGTCTTGCTCGGGAAGACGGACCGCATGCCCTGTCGGGCGCGCGCGCCGCGTGCGGCGAGAGCCCGAAGCGTCGGCGCCTCGTAGCGGTCGAGGTAGTCGGCGCGGAAGCCGTCGAACGAGACGAGGACGACGGTCGGGGCGCTCGCCATCGCGCCCCGGTTGACGCCGCCCGAGCCGGCGGGGAACGCCGTCGGCGCCGCCGGCGGACCGGCGCACCCGACGAGCCAGCAGGCCAGGAGAAGAGCGAGAGCGGCACGCATGCGGACGACGGGTCGATTGGCGACCAACCTACCCCGCGCCGCCGACCGGCGGCGGCTAGCGCGTCGTCTTGCGGCGGTTGCGGACGTAGTCCTCGAACACGAAGCCGCCCAGCTCGTCCGGCCGGCTGTACCACGCGCGCCCGTGGTTGACCTCGGTGATCTGGCGGACGACCTCCTGGAGCGCCGGGTCGCGCGCGATCATGAACGTCGAGATGGTGATGCCCTCGCGGCGGCAGATCGCGGCCTCGTCCAGCACCTTGTTGACGATCCGCCGGTCGAGCCCGTAGGGGTTCTTGTAGAGGCGTCCGTTCTCGTGGTGGCAGCTCGGCTTGCCGTCGGTGATCATCAGGATCTGCTTGTTGGGTGTCTTGCGGCGGCGCAGCAGGTCGCGCGCGCGCATCAGCCCGGCCCGCGTGTTGGTGTGGAACGGCCCGACCTGGAGGAACGGCAGGTCCTTGATCTGGACCTGCCACGCGTCGTCGCCGAACGCCACGATGTCGAGCGTGTCCTTGGGGTAGCGCGTCGTGATGAGCTCGGCGAGCGCGAGGGCCGTCGTGCGGGCCGGCGTGATGCGGTCTTCGCCGTAGAGCACCATCGAATGGCTGAGGTCGATCATCAGGACCGTCGCCGCCGACGTGTGGTGGTCGGTCTCGAAGACCTGCACGTCGTCGGGCGTGAGGTCGAGGTCGCCGCCGCGCCGGAGGGCGTTCTGGAAGGTGCCGGTGACGTCCATCGCCGCGAGGTCGTCGCCGAAGGCGTAGGGGCGCGTCTCGGGCTGGCGCTCGTCGCCGGCGCCGGCGTGCGGCGTGCGGTGGTTGCCGCGTGCGCCCTTGCGGAGGCCGCCGAAGAGGTCGTCGAGCGCCCGCTCGCGGAGGCCGCGCGTCGTCTTGCCGGTGACGGTCACGGTGCCGGTGTCGTCGTCGCGCTCGATGAAGCCGCGGTTCTTGAGCTCCTCGATGAACTCGCCGAGGCTCATCCCGTCGCGCGTGACGTCGTACTGGCGGTCGATCTGCGTCAGCCACGCGAGCGCCTCGTCGGCGTCGCCGGCCGTGTGCAGCAGGAGCTGCTGAAAGAGGTCGAAGAGCGTGTCGAAGGCGGAGCGCGCCTGCCCGTGGCGGGCGGCGTCGAACGCCGTGTAGCGGAAACGCATCGGGGCGGCAGGAAACGGCAGCGGCGGCGGGTCCCGTGGACCCGCCGCCGCGCGCGTCGTTCCGGGGTGACGGTCAGTCGGGCAGGTTGAACGCCGCGCGGACTTCCTCGTAGTTGGTCAGGTCCACGGTCGTCTTGTTGAAGATGTCGGCCGGGATCGTCACGACGCGCAGCTGCGGGTCCTCGGCGATCGCGAAGTCGAACAGCACGTCGCCTCCGAAGTCGCTCGCGGGGTCCGACGACACGACGTCGAAATAGAAGTCGCCGTTGTCGAACGAGTACTCATAGCTGAGGACGGTCTCGTACGGCGTGCCCTCGACGGTGTCGCGGAAGGCACGCGTCACTGGAAGCGCCGAGTAGGTCTGTCCGGTGGTCGTCGCGTCGATCAGGAAGCTGGACTCGACGTACGCCATCACGACAGCGCCATCTCCGGCCGTCGCGAGCGCGTTCTGGAGTGCGGTGCGAGCCGTGTTGGACGTGATGTCGTCGCTCTCGAAGCTGGCGGTCCGCTGGTCGGTGCTAAGCTGGTAGCCGTCACGGTCGAACTCGAAGTCCACGACGCGGACCTGAGGGCGGTCGTTCTGGCCGTCGTCGTAGCCGTCGTCGTAGCCGAGGTTGTAGCCGTCGCACGCGGGGAGGACGAGCGCGAGGAGGGCGAGGGTCAGGAAGGTGCGCATGGGGAGAGGGGCGTGGGGGACGGACACGCGGAGAGCCGCCGCGGGCCGCGCGAGGGTAACGCGCGTCGTACGCGTCACCGTCGCACCAGTGATCCCTCGGGTCGCCTGCTCGGCGTATGTCCGGGAAACCCGACCGGCGCGACCCGCGATGGTCCCTCCGCGCGAGGCGACCGACGCCGCGCTCTCGTGTGAATCCGTCCGGCCGATGACCCGAACCCGCTCGGGAATGCGTGATCCCTTCGTACGCTAGGACTGCGCCCGGTACCGGGTCGGCGTCACCCGTGACGCTGCTCCTCCGCCCCGCGCAGGGTTCCCCGTTGCCTCTCTCCCGATGACGACGACCCTGCCCCTGCCCGACGTCGACGAGGCGTCGGACGTCTCGCATCTGCTCAACGCGCTCGGTTTCCGGGTGCGCGATCCCAACCGCTGCGCGCGCATCTACGCCCAGCTGCGGCAGATCGCGCACGCGCACCGCGCCCGCTGGGGCGGCGACTCGACGGTCTGCACGACGGCGCTCGTCCACGAGGCCTACCTCAAGCTGGCACAGTCGCGCCTCCGTTTCGAGACCCGCGCGCACTTCCTCGCGACGGCGTCGCGCGCGATGCGGCAGGTGCTGGTGACCTACGCCGAGGCGCGCTCGGCCCAGAAGCGCGGCGGCGGCGCCGAGACGCTCCCGCTCGACGACAACCTCGCGCTGACCGACACCGAGGCCGCCGACATCGTCGCCATCGGCGAGGCGCTGGAGCGGCTGTCGCGGTGGGACGAGCGCGGCGCGCGCATCGTCGAGTGCCGCTTCTTCGCCGGCCTGACGGTGGACGAGACGGCCGAGGCGCTGGACCTCTCGCCGGCGACGGTCAGCCGCTCGTGGCACAAGGTGCGCCCGTGGCTCCACAACGAGCTGCACGCCGCCGCATGACCGCGACGCTCCGCTTCGACCGCCTCGGCGCGGCGCTCGCCGGCGGGATCGTCCGCGACCACGATGCGCCACCGCCGCCGGTCGTCGGAGGCTGGACCGTCGGGCGCACGCTCGGGCGCGGTGGCTCCAGCACGGTCTACGACGCGTCGCGCGCTGACAGCGCGCGCGCCGCACTCAAGGTGGCGCGTCCGGACGGACCCGGCTTCGGCGACGAGGCAGCGATGCTGGCCCGCGCGGCGGGTCCGGGCGTCGTCGCCCTCCTCGGCGCCGGCACGCTGGACGACGGCCGCGCGTGGCTCGCGCTCGAGCGCCTCGACGGCGAGCCGGTGACGGCGCGTGTCCGCCACCTCGAGGGATGCGCGCGGCTCCGCCTGTTCGCGCAGCTGTGCGAGGCCGTCGGGAGCGTCCACGCGTGCGGGATCGTCCACGCCGATCTCAAGCCGAGCAACGCGTTCGCCTGCGCCGACGGGCGCGTCCTCGTGCTCGACTTCGGGAGCGCCGTCGAGGCGGGCGCCGTCGCGCCCGGCCGCGCGATCACGCCCGAGTTCGCCGCGCCCGAGCAGATCGTCGGCGGCCCGCTGACGCCGGCGACGGACACCTACGCGCTCGGCCTGCTGCTCCACGAGATGCTCTGCGGACGCGCGTCGCGCGTGCCGTGGGCCCTCGGCGGCGGTGCGACCGTCTTCGAGAGCATCGCGATGGACGACCTGCCGTCCGACCTCCTCGGCCGGCGCCGCCGGCGCGCGCGCCCCGCGCTCCGGAGCGGACTCGACGCACGGGTCCAGCGGCTCCTGTCGCGAGCACTGGCCTCCGATCCCTCCGACCGCTTCCCGACGGCCCTCGCGTTCGCGGCGGCCGTGAACGAGCTTCTGTCCACCCTCCCCGACCACGACCTCTGCCCGTCGGTCCCCGACCGCCACGCCGCCCCACGATGAGACTCAAGTTGACGGTGACCCACACCGAGCGCGGCGGCGAGTCGCGCACGTACGTCTTCGAGCAGGACGCCGTCACGCTCGGCCGCGCCGGCACGTGCGAGCTGCCGCTCGACGACCCCGACCGGGTCGTGAGCAAGGAGCACGCGCAGATCCGCCGCGAGGGCGACGCACTGCGCGTCTACGACCTCGGGAGCAAGAACCAGACGTTCGTCAACGGGACGCGCGTCGGCGCCGCCGGCCTGCCGGTGACGAGCGGGGACGCGGTCACGCTCGGGCCGTTCCGCGTCGAGGTGGTGATCGACACGGCGCGGCTCGTGGCCGACGACCTCGACCGGACGGTCTTCGGCGCGGCGTTCGTCAACCCGTTCCAGGAGGGCGCCGACGGCGTGGCCGCCGCGCTCGCGGCGCTGCGCCAGTCGTTCGCGTCCACCGACTACGGCCACCGCGACGACGCGCTCGCCGAAGCGCTCCGCCAGGCGCTCGGGACCGACGCCGACGCGCTCGCCGCGCTCGTCCGAGGCGAGGCGCTCCCGGCCGCGCCGGTCGCCGCGCCGCCGTCGACGGCTCTGAGGGCGGAACCGTCGGCGCCACCGGCGCCCGCGATGGAGGAGCCGACGGCCCCGGAGCCCGAGGCGTCGTCGGCCGACGAGCCGGCGCCGT
>Ga0209053_1000848_pt1 | contig 17429 bp, 27 predicted proteins | sample EBPBio152010_DNA_FD_185864 | JGI IMG/M metagenome (GOLD analysis project Ga0209053, IMG submission 185864) | Wastewater treatment Type I Accumulibacter community from EBPR Bioreactor in Madison, WI, USA - Reactor 1_7/15/2010_ DNA (SPAdes)... | ecosystem: Engineered > Bioreactor > EBPR >... | reverse complement strand
AATAAAAAGTACTAAAATTAGTATTATTATTCTAATATATAAGTATATATATATATTGAACTAAAGTTTTACTTTAATTGTTTTTTGCTTTTTTTATATTGAACTTATTGAACGCTTTTTTTTTGGTTCAATAGTTCAATCCTTTTTTAATGTGGTTCAATTAGTTTAAGTTTCTGATTTTCAAAAAATTAAGTAAGATATTGAACTATTGAACTTTTTATAAAAAATGCAACATACTTTTTTAAATGAAAAAATTTATTAAAAAGTAAATTCTACATTATTTTTAATTTACTTTTTAGTATATTCGTATCAAAATATTTAATTAATGGTGTTGTTAGACAGAGTTTTATCAAACATTCATGCTTGTGGCATTGAGTTAGTTTTTGAAGGAGATGTTGTTCCTTCAAATATTACTGGATGGCAACCTTTCTACAATTCATTTTTTGAAAATGCAACATTTGAGAAAGCTTACGCCTCACTATCTTCTATTTTTTTTAGTGAAGAAAGTATTCAAGGTCCTGCAGGAACTTATTATAAACAAAAAGCTACTTGGCGCTTTCCTGAACATGATGCTAACAGATCAGAAAGGATTGCTCTCATCCATCTAATAAAATTTATAAAATTCAAATTCACTTCCGGTTTGGATTTAATCGTCGGAAGAAATGACGTATTTCAAAATTCAAAACCAATTATTAAAGTTTCTTCAGATGGTCAACTATGTGTTGTAGAAGTTGAAACTACAAGCATATTTCCATCTGGTTTCACTCCTAATCCTAGCGCATACGGATTACCAAACATTGTTCCACTAAGTTTATTATAATTATGCTAACAGATCCATTTCCGCTAAGTGTTACACCTAAAGTAAATTCACCACAGTTATTGGCTTGGCTGGCTCAATTTGGTGATGACAAATTTGTTAGAGCTGAAGACTTTAATCAAATCTTTGATGCCTTAGCTTTCCTATATGAAAATATGGGTGGCGGTGGAACATTCAACCCAGCAGATTATGATTTAGATGCTTTTCAAAATCTTGCATCAGATCCTTACGTTAGATTAAGTCAAGTGCTTACATCGGCAGATTTACAAGCAGTACAGGAAGGTATTGCTTGGAAACAACCGGTAGAGTTAAATTTAGATAGTGGCGTAACTCTTTCTGGTTCTATACCCACTATTGCATCTTTAACACAGCAAGGTGTAACTTTAGTAAATGATTCTCGTGTAATCGTAAGCGGATTACCAAATCAAGCTTTTAATGGATTCTTTCGTGTAAATAGTACGCCTATATCTGGCGTATATAGATTATATAGAACAAATGACGCAAACACTACAGCAGAATTAAACAATGCAGTTGTAGGTGTTACTGGTGGAACTCATGCTGGTAAAACTTATAGACAATCTACTTTAAATCCTGTAATTGGAACTTCAAATATTGTATTTACGGACTTTGGTTCTACAGTTCCAAATGCAACAAGTTTGATTCCAGGAATAATGAAGTTATATCCATTTCCTGGTTTTGATGAAGATGGTACAATGACTCAAAAATCAATTTTTGAAATTGTAAATGAAAGAAGGAAAATATTCACTGATATATTTCAAATAACAGGAACTTCTTATACGCTATCAAATAATGATGCTGTATATCAATTAGTAACAACATCTGCAACTGATGTCACTATTACAATTCCTGCAGGTTTAAATTCAAATATAAGATTTGAGTTTAAGCAAGAAGGAAACGGAAAAATCATTATAGCGACAGCAGTTGGAATTACAGCATTGAAAGCTCCAAATAAAAATTTAATTTCAAAAGGTGTAGGTTCTTCTGTATTTGTGGATTTTGTAAATACTAATAAATATGTTGTAAGTGGAGATTTGGAAGAATCTATAACTGTACAAAATGCTACAGGAGTTTCGATAACTTTTGATACAAATAAAATTTTTAATTTACCTACAGCTCCAGGAACTGGAAATATAACCAATGATTTAACTGGTGCTAAAATTGGTATAGTTCAAAAAATTTACCACAACAATTCATCTGCTCCTACTTTTCCTGCTGGATGGGTAAATATTGGTGGAACTTACACAAACTCTGTTTTAAATATAATTTTTGCTGAGTGGGTTGAAAGTTCTAGAGTTGAATATTGGATAGTAAAAGGATAGTGTATGAGTAATTATAGAACAATATTAAATACAATAAATTCCATTACTCCAGAGTATCAAGCTTATTTGGATAGATTAACTGCTTTAGGTTTTTCTCATCCTAATGATGCTACAAAAATCAAACATAATGCTGCTGTAAAATCATTAGTTGATAATGGTTTATGGTCTAAAATTAGAAGTTTGAAATTCTTCTGGAATTCTAATATAAATGCTATACGTGTAGATGTTAGAAACCCTACTCTATTCCTAGGGAATTTCTTTGGAGGTTTTACTTTTACAGCTAATCAGGGCGTGCTTTTTAATGGTTCAACAGGTTATTTTGATACAAATTTTTTTTCAACTACTTCTGGAGTTTTTACATTAACAAGTTCGGGTATGTTTATTCATTGTATTGATAATGTGACAGGAGGAATAATTTATGGAGGAGGAATGTGGATATACGGAGGAAGTCCAAATAATGTTGTTAGAATGCATAACATTTCAAATATTACTCCTGTAGCAAGTATATCTGGAACAGGAGTTAAAGCTGTATACAGAAATAATAATACTTTAGATATTTACAATAATAATTCTAAACAAACTAGAGCAAATAACATTGATTATTTTACAAATTCTTCGGTATTTATTGCAAGACACGCCTCTCAATATTTTGCCCGAAATATTGGAGGAATGCAACTTTTTACATCAGCTTTAACTGAATCTGAACACAACCTACTAGTATCAATTAATAACACATTAATCTCTTAAAATCATGATTAGAACAATTGAACCTGTAAGTTATAATCCAGTCGATTTGAACTTAAAAGAAATAGTTTATGCTAAAGTTGTTTCCGCATTGAGAAACGATGAAAATGAAACCTACACTTTAAATATTAAAGAATGGGTTGAAATTCCATATGAGGAAAATGTTCCTAATGATCAAGGAGAAATGTCGTTACAACAATTTGTAAAAACAAAAGAAGTTAGAAGCTTGCAAAAAGTTATGACTTTTGATGAAGCGGATTTATTGACAGGGTATTTAGATCAAAATTTTGTAATTCAAGAGAATGGTTCAAAAAGAAGAAAACGATACACTGTATTAGGCCACTTGGTAATTAATAATCAAGAAGGTGTTAGAAATGTAGCTTGGGAATTAGTATGATAAAAAATAGATTTTATAAAGACTTCACTCCTGTCCAACTTAGTGTTGGTGATGTCCTTATGAAATCAGAAATGGTTGGATTGGATTACAAGCATCCAATACGAACATTGCATTTAGAAGCTTGGCAAAGTTTTGAGCGTGGTGAATGGAGCTATGATGGTGCAACATTTGTAAAAGAAAGATTTTCAAATAGTCTTTTCGAGCTCGCATCATTCATTCACGACTGGCGTAACTCTATGGGTTACGTTGGTTCCTGGGTAGATAAAGAATTTATAGATATCATGATATGTTTAAATTATCCATTTAATAAAATATTAATTCGATATCTACTAATGCGGCTAACCTTTATAAATGTACTGCTGCACAAGATTAAAAAGAATTACAAAAAAAACAAACCTTCTTTGATATTTTCAATTTAATGAATGAATTGATTACTGTACAAATCCGTTCCCATTTAATTCCTTTCTTTTATGAGGAAATGGAAGGTACTATGGCTAGCTACAATGGTCAAAAAGTAAAAATGATTCGTCTCTTGCCTTCATCTACATTAGCTAACTATATATATACACAAATTGGTTATGAGAAAAATAAAAACAGCAAACTCTCTTATGACAATTTCCTAATCTATTTGTCTATACAATCTAAAAATTTTGACATTTTATCCGGAACTATTTACATTGATAAAAACGGAGTTAAATCAGAACTTCAAATGACAATTGAACAATCTCGTGATCTAAACAATTTGTTAGAAGATATATTCAGAACCTCAATGGTTTTTTTTATTAACGGTTGTAAAATAGGAGGCGTTTCCGTTGTTGATGCTATCAATATTTTCATGGAAGAATATAATTTTTTTGAATACGGCTTTGAACATGAAACATTTAGAAAAATGTATTATGAGCAAAAGAAAAAGCTTGCATTAAATAGATTTCAAAAACGAGCTTCCAATCAAGTAAAAGGATATATGTAGAAATTTAACTTCACAGATTTATTTAAATTTTCCTCCGAATTTCGTTGAAAATTATTAGCAATGACGTTCTCAAGAAAAAACTACAACAAGAAAAAGCCTTCATGGTTTTTAAAAGTGAAAAAAGCAATCACTTTACTCTCCGATGCAGCAACCATAATTCTTTTAGGAATTGGATACGCAGAAAATAGTTTGTTGATTTTGATTTTAAGAGTCGGAATAAGTGCTGTTCTTGAGAGTGTCCAACTTTTGATAAGCGATGAAACCAATGAATAATTTATTCCACTTATTAGATTTAAAGCTGTCTATAGCTGGATTAGCTTTTTTAGCTGTTTCTGTATCTAGTCTTGATGTATCGTTAAAAATCTTAGGTTCTATTCTATTTATAGGATTCAACATTCGTAGATGGTATATCATGGAAAAAAATCATAAACAAGGGAATCATGACAAAAATCAATAGACCACAATTCTATAAAAATTTCAGAAAAGAATTTGGAAGGCCAACTCAACTTCAAGTTAATGGAATTGAAGCAGTTTTTAATGAGTGGGAAAGATTAAAGTTATCAGATTTAAGATGGCTTGCCTATATTCTTGCTACAGCCTGGCACGAAACTGCAAAAACAATGCAGCCAATAGAAGAATTTGGAAAAGGAAGAAGTAAGCGTTACGGAAAGAAAATTAAGCATTCAGGCGTATCGTATATTTTTCCAAACAAAATATATTTTGGTCGCGGTCATGTTCAATTGACTTGGTATGAGAATTACGAGTTAATGGGCAGACTTATTGGGGTTGACCTTTTGAAGAATCCAGAACTAGCATTAGTAATGGAGAATTCAATAAAAATAATGTTTGAAGGAATGCTTCGTGGAGCTTCTTCGTTTGGTGATTTCACTGGAAGATCTTTAGAACAATATTTCAATGAAAAAACAAACGATCCTATTGGAGCTAGAAGAATTATAAATGGGACTGACAAAGCGCAATTAATTAAAGGACATCACGATAAATTTTTAATCTGCTTAACAACTTAGAATATGAAATTAAGTAAAATTATTACCGGAGCATTTTTAACGATTGCATTAATTTTTGTTTTTGCTGTGACTTTTAGTAGCTGTAGTTCTATTAAAAAACAAAAGCAATCTGAGAGTTTAAAAACTGAAAAATCTACTTCTATCGATTCCAGTTCACAAGCTTCTGTTAAAAAAGAAGAGGATAAAAAAGTAGCTGAAGAAAAAAAAGAGGAATCTATATCTGAAGGAACTGAAATTAATTTAAAGCCAGGCGATTCTTTAGAGGTTACTAATTATGATAAAGATGGTAAAAAAACTGGAAGTAAAAAATATAAAGGTTCTGGGAGTGTAAAGGACTATAAAGAATCAAAGAAAACGCAAGAATCTAAAGTTAGTGAAGTGAGTAAAAAATCTGATTCTATCGGGAGCATAGATTTATCAAAAGACACAAAAGATAAATCTTCAGGAAATAGTTCTTCTATAGATAAGAATAAGAAAGGATTTTCTTTTGGTGATTATATATTTTGGTTTTTACTAATAATAGCAATAATTGTGCTTGTTTACTTAAACAATAGATTTAAGTGGATAACGCTATTTAATAAAAAAAGTAATGAGTAAACAAACTTTATTATACGAACTATCTCGTGGCGTTTGGGCTATGAGTATTGAAGGACTTCAATTTTGGGGACCTATTGCCAATAAAATAATGACTGGCGAACCTTTCACTCTTCATGATAATAAAGAAGTGAAATCATTAATTTCTTATGTTGATGAAAATGGTTCTGCAGTTCGAAGAAAAGAAGATGGTTCTATGGAGATTCCTGCAGGTTCAATTGCTATTGTAGATATGATTGGTGCTATAATAAAATATGGTGATTGGTGTACTTATGGAGCTTTAGAAATTGTTTCTGCATTAAGAGCTGCTGACAATCATCCAAATGTTATTGGAACTGTTCTAAACATTGACGGACCAGGAGGAGCAGTTTCTGCAATAGCTCCATTTGTTGAATTTGGATTAACAAAGAAAAAGCCGGTTGTTGGATTATATGACCAATGTTGCTCAGCACATTTATATTCAATGTTATCCTGTGTTGATCATGTAATGGCTGCAAACAATATATCTTCAATGATTGGAAGTGTAGGAGTTGTTCTTTCCTGGACAGAAAATAAAAAAATGCTTGAAAAACTTGGTTACACTTTTCATGAAGTTTATCCGGATGAATCAAGTACTAAAAATGAAGCTTTCCGATTAGCAATGGAAGGTAATTATGATCTAATTAAAAAAGAAATGCTTTCGCCTCTTGCTATTAATTTTCAAGATGCCGTAAAAAAAGCAAGACCAATGTTAGATTTAAAAGAGCCTGGTGTTATTACTGGGAAAACTTTCTTTGCAGATAAAGCTTTAGAAATTGGCTTTATTGATAGCATTGGAAGTTTGCAACAAGCTATGCAGCTTGTTACTGTATTGAGCGAAACAAAACGCTATAGAAATTAATTATTTAATCATTTAAAAACAGAAATCCTATGAAATGGAAATTTATGGGCAAAACCGTTGCAATGTTGCTGGCTCTTTTTGGAGTGGCTGATTTACCGGTAAATGCCGAGACGAAACAAATGGAGCTTACTTCGGAACAAGAAGAATTAGCTAAAAAATTCTTAGGCAAAACCTATGAGGAGGTAAAGGCCGAAATCAACAAAGAATTAAAAGAAAGCTTAGATGCTAATTTTGATTTAAAAGCTGTTGAAGATGAACTAGCTGCTGCTAGAAAACAAGCTGCTTTATTAGCTGAAGAAAACGGAGGAGATACCAACAGGGATAAAAACCCTAATGCTGAAAATCCAAAGTTATCAGTTGATGCACAAATTAAGGCATTAAGTGAACAACATGAAGCTTTAGTCAAAAAACTAATGGCCGAATCAGTTGGAGACACAGGGAAAGTAATTAATTTAAATGGAGTTAAACAAATGAGAACACATAGCTCAACTCACTTAAATGCTTCTGGTTTTGAATTTGACGCCTTTGAGAAACGTACCTGGAATGCAATTGCTGCAGGAGTTATTACTGCAGGTAGTTCGGACTTTAATCAAAATGTAGATATTCCATTATTACAAGGTGATATTGAACATTTTGTTAGACAAAATCCAAAAAGCTTAGAATCAATTTTTGATGATATTGAAGGCTTACCAAAAGATTGGGCAAAGCAAACTGGTATTATTGATCGTGTTGTAAATGGATTAATCACACCTAGTGAAGTTACTCAAGGAGATAATGGAACTTGGCAACCAAAAGGAAAGGTTTTAATTGAAGCTGAAGCCGGTCAAGTATTCGATAAGAAAATCGATATTACCATGACAGGTGCTAAATTAAAACAGATTGAAAAATCTTGGTTAACTTTCATGAATGGTTCTGACGGTTCTCATCCTTGGAAAACAACATTTGTTGGATTCTTGCTTGGAGAATATATTAAACAAGCTGCTCTTGATTCACGTATTGCACAAATAAACGGAATTTATGTTAAAACTCCAGATGGATTAACTGGTGATAATGTAAACTCTCAAAATGGTTTGCGTTGGTTATGGTGGTATTTTAGAGATGTAGAGAAAAAATACAAACCATTTGATATTGGCGAGCCAACTCCTGAAAACATTGTTGATTATGTTGAACAAATGATTAGCGGTATTCCGGAACATAAAAGAAACCAACAAGGATATGAAATTCAATTATCACATGCTTGGTTAAAACTTTACCGTTCTAGAGCAGGAGAATTGTATCAATTAAATTATAATACTGATTCTGGTAAATACGAGTATAAAGAATCTTATCCAGTTGATCGTCCTAACTTTAAATTCCAACCATTATTAGACCAAACAAATACTAAATTTATTGGTATTACAAAATCTAAAAATGTTGAAGAGTTACAGTATTTAGAGAAAGAGAAAAATCAATTTACCCTAACTAGAGATAAAAGAGATACAAACATCTTTGCTGACTTTAAAGAAGGAATTAGATTTATCCAAGTTGGTAGAATTTTACAAGCTGGTGATCCAAAAGAATTTGAATATCAAATGTTGTATTCAAACACTGCTCCTATTTTTGCTAGTGATGTAAAAGTTCCATTGTTTGATAAAGATTCGACTGTAGTTGAATTAAAATATCCTCAATATTACCCACACATGAGAATCGTTCAAAACGATTATAGTACAAATATTACTAGCATTATTGGAGGTAAACCAGGAATGGTTGTTTCAATAACTGGATTAGCAACTTTAGGAGCTAATAGATTGGTTGTTGATGGTGGTAATTTAAATTTAACTGCAGACTTCCAATTGAATACTGGAGGTACTTTAACAATGATTGTTTTGGCTGATGGTACTTTAAAAGAACTTTCTAGAACTACAGCTCCTGCAACTGCTGCGCCAACAGACAAATCATTTGCAACAGGAATTATAGACGCTAAAGAAGGAACAGTATTTAGATTTACTGGAGGTGCAACAACTGCTATTACTTCTATTATTAATGGTGTTGAAGGAAAACAAATTACCATTTACGGAACTGATGCTGCTGGAGTGGATGTTACATTGAGTGATGTAGGTAATATCAATGTTGATTCTAACTGTACGTTAGGTGTGGCAACTCATTATATCCAATTATCATTTGTAAATGGTGTTTGGTACGAAACAAAACGTTTAACTGCCTAATTATATAGATAATGAAAGTAAATTTAAATAAACAAGCTGGAAATTCATCTCCTGGAGCAGCTGCTCCAAAAAATGAAATAGTAATCATTGAAGTATTAGATGGTTTCGTATTTCCATTGACAGATGAAACAGGAATTGAAATCTTAGGTAATTTTATTTTGCCTGAAGACGACAAAATGGTTAAGCTTTATTCGACAAAATCGAAAACAGAAGCTTCAATGGAAACCGAAGGAGATGAAGACTCTTTAAGTTTCAAATCAATGTTCAAAGCACAGCATCCTGGAAACAGAGCTGAAGTAAAAAAATTCGTTCAGTTCTGGACTGGAAAAAATGTAATTGTTTTACATAAAGCTTGCGGTGATGACTATTATGAAGTAATGGGAACTCCTTGTGCTCCATTACAATTAAAATCCACTAAAAAGGATGATAACGATGGTAGATTTTGGACATTCGCATTTGAACCTTTTGCCAAGTCTGGATTTGTTCCTAAAGAATATCGTGGTGATTTAGTTTTTGCTGAGCCAACAGATGTTGTTGATGTTGATGCAATAGAATTAACTCCTGCAAATGGTTCTTATTATAAACTTCCTGCTCTTGCTGTTACTGATGTAATTGAATTTTCTTCAGTTACTTTAGAACATGGTAAAGTTGTAACCCTTTTAGGAACTGGTGGAGCTGCTCCTGCTACATTAGCTAGTGCGGTTTCTGGTGATGCAACAGTTGTATTAGCAAATGGAACTGTTTGGACAGCGATAAATCAATCTTTTATTAATTTAAAAGTATTTAAAGCTGGTGCAACAATTTATTTATTTGAATTGTCACGAGGATAGTTTTTTAGTTTAGTTGATTGAAAAGCTCCTGTTAATTCAGGAGCTTTTTTTATTATAAGATTTCACGTTACACCTATTCGTTATTGTAATTACTTATTTTGATAACTGTAATTACATAAACACAAATGACATGTCACACGAAAAAAAACAAGAAGTATTAAAATTACTTCAAAACAAAGAGGCTATTCCTGATTTTGAAAAATTTAATGAAGCTTATCGATTTTATAAGTTGCATCCAGCAAAGAATAAATCACAAGAAGCAATTTATAACAGAAAAGGATTCACAGATCAAGGATTAAAGAACTTACTGTATGATTTGCAAAAAATGTATGGTATCACAGATGTTGAAATTATAGAAACGCTAAATTGTGAAAATCAAGTTGCGCCGCTTTCATTTATCGAAAAATTTATTCATGGCTTTGAAGCTCTTGAGCAAAATTTAAAATCGGATGCGTTAGTCCTAATGAAATTTGCTAATGAATTTGGAGAAGATATAATTTTCGCTACTCCTGTTTTATCTGATTATTTTAAAAACGACTATGAGCGTTTATTAAGTTTAGTTCCAGAGAATGCTGATTCTCAAAACGAATTAAAAATAGACAAATTGGTTTCTTACTTTGAAAAAGAAATTAAAGGTGTAGTTTTTCCAAAAGAATTAGAATCAATTTTAGACGAAAACAAGGAAATTATTCCAATTAATCCAATTGATTTAAATGATGTTAAAAAAGACTTTATAGAAGATTTAAAGATTCCTGAATTTGCCTTTTTAAATCAAGTTCCTGGCGAAGAGATTAAAGCTCTTACAAAAGAAGAGTCTGTAAGTCTAAGAGACGAGTTTCCGTTTTTAAACGATCCAAATTGTCCTGAGTTACTTTTTATTGTAGTTGGAAAACGTATTGCTACTTGGAATATCTATCTAAAACTACATGCTGAACTTCAAGAAATTAACGAAGGAAAAAAAGAAGTAAGTCAAGATGATAAGCTTTTAATTACATCTAACTGTGAAAAAGCATTTAATGAAAATAGACAGTTATGGGATGAGTTAAAATATTTTGGTGAAACTGGAGAGATTTTAGGAAAGCATCCAATTTTTAGAGAAAGTGTTGCAAAACGTGAAGTTGATGGGATGACCAATGAGGAGCTATTTAAGTTTAAAAATGCTTCAGCAACATATTTATCTAGAAAAAGAAAAGAGTTGCTTAAAAACACAAAAGACGCAGCTAAAACCGAGCAATTGAATGCAGATATCTCCGATAGAGAATACATGCTTTCATTAGTTAATGCTAAAATTGGTGTGCCTAATGCTGGAGCGCAAACAAAATAAATTTTTTGACTTTAACAAGCCAAAAGAAATTTCAGAAAAGAAAGAAAAGCCATCGGCTGTATGGACCTCAAAATATGTAGTTTCTCATTTTCAAAAGATAGAATCTATAGAAAATGATTTGCTAAGAGTTCCAACTGAAGGTGAGTTTTTCTTTCTTCAATCTGACAAAGCATTTAATGCTTTTACGTTTATTCCTTTTGTAGCTAAAACCTACCCTGTTAAAGAGTTATTCGCTTCTACTTATAGTATAAGTAGAAAAGTGATAGATGCTTTGATAGAAATGCATGATAAAGGAATGATTGAACAAATTACGTTATTGATTTCAGAAAGTATGATAAAGCGTAATCCTGTAACTATTGAAAACCTAAAAGCAATGTGTACTACTCGACCAAATATTAAAGTTTTGTATGCTTGGTCACATGCTAAAATCTGTATAATGAAAACTTCAGATTTTCATTTTGTTATTGAGGGTTCAGGAAATTGGGCAGAAAATGCACATTATGAGCAATACCTTTTTGCAAATGATAAAGGATTATATGATTTTAGAAAGCAACTATTCACTAATGTAGAAATGATAAAGTATTAGATTATGAAAAATTATATAATTGTTATAGCGCTTTGGTTTATTGTAGCGGCATTTTTATTAGGTATAAAATCAGAATTAGTTGAATATATCTATAAATCGAAATATGTTTCAACTGCATTTATACTTTTCTTGGTAGGCCTTTTTTTACTAATAATTTCAAGTAAAATGAAACGTGAGTAATTTAATTCCTATATCAGTTTCATTTGAAGACATGGAGACCATAAAGAATATGGCCGCCTGCAATTTTTCGCCTAGTCAAATTGCTTTACAGCTTGGTATTAAACGCCAGGTTTTTTTATCACTTTACAATGATAAAGAAAGTGATGTTCGTCAAGCATATGATGCTGGAGTGCTAGGAACTACATTAGCTATAATGGAAAAACAAAAAGAATTAGCCGAGAGTGGAAATATTACTGCAGCTCAAATATTTTTAAAAGAAGCGGATAAAATTGAATTTGAAAATATAAAACGTAAAACATTTTTTGGAGATGAAGCATAATATTATTGAAGAATTATCTTTAGAAGATATCGTTTCATTTTTAGCAAATGGCAAATTAGATAATGCGCCAGAAGGTGTAGCGGATTATTTAAATCTTCTCGAAAAAACCAGAGGAATGATTCTTCGTTTTGATAAATATCCAAATGATGAAATTATAGTAAATCATTTAGTTTTTCATGACAAATTAAATAAATCAAAAGCAAGAAAAGTTGTTGATGAAGCTCGAGAATATTTTTGGGCTGACCGAATTACATCTAAAGAAGCGTGGGATAATTTTTATGCCGATAAAATGGATAAAGTTATCAACGCAGCTATTTTATCGGCAAAAGACAGTAAAGATTATATTTCTATTGTTGGTGCTATTGAAAAAGTGCGAAATGTTCGTAAAGGTGACAAAGACGAAAACACTATTCCTTACGAGTTACTCAATCAAAAAAGATTTACTATTTATACTTTAAATGTTGAAGATTTAGGTTTACAAAAAGCTAATCGAAATAACATAAAAGCATTAATTGAGAGTAAAACTTTAGAACTTTCAGATAAAGAAAAAAATCAAATATATCGCGAAGCTGATATGTTACCATTTAAAATATTCCCAAATGAGCAGGAAGACGCGCGTAAATATTAATGCAGAAAATGTTCAATTAAACTTTGCTTCTAAAATTTCTGCAGTTGTTGATTTAATTCAACCACAAAATTTATATTTAGTCGCTGGCCGTGCCACGTCTAAAACTGGAGATATTGTAGCGAAACGTGCAATGCGAATTATTGAAGATATGCCAGGCGCTTACATGATGTTTGTGGCCGATACTTATATGAACGCATTAACTAATGTTTTGCCAGCATTAATAGAGGGCTGGATTCGTGAGGGTTGGATTGAAGGCGTTCACTTTGTTACTGATAAACGTCCTCCATCACATTTTAAAAAACCATACAAGCCACCATTACATTATAAGCATACTATATCAATTTATAATGGAGTTTTTATAAATTTAGGTAGTTTAGACCAACCATCTGGTTTAGCTGGAGCATCTTATCAGCATCGTTTTGGCGATGAAGCTCGTTTGTTAAATAAAAAGAAACTGGATAGATCTACTCCTGCTTTGCGTGGAGAATATGTTCGCTTTGGACATTCTGTCTTTTACATGGGGAATACATTTACTACGGACATGCCAAACATTCTTACTTCAGATGATGATTGGATATTGAACATGGAAAAAGAAATGGATATTGAACAAATTAAGTTATGCTTAGAAGCAGGACTTATTTTGAACGATATTAAAAAAGAAATGAAGGCATATGCAGATTTAGGAGATTCTTCTCAAGATAAGCGTTTATTAAAAGCATATAACGAATGGAATGAACTATGGGTGCGCGCTAGAAAAGAATCAAACTTTTTTTACACTATTTCATCGCTTGTAAATGTTGACATTTTAACAGATAAATATTTCAAAGCAAATTTAAAAGCACTTGGTCCAGAAGAATTTAAAAGTGCTATTCTTTCATTCAAAATTAATGTTGCTAAAGGAGAGGCTTTTTATAGCTATTTGGGTGATCAACATTTTTATGAAGACGGAACTGATATTAGCTATTTTAATCAGTTCAATATTATGGGTAATACTATTGTTGATGGATGCAAAGCTTTAAGCAAAAAATATTATGATATAAATGGTCCTATGGAATGTGGTGTTGATTTTGGCGACATGTCATCTATGGTTACAGGTCAATATCGAGGGAATTACATTTATGCTTTAAAAGAATTTTTTACATTAAATCCCGAAGACGAGGCAATACTTGGTAAAAAGTTTAGAGACTTTTACAAGGATCATAAATATAAAGTTTTGTATTTATACTATGATAGAAGTGGAAATCAGAACGCTAAATTAAAGAGAGATAAAGCCAATTATATGAAAAACGCTATCATGTACAACGATGATGGTAGTAAGAGTGGTTGGACAGTTCATTTAATGTCAGAAGGTCAGGGAAATATTTATCAAGAAGAAGAATTTAACTTAGCAAAAATGATAATGGGATTGTCGGTTCCAGGACTACCAATGTTAAAAATTGATAAACTAAAGTGTCCTTGCTTAACTGCTTCTTTGAAGCTTTCCAAAATAACAATTAAAACTGACAAAAACGGAACTAGAACCATTCATAAAGATAAGTCTTCAGAAAAATTACCGCTGCCATCACGCCCAATGTTTTCTACTAACTTTTCGGATGCTTTTAAATATTGGATTTGCCGTGCTGATTTCTTTGATAAAATAAATATTCACGATATTTATATTGGGATGGATCCATCAGTTGTTGGGAAATAATTTTTGTATATTTGTGTATTGATAATCAAAAAATATTGCCATGGATTTAAATGAACGTTTAAAGGAGCTTAATGATTTTAATGAAGTTACATTGCAATTGTGTAATACATCAGGAGAAGTAGAAAGTGTAAAAACATATACTCAAGAAGATTTTAAGGAGTTACATGAACAATGGGGTTATAATGTGGTTTTTGATTTAAATATTGGTAAAATTTTATCATCACAATGGATAAATTTATCAAAAGAAATTCCTAAACTTTATAATGATTTATCAAAAAACTCATTTCCTTTGATATATGAAAAAGAATAAAGACTTTCAAAACCTTGTAGTTTTAGACCAAGCTAGAGAATTTGCAAAAGAAACATTTCTTCATAAATATGATGAATCGGTTTCTCCTTACATTAAAGTAATTCAGCAGGTTATGAAAGCTAATGATGAAAATCATTTTGAAGCTTTAAAGCGAATCGAGGATAAAACAGATTTAGCAAAAGAACCTATAAAGAAAATTCTTTTTGCATCTGCTCTGATGGAAATTGTGGAGGAGAAAAATTTAAAGCCTTTAGCGTGATGCAAAGTTCAGATATTTTAAAAGAGTTGAAGGATAAAGTATCAGATTTCAAAGAATCAAGATACGAAAAATTATTTCTTACTGCTAGATTTGACCATTTTGATTTTACTAAAGAATTGCTAGATTATTGTAAATTGGAAAATGTTTCTATAGAGCATGATTTAGGTTTTTGTTATGAATTTTCTATACGTAGAAGAAAAAATTCCTATGGTGATTGGGTTTATCAAACTCAAAAACCTTTTAATTTTGAAATCAATTTAAAAACTATATCCTTATGAGTATAAAAAAATCAAAATTAAATTTTGTTGGTCTTCAGATTAACATTTCAAATTTAGCTGATGAGTCGGTTATTAAAAATTTTAATCCAAATCCAGTTCAAAGAAATCCAAAGGTAGATATATGTCCAGAATTAGAAAAATTATTTAGACACACTGATATGCATTGGCTTCAATCATTAAATAGATTAAAACCTGGAGAGAGAATTATTGGTAGGTATAATAGAAAAAACGAAAGTGTTCTTATAGTTGTAGATTGCAATGGTAAATTTGTAAGACTTGCAAATTAAAAATACGCTAGTATTTTCATAAAAGAAGAAAAAAGACACAAAACTCCGCCCGATTGGGCGGAATTTTTTTTAAATAGAAAAAACGGCTTTAAATTAGCCGTTTTTAGCGCTTGGATAGTAAAAGATACACTTTGTTTCGTGTTTCCAAAATTCGTAATTTGTGACTAAGGAAAAGCGGTAATTGTTCATCATTAACGCATCGTGGCAGTGTATTTCTGCTCTTATTTCGTGAAAGCATAAATTTATAGCAGTCATTTTGCAACAAATCGGGTCTAAATCTTCACAAACGTAATAATTCCCTTTACAATGTTGATTAGCTGCTAAAATCATCCTTCCACTTCCGCACGTTGGCTCGTTCATAGTTTTTCCCCATTCGTTAGAATCAAATAAAATTTTCGCCATAAAATCACAAATCGGGCGAGGTGTAAAAAATTGACCGAATGAAGATTTTTTATAGTTACTCGCTAAACATTCGTAATAATCGCCTAAAGGGTCGCACCAAATACCAAACGTTTTATTTTGGTTGTAGATTTTCATCAGCTCTCCAAAAAGTTTACAAAAAATGTCAATTTCTTGGCGGTTGTATTTTTTGATAGTTTGTAAATATAACTCCTCCTGTGTTTGATGTCCCATTGCACAAATAATCATCGTTAGTAAATCATCAAAGATTTGACTTAAATCAAATTTATAATGAAATTCATAAAATAAGGAGTTGAAATTTTTCAACTCCTTCGGTACGTCTCTATTTTTTAGCATCGTTTTAAAACTTGAGCGTTTGAAAATAAATAGCAAAGCGGATAAAATTCCTCTTCGTCTTCTTCTTGGTTCTGGCTCTGCTTGTGCTCCTCGCCTTTTGTCTTTTGTTTCGGTTTTCCCCAAACTATAAAAGCTTTTGAGCCTTTTTTTACTTTGAAACCTTCTTTACCCCAATCGTGCAAAGTTTTGAATTCAAAATTATTTTTGTCTGTGTAAAATTCATTTACTAAAATTTCGTTAATAGTCATTCCTTCGCAGTCGGCATTCATTCGCATTTTTGCTATTTTTGAAAGCTCTCGCAACTCTTTGCGCTTTGCTCTGTGTAGTTCTTGCTTTTCGGTCATTACTTTACTTTTGTTATAATTAGTTTGTTTTCAAAAACTTCTATTTTGACTTTTTCGCCTATTTCAAAACCGGCTTTATTTAGCCAGTTTCCGGAAATATTTAATTTTGGCTTTAAATAGGATTTTTTCCAACGTGGGCGCACACATAAAGCCGATATAGTGCTAATGCGTATATTAAAAAACATAATCGTTAAAATCTGAATTAGTATTTTGATTATCTTGAATGAATAACTCTGCAATGGCTTGGGCTTTGTTCCAGGCGTTTGTACATTGCATTTTAAAATATTCGTAATCGGTGTAATTAAAGACTTTAGAAAGTCCTTTTTCGTGAAGTATATTTTTAACTTGTGTGCTTAATTTAAAAGCGTTATTTTTGGCGTTCATAATTGTATTCGTCTTGTGTGGCGTTTATAATTGGTTATCAAGAACCCAAAGTCTCTACACTTTGGGTTCATTGTTTAAATGAATTTATACAGTAAACTGCATAATTTCTTTTTCAGCTCTTTCGGTAAAAATTACCAAGTCATCTGTAATAACTTTTAGAACTTTTTCAATAGTTTGTGAGTTTGTAACTTCAAAACTAAATCCGCTGGCATTACTTAAAGAAATTTTTTCTTTAGTTCCGTCGCTTGATAAAATGAACTTGTTTAGTTCATCTTCTTTCTTT
>Ga0209053_1000843_pt1 | contig 17524 bp, 22 predicted proteins | sample EBPBio152010_DNA_FD_185864 | JGI IMG/M metagenome (GOLD analysis project Ga0209053, IMG submission 185864) | Wastewater treatment Type I Accumulibacter community from EBPR Bioreactor in Madison, WI, USA - Reactor 1_7/15/2010_ DNA (SPAdes)... | ecosystem: Engineered > Bioreactor > EBPR >... | reverse complement strand
GTTTAGGCTAACAAGTCGCTTCCAGACCGGCTGAACCCGGCGACTTTGCGGCGGAAGGTGAACGAAGTGTTGAATTCGTCATCCCGCCGCATTTTGCGGCTCATCGCGCCGAACGCAACGGCGACCAGGCGGGGTCGGAGGCGAAATTCGGTGTGGGGATCGGCACATCCACCCGGCCGGTTATATCGACCATATGAAGCTTCGCGCCCGCGCCACTCTCGCGGAAGAACACGATATAGCGGCCGTTCGGCGCCCAGCTCGGCCCCTCATTGTGGAAGCCCTCGGTGAGGATGCGCTCGCCCGAGCCATCCGGCTTCATGATGCCGATGGCGAAGTTGCCACCGCGCTGCTTGGTGAAAGCGATGAAATCACCCTTCGGCGACCAGACCGGCGTGGAATAGCGCCCTTCGCCAAAGGAAATGCGCCGCGCCCCGCCGCCATCCGCGCCCATCACGTAGAGCTGCTGGCCGCCGCCGCGATCGCTTTCGAACACGATCTGGCTGCCATCCGGCGAGTAGGAGGGCGAGGTATCGATCGCACCGCCGGAGGTCAGCGGGCGCACCGCGCGCGAGCCGAGATCCACCGCCACAATGTTGGCCTGCCCGTTATTCTCGATCGACATGGCGAGCGTGCCGGCATTCGGCGCGAAACGCGGTGCGAAGCTCATCACGCCGTCCTGCCCGATCACGTTGCGCTGGCCGGTCCCGAGATCGAGCACCTGCACGCGCGGGCGGCCATTGCCGAAGGCCATGAACGCCACGCGATCACCGCGTGGGGAATAACGCGGGGTCACCAGCAATTCATCGCCAGACGAGAGGGCGAGGAAATTCGCTCCATCCTGATCCATGATGGCCAGACGCTTGCGGCGCTTGTCCTTGGGGCCGGTTTCATCAACGAAAACGATGCGGGTGTCGAAAAAGCCGGTTTCGCCCGTCAGACGCTCAAACACGGCATCCGAAGCAAGATGCGCCAACCGTCGCCACGCCGCGGCATCCACCCCATGGCGCTGGCCAAGAATGGCCTTGCCGGTGGAGACTTCCCAGAGGCGATATTCCACCGCGAGGCGTCCGCCTTCGCGCACAACGCGACCATTCAGCACGGCCTGTGCGCCGATGCCCTGCCAGGCGGCGAAATTCGGTGTGGCATCAAAGGCGACGTTCTGCTCGGGGAATCGCGCGCGATCCAGCGGCTCGAACACGCCGGAGCGCTTGAGATTGTTCGTGATGACGCTCGCAACCTGCGCGCCTTGCCCCGCCTCACCCGTGAAATCCACGATGGCGATGGGCATCGGTTTGAAGTTGCGCGGGCTCAGATCAATGCAAAGCGTGCCGGCATTGCAGCCCGCACCTTGCGCGAGCGCAGGGCTACCCGAGACCATCGGCATGGTGAGGGCGGTGGCGATGCCCACCAGAAAGCCCAGCGGGCGGGAAAGGCGGAGCGGGTTCAGCATGGTTTGGCTCGTTCACTGCATCTCGCTCGGGTCGAACCCGATGCGGAGCGATTTCCAATCGTCGTACATAGCCGCGAAGCGCTCGGGAATGCGGAAGGGCGCGCAATTGCGCAGGGCGCGCATATTGGCTTCCGCATAGGGCATGTAGCCCGGCTCGTTCATCGGGTTGGTGAGCGTGGGGCCGGAGGTAATCGAGCCGTCGCGTGCCAGTGTCAGCGCCACGATGGGCTTCGAACGCGGGATCGCGCCCGGCGGGATCGAGAGGCAGCGGTTCATCTGCTCGGTGAGCAGGCCGATCAACTGCGAGCGTTCGGACGGCGATAGACGGCGACCCGTTGCGGTTTCGGCGCCGAGGCTGGCCTGCCGGCTGACCTGCGCGCCCGTGGCACCCGTGGAGGAGGGCGCCTCACGCGAGGTGAGAAGACGCTGGCGGATGGAATCTTCCAGCTTTTTGGCTTCGGCGGCCTGTTTCTCGCGCTTTTCGCGCTCTTCGCGCGCCTTCTTCTCGGCAGCAGCCTTTTCTGCTGCGGCCTTTTCATCGGCGCGCTTCTTGTCCTCGGCCTTCTTGCGTTCTTCAGCCTTACGCGCCTCCTCGGCGGCCTTTGCTTCCTCGCGGCGTTTTTCTTCGTCGCGACGCTTTTCCTCCAGCTGCTTCTGCTCGAGGAGCTTCGCGAGGTCTTCCCGCTTCTGTTCAGGCTTGGGTTCGGGCTTCGGTTCCGGGCGCTTTGGCGGCGTAGGAAGCTCGGCCTTCTCGTCCTCAGGCTCATCCTGCGGCTGTGGTTTCGGCTCCGGCGGGCGCACCACGGGCTTCAGTTCGGGTGGGCGAACGGGTGGAGGCGGCAGGGCCGCGACCTGGCGCGGCGGCTCCGGCAGCGGCTTGGGCTCCGGCCGGGGTTCTGGCCTCGGCTCGGGCTTCACTTCGGCCTTGGGCGGCTCGACCTTGGCGGGTTCGGCCACGACATCCTTCTTCGCCTCGCCCGGCTCGTTCTCCTTGCGGATTTCGGCGACACGATCAGCACGCAGGGCCGGCTCGGGCTTCTTTTCGCCCTTCTTGTCGCCCTTCATCATCTCGTTGAACTCGCGCTCCGAGATGACATCCACCGCCGCACTTTCCTGCGCGGGCGTGAAGGGCTTGGCGGAGGAGAACGCAGCCAGCCCCACGATCAGCAGGGTGGCGTGCCCCGCGACCGAGACAAGCCCGCCCGGCTGACGCCAGTCGAGAAGGCTCTTGAGGGTGGTGAGCGACCGCGCCATGCGGAGTTACCTGCGTTCCTGCGGCTGGTTGATGAGAGCGGTCTTGGCGTAGCCGCCTGCCTTCAGCGCCGCGAGCACCTCGGCCACGCGACCATAATTCACCTGTGCCGCGCCGCGAATATAGATGCGCTCGTCAAAGCCGTCCTTGGCGATGGCCTGGATCTCCGGAACGAGGCGCTCAAGCGTCGTCTCCTTTTCCTGAAGGAACAGCTTGCCGCGCTCGTCAATCGTCACGGAAATCGGTTTCTGCTCGATATTGAGCTGCGCCGCGCCTGTTTTCGGCAGATCCACCGGCACGCCCACTGTGAGCAGCGGTGCCGCGACCATGAAGATCACCAGCAGCACCAGCATCACATCGATGAAGGGGATCATATTGAGTTCGGCCATAGGGGCCGATTTGCGCCCCTTGCGCCTTTTGCCCCCCGGCATGGAAACGGAAGCCATCTCGAACGCCCTCCGTCAGGCCGCGCCGCGGTTCTGCACCGCGCCGGCACGCTCGTCGATCTGGCGCGAGAGGATGGCGGAGAACTCATCCGCGAAGCTTTCGAGCCGGCCCTGGATCTTGCCGGCATCGCGCACAAACTTGTTGTAGAAGATATTCGCGGGAATGGCCGCAGCCAGCGCAATCGCAGTGGCGAAAAGCGCTTCTGCAATGCCCGGTGCCACAACCGCGAGCGAGGTGTTCTTCGACGCCGCGATCGAGCGGAACGTCGTCATGATGCCGAAGACTGTGCCGAACAGGCCGATATAGGGCCCGACGGAAGCGATGGTCGCGAGCACCAGCAGCTTCGATTCCAGCCGCTCCACCTCGCGGCTGATCGAGACATCAAGCACCTTGTCGATGCGCGTCTGCAGGCTGGCGAAGCCGCGGCCCGAGCCCTCGAAAGCACGCCGCCATTCGGTCATGGCCGCGATGAACAGGGCGGCAAAGCCGTCATTCGTCTTGTTCACGAGGCCGCGATAGAGTTCGTCAAGGCTCTGGCCGGACCAGAAGCGATCCTCGAACTCGTCCATGCTCTTGGCGATAGCGCGCAGGGCCATCGTCTTGTTGATGATGATCGCCCAGGACCAGACGGAGGCCGCCGCAAGGCCCAGCATCACCAGCTTCACGATGAAGTGGGCATGCATGAACAGGGCGATGAGCGAGAGATCCACTTGGGCTTCTGCGCCGGGCATTCCGATATCCTTCCTTCGGAACCGGCTGAGGCGCGGTTCCATTTGGGCCGTTCAGGGGTCCATGCGCGCGGTTTGGGACCAAACTGGGGCAGGCGCATGGCTACACCCACGCGGAGCGCTTTCCGGCGCGGCTTGCCTATTCCATCGGTGCTTATGGTTAAGGATTGGCTAGCAAATCAAGTCTTGAACGGAGATCTGCGGGAAATCTCCGGGGCTTGCCGCCGGCAAGATGTGCAATGTCCACCCGCGCGGTGCAGAGCACGGCTTCCCCGCGCATGAGCTTCTGGAGCATCACGAGGCTTGCAGCGCCCACTTCCGCGACACGGGTTTCCACCGTCACGACATCGTCCATCCGCGCCGGGGATTTGAAGTCGATGGTCATGTTGCGGACCACGAAGAAGAACGGCCCGCCCTCGCTTTCGAACAAGGCGCGGTGATCCACGCCGAGTTCGCGCAAGGCCTCCGTGCGCCCGCGCTCGAAGAAGTGGAGGTAACGCGCGTGATAGACGAAGCCGGAGAAATCCGTGTCCTCGTAGTAGATGCGGAGGGTGAGGGTGTTCACTCCTCCTCCCCCTCGAAGAGACCGAACTGCGCAGGCTGGCGCGCGGGGGCGGCCATGCCGAGATGCCGGAAGGCGGCATCGGTGAGAAGCCGCCCGCGCGGGGTGCGCTGAAGAAAGCCCTGCTGGAGCAGATAGGGCTCGATGATGTCCTCGATGGCATCGCGCGGTTCGGAGAGGGCGGCCGCCATGGTCTCGATGCCCACGGGCCCGCCCGAGAATTTTTCGGCGATGGTCGTGAGGTAGCGCCGGTCCATCAGGTCGAGGCCGATGGAATCGACATCGAGCATGGTCAAGGCCTTGTCGGCGATGGCGCGGGTGACCTTGTCGGCACCCTCGACGATGGCGACATCGCGCACGCGGCGCAGCAGGCGGCCCGCAATGCGCGGAGTGCCGCGCGCGCGGCGGGCGATCTCGTTCGCGCCATCCGCGCTCATGCCGATGCCGAGCACGCGCGCGCCGCGCGTCACGATGAGTTCCAGCTCCTCCACCGTGTAGAAATTGAGGCGCACGGGAATGCCGAAACGGTCGCGCAAGGGCGTGGTGAGCAGCCCCGCGCGAGTGGTGGCGCCCACGAGCGTGAATTTCGGCAGGTCGATCTTCACGGAGCGTGCGGCCGGGCCTTCGCCGATGATGAGATCGAGCTGGTAATCCTCCATCGCGGGGTAGAGGATTTCCTCCACCGCCGGGTTGAGGCGATGGATTTCGTCGATGAAGAGCACGTCGCGCTCTTCGAGATTGGTGAGTTGCGCCGCGAGATCGCCCGCCTTCGCGATTACCGGGCCGGAGGTCGAGCGGAAATTCACGCCGAGTTCGCGGGCCACGATCTGCGCCAGCGTGGTCTTGCCGAGTCCGGGCGGGCCTACGAACAGCACATGGTCCAAGGCCTCGCCGCGCGTCTTCGCGGCCTGAATGAAGACCTTCAGGTTCTCCTGCGCCTGTTGCTGGCCGATGAATTCGCCCAGTTGAAGCGGGCGGATCGACTGATCGACATCATCGCCACGCTTTTCGGGATTGAGGAGGCCGGGGCGGGTCGAGGGCGTGCTCACAGCGGAAGTTCCAGTTCGATCGCGTCGTGGATCGGGATGCCATGCTCGCCCACCTTCCGCGCACCGGGCACCTTTGGACGATAGGCATCGATCGCGCCGACATAAAGCATCGACAGGCGAAAGCCATAGCGCTGGTAGAAGATCAGCGCCGACATGTTGTCGTTCGTCGTCACAGCACGGATGCGGGTGGCACCGGTCTCCCGATAAAGTGGCAGAAGGCCATCCAGCAGTTCGCGGGCATAGGCACGGCCTGGCACCAGCGCATGCACCGCGCATAGGATGATGTTGCTGCCGCGCTTGGTCCAGCTTGCGAAGGCCAGCAAATGTCCCTCGGTGGAATAGAGGCCATGCGCCTCGATCTGCGCCGTATCATAGAGCTGCATGCCCACGGTCATATGAGAGGAGCCCCAGGCGGCCACCATGAGATCGGCGATCACCTGCTTGTCCGGAACCTTCAGGATGCGCGCGGCGCTCACAGCGCCTTCTCAAGTTCCAGCACATCACGCACGGGAATGCCGTCCACCCCCCTTTCCGGAAGGCTGGGCACGAAGACGCGGTAATTGGTGATGGCACCGGGATAGAAGGCCACGAGCTGGAATCCGAGCAGCTGATAATAGCGCAGGGTGGGCGTGTTGTCGTTCGTGGTCATCACGCGGATCAGGGTCGCGCCCTCTGCCCGGCCGCGTTCCGAGACGGCCTCGAGCAGCCGGCTGCCGATGCCCTTTTCGCCGGAAAAATTGTCGAGCGTCAGCACCAGCAGCGTGCCCTTGTCGAAGGCATAGGTCACCATGCCGAGCAGCATGCCGCCGCGCTTGGCCGCAATAGCCTTATATTCGCCGAGCATCCACACGCGGCCGTGCATCAGCAGGGATTCGCCCCAGCGCTTACGCAGTTGTGTGCCAACCTCCGCCAGATCCTCCAGCGGGCCGACCAGGATATCTGGCTGATGCATGTTCATTTCGCAAGCTCCTTCAGACCCTGCCGGATGAGCGCGCTGACGGCCGCGTTCTCGACGGGAGGAAGCGTGCGGGTCGACTGATCCACATCACCGCCGCGCTTTTCTGGGTTGAGGAGCCCGGGGTGGGTCATTGTGTGGACTCCGGCGAATGCAGCGATTTTGTTATCGCCCAACTTACAACTGCACTGGTCATTACTGGAACGAAGAAACCGATCAAAAAAGTCATAGCTTTAAGTTCTGCATTTAACGCAGCTATCACCAGCATAAATAGCGAGCCAATAAAAACTATCCTCAGATGTATTGAGGGCATTTTGTAGCAAGCCGCAAAAATTGTCATTGATGTAAAAAAAGCAAAAGTTGCGGAGTCTAATCTCAAGGGCCCATATGAAAAAATCATCGCGGCGGATAAAATTTTTTCAAATCCAATAAAGTTTTTATAAAATATAATATTTGTAAAAATGTATTGTATACTGAAAACAATACCTGCAATAATTGGCCCAATTAGTGCGACAACTCCAGCAGCGAGAGATCTCTTGAAAAAAAGATTTTTTATATTTTTCCGAGAGGTTGTGTCGCTCATTTCGCGAGTTCCTTCAGGCCTTGCCGGATGAGCGCGCTGACGGCGGCATCCTCGCCGAGCGCTTTCGAGGCGGCCGCGACAGCGGCAGCGGCCTGCGGCTGGCCGTAGCCGAGATTGACAAGAGCCGACATCGCATCCTTCAGCGGGCCTTTCACGCGGCCTTCATCGGCCTCGCCCGCGAGTTTCGCGACAGCCGGGTCGATGGAGCCGAAAGCGGGTGCCTTGTCCTTCAGTTCCACGCAGATGCGTTCGGCGAGCTTCGGGCCCACGCCGGAGGTGCGGGCGATGGCCGCCTTGTCCTTCATCGCGATGGCGTTGGCGAGTTCGCCTGGCTTCAGGGTAGAGAGGATGGCCAAAGCCACCTTCTGCCCCACGCCCTGCACACCGAGCAGGATGTTGAACCAGTCTTTCTCCAGCGCGCTCGCGAAACCGAAGAGGCGGATCATGTCTTCGCGCACAATGGTTTCGATGAAAAGCGTCGTGGCCTCGCCCGCCTGCGGCAGCGCCTGCAAGGTGCGCGAGGAGCAATGCACGAGATAACCCACGCCGTGGCAATCGAGAATGACGTGCTCGTCGCCGTAGGAGTCGATCACGCCGTTCAGCTTGCCGATCATGGTGTCCTCACGGGCAGCGCAAAAAGGTGGAGGTCGGGGTGCCATCCGGCCAGGCCAGGCGCAAGCGGTTCGGCATCACTTCCATCTGGAAGCGCTTGGGGCCGCCCGAGCCGGCATGAAGCCCCCGGCAGGCCTTGCCATCCACTTGCCAGAGCGTGCGATCGCCCGCCTCGCCGCGGAGGTAGAGCGTCAGGCCATCGCAGGAGAACACGCTCGATTCAAAACCGTTGGCCTTCACCGTGAGGAAGTAATCCTTCGTGGCGCAGCTCTGCGGATCCACAGCATAGCGGCCGGGCACCGGCTTCTGCGGCGCGGCGAGTGCCGGTGCAAGCAGGAGAAGGCTCGCCGCAAGGCTCGCAAAGTTCCTCATTTCGTTCCCCTGTGATGCGCGTGGCAGATCGCGATGGCCAAAGCATCGGCCATGTCATCCGTGCGGAATTCCGCCTTGGGAAGCAGTACCTTCACCATCATGCGGATCTGTTCTTTCTCGGCATGGCCTGCGCCGACGACGCTCTTCTTGACCTGGTTGGGAGCGTATTCCGCCACCCTCATGCCCGCTTGCGCGGGCACGAGCATGGCCACGCCGCGCGCCGCGCCGAGTTTCAGCGTGGAGCGCGGATCCTTGTTCAGGAAGGTCTCTTCCACCGCCGCCTCATGCGGCTGGTGATCATGGATGACCTGCCGCAGGCCCTCATGGATGGCCGCGAGCCGGTCTGCGAGGTCGGCCTTGGGGGAAGGTTCCACCGCACCGCAGGCGATATAGGAGAGGCGCGTGCCCTCGATGGCGACGATGCCCCAGCCGGTATGCCGGAGGCCGGGATCGATTCCGATGATTCGCGTCGCGCTTGCCATATCCGCTTCTATGCCGGGCAAGCCGAGAACGAAAGGTGAAGATCAGGCAAAATGCGGCTCAGGCCGTGAGTTTTGCCATCACCTCGTCGGAAACCTCGAAATTCGAGAAGACGTTCTGCACGTCGTCATCATTGTCGAGGTTGTCGAGGAGCTTCATCACGCTCTGCGCCTTTTCCTCGTCGAGCATCACAAGGTTCTGCGGCTTCCAGATGATCTTCGCCGAAGCGGGTGCGCCGAGCTTGGCTTCCAGACCCTTCGAGACATCGGAAAGATCGGCAAAGGCACAGAAGATGGTATGGCCGTTCTCGTCGGAGGTGACATCCTCGGCGCCGGCCTCGATGGCCGCTTCCATCACGGTATCGGCGTCGCCGGCAGCGGCGGGGTAGGTGATTTCGCCGATATGGTCGAACAGGAAGGTGGCCGAACCGGAGGCGCCGAGCTCGCCGCCCGCCTTGGTGAAGTAAGAGCGCACGGCCGCACTCGTGCGGTTGCGGTTGTCGGTCAGGGCCTCGACGATCAGCATCACGCCGCCGGGGCCGCGACCTTCGTAGCGGATCTCCTCATAGGCATCGGCCTCGCCGCCGGTCGCCTTCTTGATCGCGCGTTCGATGTTGTCCTTCGGCATGTTCTCGGCGCGCGCGGCGAGGATCGCCATACGCAGGCGCGGGTTCATGTTGGGATCGGGCAGGCCCATTTTCGCCGCGACGGTGATTTCCTTCGCAAGCTTGCCGAACATCTTCGAGCGCACGGCATCCTGCTTGCCCTTGCGATGCATGATGTTCTTGAATTGTGAATGGCCGGCCATGGCGGAGCCCCGTCTTCGATGGATGCGTGAATGGCTCGGCTTTTAGAAAAGCACGCGCGAAAAGAAAAGCGGCTCTTGCAAGCCTATTCCCAGCCTTTCGGGCGGCTTTCCTCAAGGATCGGGCCGAGGCGCACGGCCCAGCAGGCTTTCGCGAGGCCGGTGCGATCATCGGTTTCCACGGCGAAGCCACAGACCGTCGCAATGCCTTCCGTGGCCTCGAAGCGTCCTGAGGGGGTGGAATACATCAGCCGGTGCATGGGCGCGGCCTTGTCCACCCCGAGGATGGAATCGTAATCGCCGCACATCCCGGCATCGGACATGTAGGCCGTGCCGCCGGGCAGGATGTGATGATCCGCCGTCGGCACATGCGTATGCGTGCCCACGACGACCGAGCAGCGGCCGTCGACATAATGCGCCATGGCCTGCTTTTCGGATGTGGCTTCGGCATGCATGTCGATTAGCATGGCATCGCAGCCCTGTCCCAGCGGGCAGGCATCCATCTGCCGGTCGATCTCGGCGAAGGGATCGTCCGAGACCTGCATGAAAACGCGTCCGATGAGGTTCACCACCAGCACGCGCGCGCCGTTCTTCGCTTCGATAAGTGCCGCACCGCGCCCCGGCGTGCCGCGCATGAAATTCGCCGGGCGGATGAGCCGATGCTCGCGCTCGATGAAGACGAGCGCCTCGCGCTGGTCCCAGGCATGGTTGCCGAGGGTGACGCAATCGGCCCCCGCATCCAGCAATTCGTTGCAGATCGCCTCGGTGATGCCGATGGTTCCGGCGGAATTCTCGCCGTTGATCACCACGCAATCGAGCTTCCATCGCTCACGCAGCGAGGGGAGATGACGCTGAATCGCCTCGCGGCCGGGTTTGGCGACCACATCGCCCAGAAACAGAATGCGCATGAAAAATCCGATGGCCGGAAGGAAGTGCGGAGCCGCAGCGATCGGTGGTTTGTCGATCCCGGGAACCTACAAGAGTAGGTGGGCGCCGTTATGAAGAGATCCACGGACCTCCCCAGGGACAGCTCCCTAAGGATCGATAAGGCCCCGGGGAATACGTATAACCTGCCGCATCCCACAGCCCCGCAAGCACAATGTAGGCGCATGCCGGGGGAAATGCCAGTGCCGGCTTATGCGTTGTCCCGATCTTCCCCCGAAAGCGCCCGCGCGATGCGCTCCACGCGATCCGAGAGGTTTGAAATCGCCGTGGCGATCTCCATTTCGCGCTGGTTGCCGAGCTGGCTCGCATTCTGGACGGCGGCGCGGCTGGCGGCCACCACCTCGGCGGCGGCAGCGGCTTTGCGGCGCTCCTCGTTCACCTCGTCGGCAAGCATTAGCCCGGCCATGACCGCGAGACGCAGATCACCGATATCGCCGAAGCTCTGGCGTGCGCCCTTGATGCGGCCATCGAGATCGGCCGCGAGCGCCAGCAGATGCGCTTCCTGCCCATCCTCGCAGGCCATGCGAAACTGCTTGCCGTCAATCGTCACGCTGATCTGCGCCACGCCTCAACCTCCCGACAGCGAGGATTTGACCTGCGCGATGGCGCGGTCGAGGCGAGGCATGACGTCGCGGAGGGTCTGGTCCGCCTCACGCCGCGCGCCCGTTTCGAGGTCGAGCATTTCCGCAAGGCGATGGCGATCCTCGCGCATCACCGCGAGTTCGGTTTCGAGGGTCGCACGCACGCGATCCGCCTCGACATGGCGGATGGCTGCCGCGTCGAGCCGATCGAGGGCCGAGCTGAGGCGGCTCAGCGCTTCGGCGACGGGATCCGGCATGCTTTCTCTCCGCGCCGACCGGGTTCTTAGCGAATCCCCGCGGCATTCTTTCGTCTGATCTGGATCAAAACTAGGCGGCGAATCGGGCCTCGGCAACGGTTTTGGCGCGCGATCCCCCTCGAAATGATGAGCCTTGACCCCTTGCGCAAAGCAAGGCGGAAATGACAATCCGCCTCAGAACAAGGTGCGGCTGGCATGGGAGGGCTCATTCGAGGGCCTTGCCAGACGCAAAGCGAAGAAAAACGGGAGGATCTCATGGTGGCTCAGGCCTCGCGCTATCACGCGGTCTATGACGGCTGGAAGAACGACCCCGAGGGGTTCTGGCGGGAAGCTGCCAGTGCGCTCGACTGGATCGAGCCGCCGCGCGCCATTCTCAATCCATCCGCGGGTGCCTATGGCCGCTGGTTTCCGGATGCAGTGTGCAACACGGCTGCGAACTGCCTCGACCGGCATATCGCGGCCGGGCGCGGCGACCAGCTCGCGCTGATCTATGACAGCCCGATCACCAATTCCGGCTCCTCGCTCACCTATTCAGACCTGAAGCGCGAAGTGGATCTCGCCGCGCACATGATCCGCGGTTTCGGCCTCGAGAAGGGCGACCGCGCGATCATCTACATGCCGATGATCCCCGAGGCGGTAGTGGCCATGCTCGCCTGCGCGCGGCTGGGAATCATCCATTCCGTGGTGTTCGGCGGCTTCGCGGCGCATGAACTCGCGACGCGCATTGATGATGCGAAGCCGAAGCTGATCCTCACCGCCTCCTGCGGCATCGAGCCGGGGCGTGTTGTCGCCTACAAGCCGCTGCTCGATCGCGCGATTGACGAGGCTCATCACAAGGTCAGCCATGTGCTGCTGTTCCAGCGGCCGCAAGCCAAAGCCGAGATGATCGCGGGGCGCGATCATGATTGGGCCGAGGGGCGGGATCGCCTCATCGCGCAAGGCGCTGGCCCCGTGGAAGCGGTGCCGATGAGCGCGGATGATCCGCTTTATGTGCTCTATACCTCCGGCACCACCGGCAAGCCCAAAGGTGTGGTGCGCGACCATGCCGGGCATATGGTGTCGCTCCATTGGTCGATGGGTGCGATCTACGGCATGGAAGCCGGCGAGGTGTTCTGGGCGGCCTCGGATGTGGGGTGGGTCGTGGGCCACAGCTACATCGTTTATGCGCCGCTGCTGAAGGGCTGCACGACGCTGCTTTATGAAGGCAAGCCCGTGGGCACGCCCGATCCCGGTGCCTTCTGGCGTGTCATCGCCGAGCACAAGGTGAAGGTGCTCTTCACCGCGCCGACCGCTTTCCGTGCGATCCGCAAGGAGGACCCCAAGGCGGAGTATCTTGCGAAGTACAATCTCGGCGGCTTCCGCGCCCTGTTCCTTGCGGGCGAGCGGGCGGACCCGGACACCGTGAAATGGGCTGAGGATATCCTGAAGGTGCCGGTCATCGACCATTGGTGGCAGACCGAGACCGGCTGGCCGATCTGCGGCAACCCCCTCGGCCTCGGCATGCTGCCGGTGAAGCATGGTTCGCCCACCGTGCCGATGCCTGGCTACGATGTGCAGGTGCTCGATGAAGCCGGAAAGCCGGTGGAAGCGGGCAAGATGGGTTCCATCGCCGTGAAGCTGCCGCTGCCGCCGGGCTGCCTGCCGACCCTCTGGAATGCGGATGACCGCTTCCGGTCGAGCTATCTCGCGGAATATCCCGGCTACTACAACACATCAGATGCCGGTTATCGCGACGCCGAGGGCTACCTCTACATCATGGGCCGCACCGACGACATCATCAACGTCGCGGGGCATCGCCTCTCCACTGGCGGCATGGAGGAGGTTCTCGCCTCGCATCCGGCCGTGGCGGAATGCGCAGTGATCGGCGCGAAGGATGCGCTGAAAGGCGAGGTGCCGCTCGGTTTCGTGGTGCTGAAGGCGGGCGTGAATGCGCTGCCCGGCACGATCGAGCGGGAATGTGTGGGCCTCGTGCGCGATCAGATCGGCCCTGTCGCGGCCTTCAAGACCGCGATCACCGTCAACCGCCTGCCGAAGACGCGCTCCGGCAAGATCCTGCGCGGCACCATGAAGAAGATCGCCGATGGCGATCCCTGGACCATGCCGGCGACGATCGACGATCCCGCGATCCTCGAGGAAATCGCCCGCGCGCTGGAAGGGCGACACTCCGCCGGCTGATGTAGGCCAGGCCGGGGCTCACGCGGCCTCGGCCTCCTTGCCCCAGCTTTCGCCTCCGCCATCGCCCGCACCACGGGGCAAACTCAGTTCCGCGCTGGTGGAGCCGGCCTGCGAGAAGGCCTCGGTCGGTTCCTCGCCGAAATCGTAAGTCGTGTCCTGCTTCTCGGCCCAGGGGTTGAAGACCTCGATGTTGAAGGGCGCGAAGAAGCCGACATTGCGTGTCATCACCACGAGTTCGTGACGCTTGGCGGTCGCAGCGATCAGGCTGTCATGATAGGGCAGCTTCAACCGTCGGCGACGCGCCGAGGTGATGATCTGCCCCCAGATGATGCTGGTTTCGTAATCGATGCCGAGCAGGTTCTCGCCGAGTTTCCGGCGAACTTCGCGCATCCAGGTGCGCACGCGCCGTTGCTTGAATTCCTGCGGAAGCTCGGTCACGCCCCCTTCGAGAATGGCGAAAGTGACCATAGAGAGGCGGATATCCTCGAACCAGAGGTCATCCACGGCCCGCCGCACGCGCCAGAAGGGGCGGGGCATGTGCAGTTCCCGCAACACGCAGGTGTCGATCAGGGTTCCGCCTGCCATAAAAAATCTCCCGCATCACAACTGAGGCGGGAGATTATGCGATAAACTCTACCTAAAGGTGTATGATCGCTATCCGGCAATCAGAAGCTGTCTTCTTCTTCGTCGCGGCGCGTGTTCTTCAGCTTGGCGAACACGGTCTCGATGTCGAGGTTCGGCTTGCGCTCGGGCGCCTCGGCGCTGGTGGTCACTTCAGCCGGCAGCAGGGTCGCGCCCATATCCGGCGCCGGTGCCGGACGATCCTTCGAAGCGCGGTTCACCTCGAAATCGAGGTCGATCTGCGTGCAGAGGCCGAGGGTCACCGGGTCGAGCGGCTGGAGGTTGCCGGCATTCCAGTGCGAGCGCTCGCGCACGGACTGGATCGTCGACTTGGTGGTGCCGACGAGGCGGATGATCTGGGCATCCTTCAGTTCCGGGTGGTTCTTGATGAGCCACTGGATGGCGTTCGGGCGATCCTGGCGCTTGGAAACCGGGGTGTAGCGCGGGCCCTTGGAACGCTTGAGATCCGGCAGGCGCACCTTCGATTCCAGCACGCGCATGCGGTAATTCTGGTCCTTCTCGGCCTTTTCGAGTTCCTCGCGCGAGAGCTGGCCGGCCTGGATGGGATCAAGCCCGCGCATGCCCGCTGCCACATCGCCATCGGCAATGCCCTGCACCTCGAGCGGATGCAGCGCGCAGAACTCGGCGATCTGGTCGAAGGTGAGCGTGGTGTTCTCGACGAGCCACACGGCCGTCGCCTTGGACATCAGCAGGGTCGCCATCTCGGGCCTCCAATCGGGTCGCAATCCAGTTGCAGAATGGTCGCGAGGCTTCGCCCGCGCCCCCTTCCCGGGGAGGCGCGCAGCGCGTTCCATACGCGATGCCATTTTGGGAAGAGCGCCCTTATACTGGCGAGCGGATTCGCTTGCAACCTCGATTGCGACAGGAAGGGCGCCATGCTCGACGATCTCGAACCCACCCGAAAGAAGACCGCCTACATCGTGGGGCAGGATGTCAGCGCGTTTTCGCTGGCGGATCTTGCGGAAACCATGCGGCAGCTCGAGGCCGAGATCGTGCGGCTGAAAGCCGTGCATCAGCAGAAATCGGCCTCGCAATCGGCGGCCGATGCGCTGTTCCGGAAGCCGGGTTGAGCGGCTGCGAATCACTGCGCCCGTTTAGGTTACGAAAATCCCGCTGCAATTGATGAAAATCCCGTCAAATTAACGGGGTATTAAATCTTTCATTCTAATGTGAGGCATGTTCCGGTTCGCCGGATCCCGAGTGGCTCCCGCCGCTCTGTTTGACGCCTCCCTGTTGGACTTTCTCAAGGATCGCCCTGCTGCGGTCCTTTTTTTTGTTTCCGGATGCCTCGGCTTCCATCGCTGCTGGCTGGCTCGGTGAATCCGCGCGCGCTGCCATCTTTCCGCCCCGCGCATCCCCCAGAATTCCGATATCGGGAATGCCGGGGGTTAACCATGAACGAATCGTTAAATTCCGATTTCCCGGATTTGGTGCTGTATTTGCTCCTGTTCCCGCATCCCACGCGCCCTGTTCCAAAGCGGCGCAGATGATGTGACGGAGTGAGACAGATGGCCAACGAACGGGACCAGGCGATGATCGAGCTTTCTTCTAGTGGCGATGCAGGCCGGACGGATACGGTGTCTTTCACGCATCGCCTGCTGGCGAGCGAGAACTTCATGCTGCTCTTCCGCGAGGGCATGTCCCTCGTTGAGGCCACTGCCGCTTATCTCGATGGCGAGGGGCGCGTGGACAGCCGCTTTCTGGAGCGCCCTGTCGCGCTTGCCTATGCCAGCGAGAGCATGCGGCTCACCACGCGCCTGATGCAATTGACATCCTGGCTTCTGCTGCAGCGTGCCGTTAACGAAGGTGAACTTTCCCGCGATGAGGCCGAGCGCGAGCATCGCCGCGTGGTTATCGCCCCGCCGGAAGCCAAGACCGACAGCGCGGTCTTTGCCTCTCTGCCCGAGACGCTGAAGAGCCTCATCGAGCGCTCCATCAGCCTGCATGCGCGCATCCAGCGCCTCGATCAGGATCTGAAATCCGAGCCGGAGCCGGTGGCAGCGGATAACCCTGTCGCGAACCAGCTGGGCATGCTCGCGGCGGCTTTCAAGCGCCGCTGAGAGCGGATTCTTTTGCCGGGGTGGGAATCCCTTGCCGCCCCGGCTATCGCCAGAATGAAAAAGGCCCGCGTTTGGCGCGGGCCTTTTTCATTCTGGCGATAGCCCCCGAGGGGGCAAAGCTGTTTACTTCTTGCCGAAGGAGATGCCGGCGAATTTCTGGTTGAACTTCGAAACGCGACCGCCACGATCCTGCAGGGTCTGCGTGCCGCCGGTCCAGGCCGGATGCGTCTTCGGATCGATGTCGAGGTTCATCGTGTCGCCGGCCTTGCCGTAGGTCGAACGCGTCAGGAACTCGGTCCCGTCGGTCATCACGACCTTGATGAAATGGTAGTCCGGATGGATATCGGCCTTCATGGGAGACCCCTCAAAAAAAGTGACGCGGCCCGGCGTTCCCCGCCCGGACCCGCGCCCGTGAAGCTCAGTGCGGCGAGGCTATACATGAGAGTGCTTGACGGAACAAGCCGTGTTGAGGGACATCCTCCTTCGATGATCGTCGCATTCCTCCCGCCCGCCGCCGAGGCCACTCCCACGCCATGAGCGAACCTGCACATCCTGCCGCTCCGGCGAGCCCGAAGAAGCCGCGTGCCGATTTCTCGGCCCTGCGGCGCATGCTCCCCTTTCTCGTGGCCGAGCGGCTCTATATCGGCCTTGGCCTCGGCGCCCTCGTGGTCGCGGCTTTGGTCACGCTCGCTATTCCGCAGGCCGTGCGGCGCGTGGTCGATTTCGGCTTTACGCCCGAAACGCGCGGGCTGGTGGATGCCTATTTCGGCATGATCGTGGTGCTCACGGCTCTGCTCGCGGTCTCCTCGTCGCTGCGCTATTATTTCGTGATGACCATCGGCGAGCGTGTGGTGGCCCGCATTCGCCGCGCCGTGTTCGAGCGCGTGATGACGCTCGATGGCGCCTTTTTCGATACCGCGCGTTCGGGCGAGATCGTCTCGCGCCTCACCGCCGATACGACCCAGCTGAAATCCACCTTCGGGGCTTCCGCCTCCATTGCCCTGCGCAATGTCATCCTGCTCATCGGCGCTATGGTGATGATGGTCGTCACCTCGCCGAAGCTGGCGGCCATGGTGCTGCTGGCCATTCCCGCCATCGTGTTGCCGCTGGTTGCGGCGGGGCGCGGTGTGCGCAAGCGCTCGCAGGCCGCGCAGGATACCCTCGCGGAAGCCGCGTCCTTCGCCACCGAGCGCATCGGTGCCGTGCGCGTGGTGCAGGGTTTCGGCGGCGAGCATGCCGCGATCAGCCGCTTCGGCGCTGCCGTGACCAGCGCCTATGACGCGGCGCGCGCGGCCACCGTGAGCCGGGCGATCCTGACCTCCATCGTGATCTTCCTTGTTTTCGCGAGCATCACATTCGTGCTCTGGACTGGGGCGAAGGCCGTGATGGCCGATGAGATGACCCCCGGTCGCCTCTCGCAATTCGTGCTCTACGCGGTGTTCGCCGCCAGTGGTCTCAGTCAGCTTTCGGAGGTCTATGGCGAACTCGCGCAGGCCGCCGGTGCCGCGCAACGCCTCGGCGATCTTCTCGCGACCGTGCCCGATGTCAACGATCCGGAGAAGCCGGTCGA
>Ga0209053_1000838_pt1 | contig 17550 bp, 17 predicted proteins | sample EBPBio152010_DNA_FD_185864 | JGI IMG/M metagenome (GOLD analysis project Ga0209053, IMG submission 185864) | Wastewater treatment Type I Accumulibacter community from EBPR Bioreactor in Madison, WI, USA - Reactor 1_7/15/2010_ DNA (SPAdes)... | ecosystem: Engineered > Bioreactor > EBPR >... | reverse complement strand
GGGCCGGATGATCCGCCTTGCCGCGCCGCGCGCCATTCGGGGCGACCATGATCCTGGGCAGGTCCGGCACGGTCATGCCCCAAGCGCCCCGCGCAGCGCGCGGCCCAGCTTGTCGATCAGCTCGTCGATCTGGGCATCCTCGATAATGAAGGGCGGCGCCAGCAGGATGTGGTCACCGCGCTGCCCGTCCAGCGTGCCCCCCATCGGATAACAGATCAGCCCGGCTTCGAAGGCACGCGCCTTCACCTCGGCATGAAGTTTGCGCGCCGGATCGAAGGGCGCCTTCGTCTCGCGGTCAGCCACCAGTTCGAGGCCGCGAAACAGCCCACGGCCGCGAATGTCGCCGATATGGGGGTGCTGGCCAAAGGCCGCGCGCAGCGCTGCATCCAGCCGCGCGCCCTGCGCCTGCACCCGGGCCAGCAGGCCACGGTCCAGAATGGCCGCCAGCACCGCCCCCGCCCCTGCCGCCGCGACGGGGTGGCCCATATAGGTATGGCCATGCTGGAAAAACCCCGACCCGTCAGCAATCGCCGCATAGACCACCCCCGAGGCCAGCAGCGCCCCGATCGGCTGATATCCCGCCCCCAGACCCTTGGCGATGGTGATCATGTCGGGGGCCACGCCATCCTCGGCGCAGGCGAACAGATGGCCGGTGCGCCCCATGCCGCACATCACCTCGTCCAGGATCAGCAGCACCCCGTAGCGGTCGCAGATCTCGCGGATGCGGCGCAGATAGCCGGGCACCGCCGGCACCGCGCCCAATGTCGCACCGACCACCGGCTCGGCGATGAAGGCCATGACGGTTTCGGGGCCGAGGCGCAGGATCTCGGTCTCCAGCGCATCGGCGGCGCGCAGGCCGTATTCCGCCGCCGTCTCGCCGGGCAGGCGGTCGCGATATTCATAGCAGGGTGCGATATGGGTGGTTTCCACCAGAAGCGGCGCGAATTGCGCGCGCCGCCAGGCATTGCCGCCCGCCGCCAGCGCGCCCAGCGTGTTGCCGTGATAGCTTTGCCGCCGCGCGATGACACGGTGACGGCCGGGCTGGCCGATCTCGGTGAAATATTGCCGCGCGAGCTTGATCGCCGCCTCCACTGCCTCGGACCCGCCCGAGACGAGATAGACCCGGTCGATCCCCGCCGGGGCATGGGCGACCAGCCGGTCAGCCAGGGCCTCGGCCGGGCCCGAGGTGAAAAAGCCGGTATGGGCAAAGGCCAGACGGTCGATCTGGTCATGCAGCGCCGCGCGGATATCAGGGTCGGAATGGCCCAGACAGGACACCGCCGCCCCGCCCGACCCGTCAAGATAGCGCTTGCCGGCCGCGTCGATCAGATAGCAGCCCTCCCCGCGCACCGCTTCGGGCAGGGATCCACGGGTCGAACGTCCGAAAACATGGCCGGGCATGGCGGGCGCCTCCTCTGGATTCGGGGTTTCTGCGCCCGACGTGTGCGCAAGATTAATTGCATCACTTGCCATATCGTGCAATTCATTTTGCATTGATTACATCCAACAGAAGGGGGCGCCATGCCGCAAGACAGGACAGCACCGGGTCTGGGCTGGCTGGGCGTGGCGGGCGATGCGCATCAGACCGGCCTTGCGCTTGGCCGGCGCGGGGCGGCGGCGGTGGCGGCGCATCTGCGGCGGCATCCGCTCTGGTCGCAGGTCAATGCGCCCTGCCATTCTGCCCGCGTCGCCGCGATGGCCGCCGCCACCCAGGCCCGCTTTCCCCGCATCTGGGCCGAGATCGCCGGCCTGGCCGAAGGGCTGGGCCTGCCGCTGATGCAGGTCTTTGCCTGGAATTGCCGGGGCGATCTGCTGGCCTCGGTGCCTGACGGCTGCACCACCGTGCTGCTGCCGGGGCCAGAGCCGGTGCTGGCGCATAACGAAGACGGGCTGCCCTGCCTGCGCGATGCCTGTTTCATCGCCGAGATCCGGCCCGAAGACGCACCGGCGCTGCATGCCTTCTGCTATCCCGGCTCGATCCCCGGCCATACCTTTGCCTTTACGGCGGCGGGGTTGGTGCAGACGGTCAACAACCTGCGCCTGACCGGCATCGCGCCGGGCATTCCGCGCATGGTGATGGGCCGGGCGGTGCTGGGTTGCGCCAGCCTGGCCGAGGCGCTTGACCTGCTGCGCGACGCGCCGTCGGGCGGGTTTCACTTTGGCCTGATGCAGCGCGGCGATCCGCGGATTCTGTCGGTGGAATTCGGCGGCGGCGGCTGTTCGGTGCAAGAAATCACCCGCCCCGCGCTGCATGCCAATCACGCGCTGCACCTGCCCGGCGGGCTGCGGGCGCAGATCGTCACCGCCTCGTCGCGCGACCGGCAGGAACGCGGCGCGGCGCTGCTGGCGCGGGGCGCCGATCCGCTGACCATCCTGCGCGATGACGGCGGGGCGGGGCTTCCCATCCGGCGCGATGCGCCCGATGATCCCGATGAGGAAAACACGCTCGCCACCGCCGTGATCCGGCTGGCGGGCCCGCAGATCGACTGGAGCATTCATGACCGCGCCGCCGGACCCGCCCGCCATCGCGGCACCGCCTGACAGTCTGGACGGGCTGCGGGCGCTTGCGCTTGGCATCGCGCGGGGCGACGCGGCGGGGGTGCGGCTGGGCGCCAAGGCCGGCGCCGCGCTGGCGCGGCTGCTGGATATGGTGGGCGATCCGGCGCTGCTGTCGATCACCAGCCTGGCCGCGCGGCTGGAGGTGCATCCCTCGACGCTCACGCGCCTCGCCACATCGCTGGGCTATGCGGGCTTTCCGGCGCTGCAACATGTGCTGCTTTCGGCCTCGTTGACGGCGCCGGGGGCGTTCTATTCGCGGCAGGCCCGGGCGGCGCTTTACGGCGACAGTTCACCCCGCGCCCGCGCCGCGCAGCTTTGCCATGAAAATCAGGCCCTGATCGACCGCTTTGTCGAAAGCCTGGACGAGGCGCGGTTCGAGGCGATGGCCGCGATGATCATGGCCGCGCCGCGCGTGCTGGTCCATGGCATCCGCCAGTTCCATTCGGTCGCCAGTTTTCTGGTCTACGGGCTGCGGATGATCCGGCGCGATGTCGCGCTGCTGGATGCCGACGGGCTGGGCATGGCCGAGGGGCTGGCCATGCTGGGCGAGGACGGGCTGCTGATCTCCGCCAGCTGCGCGCCCTATTCGGCGCAGGTGGTGGCCGTCGCGGCCGAGGCGCGGCGGCGCGGCCTTGCGACGCTGGCGATCACCGATCACACCAATGCGCCGCTGGCGCAAAGCGCGCAGGCGGTGCTGCTGGTCGGGCATGAGACCAGCTTTCTGTCCAACAGCATCGGCGCCTTTGTCGTGGCGACGGAATGCCTGATCAATGCCTGCGCCGCCGCCCGCCCCGAGGCCGCGCGCGCGGCCCTGCGCGACCGCGAGGCGCTGATCGCCCGGCTGGGGGTCGAGACCGGCTGACCCGTCAGGCGCTGACGGCGGCCAGCCCTTCGGCCTCGAACCGTTCCAGCCGGGCCAGTTCGTCGGCGCTCAGGGCGATGCCGTCGCGCAGCGCACGGTCCCGCGCGGCAAAGCGACGCTCTGACGGCAGGCGCGCGCCCTGTGCGCCGAAGGCGGTGAGCAGCCGCTCGCCCTCGGCGATCGGGTCGCGGCCGCTGCGGGCGGCAAAGACCTGCGGATCCAGCGCCAGCACCAGGGCGCCATGGCGCGGCAAGAGATCGCCGCCCCCCATGAATTCCAGCGCCTCCCTGCTCATGAATTCGCCCAGCATGGCGCCGGCCAGCAGTTCGATCATGGTCGAGATGGCCGATCCCTTGTGCCCGCCAAAGGTGAGCATCGCGCCCGCAAGCGCGGTTTGCGGGTCGGTGGTGGGCTGGCCGTCGCCATCCACCGCCCAACCCTCGGGGATCGGCTTGCCGGCGCGGCGATGCAGCTCGATCTCGCCCCGCGCGGCGACGCTGGTCGCAAAATCGAACACATAGGGATGGGGCCCCGGGCGCGGCCAGCCAAAGGCCAGCGGATTGGTGCCCAAAAGCGGCGCCTTGCCGCCGGCGGGGGCGACAAAGGCATAGCTCGGGCACATGGAAAGCGCGGCCAGACCCTGCCCCGCCAGCGCCTCCACATCATGCCAGAGCGCCGAGAAATGCAGGCAATCGCGGATCACCAGCGCGGCAAGGCCGGTTTCCCGCGCACGGGCGGCCAGCAGATCGCGCGCCGCGTCAAAGGCCGGGTTGGCAAAGCCGCCGCCCGCATCGACCTCGATCACCGCCCGGCCGCCATCGTGGATCGCCGGCACCGCCCCGGGCGCCACCCGGCCCGCCGCGATCACCTTCAGGCATCCCTCCAGCCGATAGAGCCCGTGGGATTTGCAATTGTCCCGCTCGCCCGCGACGATGACGGCGGCCACCGAACGCGCGCTTTCCGGGCGCAGCCCCGCGCGGCGAAAGATGGTCTCGACCCGCGCAAGCAGCGCGTCGCAGGAAATGGGTTCGGGGGGCGTCATGCGCGGCAGTCTCCTTGCATCGGGGGGTCAGGGCTGCGCCTGCCGGTCCACGTCGATATAGGTGCAGGCCCAGAAAACCCGCGCCTCGTCATCGTCCAGCGCGCGCAGGCCATGTTTCAGCGTGCTGTCGAAATAGGCGCAATCACCGGGCTCCAGCACGACCGGCTGGTAATGCTCCACCACCAGTTCGATACGACCCGACAGCACGAACAGCGTTTCTTCGCCGTCATGCGCCTCCAGCTCGTCGGGGCGCAGGGGCGGGCGTTTTTCGAGACGGGTCACCAGCGGGATGATCTTTTTCTCGGCCAGGGCATTGCACAGAACCTCGTATTCAAAGTTCTTGGAGCGCACCTTTCGGCCCTGCCCGGCCTTGGTCACCGTCATCCGCGTCGTCTGATGCGCGTCGTGATCCGAGGAAAACAGCCGCTCCATGCCGATGTCATAGGCGCGGGCGATACGGACCAGGTTTTCATAGCTGGGCGAGACGCGGCCATTCTCGATCTTGTGGATGGTCGAAAGCGCGAGCCCGCTGCGCTGCGCAGCCGCCTCAAGCGTCAGGCCGCAGGCCTGGCGCACCGCCTTCATCCGGCTGCCGAGGTCCGACCGCAGTTGCAGCCGCTCGGCCTCCCATCCATCCTGCCCAGGCTCGGAGGCCTCGTCAGAAGATTTTTCCATTCGAGTCATATTTTTCTTTTTTTACCAATCATGATCGTTTAAGCATAGTTTCACGGCGGGGGCAAGACTGGCAACCGTCAATCATCCGCAAATGCCCCGAACCCGGCCGTTTCACGGCCCGAACCGCCATGCCCGGCGCGAACCGCCCCATTCAGAGGGAAGCCCCATGACCAGCAATGTCTTTCACGGCACGATCCCCGCGCTGCTGACCCCCTGCACCCCCGACCGCCAGCCCGATTTCGACGCCCTGGTGCGCAAGGGGCAAGAGATGATGCAGGCCGGCATGTCGGGCGTGGTCTATTGCGGTTCCTGCGGGGACTGGCCGCTCTTGTCCGATGCGCAGCGGATGGAGGGCGTGGCGCGGCTGATCGACGCCGGGGTGCCGGTCGTCGTCGGCACCGGCGCGATCAATACCCGATCGGCGGTCGCCCATGCCGAGCATGCGCAACAAATGGGCGCGGCCGGCCTGATGGTGATCCCGCGCGTGCTGTCGCGGGGCCAGTCGGTCGCGGCGCAGCGCAACCATTTCAAGGCCATCCTCGCCGCCGCGCCGGATGTGCCCGCGATCATCTACAACAGCCCGCATTACGGCTTTGCCACCCGGGCCGACCTGTTCTTTGCCCTGCGCGCCGAACACAGGAACCTTGTCGGTTTCAAGGAATTCGGCGGCAAGGCCGATCTCAGCTACGCCGCCGAACACATCACCTCGCAAGAGGATGACGTGATCCTGATGGTGGGTGTCGATACCGAGGTGCATCACGGCTTTGTCAAATGCGGCGCGGTCGGCACGATCACCGGCATCGGCACGATCTTTCCCGAAGTGGCGCTGTTGCAGGTGGCGCTGTGCCGCCGCGCGGCGGCGGGCTGCCCCGAGGCCGACCTGCGCGCCCGCGAACTGGCCGAGGCCTTTTCGGTGCTGGCGAAATTCGACGAAGGCGTCGATCTGGTGCTGTATTTCAAGCATCTGATGGTGCTGAAGGGCGAGCCGGCCTATGCGCTCCATTTCAACGAAACCGACGCGCTGTCGCCGTCGCAGGCGGGGTTCTGCACGGCGCAGTTCCACCAGTTCAACCGCTGGTTCGCGGCCTGGTCGCAACAGGGCGGGGTCATCGCCGAATGCATGTGATCGACAGCCATACCGGGGGCGAACCGACCCGGGTCATCCTCGACGGTGGCCCCGATCTGGGCGACGGGCCGCTCTCTGCCCGCGCGGCGCGGCTGGCGCGCGACCATCGCGATTTCTGCAACGCCGTCACGCAAGAGCCGCGCGGCCAGACGGCGATGGTCTGCGCCTTGCTGGTGAAACCGGTCGATCCAGGCTGCGTGACCGGCGTGATCTATTTCGATGCCGGCGCCGTGCTGGGCATGTGCGGCCATGGCACGATCGGCCTCGCCGTCACGCTGGCGCATCTGGGGCGCATCGGCCCCGGCCAGCACCGGATCGAAACGCCGGCCGGCGTGGTTACCGTCGATCTGCATGACGCAGCGCGCGTGACGGTGACCAATATCGAAAGCCGCCGCCTGCACCGCCAGATCACGGTCGAGGTGGCAGACATCGGCCCGGTCACCGGCGACATCGCCTATGGCGGCAATGTGTTCTTCCTCGTCGATCCCAGCCCGATCGTGGTGACAAGGGCACAGATCCCGCAATTGACCGACCTCGCCATCGCCCTGCGCGACGCGCTGCACGCAAAAGGCATCGACGGCCCGCCGGTCGATCACGTCATCCTCTACGGCCCCGCCCAGACGCCCGAGGGGCATAGCCGCAATTTCGTGCTGTGCCCGGATGATTGCTATGACCGCTCGCCCTGCGGCACCGGCTGTTCGGCGCGCCTGGCCTGCCTCGCCGCCGAGGGGCAATTGGCCGCGGGCGCCGAGATCGTGCAGGAAAGCGTGATCGGCAGCACCTACAGGCTTTCCTGGCAGCCGGGGCCGACCGGCGGCGTCATCCCCCGGATCACTGGCAGCGCCTGGGTCATGGCCGAGACGCGGCTGATCTTTCAACTCGACGACCCGTTCCGCGCGGGTATCCCGCTCTAGCCCCCTGACCCAGCCCGAGGCCCGCCATGACCGACCCGACCCCTCCAGACATCCTCGTGATCGGCGCGGGCATCATCGGGGTGACCACCGCGCTGGCCTTGCAGACCGAAGGCCACCGGGTGCGCCTGATCGACCGCAAGGGCATCGCCGCCGAAACCTCGCGCGGGAATGCCGGCGCCTTTGCCTTCAGCGAGGTGGAGCCGCTCGCCACCCCCGGCATCCTGCGCAAGGCGCCGAAATGGCTGCTCGATCCGCTGGGCCCGCTGGCGCTGCGCCCGGCCTATGCGCTGCAAATCCTGCCCTGGATGCTGCGCTTTGCCCGCGCCACCCGGCCCGCGCGCCACGCCGCGGCAGTCAGCGCACAGGCCAGCCTGATGACCCTGTCGCGACAGGCGCTTGAACGGCTGATCCCCCGCGTCGGCGGCGAAACGCTGATGCGGCGCGAGGGGCAGTTGCAGGTCTATGAAGGCCAGGCCCGCCTCGATGCCGCCCGGCCCGCCTGGGATCTGCGCCGCCGCCACGGCATCGCCTTCGACCTGCTGGAAAGCCCCGGCGCCATCGCCGAGATCCAGCCCGGCCTCAGCCCGCGTTTCACCCATGCCGGCTTTACCCCCGCCTGGATGAACACCGTCGATCCCGCCCGCTGGGCCGAACATCTGGCCCGCGCCTTCACCGCCGCCGGCGGCATGATCGAAATCGCCGAAATCCGCGCCCTGACCCCGGATGCCGAAGGTGTCACCGTCACCACCAATACCGGCACATCGCGGGCGGCGCAGGTCGTCGTGGCGGCCGGCGCCTGGTCACATCGCCTCGCCCGCATGCTGGGCGACCGCATCCCGCTGGAAACCGAACGCGGCTACAACACCACCTTCGCGACCACCCGCTTCGACCTGCGCACCCATCTCACCTTCAGCGATCACGGCTTCGTCGTCAGCCGCATCGGCGCAGGGCTGCGCATCGGCGGCGCGGTCGAACTGGGCGGCCTCGACCTGCCGCCGAATTACCGCCGCGCCGATCACCTCCTGCGCAAGGCCGCCGCCTTCCTGCCCGGCCTCGATACCGAGGGCGGCACGCAATGGATGGGCTTCCGCCCCTCGCTGCCCGACAGCCTGCCGGTCATCGCCCGGGCACCGGGGGCCGACCGGGTGATCTATGCCTTCGGCCATGGCCATCTGGGCCTGACCCAATCGGCCGGCACCGCCGAACTGGTCGCGGCCCTGGTCGCGCGCCGCGCCCCCGCCATCCCGCTTGCCGCCTTCGATCCCGGGCGGTTCTGACACCGCCCGCCTGTCCTTCATCTGTTCAAAAATATCCTGCGGGGAGGTCCGGAGGGGTGCAAAACCCCTCCGGCGCGTGCCACAGGCGCCAAGACCGGGATCAGTCTTCCAAAAGCCCCCAGCCATCGGGCACGAAGTCGAATTTCAGCGCGATCTCGGTCGCGATCTTTTCGTGCTGCCAGATCACCTCGGCGCTGATCTTCAGCGGGCCGATCTCGGCATCCAGCAATTCATCCTCGTCGTCGCGGCGGGTGCGAAAGCCCCGCGCCTCCAGCGCCTTCTGCACACCGGCCCAATCGGCCTCCACATCCTCGGGGTAGAACTGATAGGTGACGGTGGCGGTGCCCGGCGCCTCGGCGGCGAAGGCCTCGAAACTCTCAAAGGTTTCGGCCTTCTGGGCTTTGTAATCGTGGCTCATGGCAGGATCCCTCTCTTTGTGCTGTCATGCCCCAGCCCGCGCGGCGAGACAAGCACCGCCCGGCATCACAGCCCCGCCAGCCGCCGCGCCAGCGCGCCCTGGCGTTCGATCACCCGCGGCAGGTCAAGCGTGACCATCTGCCCGTCGCGCACCACCGGCCGGCCTTCCACGAACAGATCGCGCACCCGGGTCGGGCCGCAAAGCATCAGCGCGGCGACCGGATCCCAGGCCCCGGCCGCCTCGATCCCGCGCATGTCCCAGATCGCCAGATCGGCGCGCTTGCCGGGGGTCAGGGCGCCGCAATCGCCGCGCCCCAGCACCTGCGCCCCGCCCAGCGTGGCGATCTCCAGCGCTTCGCGCGCGCTCATCGCATCGGCACCGCGCGCCACGCGCTGCAACAAAAGCGCCTGCCGCGCCTCGGCCACCAGATTGCCCGCGTCATTGGAGGCCGAGCCATCGACCCCCAGCCCCACCTTCACTCCGCCATCGCGCATCGCCCGCACCGGCGCGATGCCGCTGCCCAGCCGGCAATTGGAACAGGGGCAATGCGCCACCCCGGTCGCGCTGCGGGCAAACAGCCCGATTTCCGCCCCGTCCAGCTTCACGCAATGCGCATGCCAGACATCGGGTCCGGTCCAGCCCAGATCCTCGGCATATTGGCCGGGACGGCAGCCGAATTGCGCCAGGCTATAGGCGACATCCTCGTCATTTTCCGCCAGATGGGTGTGCAGCATCACCCCCTTGTCGCGCGCCAGAATCGCCGCCTCGCGCATCAGGTCGCGGCTGACGGAAAATGGCGAACAGGGGGCCAGACCCACGCGCACCATCGCCCCCTCGGCCGGGTCATGAAAGGCATCGACGACGCGGATACTGTCCTCCAGGATCGCGGCCTCGCGCTCCACCAGGCTGTCGGGGGGCAGGCCGCCCGCGCTTTCGCCAATGCTCATCGCGCCGCGCGTCGGGTGAAAACGCAGGCCCACCTCGCGCGCGGCGGCGATCGTGTCATCCAGCCGCGCGCCATTGGGATAAAGATAGAGGTGATCCGAGGTCAGCGTGCAGCCCGACAGCGCCAGTTCGGCCAGCCCGACCTGGGCCGAGACGAACATCTCCTCCGGGCCGAAGCGCGCCCAGATCGGATAAAGCGTGCGAAGCCAGCCGAACAGCAGCGCATCCTGCCCGCCCGGCACGACCCGGGTCAGCGTCTGGTACAGATGGTGATGGGTGTTCACCAGGCCGGGCGTCACCACGCAACCCGCAGCCTCGATCACCTGCCCGCGGGTGCGCAGCCCCTGCCCCACGGCGGCAATCGTGCCGCCCCGGATCAGCACATCCCCGCCCGCGATCTCGCGCCGCGCGCCATCCATGGTGACAACCACATCCGCCCTGCGGATCAGGATTTCGGTCGAATCGGCCAACATGCGAGTCCCCCTGCGCCATGAAACGCCCCTTCGGTGCCGTCAGCGGACGCGCGACAGAAGGGGGAAGGACTCGCCGCGTCGCACCCAATCTATGCCGGGGGTCCTGGCTGCGCCAAGCCCCCTCTGCCGGGAAATGCGGAAAATGCGACGGGCGCGCTCAGCCCGCCAGGGCGGCCAGCGCCTGCGCATGCAGTTCGGCGCAGCTGGCCGCGACCACGCGCCCGCCCTGATGCGCCGGACGCCCCTGCCAGTCGGTGACGATGCCGCCCGCCGCCTCGATCACCGCGATCGGCGCCTGCACGTCATAGGCCTGCAAGCCCGCCTCGACGACCAGGTCGATATGTCCCGCGGCCAGCAGGGCATAGGCATAGCAATCGGTGCCATAGCGCGTCAGCCGGCATTGCCGCGACAGGCGCTGAAAGGCGGCGCCTTCCTCGGGCGTGCCGACTTCGGGGAAGGTGGACATCAGGATCGCCTCGGCCAGCGGGCGGGCGGGCCGCACCTGCAAGCCACGCGCCCAATGCGGCCCCTGCATCGTGGCGCGGCCAAAGCCGCCCTCAAAGCGTTCGCCGATATAGGGCTGGTCGATCAGGCCATAGATCGGCCCGGTCTCATCCGCGACCGAAATCAACACGCCCCAGGTGGGCGTGCCGCAAAGATAGGACCGCGTGCCGTCGATCGGATCCAGCACCCAGGTCAGGCCGGACTGCCCGGCCAAGGCGCCCATCTCCTCGCCCAGGATACCATCCTGCGGGCGGCGCTCGGCCAGAATCGCGCGCATCCGCTGTTCCGACAGGCGATCAGCCACGGTGACCGGATCAAATCGCTGCGCTTCCTTGTTTTCGGCAGTCAGGTCGCGGCTGCGGAAATGCTGCAAGGTGGCCTCACGCGCGGCATCGGCCAGCGCATGTGCCACCTCGATCAATTCGCGTTGCACCGCATCGGAATAGCGCGTCATCCCAGCCCTCCTGACCCTGTCGCCAAAGGGCTAGCGCCCGGCGCCCGGCAGGTCAACCCGGCCCAATCCCGGCCGGGCCGGACAAGGCGCCGCTTCCCGCGTCAGGCGGCGTCGCTCAGCACGCGGGCCAGATCGAACAGCCGGCGACGTTGCGCCTCGGGGATCGCGTAATAGGACCGCACCAGCTCCAGCGCTTCCTTGTCGGCGAGGATATCTCCCTCGACCGGACCGGCGGCTTCGCGGCTGTCGTCGATGCCCTCGAAGAAGAAGGCGATGCCGACGCCCAGCGTCTCCGCGATATCCCACAGGCGGGACGCGGACACCCGGTTCATGCCGGTCTCGTATTTCTGGATCTGCTGGAACTTGATCCCGACACTGTCCGCAAGCTGTTGCTGCGTCATGCCGACCATCCAGCGACGATGCCGGATCCGTTTACCCACATGCGCATCGACCGGGTGCTTCATCTCGTAACTCCCTTTCAAACCGCCCGGCTGCCCGGGGACCGGCTCACGCAGCCTCAAGATGTAAGGCCAGGCCGGATTTCTCCTCTTTCCCACGTTCGCCTTGATCAAAAAACCTGTCTTTTTGGACAGGGTAACTATACGAACGAATAACAACACGAAATTTCTGCCATATTTCCGTGATCTGAACAAAAGAAAATGCTACGGGCAAGCACAATCTGACGCAGAATTTCTGCAACCCCCGGGCGCAGAGCCTGTCAGATACGCAGAATCGGCCGGCCCGAGCGGCCCGCCCGCCAGAACGGAGTGGCCCTTGCGCGCCTATCAGCTTTCCGCCCCCGGGGCGGCCCCCGCCTTCCAGACCCTCGACCTGCCGCCGCCGGGCCCGGGCGAGGTGCGCCTGCGCGTCGCGGCCTGCGGGCTGAATTTCGCCGATCTGCTGATGATCGAAGGGCGCTACCAGGAACGCCCCACGCCCCCCTTCACCCTTGGGATGGAACTGTCGGGCACCGTCGCGGCGCTTGGCCCCGGGGTCAGCGGCCTCGCCCCTGGCGACCGGGTCGCGGCCTTTACCGGCCAGGGCGGCCTCGCGCCCGAGGCGAATGTGCCCGCTACGCGCTGCCTCCCCCTGCCCCCGGCCATGGCGTTCGACACCGCCGCCGCCTTCCAGATCGCCTATGGCACCTCGCATCTGGCGCTGGACCACAAGGCGCGGCTGCAACCGGGCGAAACCCTGTTCGTCACCGGCGCGGCAGGCGGCGTCGGGCTGACCGCGGTGGAAATCGGCAAGCGCATGGGGGCGACGGTCATCGCCTCGGCCCGGGGCGCCGACAAGCTTGCCATCGCGCGGGCCGCCGGCGCGGATCACCTGATCGACAGCGAAAGCCCCGACCTGCGCGGGCAGCTCAAGGCGCTTGGCGGGGTGGATGTGGTCTATGACAGCGTCGGCGGCCCCGCCTTCATGGAGGCCCTGCGCGCCACCCGCCCCGAGGGCCGTCTGCTCGCCATCGGCTTTGCCGGCGGCGAGGTGCCGCAAGTGCCCGCGAACCTGCTGCTGGTCAAGAATCTCAGCGTGATGGGCCTCTATTGGGGCGGCTACCTGACCTTCCGCCCCGAGGTGCTGACCGCCAGCCTGCACACCCTGGCCGGCTGGATCGCCGAAGGCAGCCTGCACCCCCATATCGGCGCGCGTTTCCCGCTCGACCGGGTCGAAGAAGCGCTGGAAACCCTGCGCGCGCGCCGCTCCACCGGCAAGATCGTCGTGACGATGGGCTGAACCAGCCCCGCGCGGTTCAAGGGGGCGCTCGCGCCCCCTCTGGCCTCACGGCCATTCACCCCCTGAGGATATTTTTGAACAGATGAAGGGCAAGACGCGCTTCTGCCCCTTTCATCTGTTCTTAAATATCCTCGGGGGGAGGCCCGAAGGGCCGTGGGGGGCAGACAGCCCCCCTGCCCGGCCGGGGCCGCGCGCGGCGATCAGATTTCGGTCGCGACGGCAAAGACGCGGTCGATCATCGCCTGTGTCCCGCGCGAGAATTCCAGCGGGCAGTCATAGGCCAGCCCCTCCGCCACGCTGCGCCCGAAGGCCTCGACCTGGCGCACATACTGGTTCACACCGGGATAACGGAACAGGTCCGACTGGCCACCGCCGCGGTGCAGTTCGACCTGCGCCTCGCCGAACAATCCCGCATTGAAGGGTGCGGTCAGCCGGATCAGGCCCTTTGTGCCCTGGAACACCACCTCTTGCCGCGGAAACAGCCGCATCGAGGTAATGGCGGAATAGGTGAAACGGCCCTGCGGCCCGTCCATCTCGCCCGTGACCTGGGCGAAAGTATCGACGCCCCCTTCGAAACGGATGCGGGACTGGAGCGTGACCGGCTCTGCCTGCGCGGCAAAGCGCACCGATCCATAGGTATAGACGCCGATATCGCGAATCCCCCCGCCGCCGGTTTCGGGCCGGTTGCGGATATTGCCCGGTTGGGTGCGGTTGTCATAGCTGAAGGCGGTGTCCACATGTTCCAGCCGCCCGATCGCGCCCTCGGCGACCAGGGCGCGGGCCTTTTGCCATTGCGGGTGATGCACGATCATATAGGCCTCGGCCACCAGCCGGCCCGAGGCATCGCGGGCGGCGATCAGGGCGTCGAATTCCGCGGCCTGCATGGTCATCGGCTTTTCGGTCAGCACATGTTTGCCCGCCGCGATCGCCTTCAGCGACCAGTCGAGATGCAGCGTGTTCGGCAGCGGAATATAGACCGCATCGACAGCAGGATCGGCCAACAATGCCTCATAGCTGTCATGCAGGCGCAGGCCGGGGGCAAAGGCGGCAAAGGGCGCGGCCTTTTCCGGGCTGGAGGTCGCCAGCGCCACCAGTTCCGCCCCGCGCGCGGCATGGATCGCCGGCCCCATGTGGTTGAGCGCGAATTGTGCGGCCCCCAGAATGCCCCAGCGTAGTGTCATGATGCCCCCCATCTGCCGTTGCGCGGCAGGCTAGCCCGGGGGGGCGGCGGGGGCAATGGCGGATGTTGGCGCTAACGGCGACGCAGGCGCAGATAGGTCATCATGCCGAGGGGTGGAAGGCCGTCTTCCTCGACCAGTTGCAACCGCGCATCGCCCAGAACGGTCGCGCGGGCGAAATCGCTGTGCCAGCCCAGCAGGTCCGACAGGGGCGCGGCCGCGCGTTCAAGCCGGGCCATGATGCCGCTGCCCTCGGCCGCGAAATGGTTGACCACCAGCACATGCCCGCCGGGTTTGCAGACGCGGGCCATTTCGGCCATCACGCGCTCGGGTTCGGGCACCACCGACAGGATGTGCATGGCACAGACCGTGTCAAAGCTGGCATCGGGGAAGTCGAGATCGCGGGCATCCATCTGGCGCAGGGCGCTGACATGCGACAGGCCCTGTTCGGCAACCTTCTGGCGTGCCTTGGCCAGCATGTCTTCGGAAAAGTCGATGCCCGTCACCTGCATATGCGCCGCATAGAAGGGCAATGCGAGGCCGGTTCCCACGCCCACCTCCAGCGCGCTGCCCCCTACGGCATTGGCAAAGCCGACCGCCCGGCGTCGCCCGGCATGGGTCACGGCCCCGAAGGTCCGGTCATAGACCGGCGCCCAGCGGGCATAGGATTTGGCGACGGCCTCAAGCTCCATCCGGCGGCTCCTTGCGCGGTTTGGTGGCACTGCGGAGCAGACTTACCCCGATGATGCCGACATAGATCAGGTCCAGAACGACGAGCGTGGCCCAGGGATAGGCCAGCAGGGCCGCGAGCAGCGCGGCGAATCCCACCACCACATAGCGCACATATTGCGCCTCGAAGGTCAGCTTCTTGAAGGACGGCGTGTGGAAGCGGCCGATCATCAGCGCCCCGACCGCGGCCATCCAGACCGCGACCAGGCCGCCATGCAGCGCGCCGGTGCCCCAGGCAAAGGCCATGAACATCGGAAGGAAAGCCAGCATCGCCCCCGCCGGCGAGGGCACGCCCTGAAAGCCCGCCTTTTCGGCCGTGGCGTCGATGGCGCGATGGCCGACATTGAACCGCGCCAGCCGCAGCAGGCAGGAGACGACATAGATCAGCACCGCGATCCAGCCCGCCGCCTTCATGTCTTGCAGCGCCCACATCCACAGGATCAGCCCCGGCGCCACGCCGAAATTGACGAAATCGCACAGGCTGTCGAGTTCGGCGCCGATCTGGCTTTCGCTGCGCAAGAGCCGGGCAAGCCGGCCATCCAGCCCGTCCATCACGGCGGCGAAAAAGATCAGCAGCAGCGCCGCGCCGAACCGGGCCTCCATCGCGAAACGGATCGCCGTCACCCCGGCGCAGAGTGCGCCGACCGTCAGCATGTTGGGCAAAAGCCCGATGATGGACATGCGGCGCGGACGCGGGCCTTCCATCGCTTACACCATCTTCGCAAAGCGTTGCGGCAGGTCGCGCCCCAGTTCCGCGATCACCGTCTCGCCGGCGACGCAGGTCTGGCCCAGCGTGACCAGCGGCACCACGCCTTCGGGCAGGTAGACATCAACGCGGCTGCCAAAGCGGATCAGGCCAAAGCGCTGCCCGGTCTTGAGCGTCTCGCCTTCCGAGATGAAGGGCACGATGCGCCGCGCGACCAGACCGGCAATCTGGACAACACCGATCTTGCCATGCGGGCTTTCGATCAGGACGCTGTTGCGTTCGTTTTCCGTGCTGGCCTTGTCCAGTTCCGCGTTGAGGAACTTGCCCGGACGATGCACGACCTTCTCGATCTTGCCACGCACCGGAGACCGGTTGATGTGAACCGAGAACACATTCATGAAAACCGACACGCGCATACGTGGTTCAGCGCCGAGATCCAGCTCGGCTGGTGGCACAGCCGGACCGACGAAGGAAACCTTGCCGTCAGCAGGACTGATGACCAAATCATCGTCCATCGGCGTCACGCGCTCCGGATCACGATAGAAGTAGATGCACCAGACGGTCAGCACCATGCCGATCCAGAACAACGGGTCCCAAAGCCAGCCCAGAATTAGCGAAACCACGAAAAAGCCCGCGATAAACGGATAGCCTTCCCGATGGATCGGCACGAAAGTATTGCGGATGGTGTCAGTAAGGCTCATCGCTCTTCCTTTGAGTTTGGCCGTTATTTACCTCATCCTGTTCAGAATCGAAATCCATTTCGCAAATTATTCACGGCTGTTAGGGCACGTGATCGCGCCCTAATATAACTAGCTGCCGATAAACTGCCTATTCCGCCGCCGGAACACCACGTGTGACGATACCCAATTCGTCACTTTCGCGAACCTGACGCAGACGCTCTTCCGCCTCATCCGCCTCGCGCTGACGAGCCCACATGGACGCGTAAAGCCCCTTATGCTTGAGGAGCATGCGGTGGGTGCCGCGCTCGGCAATCAGACCGTCCTTCAGAACGATGATCTCATCCGCACTGATGACGGTCGACAGACGGTGCGCGATGACTAGCGTGGTACGCCCACGGCTAACGATGTCGAGTGCAGACTGGATTTCCTGCTCGGTCGCGGTATCGAGCGCGGAGGTCGCCTCATCGAGGATCAGGATTGGAGGCGCTTTCAGGATCGTGCGCGCAATGGCTACACGCTGTTTCTCACCGCCCGAAAGCTTGAGGCCGCGTTCGCCAACCATGGCCTGATAGCCTTCCGGCAGATGCTTGATGAAGCCAGAAATCTGCGCCAGCTCAGCCGCCTTTTCCACTTCTTCGGTCGTGGCATCAGGACGGCCATAGCGAATGTTGTAAGCGATCGTATCGTTGAACAGCACAGTGTCCTGCGGCACCATGCCAATGACCTTGCGCAGGCTTTCCTGCGTGACGTCGCGGACGTCCTGCCCGTCGATGGAAACCGATCCCGACTGGACATCATAGAAGCGAAACAGCAGTCGCGAGATCGTGGATTTACCCGCACCCGACGGTCCGACTATCGCCACCGTCTTTCCTGCCGGAACTTCAAAACTGATGCCCTTGAGGATCGGGCGGTTCGCATCATAGGCAAAATTCACATCATCGAAACGGATTGCGCCGTGATCGATTTTCAATGCTGGTGCATTGGGCTTGTCGACGACTTCCTGCTTCACATCAAGGAGATCGAACATCTGCTCGATATCGGTCAAACCCTGACGAATTTCGCGATAGATGAAACCGATGAAATTGAGCGGGATGGATAGCTGCATCAGCATGGCATTAATGAAAACGAAGTCGCCGATGGATTGCGTTCCGGCCCGGACTTCCAACGCTGACATGACCATGACCACCGCCATGCCGACACCAAAGATTACGGCCTGACCGAAGTTCAGCCAGCCAAGCGACGTCCATGTCTGGGTTGCAGCCTTTTCATAG
>Ga0209053_1000835_pt1 | contig 17558 bp, 17 predicted proteins | sample EBPBio152010_DNA_FD_185864 | JGI IMG/M metagenome (GOLD analysis project Ga0209053, IMG submission 185864) | Wastewater treatment Type I Accumulibacter community from EBPR Bioreactor in Madison, WI, USA - Reactor 1_7/15/2010_ DNA (SPAdes)... | ecosystem: Engineered > Bioreactor > EBPR >... | reverse complement strand
CGCCGCGCGCGTCTTCTTCCACCACCGACACCGCCGCTGGCGAGCGTTCGCCGCCAAACTGGCCGGTGCTCGACCCTCGCCTCATCTCTGACCCCCGACCGCATGGAGAAGACGCTCCACCTCGATCTCGCCACCGTGCTCTCGGACGTGTCCGACGACGGCGACGCCTGCGTCGGCCGCCTCGTCCGTTCACTCGAAACCAAGGACGGCGTCGTCCGCGCACACGTCGAGGACGGCCCCGGCGGGATCCCGCGACTGTGCCTCCACTACGATCCCGACCAGCTCCCGCTGCCGCGCGTCCGCGACCTGGCGCTCCAGGCCGGGACGGCGGTGACGGCCCGCTACGGCCACCTCACGCTCGACGTGGGCACGATGCCGCAGCGGCGGGCGCGGACGCTCTCGGAGCGCGCTGCGCGCCTGCCGGGCGTCCTCGAAGCCGTCGGAACGGCAGGGGGCGTCTTCCGCGTCGAGTTCGACCGCACGGCGACGGACGATGCCGCGCTCCGGCGCGCGCTCGCCGGGGTCGGGCTGGAGGCTCCCGTCCCGGCCGCTCCCTCACCGGCCGCGCACGACGCGCACGAGGGACACGACCACGCACCTACGCCGACGGCGGACGACCACGCCGGACACGACCACGGCGAGGCCGGCCACGCGCACGGCGCGTCGGCGTCGCGGTGGGAGCTGACGTTCGCGGTCCTGTCCGGCGTCTGCATCGCGTTCGCGTTCGGGCTTGGCTACGTGCCCGGCGTCCCCGAGACGGTCCGCACAGCCCTCTACGGCGCGGCCGTCTTCTTCGGAGGCTTCTTCACGCTCCGCGAGGCGTTCGAGTCCGTCCGCGCGCGGCGCTTCGAGATCGACTTCCTGATGCTCGTCGCGGCGGCCGGCGCCATCGCCCTCGGCGAGATCGCCGACGCGGCGCTGCTGCTGTTCCTGTTCAGCATCGGGCACGCCCTCGAAGGCTACGCGATGGGCCGGGCGCGCCGGGCCATCGAGGCGCTCGGCGAGATCGCGCCCGAGACGGCACTCGTCCGTCGCGACGGCGGGCCAGGCGTCGGCCCGGTCGAGACCGAGGTCCCGGTCGGGAGCCTCCAGATCGGCGACACGGTCGTCGTTCGACCCAACTCGCGTGTCCCGGCCGACGGCGTCGTCGTCGCCGGAGAGAGCGCCGTCGACCAGGCGCCGATCACCGGCGAGAGCGTGCCCGTGGACAAGCGGCCGGTGCCCGACGTGGCGGCGGCCCGTGCTGACCTCGCGGCCTTCGACCGGACGCCCCCCGAGCACCGCGTCTTCGCCGGCACGCTCAACGGCGCCGGCGCGCTCGACGTCGTCGTGGCCCGTGCTGCCGCCGACAACACGCTCTCGCGCGTGGTGGCGCTCGTCGCCGAGGCGCAGACGCAGAAGGCCCCGAGCCAGGTGTTCACCGACCGGTTCGAGCGCGTCTTCGTGCCGGCCGTCCTCGCCTTCGTCGTCCTGCTCATCGCCGGCCCGCTCGTGCTCGCGGCGTTCGGCTTGACGTTCGAGCCGTTCTCCGAGTCCTTCTACCGCGCGATGGCCGTCCTCGTCGCGGCGAGCCCGTGTGCGCTCGCCATCGCCACCCCGAGCGCCGTCCTGTCGGGCGTGGCGCGGGCTGCGCGAGGCGGCGTGCTCATCAAGGGTGGTGCGCACCTCGAAGCCCTCGGGACGCTCCGCGCCGTCGCCTTCGACAAGACAGGCACGCTCACCGAGGGCAAGCCGAAGCTCACCGACGTCGTGCCGGCCGAGGGCGTGGCCGAGACCGACCTGCTCCGCGTCGCCGTCGCCGTCGAGCGCCAGAGCGACCACCCGCTCGCGGCAGCCGTCGTCCGCGAGGGCGAGCCGCGTCTGGCCGGCGTGGCGTTGCCGGAGGCGTCCGGACTCCGCGCCATCGTCGCGCGCGGCGTCGCGAGCGAGGTTGAGGGCCGGACGGTCCACATCGGCAACGCGGCGCTCTTCGGCGAGGCCGAGGGCGCGCCGCTGCCCGAGGCGGTTCAGGGCGCCGAGGCGCGCCTGCGCACCGCCGGTCGCACGACGATGATCGTCCGCCACGGCGACCGCTACCTCGGCGTGCTCGGGCTGATGGACACGCCGCGCGAGGACGCCCGCGAGATGCTGGTCCGCCTGCGCGAGATCGGCGTCGAGCGGACGATCATGCTCACCGGCGACAACCAGTCCGTCGCCGACGCCGTGGCGCGCGAGCTGGGCCTGACCGAAGCGCGCGGCGACCTGATGCCCGAGGACAAAGTGACGTACATCCGCGAGCTCGCCGCGTCGTCCGACCGCGTGGCGATGGTCGGCGACGGCGTCAACGACGCGCCGGCGCTCGCCAACGCGACGGTCGGGATCGCGATGGGGGCCGGCGGCTCGGATGTCGCCCTGGAGACCGCCGACGTGGCGCTGATGGGCGACCGGCTGGCGTCGCTGCCGTTCGCCGTCGGCCTGAGCCGCGCCTCGAAGCGGATCATCCGCCAGAACCTGTTCGCGAGCCTCGGCATGGTGGCCGTGCTGATCCCGGCGACCTTGTTCGGGCTCAACCTCGGCGTCGCGGTCCTCCTCCACGAGGGGAGCACGCTCATCGTCGTCGCCAACGCGCTCCGACTGCTCGCCTACCGGCAGAGCCCGTGACTCAGGGCTCACCTTTGCGGCCTATGTTGCTCCTCTCTGCCTAACTGTACGGACCCCGATGCAGAACGTCGTCCCCGCCCTCCGCGTCACCGACTACGCCCGGAGCAAGGCGTTCTATACCGACGGGCTCGGGTTCGCCGTCGAGGGCGAGCACCGGTTTGCGCCGCACCTGCCCGTCTTCGCGACGGTCATCCGCGACGGCCTCACGCTCTACCTCACCGAGCACACCGGCGACTGCAAGGTCGGCGCGCTCGTCCACCTCTACGTCCCTGACGTCGACGCGTGGTACGACGAGTTCGTCCGGCGGGGCGTCCCCGTCGAGGAGGCCCCGAACGAGACCATCGAGGGACTCCGCGACATGACCGTGAGGGACCCCGACGGGAACGCCCTCCGCATCTGCACGAACCTGAACGCCTGACGGGACACCAGATGGCCCACCGGCTCCACCGCACGGCGACGTACCTCCTCGTCGCGCTTGGGCTCGTCCACGTGGCACTCGCCTCGGCGCTCTACGACGAGCTCACCCCGAACACCGTGTGGTTCGTTGAGGCCGGGCTCGCCCTCCTCGCCTCGATGTCGTTTGTTCTCCCGCGTTCGGGGGCCGCGTCCGTTCCGTACCGCCGCAGGTCCTGACCCTGCAAGGCCTCTAGCGGGCCGGCACGATCTCGGCCTCGTACCCCTGAGCTTCGACAGCCGCGACGAGCGCAGCGGGCGTCGTACGCGACTCGTCGTAGCGGAACCGGGCCTCCGGCGGGCGCATCGTTACCGTGACGACCCGGACACCCTCGACGCGGCCCAGCGAGGCCTGGAGCCCCGTCGCGCACGCCGCGCACGTCATCCCCGAGACACGTACGACGGCCACGCGCTCGCCATCGACCATGCCCGCAACAGCCGAGCGGGAGCCAGCGGCGCCTACGCTCGGGAGAAGCAGTGGGGCCACGAGGAGGAAGGCGACGAGGGCTGTCCCACCCAGGAGCGGGACCCACCGGGTCCGGCGCGGCTCACACGCGCAGTCTGGCCCCGAGGCCTGGACGGCGCGGCGGTCCGCCCGGACGGCCGTCCAGAGGGCCCACGCCAGCGCTGCAACGGCGAGCCCGGTCAGGTACGGTCTGGCCGGCTCAAGGGCGGTGAGCGACGACGCGAGGGCACCCCCGACCCCCACGGCCGCGAGCGCGAAGGGGACGGTGCAGCACGCCGAGGCGGCGAACGCGGCGGCGAGGGATGGGGCGAGGCCCCAGCGGCTCGGCTGATCGGTCATCGGCTGTGCGGGCACGGAGGTGTCGGACTAGTATATAACCCATCCGTTAAGTAGATTGCAAGCCATGGCCCCAGCCCCCGCCGCCCGCCGCGCCGTCTCCGACCGGACCTGTGTCCGCCCCGACGCTAGCGCCGCCCACGCCGACCGGCTCTCCGCCGTCCGACGTGACGCCCTCGCGAACGACCACCTCGTCGCGCTCGCGGCGTTCATGAGCGCGTGCGGCAATGAGACCCGGCTCCGCATGCTCTACGTGCTCTGGGCGGCCGGTGAACTCTGCGTGTGCGACCTCGCCGACACGTTCGAGGTGACCCAGCCGGCCGTCTCGCGGCACCTCAAGATCCTCCGCGAGAAGGCGCTCGTGGTGGCCCGACGCGACGCACAGACGATCTACTACCGGGTCTGTACGGAGAACCCGTTCGCACGGCTCGTCACACGGCTGTTCGAGGAGCAGGCCGCCGACCACGTCACGCTCACGATGCCCACGACCACTGATGTCTGAGACCATCCCCGACACCGTCCTCCAGTCCACCATCACGTGCCCGTCGTGCGGCGCACGGACGGAGGCCGAGATGCCGACCGACGCCTGCCAGTTCTTCTGGGAGTGTCCGTCGTGCCGAGTCGTCGTCCGCCCCAAGGCCGGTGACTGCTGCGTGTTCTGCTCGTACGGCGACGTCGCGTGCCCGCCGGTCCAGGAGGAGCGCGGGTGCTGTGGCCGGTAGCGCGGAATAGTCTGGCGGAACCGACTTGACTCACGACCCGCATCGAGGACGCCGGTAATGCCGGGGAACGACCCTCTCCTTAGCACCTTCCGCCCGTGAGGAAGCAGTACCACCTCCGACCATCCGAGCGCGGGCTTCTCGCCTGGGACGTCGACCGGCTCGTCGCGTTGACGGCCGGGCTCACCCGGGTCTGGGTCCCTCTGACCGAGATCACGGAGCTCGACGAACCGTACTGGTTCGGCGGAGGCGCTAGTGAGGCGACCTGCCGAGCCGTCGCCGAGCACGCCCGCCTGATCGCCGAGGTCGACCTTTTGTACCCGATCATCTTGTCACCGGACGGGCGAGTCATGGACGGGATGCACAGGGTGGCTCGGGCTCTCCTCGATGGGCGTGGGGAGGTTGAGGCGGTCCGGCTCCCGGCGGAGCCAGAGCCCGACTTCGTCGGGGTCCCGATCGACGAGCTCCCCTACGACGAGGCCGTCTAACCCCGATGAGCCTCGCCGGGGTGTATCTCGGGCTCGCCATCCACTTCCACGAGGGCAGCACGCTGATCGCCAACGCGCTTCGTCTGCTCGTCTACCGCTCTGACGCCGGATGAACGACCTCTCCGAAGCCACGACCCGGGCCACGGCCTGGAACCGCGTCCGCTACAACCTGATCGCGCCGGTCTACGACGCGCTCGTCGAGCGGGCGTCGCGTGCCGCCCGGCGGCGGTCCATCGAGCGGTTGGCGCTGCGGCCGGGCGAGCGCGTGCTCGTCGTCGGATGCGGGACCGGACTGGACTTCCCGTTTCTGCCCGTCGACGTGCGCGTCACCGCCGGTGACATCTCTCCGGCGATGGTGCGCCGCGCGCAGGCGCGGGCCGACGCGCTCGCGCTCGACGCCGACGTACGGGTGCTTGACGCGCACCGCCTCGACCTGCCGGACGCGTCGTTCGACGCCGTGGTGCTGCACCTCGTGCTGGCGGTCGTGCCGGACCCGGTCGCGGCCATCGCCGAGGTACGCAGCGTGCTGGCGCTGGGCGGGCGCGTGGCCATCCTCGACAAGTTCGTGGCCGACGACGAACGTCCGTCGCTCGTGCGCCGGGCCGCCAACGTCGTCGCCCGCGTCGTCGCGACGGACCTGACACGTCGTCTCGGTCCGCTGCTCGACGTGGCCGGTCTCGTGGCGGTCCTCGACGAGCCGGCCGGTCCGGGCGGGCTGTTCCGCATCGTTCTCGCGCGGCCCGCCTGAGGCCGCTCACGGGCGCCGTCTGCGGCGAAGGGGTCCGCCGGCCCGCGGCCACGTGCGACCCCGAACGACCGCGCTGACGGCGCTCACGCTCACGCCGAACTCGGCGGCCAGCGACCGCTGTGATGGCCGGTCCGGCGACGCTGACCGCTCGCGGATCTGCCGGGCGGCGGCGCCGTCGAGCTTGGCCGCTCGGTGCCGGCCGTGCGCCACCGTGTCGAGGTTGTTCTGGCGCTGGTCCCCGGCGGCCAGATGCTCCGGTCGGCAGCACGCCGGATTGCCGCAGAGGTGCCGGACGATGGCGGAGTCCTTGATCTCGCCGTGGGCCTCCTGCCACGCGACGCGGTACGCGTACGCCGTCTTCTTGCCGGCCGTGAAGCGGCCCCGGCCCTCCACGGTCAGCTTGCCGGTCCACGGCCAGCACCCGGTCGGGTCGGTCTCGCGGTCTACCTTGGCCCAGAAGCGGGCGCGGTCTCGGTCCGTCAGGTTCATGGTCGTCTTCGAGGGATCAGTACTTCGAGGGATCGGTAGGGGAGGGTCACACGTGCGCCCACGTCTTGCGCCGCGCGACGTGCGAGATGGCCGCCGGCGTCACGCCGTACTTCTCGGCGAGCGCCCGCTGCGTGGGCCGGTCCCGTCGGGCCAGCGCTTCACGGATCTCGCGGACCTTCCTCGGGTTCAGCTTGGCGGAGGCCGGGCGCCGGCGCCGGCGCTTCGTCGCCGGCTTCTCCGTCACGAGGTGCAGCGCGTTGACGCAGCGCCGGTTGCCGCAGGCCCGGTAGACCTTCTCTCCGGGCTTCAGCCGCCGGTGGAAGTACTCAAACTCGTCGCGGTGCACGTACCGGCTCCGCCCGCCGCTCTTGTAGCGCGGGTACCCCTGCGAGTCGTAGGTGCCTTCCCACTCCTTGCACTGGTCGGCCATCTTGATGGCCCAGCGCGGGTGGCCCGGCCAGATGTAGGGCGAGATCATCGGCCAGGCGCCTCCGCGCGGTCTGTCGGGCCGCCGAGGGTCTCGACCTCGAAGCGAGCGTAGACGCCGAGCTCCTCGGCCCGACGTGCGAGCCGGTCCGAGATCTCGCGCACGTGCTTCCTCTCGCTCCGCGAGATCGCCACGTAGCAGCCGTCGTGGATCCACAGCGCGACGTGGAACGAGGGCGGGTTCGCCGTCTCGTGGTGGTCCCGCTCGTACTCCAGCACGACCGACATCAGCTGCTGCTCGTACGCCTGCGCGAGCGTCGCCATCGCGCTCTTGGCGTCCACGTCGCCGCCGACGACGACGCGGATGCCCGTCGGCGTCTCCAGTACGGTGCCGTCGGTGAGTGCGGCAAGGTGCTCGTCGCGGGCGTCGAGCAGCCGCCGAATGAGCCAGTGATCGGCGAGCCGCGTCCCGGCGCCGGGGCCGACGAGACGGTGCGCCGCGCGCGAGAACGTCCAGACGACGGACGACTCCCGCATCCCGTAGATCACGCTGTACGTCGCCCGCTTCAGCGCGTCCTTCGCCTCGGCGTAGTCGGCCGTGCCGGGCGTGAGGTGCCCGAGCCCGAGGTGGCCCAGCAGGTCCGTCCAGACCGAGTAGTCCTCGCGCTTGAGCGTCTCCAGCACGTCGTCAACGTCCCACAGCGCCGCCGCGAGGTAGAGGTGCGCGCTCTTGAGGTCGACGGACAGGAACCCCCGGTAGAGGATGCGCCGGACGTCGGCCGGGAGCGTGAGCGCGCCGGGGTTGTGGCCGAACACGCGGTCGGTCCGGCCGCGACCCGAGAACTGGTAGAACGGCTGGTGCTGCTCCTCGATGGCGCGCAGACTGGCGAGGTACGCCTTGCGGACAGCATCCCGGACCTCGATCGTGCGTGCATCCATCGCCTCGGCGGTCTCGCCGGGCTGGCGACGGAGGTCAACGGCGATCTCCATCTGCTCGACGTACGCACGGGCCTCTTCGACCTGCCGGAGCACCCGGCTCGACACGTTCGGCGGCCGGTTGTTGAGGGCCCGCTGAATCCAGCGCGACGTGGGCGACGGCGCCGTCATCGCGTTGCACGCGGCCAGCGTCTCGTCGCGCAGCCGCGTCGCCTCGTTCTTGTCGTGCGGCCGGCCGGACAGGGCGCCGACCCGGCGCTCGAAGTCCTCGACCCCGAGCGACAGGTCGGCGCGCACGGCTGCGTGGAGCGCCTCGGGAAGCCCGTCGGTCTCGATGAGCCGGCACCGGCCGCCGAGCTCGTACTCCCGCCACGTGAACGCCGGCAGCCGATCCTCGATCAGCGCGATCACGTCCTGGCCCCAGTAGCTGCCGCCGAACGGCTTGCCGCCGATCCACTCCAACTCCGGCTGCCCGATCACGCGCAGGCCCGTCTCGCGGTCGAGCCACGTCGTCCAGAGCGCGAGGACGGTGTAGCGCAGGAGGACCGGGTCGTCGGCCGCGGCGGGGAGGTGGGCGAGGAGTGCGTCGCGGGTCGCCGCGTCGCACGTCAGCCTCTCGATGTGGCGGAGCGACTTGCGGAGCCTCGGGACGCGGCGTCCACGTGCAGGTTTATCCGGGGCGCGTCGGCGGCGCAGGACCTCGTGGTGTGCGTCGAGAGCGGCCTCGATGGCATCGCAGAGGCCGGTCTCGACGTCGGCGCCGAGGTGCTCGTGCTCACCCGGTGGGGTACAGGGGCATGGACCCGGCCGCCCGGGGGCCTCTCCGCCCCGGTGGCCTGCGCCCGGTGCCGGGGCCGCGGTGGGTTCCTGCCGTGGCGTGGCGGTCGGTGCGCTCGTCCTCGGCGCGGGCGCCCGGTCTCCGGCGCGTGCCCGTGCCGGGGCTCCGGTCCTCGCCGCCCTGCTTCCGGCGTTCCCGGCGGTCGTCTCTGCGGTGTCGTCGTACGGGTGCTCGCGCTGCGTCTCCTCGGTCATGCGTCGGTGTCTGGCGGGTGTCTGTTCCAAACGGATGCGCTTGCTGATTGGTGTCGGTGGCGCGTCCGATTCGGGGGTTTCCTGCCTCTCTATGATGACGCACGGCGGCCCGCTTCCCGGTCCGGCTGCACCTCGGGTGGGGTGTCGTCTCGCCCATTTCGGGTGCTCCAACAGCCCCTCTCCGGCCTCGGGGGCCTGTATTCGCGGGTGGTTTCCGCCTGAACAGGCGTTCCTGAGGGGGGTGCCGTCGCGGAAGGTGGTGGGAAGGGTACAGTGGCCCCTTACGCCCTCCTGCGGCTTCGTGCACTTCCCGGGCCGGCCTCCGCGTGGGTCGTGCCCGTCGTCTACGATCGGTCCTAACCGCCGACCGGACCTGCTCGACCTACCCGCGATGCGGGATGGGAGGGTCCGGCCGCCGGGCTCTGGGGCTACGCGCCGTACCGACCGCCGGCGACGCGCACGAGCCCGAGCGCGGCGAGTGTGTCGAGGACCGCGGCGACGGCCGGCCGGCGGACCCCGGTGAACGCGGCGACCACGTCGTCCACGCCGAGCGGTGCGTCGGCGCCGGCGACCGTGCGCTGGACGACCTGTGCCTGGTCGGCGAGCGTCTTCGGCCAAGGGTGGCGCTCGCGCGGTGCGACCGGCGCCCCGTCGCCGACGGCGAGCGTTCCCTGAACCCCGTCGGCGCTCCGGACCGAGAGGTCGGGTCGAAGCCATCGCACGTGTCCTGTTGCCTCCTCGGCCTGCCGCGCCCTGTTCAGCGCGACGATCCGCTCGACGACCGCCTCGTCGGGCAGAGGCCACGGCCAGCCGTACGCCGCGGCAACCGCCGCGTCGAGATCGTCGTGGATCTCGCGCAGCACGCCGACGAGACCGCGGTCGTACACGTCACGCGAGGCGGCGTCGAGCGCAGCGCCTGACCGGACGGACTCCAGCGCGTTGTACAGCTTGGTGAGCGTGTGCCCGTCATCCTGCGCAAGGACGGTGCGGCGGTGGGCATCCAGCCGCTCGGCCAGTCGGCGCACCGGCTCGGCGTGTTCGCCGACCTCGGGAAAGGGGAAGGGATCGAAGCAGCGCGACTTCGTGTAGCGGGGCCTGTCCTCCAACGTGCCGCCGGCAGCGAGCGCCCACGCCACGTGAAGCCGGCTCGACAGCACGCCGAGGTGGAACGCGTCGTCGAGCGCGATGGCCGTCACCATGTTGTCCGGGAGCACCGCCGCGTCGAGGTGCACGAACACCCGGTGCTTCGCCGTCTCGGGCGTCGCGATGTAGCGGCGGAGCCCGGCCGACGCCGCGCGCCAGACCGGCCGCTCCCACCCAAACCGCCACCACTGCTTCCGGATCGCCTCCCGGCGGTTCTGGTCGCGCTCCGGCTTCACGCGGTCCAGCACGCGCTGGTACGCGGTCGGGAACGTCTCGGCCGCCTCGTCGGCGGTGAGCCCGAAGAAGTCGATGACGCGGGCGCCCCGGGCCTGCGCCATCAGGTCGCGGCCGTTGACGTACGGCCGCAGCACACGGGCCGCGACCTCGGGGGCGACCGTTGCCGCGAGCCGGTCGGCCTCCTCGTCGGTCACCACGAACCCGGCGCCGTAGAGCTGGACGCCGGCCGACGCCACGCCACCGTTGGCGCGCAGCGGCCGGGCCGCGTCGAGTTCCACGCCAACCGAGAGGTCCGCGTTGATCCGGTCCACCCGTTCGGTGGTCACCGTGACGTCGTCACTACTCTCGACGGCGCGCCCGAGCACGGCCGGCCCCGGACGGCCCTCGGCCCGCTCGCCGACCGTCATCGCGATGCGGACGGAGGCGGCCGACGTGCCGTCGACCCACGGGTGGTCTGCGACCGCGAGCGCAAGCCGGAGCGGGGCCTTGGTGGCCTCCACGTGGCGCTGGATGACGCGGCGCTGGAAGACCTGCCCGATGCTGTTCGTGGTGATGAGGCCGAACCTCTCGGCCGTCCCGGCGCGCACGGCGTCGGCGGCGCGGTCCCACCAGTACATCACGTAGTCGGCCTTCTGCGGGACGTGCGGGTACGCGCCCCAGAGCGCCTCGACGTACCCGTCGCCCAGCGCCTGACGCATGGTCCAGCCCCCGAGGAACGGCGGGTTGCCGACGATGAAGTCGGCCGCCGGCCACTCGGCCGGGCGCGGGTTGACGTACTCGTAGATCGAGGTCCGGGCGTCGTCGTCGGGGACCGCCTCGCCGGTGACGGGGCTCGCCTTCGTGGTCACGCCGTCCCACCGCGTCAGCGGAGCGCCGTCGGCGCCGAGTCGAGGTAGCTCTCCGGGTCGAGCACCGCCGCGTCGAGCTCGCGCTTCCAGCGCTGCGCCCGCTCGGCGCGCAGCCAGCCGGCCGTCGGGCGGTTGTCCGGGCCGTCGGCGAGCCCGTCGTGGTAGCCCTGCACGTAGGCGGCCTCGGCGATGCCGTCCTCGTAGCCGTCGCCGGGGCAGCGGCAGCCGAGCCACGCGCCGCAGCCGGGGCAGTGGTCGGAGACGCAGTAGCCGGCGCCGCTCTCGCGGACGACCGATGCCTTGGGGTTCGAGAGCAGGCCCGCGCGGCGCCACCCGCAGATGGGGCACCGCTTGACGCGGCAGTCGTCGGGCTCGATGACGTCGCGTCCGCGGCCACGCAGGCGCAGCAGCGGCACGGCGAAGAGCGTCGGGCGCTCGGGCAGGTCGGCGTGGTGGGGTGGGTCGCCGGATGTGACTGTCTGCCGGCCGGACGTGATCGACGGGCGCATCTCGCCCTGGAGGATGGGGGTGTTCATGGCTACGGCCCCTCGGCCGTGGCTGTGGCGAGCACGCTGCTCGCCGTTCGTGATGCCGGCCGCGCTGTGTGCGCGACCGTTGCCGGAGACCCGGCAGAATCGAGACGAGCCCGACCGCCACGAGGGCGACCGGGCTCGGTCGGTGTGAGGACGAAGTGATGCTCGACGCCGAGGTCGGTCTACACAGGAGCGACCCGGGGGCCTCGAAACGGTAGGCCGCCCGCCGTGGTAGTCCTCAGGTGGTCGTTCGGATGCTGCAACAACATTCGGCCGCCCCCTGTAGGCCGCGAATAGTGCGAATCGCCGGGCGAGTCCGGATTGACCGTTCACGCCGAGGGGCCGTAACCTCAGGTGTCCGAGTGCACAGTTGTGCATTCACTCAGCCTGTACCTGCGTGCCCCCGACACCGCTCGACTCACCGACGGCCGAACACCGCGTCGAGGCTCGACTTGGTGCCGATGACCGTGCCGCGCGCGACCGGTACGTCGAGACGGTGCGTGCGTACCAGGCCAAGAGCGTCGAGGCCGCCGAGGCACTGGCGGCGATCCTCGACGGCCATCTCTACTTGGAGTCGGGCAGCTTCGAGGCCTTCGCGCAGAGTGAGTTCGGGATCCGGCGTCGGCGGGCGTACCAGCTCGCTGCTGCGGGACGCACCTACGCGATGCTGCGGGACGCTGGCGTCGCGCCGCTTCCGAGGTCCGAAGCCCAGATCCGCCCGCTCACCGCTCTCAACGGCGCCGACGACCGCCGAGCCGCATGGGGGCGCGCACTCGCGGCGGCTGGCGGAGACGCCCGGAGGGTCACGATGGAAAGCGTCGAGTATGCCGTGGGGGAGGTCGCGGGCCTTCACGGCACCAGTGTGGCTCCGCTGTCCGACGATGTTGCGCTCGCGGTCATCGAGCGGTCCATGAGCCGAGGGGCTCCGACGGAGAAGCTTCAGGCTGAACATCGCGGTCTGCTCGGCCTCCTTCACCCGGACGATCAGGCGACTACCTGGACCCGGGCGAGGGTAGACGGGGATGCTGCCGACAAGACGGAGTACGACGCCGATTACCGGCTGGAGAAGGTCCCCGCCGGGGCGATCAAGAGGGCTGTTCGTGGCCTCGCGGCAGAGCTACCCGAGGACAAAGTTGCCCGAGGTCCCGAAGACCCGGCAGGACTCGCGGTGCTCCTGGAGAGGCTGCTCGTCGGCGAGGACGTGCCGGCCGGGACGCCTACCGTCGGCGGGTCGTACCTCCTCCCGTACGCTGGCTCCGAGAGGCACATCGGATTGCTGGTTCGGGCGCTCGATGACCACGGAGGCATCACGGAGGAGACACTGGACGACACGGACGAGGAGAAGGAGAGGCGCAGGGCCATCCGGGCTCGCCGGAAGATGATCCGGTGCCGACTCGAACCGGATGTAGCGGCATGGTCGTGGGCGGTACTGGCGCCGGCTGCTCGGCGGTCGGCCACGGCGTGGATCCCCGATCCCGCCGCGCCGCCGCCGTGCTACGTCCCGGCGCGGCTGACACAGCCGGCGAACACGCGGCCGAAGACGCTCGACACCCGAACGCCGACGGCGAGAACCGCCCTCCTCGCACCCGGCGTGGACCTCTTCCGGGATGACGTGCCGTCCGACGTCGTGGAGAGCATCCTCGAGCGCGCGGGAGCGGCCGGCCATCTCGCCTTCCTCGTAGCGACGAACCACCCCGACCGGCTTGCCGGTCACTCCTGGTCCTCCGACGTCGTCCCGGCGGTCTCCGTCCAGGGGCCGCCCAAGGACACCGACAGCAAGAGCAAGAAGGTGAGACCGGATCCGGTCGCTGCGATCGCTCGGGCACTCGACGGCTTCGAGACGGCCGGCGTCCGTGGTGCCCTCGTCCTCGACGACTGCCGCGACGCGCTCCCCGACGACCTGCTCGTTCGTGTTCGCGACCACATCCGTGTCGTCGTGCTCCGCGGGTCTGCGACCGGCCAGCGGCTCTACGATCAGGCTCTCGCCCTCCGGCCGGCAGGCGTCCTCATGGTTGCCACCTCCACCGTCCGGTGCCGTCCGTGGGACGCCCTGCTCGTCGACGTGGCCGACCGCCCAGAGCGGGCCGCTGTCGCGGTCGCCGCCGACCTTCCCCGGCCGTCTACCCGATGACTCACTTGCTTCTCGCCACGGCGTTCAGTCCCGTGATGGGCGACCCGGTACTGGTTGCAGCCGTGCTCGCCGCCGTAGGCATCGGGATGGCCGCAACCAAGATCGAGTGGGCAGAGAACGTATGGAATCCGACCACTGGCTGTGATCGGGTCTCGGATGGCTGCGATCTCTGCTACATGTTCGCCGAGGTCGAGAACCGGCTCCAGCACCGGGTGGGCGCGAAGTACACGCACGGGACGGCCGTCACGCTTCACCCCGGATCGCTCCGTGACATGGCGAAGGTCACGGTTCCGTCGAAGGTGTTCGTCAACTCGATGAGCGACCTGTTCCACGAGGCGATCCCGGATGAGTACGTCTTCGAGGTGTTCGAGGCGATGGCGGCAGCTCCGTGGCACCTCTACATGATCCTGACCAAGCGGGCCACTCGGCTCCGCGAGCTCGGCCCGTCGCTCCCGTGGGCGGATCACGTGATGATGGGTGTGTCTGTCGAGGACGCCTCCCAGGTGAGCCGGATCAATGACCTACGGGAGTGCGGAGCCAGACGACTGTTCGTGAGCTTCGAGCCCCTCCTCGACTCGGTCTCCGATGCGACCGGCCGCGTTGACCTCTCGGGGATCGACTACGCAATCGCTGGCGGTGAGAGCAAGAAGTTCAGCAACGACGCGACTCGGCCCCCCGTGGCGCTCGAAGAACAGTGGGTCCTTGACATCCGGGATTCCTGCGCGGAGCAAGGTGTCGCCTTCAACTTCAAGCAGTGGGGCGCCCACGATGAGCACGGTGCCTTGGTCGGCACCAAGAAGGCCGGTCGGACGCTCGACGGCAAGGAGCACGATGAGGAGCCCGACTGGTACGGCCCGTTCATGCGCCGAGCCGCTCTCCTGGCCGCGGCCGCCCGTACAGAGAGCACCAACGCCAAGTAGGCGGCAGGCGCGTCACGGCGCCACCCATCTGGTCAGCCGAGTGCGGAACGGATCTGGTCGGTGTAGACGTCCGTCGGGACCGAGCAGTAGCGCATCGTCGTCGTGATGTCGGCGTGCCCAACGAACCGCTGGAGGCTCAGACGAGCGGAGGCCGGCGGCGGTGCCAGTCGGTCGCTCGCTCGTACGCTTGGGCCAGGGCGAGCACGCGCGCCTCGCCCTGCATCGGGCCGGCGATCTGAAGGCCTATAGGGAGCCCGGCTGTTGTGAACCCGCAGGGAACCGACACCGCAGGGAGCCCGGCCGTGTTGAAAGAGAAGGTGCACGACGCCTGCGCGAACGGCGCCCCCGCGTCGCGCAGTAGGAGCGCGGGGGTCGGGAGCGTCGGCGAGACGAGGAGGTCCACCACCCCGAACGCCTCGTGGGCCGAGGCGCGGAAGCGGGCGAGTTCGGCGCTCAGCCGGTCGGCCTCGAGCCGCGGCAGGGCGCCGCCCGACACGTCCGCTCGCGTCCGCGCGTCGTACCGGTCTCCCGCCGTCGCGAGGAGCGGGGCGTGGTACTCGGCCAGCTCGGCCCCGATGATGGCTGATAGGTCGGGCGTTGCGAACGCCACGGAGCGCACGTCCGCGACGAGCGCCCGGATCACCTCCACCGCGGTGCCGACGGCCTGCTGCACCTCCGGCTCCGCGGCCGTGTCGCACAGCGCGTCGTCCCCGCGGAGCACGCCCACCCGTAGCCCGGCCACGGAGGGCGGGGCGTCGGGTTCGAGGGCCGGCGGCGCCCCGGTCATAGCCGCGAGGAGCGCCGCCACGTCGGCGACCGTCCGCGCGAGGGGCCCGACGTGGTCGTAGGACGGCGACAGCGGGACGACGCCGCGCGCGCTCACGAGGCCGTACGTCGGCTTCAGCCCGACTACCCCGCAGCAGGCGGCGGGAATGCGGACGGAGCCGCCGGTGTCCGTACCCACGGCCCCGTAGCACAGGCCCGCCGCGACGGCTGCTCCCGAGCCGCTCGACGAGCCGCCGGCAACGCGGTCGAGCGCCCAAGGGTTGCGCGTGGGGCCGCGGAAGCCCACGCTGCCCGACGTACCCACGGCGAACTCGTGCATATTCAGCTTCCCGAGGATGACGGCTCCCGCCGCCCGCAGCCGCGTGACGACCTCCGCGTCCTCGGCGGGCACCCGGTCAGCGTACACGGCGCTCGCCGCCGTCGTCCGAACGCCGGCCGTGTCGACGTTGTCCTTCAACGCGACGGGGATGCCGTGGAGCGGGCCGCGCCAGCGGCCACGTGCGACCTCGGCCTCCGCCTCCCGCGCCTCGGCCATCGCCCGCTCGGCCGTCACCGTGATGAAGGCGTTGAGCCTGCCGTCGAGCCGGGCGATCCGGTCGAGGCAGGCCCGCGTGAGTTCGACAGGGGAAACGGTCCGGGCCCGTACAGCCCGGGCCGCGGCGAGGAGGTCGAGCGCCGTGAGGTCGCCGGGGGGCGGTGCGAGACCGGGCGGGAAGGCGCACCCCGTGCCGCCGAGCAGGGCGGCCCCGGAGCCGGCCGCGAGGCCGGCGAGGAAGCGGCGTCGGGACCAACCAGAAGGCATCATCGGGGGGTACCGGATAAGAGCAGGGGCAACGCGGGCGAAGGTAGGGGACGGGCACTGATCGGCTACGAGAGGGCCGAACGGATCTGGTCGGCGTACACGTCGTGGGCGACCGAGCAGTAGCGCATCGTCGTCGTGATGTCGGCGTGCCCGGCGAAGCGCTGGACGACCGGCACGGGAACGCCTCGCTCGATCAGCCACGTGATGCAGGAGTGCCTGAGCACGTGCGGCGTCAGTGCCGGGACACCGGCACGCTCGGCGAACTTCGCGACTGTGTCCGAGCACGTGTGGAGAGCGACCACGCGGCCGGCTGCTTCGACCACGTGGCCTGTCACGCTTGGCCGCTCGCGGAGCCGCGTGAGCACCGCGGCAGCTCGCGCCGACAACGGAATCCGCCGCTCGGCTCCGGACTTCGTCGTGAAGGTCTCGGTGCAGACGATGGTGAGATGTCCGTGTGCAAGGTCCACATGGTCCCAGCGCAGTGCGAGGAGCTCGCCGCGCCGCATCGCGGTCTCGGCGCCCAGCCGGATGAACGGCGCCACCCACGCGCTCGACCGCTGGGCTCCATCACGACAGTGTGCCTCGGCGTACGTGGCGACGGTCTCCACCTGCTCAGGTCGGAGTGCCTTGGGGAAGTGGCGCGGTGCTCGAGCAAGCCGCACGTCGGCCGTGATGTCCCGTGCGGTGAGGCCTTCCGCTACGCAGAACCGGAGGAAAGCACGGAGATGTCGGACGTAGTTCGCCTGCGTGACCGGCTTCACGTCGAGCGTCCCGAGCCACTGCTCGATGCTCTGGCCGGAGATGCCGGAGACCGGCCGGTCAGGGCCTGCATGAGCTACAAACCATCCCGTGACGCGCTCGTAGTTGGACCTCGTGTTGATCGCGCGGTGTGACCGGCTCTCCAAGAACAACGACCGGGCGTTGGCGAGCGAGGTGAACCCTGAAGGTCGCGTCGGCCGCACGATGCCGGGTACGGGGGGAGGGTCGCTCCACGGGTCGTAGCGCGAGGATGCGTACTCGACCTCCCAGAGCTTGCGGAGGCGGTCGGCCGCGCGCTGATCGCGGACGGTGGTAGAGACGCGGCGCTTGGCCGGTGTGCGACGAGGGTCGTAGAACTCAACGACGTAGATGGAGGACCGGGCGTCCTTGAACAGGCTTGCCATGAGCGCAGGGCCAGCGTTCGCCGGCGGCTACGATCCCTCGGCGGCACCTGCCGGCCTCCTTGCGCGGCAAGGAATGCGCAAGGAGTCGGCGTGCCGGACCTCTGTCCTAACGGTCGAACATCAAGCCACATGGGTTGGCGTGACGTGCCCGGAAACAAGAGAAGCCCCCAGAATTGCTCCTGGAGGCCTCATCTCGGGGTGCCCGGGACTGGAATCGAACCAGCACGGCCTTTCGGCCACACGACCCTGAATCGTGCGCGTC
>Ga0209053_1000834_pt1 | contig 17567 bp, 17 predicted proteins | sample EBPBio152010_DNA_FD_185864 | JGI IMG/M metagenome (GOLD analysis project Ga0209053, IMG submission 185864) | Wastewater treatment Type I Accumulibacter community from EBPR Bioreactor in Madison, WI, USA - Reactor 1_7/15/2010_ DNA (SPAdes)... | ecosystem: Engineered > Bioreactor > EBPR >... | reverse complement strand
GCGACCGCGCCGCCATCGCCGACGATCTGGAAACCGCCTTCACCGCCTTTCCCATCCTGCGCGACCGGGCCAATGCCCCGGCGGGCGCGCTGTCGGGCGGCCAGCAGCAGATGCTGGCCATCGCCCGCGCGCTGATGACCAACCCCAAGGTCATGCTGGTCGATGAACCCTCGCTCGGCCTTGCGCCGCGCATCGTGGACGAGGTCTATGACCGGCTTTGCGCGTTGCAAGCCCTGCGCGGGCTGACCCTGGTGATCGTGGAGCAATCCTCGACCCGGGCCGCGCGGGTGGGCGGGCGGATGATCCTGATGCGCGGCGGGCGCATCGTCGCGGATGGCGATGCCGCGACCTTTGCCGCGACCGACCTCATGTCAGAAGCCTATTTCGGAGACGCCGCATGAGCCTGCAACTTCTGTTCGACGCGCTGTCGCTGGGCGGCATCTACGCCATCGCGGCGCTTGGCATCGCGCTGATCTTTGGCGTGATGCAGCTGGTGAATTTTGCCCATGGCCAGTTCATCGCCTGTGCGGTCTTTGCGCTGATCCTGCCCTCGTCGCAGGCGGTGGCCGAACTGGGTCTGGGTCGCCTGCCGACACCGCTGCTGATCCCGGTAATCCTGGGCTTTGGCGCGGCGCTCGCGCTGCTGGCCGAGGCGGCGGTGTTCCGCCCGCTGCGCAACGCCGCGCCGGTCGCGCTGATGGTGGCGAGCTTCGCGCTTGGCGTGGCGCTGCAAAACCTGCTGCTGGTCATCTATGGCAGCCGCCCCAAGGCCGTAAGCCTCTGGGCCGGGCTGGGCCATCCGGTGCAGATTGGCGGGGCGCAGGTGCCGCTGCTGCAATTGCTGGTCATCGCTGCTGTCGCGCTGATCCTGGCAGGGCTGGCGCTGATGCTCAAACATTCGCGCATCGGGCTGGAGATGCGGGCCGCCGCGCAGGATTTCGGCATGGCGCGCCTGCTGGGCGTGCGGGCTAACCGGGTGATTTCCGGCGCCTTTGCGCTGTCGGGGGCGCTGGCGGCGGTGGTGGCGCTGGTCATGGTCGCGCAGACCGGGGTCGCCGATGTGCGGATGGGCGGGCAGATCATGCTGGTTGCCTTCATCGCCACGGTGCTGGGCGGCATGGGCAGCCTGGCGGGCGCCGTCGCCGCCGGCTTTGCCATCGGTGCGACCTCGGCCCTGTTGCAGATGGCCCTGCCGGCAGAGGCGCGGCCCTTCCGCGACGCCTTTCTCTACGGGCTGGTGATCCTGGTCCTGCTGTTCCGCCCGCAGGGCCTGTTCGCGCCCGCCGGCGCCAAACCGAGGGTCTGACCCATGCTGTCGCAACACACCATCCGCCGCCGCATGGCGGCCACCACCCCGCTTGTGCTGGCGCTTGGCCTGCTGGCCTTCGTGCTGCTCGCCACCACGATGGGCGACCGCGCCACCGCCCGCATGGCGACCGAGACACTGATCCGCGTGACACTGGTCGCGGGGTTCTGGATCTTTGTCGGCAATTCCGGCGTGGTGAGCTTTGGCCACGCGGCCTTTGCCTGTGTGGGCGCCTATGCCTCGGCCTGGCTGACGCTGAAACCGGCGATGAAGGCCACCCTGCTGCCCGGCCTGCCCGATCTGATCGCCGCCGCCGACTGGCCCGTCCTGCCCGCGGCGCTGACGGGGGGGGCGCTGGCCGCGCTGCTGGCGCTGGTCTCGGGCGCGGCGATCCTGCGGCTGTCGGGGATCGCGGCCTCCATCGCGACCTTTGCCTTTCTGGCGATGGTCAACACGATCTGGGCGAACTGGACGCCGGTCACCGGCGGCACCTCCTCGGTCGTCGGGCTGGATCGCTATGTCACCCCATGGGTCGCGCTTGGCTGGGCCGTGGCCGCGCTGATCGCCGCCAGCCTTTACGGGCTTTCGGCCTCGGGCCTCGCGCTGCGTGCCACCCGCGAGGATGAGGTGGCGGCCAGCGCCTCGGGCATCGACCGTTACCGCCATCGCCTGCTGGCCTATGTGCTGTCGGCCTTCTTCTGCGGGGTGGGCGGCGCGCTGATGGGGCATTTCATCGGCGTCATCAACCCCGATGCCTATTACCTGAACCTGACCTTCCTGATGCTGGCCATGCTGGTCGTGGGCGGGATCGGGTCGCTTTCGGGCGCGGTCGCCGGCGTGCTGGCACTGTCCTTGGCGGTAGAGGGGCTGGTGCGCATGGAAAAGGGCGTGACCCTCGGCGCCACCACCTTTGCCCTGCCTGCCGGCAGCCAGGAAATCATCATCGCCGCCGCGATGATTCTTGTTCTGATCTTTCGCCCCGCCGGGCTGTTGGCCGGGCGCGAGATCACCTTGCCCGCCCGCTGGGTCACCGGACGCGGCACAACCCATAACGGACCCGCTACCGACAGGAGAGAGACATGAGAACCCCCGCCCTGCTGGCGCTTTGCGCGCTGGCCATCCCCCAGGCCGCGCTGGCCGAGATCACGGTCGGTTTCGCCATCGCGAAATCCGGCTGGATGGAGGCCTATGACACCCCCGCCGCCACCGCCGCCAAAATCCGCATCGACGAAATCAACGCCGCCGGCGGGCTGTTGGGCGAACAGATCAAGGTGGTGGAGGCCGATACCCGCACCGACCGGGCCGAGGCCGCCAAGGCCGGGCTCGACGTGCTGGATCAGGGCGCGCAGATGATGGTCGTGTCCTGCGATTACGACTTTGGCTCGCCCGCCGCGCTGATGGCGGAAAACGAGGGGATGAACAGCTTTTTCCTCTGCGCCGAGGATGTGAAGGCCGGCATTCAGGGTGTCGGCCCCAACAGTTTTTCCTCCTCGGTCCTGGCGCCGGTGCAGGGCGCGACCATGGCGGAATGGAGCCATGCAAAGCGCGGCGCCCGCTCCGCCTGGGTGCTGGAGGATACGTTCATCGAATATAACAAGGGCATCTGCAAAGGCTTTGACTGGATGTTCCCGCAGCTGGAGGGCGCGCAGATCCTCGGGCGCGACACGTTCAAGAACGACGATGCCTCCATCGCCAGCCAGATCACCCGGATCAAGGCCCTGCCGACCCCGCCCGATGTGATCATGCTGTGTTCGGTCATGCCCGGCGCGGCGGCGGCCGTGCGGCAGTTGCGCGCGGCCGGGATCAATGCGCTGATCCTGAACGGTTCTGCGGTCGATGGCTCCTACTGGCTGGATGCCGTGCCGGATCTGTCGGGCTTTGTCGTGCCGGTTCAGGGCTCGATCTATGGCGACGATCCGCGCGCGGAGGTGGAGGCGTTCAACACCGCCTATGCCGCCAAGACCGGCGCGCGCCCGTCCAGCCAATACGCCTATCCGGGCTATGTGCTGATCGACCTCTGGGCCAAGGCGGTAGAGCGTGCGGGCAGCGTCGAGGGCGCCGCCGTGACGGCGGAACTGGAAAAGATGACGGATGAGCCGACCGCCTTTGGTCCGCGCAGCTTCACCGCCGCGCTGCATCATCAGGATGCCGCCCTGATGCAGATCATCGAAATCACCGGTGGCAAGCCCGCCCGGGTCGATGAATGGCGCATCTCGAACCCGGTGCCGATGGCGGTGCTGATGGGGCAATGACCCCCGGCCGCGCGTCCCCGGGGCGCGCGGCTTACAAATAAGGCGGCGTGCAGGCGGAAACGACGACCGCCTCACGATCGCCGATATTGCGAAAGCGGTGCGGGCGGGTGGAATCGAACAGATAGCTGTCCCCCGCCTTCAGCACCGCGCATTCCTCACCCACCGTCACCTCGATCTCGCCCGCGATGACCACGCCGCCCTCATGCGACGCATGTTCCAGCATCTGCGCCCCGGTATCGGCGCCCGGCTCATAGCGTTCATGCAGGATTTGCAGGTTATGCGCCCGGGCATCGCCCACCTGCGCCAGCGTCATCTTGCCCTGCGCGGCATCCAGCGTCGAATAAAGCCGCGTGGTCAGGTCGCGCATCTCTTGCGGCTTGAAGAACACCGCCTGGCTCGCCGGCATGTCGGGTTCAAAGAATTCCGACATCGTGATGTTCAGCCCGCCCAGAATCTTGCGCAGCGAGGCGACCGAGGGGCTGGAGCGGTTGGTCTCGATCATGGAGATCTGGCCATGCGGCACGCCCGAAGCCTCGGCCAGTTGCCGCTGCGATTGCCCCGCAGCCTGCCGCAACTGGCGCAGACGTTGGCCCACATCGAAATCCTGCATCGCCTTCCCCTGGCTGTCCGCCCTTTACCCCAGCATATCGGGCCGGGGCAGAACGCACAATCTGTTGCCAAATCGCGCATCTTTCACGAATCATCTTGCTCAATTATTTGAGCGTCATATTCTGCGCAAACCAAATCATATGAGAGCGCCATGACCCAGACCGCCCAGCTCGCCTCCCGCAAATCCGATGCCGTCGCCCGCGGCGTCTCCACCCGCGGCATCTATGCCACCCGCGCCGAGAATGCCGAACTGTGGGATGCCGAAGGGCGCCGCTTTCTCGACTTCGCCGCCGGGATCGCGGTGAACAATACCGGCCATCGCCACCCCCGCGTCATGGCCGCCGTGGCGACCCAGGCGCAGGCCTTTACCCATACCTGTTTCCACGTCGCCCCCTATGAGGGCTACATCGCGCTGGCCGAGCGGCTGAACGCGGCGACGCCCGGTGATTTTCCCAAGAAAACCATGCTGGTAACCACGGGTGCCGAGGCGGTGGAGAATGCGGTGAAAATGGCCCGCGCCCATACCGGCCGGTCGGGCGTCATCGCCTTTTCCGGCGCCTTTCATGGCCGCACCCTGCTGGGCATGGCGCTGACCGGCAAGGTCGCGCCCTACAAGAAGGGCTTTGGCGCCATGCCGCCCGAGATCGTGCATGCCCCCTTTCCGAACGAATTTCACGGTGTGACCGAGGCCGATGCGATTGCCCATCTGGAACGCCTGCTCGCCTCGTCGGTGGACCCGGAGCGCGTGGCTGCCATCATCATCGAACCCGTGCAAGGCGAAGGCGGCTTCAATATCGCGCCGTTCAGTTTCCTGCGCGCACTGCGTGAAATCTGTGACCGCCACGGCATCGTTTTGATCGCGGATGAGGTGCAGGCCGGCATGGCGCGCACCGGACGCATGTTCGGCTTTGACCATTCCGGCGTCGCGCCGGATCTGGTGACCATGGCCAAGGGGCTGGCGGGGGGCTTTCCGCTTTCGGCCGTGACGGGCCGGGCCGAGATCGTCGATGCCCCCGGCCCCGGCGGCATTGGCGGCACCTATGCCGGCAACCCGCTCGCCGTCGCCGCCGCCCATGCGGTGCTGGACGTGATCGCCGATGAAGACCTGTGCGCCCGCGCCAGCGAGATCGGCGAGGTGATCCGCGCCCGCCTGACCCAGATCGCCGACCGGCAGGGCATGGAATGTATTGGCGCCGTGCGGGGCCTCGGCGCGATGAACGCGCTGGAACTGGTGACGGATCGCGCCACCAACGCCCCCGACGCCGCGCTGACCGCCGCCATCGTGGCCGAGGCCGAGGCGCGCGGGCTGATCCTGCTGTCCTGCGGCACCCGCTATAACGTGATCCGGCTGCTGCCGCCGCTGACCATTCCCATGCCGCAATTGCAAGAGGCGCTCGATATTCTCGAAGCCTCGATCGAGGCCGCCGCGATGAAACGCGCGGCCTGAGCCACCCCCGTACCCTCCCTGACGGCCCGGCCTGCCCCCGGCAGGTCGCGGCCGGCTTTTTCCGGGAAAATGCCATGACGACACCCCATCTGAACCTGATTGACGGCCGCTGGCTGCCCGGCGATCACTTGACCGAAAACCGCAACCCCTCGGATCTGTCGGATCTGATCGGGCATTACGCCGCCGGCTCGGCCGCCGACGTGGCGCTGGCCGCCGAGGCCGCCGCGCGTGCGCAACCCGGCTGGTGGGTCGCGGGGCCGCAGGTGCGCGCCGATCTGCTGGATCGGGTCGCCACCGCCATCGACGCCCGCGCGACCGAGATCGGCACCATGCTGGCGCGGGAGGAAGGCAAGATCCTGCCCGAGGCCATCGCCGAAACCCGCCGCGCCGCGCAGATCTTTCGCTTTTTCGCCGGCGAAGCGTTGCGCCTGCCCGGCGAGGCGCTGCCCTCGGTCCGGCCCGGCGTCGAGGCGACGGTGACGCGCGAGCCCGTGGGCGTGGTCGGGCTGATCACGCCGTGGAATTTCCCGATTGCCATCCCCGCCTGGAAGATCGCGCCGGCGCTGGCCTTCGGGAATGCGGTGGTGCTGAAGCCCGCCGAACTGGTGCCCGGCTGCGCGCATCTGCTGGCCACGATCCTGCAGGAGGCCGGCTGCCCACCCGGCGTGTTCAACCTGGTGATGGGGCCCGGTTCGGTCGTGGGCCGCGCCATGGTCGAGGCACCGCAGATCACGGCCCTCAGCTTTACCGGGTCGGTCGCGACCGGCCGCGCCATCGCCCGCGCCGGGGCAGAGCGGATGGTCAAGCTGCAACTGGAAATGGGCGGCAAGAACCCGATGGTGGTGCTGGATGATGCCGATCTGCCGACCGCCGTCGCCGCCTGCCTGAACGGGGCGTTCTTCTCTACCGGGCAGCGCTGCACGGCCTCGTCGCGGCTGATCGTGCAGGCGGGCATCCACGATGCCTTTGTCGCCGAACTGGCGCGGCAGATGCAGGCGCTGCGCGTCGGCCCCGCGCTTGACCCCGCCAGCCAGATCGGGCCGGTCGTCTCGGCGGCGCAACTGGCCGGCAATCTGGATTATGTGGCCCTCGCCGCGACAGAGGGCTGCGAGGTGATCGGCGGCGCGCGGCTGAACGGCCCGACCGAAGGCTTCTTTCAGGCGCCCGCGCTGTTTCTGGGCGCGACCAATGCGATGCGGGTGGCACGGGAAGAGATCTTTGGCCCCTGCGCGACCGTGATCAAGGTCGATGATTTCGACGCGGCACTGGCGGTGGCGAATGACAGCGAATTTGGCCTGTCGGCGGGGATCTGCACCGCATCGCTGAAACATGCGACGGCGTTCCGGCGTGGCGCGAAGGCGGGCATGGTCATGGTCAACCTGCCGACGGCGGGGGTGGATTACCATGTGCCCTTCGGCGGCACCAAGGGCAGCTCGCACGGCGCGCGGGAACAGGGCCGGCACGCGGTGGAGTTCTATACCACGGTGAAAACCGCCTACAGCTTCGCGGGGTGATCATGGCCGCGCCGCTGATCCTGACCATCAATCCCGGCACCACGACGACGCGGCTGGGCCTGTTCGCAGCACAGGGCGAGACGGTGACGCCGGTCCGCGAGGAAACGCTGGAACATGACGAAACGGTCATGGCCGGTTTCCCCAACATCGCAGCGCAACTGCCCTTTCGGGCCGAGGCGATTGCGGCCTGGCTGGCGCGTCAGCCTGGCCCCTTGCGGCTGGTGGCGGTGGCCGGGCGCGGCGGCATGCTGACGCCGGTGCCGGCGGGGGTGATCGCGGTCAATCCCGATCTGGTCGATCTGGCGCTGCACCGCCCCGTGCATCACCACGCCTCCAACCTGGGGGCGCCGCTGGCGCTGCGGCTGGCCGAGGGCGCGGGCTGTCCGGCCTATGTCGTCGATCCGGTCTCGGTCGATGAATTGCCGCCGGTGGCGCGGGTCTCGGGCTGCCCCGACCTGCCGCGCTTTTCCTTCGTGCATGCGCTGAATGTGCGGGCCTGCGGGCGGCAACTGGCGGCGGAACTGGGCAAACCCTTTGACAGTCTGAACGCGGTGGTCGCGCATCTGGGGGCCGGCATCTCGGTCGCGGCGCTGCGGGGCGGACGGATCGTGGACAGCACCAACCGCATGGAATCCTCGCCCTTTTCGCCAGAGCGCGCGGGCGGCCTGCCGCCGCTTTCGTTGATTGACCTGTGCTATTCCGGGCGGTTCGACCGTGAGGCGCTGAAGCGGCGGCTTTATGGCCAGGGCGGGGTCTTCGCCTATCTCGGCACCAAGGACATGCGCCGGGTAGAGGCGATGATCGACGCCGGCGATGGCAAGGCCGCGCTGGTATGGGAGGCGATGGTCTATCAGATCGCCAAGGCCATCGGCGCCATGGCGGCGGTGCTGGATTTCCGCCCCGACGGCATCATCCTGACCGGCGGTATGGCGCAATCGACCCGGATGACCGCCGTGTTGAGCGCGCGCAGCGCCGCACTTGCGCCGGTCACGATCTATCCCGGCAGCCATGAAAGCGCGGCCCTCGCCGCCGGCGCCGCGCGGGTTCTGGCCGGGGCCGAAGTCGCGCGCGTCTGGCCCGTCACCCCCGAGGTGGAGCCGATGCCATGGTGATCCGCAGCTTTGCCGAACTGGAACAGGCGGTCGCCACCCTGCCGCCGCTGCGGCTGGCGATTGCCGGGGGCGACGATCCGGCGACGCTGGCCGCGCTTCAGGTGGCCATGTCCCGCGGGCTGGTATCAGAGGCCTTTCTGACCGGCGATCCTGCCCGCATATGCGCGGCGGTCGCGCCCGCGCTGCATGCCCGCCTGCACATCGCCGAATGCGCCGATGCCGGCACCGCCGCCCGGTTGGCAGTGGCCGAAGTGGCGGCGGGCCGGGCCGATGTGCTGGTCAAGGGCCAGGTGGACAGCGCCGCCTATCTGCGCGCGGTCGTCGCACGCGAGACCGGGCTGCGCATGGGCGCCACGCTGTCCAATGTGACCATGGCCGAGATGCCCTCGATCCCCCGGCTGATCGGCGCGACCGACAATGGCATCACCCCCCTGCCCACGCTGGCGCAAAAGCGCGACATGATCCTGAACGCGCTGCCGCTGTTTCGCGGCTTGGGCATCACGCCGCTGCGGGTGGCGGCCATCGCGGCGTCAGAAAAGATCAGCGCCGCCCAACCCGCCACCACCGACGCCGCCGCGCTGGCCGCCGATCCGGGGCTGGAGGGCGCAGTGGTTGCCGGCCCCTTTGGTTATGACGTGGCGCTGTCGCCCGAGGCGGCGCGGATCAAGGGCCTGGCGCAAAGCCCGGTCGCGGGGCGCGCCGACCTGATCCTGTTCCCGTCGCTGGAGGCCGGCAATGCCACCGTCAAGGCGTGGAAGCTGCACGGCCAGGCCCGCACCGCCAGTCTGGTGCTGGGCGCGCGGGTGCCGGTCCTGCTCAACTCCCGGGCCGACGGGCCGGATCAGCGCTGGCTCGGCCTCTTGCTCGCCGCCGCGCTGCGGGCGGGGCTTTCACGGGCGGGCGGCTAGATCGCCCAGATCCGGCGGGCATTGCGATGGAACAGGGCGGCGGTTTCGTCGGCGGAACAGCCCGCCAGCAAGGCATGGCTCGCCGCCACCCATTGCTCCAGAGAGGCATGCAGCGTGCAGACCGGGCTGTCTGAGCCCCAGACCACGCGATCCCAGCCAAAGACCGCGATCACCTGCTCCACATAGGGGCGCAGCCGCGCCACCGTCCAGTCCGGCCCGGCATAGGCGGTGATCCCGGAGATCTTGGCATTCACATTGGGCCGCCGCGCCAGTTCGGTGATCGTCTCTGCCCAGGGCGCGAAATCGCCCGTCATGTCGGGCACGCCGCAATGATCCAGCACAAAAACCGTCTCGGGGCAGGCATCGGCCAACGCCGCCGCCAACGGCAACTGGCGTTGCAACATGCAGATGTCAAAGGGCAGCCCCGCCGCCCCCAGCCGTGCGATGTTCTGACGAAACAGCGGCTGCTGCGACACGTCGTCGGGCACCACATGCAGCACGCGACTGAGGCCCTTGACCACGCGGCGATCCTGCCGCTCCAGCCAGGGGGCGAAATCCGGCGCCTCGGGCCGGGCCGAGGATATCGCCCCGCGCATCAGCGGATCGGCCATCAGCCCCGCGACCATCGCCGTCTCGGCCTCGATCTGCGGCGCGGCGACATCCACCTCCATATGCAGGACGCCAGTGATGCCGACCCGCGCGGCCATGCGCGCATAATCGTCAAAGCGCCAGTCGCGATCCAGTGCCGGCACATCGGCCAGCCACGGATAGGTCAGCCGCGCGCGGTCCACCAGATGCAGATGGGTGTCGATGATCATGGCAAAACTCCTCCGATCCCTCGCGCAGTGCAGCTTGACTCGGCATGAAAGTCAAGTTTATGTATGAAACTGTCTTCCGAATATGAAATATCGCAGACACACCGGCGCGACAGGGCAGAGGAACCCTGACCCGCCATTCAGGGGAGGAAAACCATGAAACGTCTTGCAGGCGTCTCCGTCGCCGCACTCATGCTCGGCCTGTCCGGCACGGCATTCGCCGAAGGCGAATTCGCCGGCGTCACGCTGGAGGCCAAGCTGATCGGCGGTCAGCAATATGAGGCGCTCTATGCCCGCATCCCGGAATGGGAAAAGATGACCGGCGCCACGGTCAAGATCATCAGCCAGAAAAACCATTTCGAGCTGGACAAGGAATTCAAGTCGGATCTGGCGGCCAGCACGACCAATTGGTGCGTGGGGTCCAACCATTCGTCCTTCGCGTCGCAATACCCGTCGCTCTATACCGATCTGACGCCGCTGATCCCGGCCGATCAGGTGGCGGAATATGTGCCCGCCAACATTGCCGCCGCCACGCTGGACGGCAAGCTGGTGATGCTGCCGCGCGCGCAATTCGATGTCTCGGCGCTTTATTACCAGAAGTCGCTTTACACCGACCCGGCCAAGGCCGAGGCGTTCAAGGCGAAATTCGGTTACGATCTGGCCGTGCCCGAAACCTGGGATCAGCTGCGCGATCAGGCCGAATTCTTTGCCAGCCCGCCGAATTTCTACGGCACGCAATATGCCGGCAAGGATGAGGCGATCGTCGGCCGTTTCTACGAACTGGTCGTGGCCAATGGCGGAAAACTGTTCAACGACGATTTCTCGCCCGCCTTCAATTCCGATGCGGGCAAGCAGTCGCTGCAATGGTTCGTCGATCTCTACAAGGCGGGCGCCGTGCCGCCGGGCACCACCAATTACCTGTGGGATGATCTGGGCAACGGCTTTGCCTCGGGCACCATCGGGCTGAACCTTGACTGGCCGGGCTGGGCCGGGTTCTTCAACGATCCGGCCGCGTCCAAGGTCGCGGGCAATGTCGGCGTGGCGCCGGCGCCGAAAGGGTCGGCGGGCGTGCGGACCGGCTGGTCGGGCTTCCACGGCTTTTCGGTGACGGAAAACTGCGCCAACAAGGAGGCCGCGGCCGCGCTGGTGCTGTTCCTGACCAACGAAGAAAGCCAGATCCTCGAAAGCAGCGCCGGGCCGCTGCCCAGCCGCACGAAGGTCTGGGAACATGTGGTCGATGCCGCGAAATCCGATCCCTACAAGACCGAGGTGCTGGCGGCCTTTCAGGAAACCGGCAAGACCGCCTTTGCCGTGCCCGCCACCCCCTACTGGATCGAGGCGACGAACCTGATCTACCCCGAACTGCAAGCCGCCATCCTGGGCGACAAATCGGTGGACGAGGCGTTGCAAGCCGCCTCTGACGCGGTGGATGGCCTGATGCGCGAAAACGGCGTCTACTGAGCGCATGCCGTCGCAGCGGGCGCCCCCTGCCGGGGCGCCCGCCCCTTTCCTGCCCACAGCGGACCTCGCCATGACCCGACTGAGACTGCCCCCCTGGCTGGTGCTTTTGCTGCCCGCCATCATCATTCTGGCCGCCGTGGTGCTGGTGCCGCTGGTCCTGTCTTTCTATTCCAGCTTCACCGCCTATCAGCTCACCCGCCCCGAGACGCTGTGGAAATGGATCGGCACCTTCAACTATCGCAAGGCCGCGGGGGATGCGAATTTCTGGTGGGCCTTCGGGCGCACCGTGCTGCTGCTGACCATCGCGCTGAACCTGGAAATGCTGCTGGGTCTGGGCCTGGCCGTCATGGTGTCAAAGGTCACCACCGGGCAGCGCCTGCTGCGCACCGCGATGATGTTTCCCATGATGTTCTCGCCGGTGCTGGTGGGGTTCCAGTTCAAGTTCATCTTCAATGACAATGTGGGTCTGGTGAACAATGCGCTGCAATCGCTGGGCCTGACCGATGTCGCGATTCCCTGGCTGGTGGATGGCCATCTGGCGCTGTTCTCGATCATCTTCGCCGAGATCTGGACCAGCACTTCGGTCTTTGCGATTCTGATCCTGGCCGGGCTTTACGCCATTCCGCAAGACCCGGTCGAGGCGGCCAAGGTCGATGGCTGCACGCCTTGGCAGAGCTTTCGCTTCGTCACGCTGCCCTTCCTCATGCCCTTCATCTATATCGCCATGGCGATCCGCTCGCTCGATGTGGCGCGGGCCTATGACATCGTGCAGATCATGACGAATGGCGGCCCGGCCCGGCGCACCGAATTGCTGTGGACGCTGATCGGCCGCACCGCCTATGTCGATGCCCGGATGGGATATGCCAATGCCATGGGCTATATCGCCATCCTGCTGTCGATCTTCTTCACCATCTATTTCTTCCGCAAGCTGACGGCCGCCCGCAGCGAACTTGGCATGGGGGTGTGACATGGCCTCGAATGCAAGCCACCGTGCCCGCAAACGCGCCCTTTCCGCCGCCCATTTCATCGGCCTGTTCCTGGCGATGAGCCTGATCTGCCTGCCGGGCCTGTGGATCGTGCTGAACTCGTTCCGCCCCACGGTCGAAATCATGGCCAAGCCGCCGGTCTGGATCCCCAACAGCCTGAACCTCGACCATTACCGCGCGATGTTCGGCGGGGTGGGTGAAGGCGGCGTGCCGGTGCTGACCTATTTCCGCAATTCGCTGATCATCTCGGTCACCTCGACGCTGGTGGCGCTGCTGGTCGGCATGGCGGGCGGCTATGCCTTTGCGCGCTACCGCTTCAAGGGCAAGGCCGCGCTGTTCGTTGGCCTGATGGCCACCCGCGCCGTGCCGGGCGTGGCGCTGTCGCTGCCCCTGTTCATCATCATGGCGCGGGCGGGGATCATCGACACCCATTTCGGGCTGATCCTCACTTATGTCGCGCTGAACGTGCCTTTTACCGTCTGGCTGATCGACGGTTTCTTCCGGCAGGTGCCGCGCGAACTGGCCGAGGCGGCCGAGATCGACGGCTGCACCCGCTGGCAAGCGTTCTGGAAGGTGGAATTTCCGGTGGCCCGCGCGGGCATCGCCAGCGCCGGCATCTTTGCCTTCCTCACCTCGTGGAACGAATATGCGCTGGCCAGCCAACTGACGCGCTCGGTCAATTCCAAGACGATGCCGGTGGGCCTGCTGGATTTCACCTCGCAATTCACCCTCAACTGGGGCGGCATGTGCGCGCTGGCGGTGTTGATGATCATCCCCGCGCTGGTGCTGACCTTCCTCGTGCAGAAACACCTCATCGCCGGCCTGACCTTCGGCGGCGTGAAAGGATAAGACATGGCTCAGGTCCAACTTCAGGGCATCGTGAAGGCCTATGGCGCGCTGCGGGTCGTTCATGCGATCGACCTTGATATCGCCGATGGCGAATTCGTCGTGCTGGTCGGCCCCTCGGGCTGCGGCAAATCCACCACGCTGCGCATGATCGCGGGGCTGGAGGATATCTCGGGCGGCGCGCTGCGCATTGGCGACCGGGTGGTGAACGACCTGCCGCCGCGCGACCGCAATATCTCCATGGTGTTCCAGAACTACGCGCTTTACCCGCATATGACGGTGCGCGAGAACCTGGGCTTTTCGCTGAAAATCGCCAAGCGGGCCGAGGCCGAGATTGCAAAGGCGGTCACCGAGGCGGCAGAGATCCTGTCGCTGACGCCCTTGCTGGAACGCAAGCCGGGGCAATTGTCGGGCGGGCAGCGCCAGCGCGTTGCCATGGGCCGCGCCATCGTGCGCCACCCCGACGTGTTCCTGTTCGACGAGCCGCTGTCGAACCTGGATGCCAAGCTGCGCACCCAGATGCGGGTGGAGATCAAGAAACTGCATCAGCGGCTGGGCACCACCATCGTCTATGTGACGCATGACCAGGTGGAGGCGATGACGCTGGCCGACCGCATCGTCATCATGCGCGACGGCCGGATCGAACAGATCGGCACCCCGCTGGAGGTGTTCGAGACCCCGGTGAATACCTTTGTCGCCACCTTCATCGGATCGCCCCCGATGAACCTGCTGGCGGGCCGCATCGCCGGCGGCGCGGTCGAACTGGCCGACGGCACGCGCCTGTCCATCCCGCCCGGCCATGGCGCCGCCGAAGGGCGCGCCGTCACCTTTGGCGTGCGGGCCGACAATATCATGCCGGTCGGCCACGCCCTGCCGCCCACGGCCCATATGGCCGAGGTGGAGATGGAGGTGCAATTGTCCGAACCGCTGGGCACCGAAACGCTGCTGTTCGCCATGCTGGCGGGCACCGAGGTTCAGGCCAAGATGCTCAACCCCCGCCCCGTGCGGTTGGGTGAGCGACTGCGCTTTCAGATCAGCCTCGACAAGTGTCACCTGTTCGACGCCGATAGCGGCGTCGCGCTGCGGGTGTGATCATGGCGCGCGTGGTTCAGGCCGAGGCTTTCATGGTCGATCTGCCGCCCAAGGTGGTGCGGCATGACGCGATCCAGAGCTTCAAGAGCCAGGAGACGATCTTCGTCACCCTGCGCGATGCCGAAGGGGCCGAGGGCACCGGCTACAGCTATACCATCGGTGACGGCGGGCCGGCCGTTTTGTCGCTGTTGCAGCACACGCTGTTGCCCGCGCTGATGGGCCGCGAGGCCGAGCGGATCGAGGCGAACTGGCGCGCGCTTCTGTTCCATTCCCACGCCACCGCCGTCGGGCCGATCATGGCGCTGGCGCTGGCCGCGATCGACTGCGCGCTGTGGGACATGCGCGGGCGCAAGACCGGGCTGCCGCTGCATTTGCTGGCCGGCGGCGCCAAGGACCGGGTGCCGATGTATACGACCGAAGGCGGCTGGCTGCATCTGGCGCCCGAGGCGCTGGTGGACGACGCCCTGGCCGCGCAGGCGCAGGGCTTTCGCGGATCGAAGGTCAAGATCGGCAAGCCGCATCTGGCCGAAGACGCCGCAAGGCTGGAGGCGGTGCGCGCCGCCCTTGGCCCGGGTTATGAGGTGATGACCGACGCCAACCAGTCCCTGACCGCCGCCGAGGCGCTGCGCCGCGTGCCGATGCTGGAGGCGCTGAATATCGGCTGGTTCGAGGAACCCTTGCCCTCGGACGACATTGCCGGCCATGCCCGGCTGCAAGCGCAATGCCGCGTGCCGGTGGCCGTGGGCGAAAGCCTTTATTCCCCCGGCCAGTTCGCCGATTACATCGCCGCCGATGCCTGCGGCATCGTGCAGGCCGATGTGGCGCGGGTGGGCGGCATCACGCCCTGGCTCAAGGTCGCGCATATGGCCGAGGCGCATAACATGGCGATCTGCCCGCATTTCCTGATGGAACTGCATGTCAGCCTGGTTTGCGCCGTGCCGAACGCGCCCTGGCTGGAATATATCCCGCAACTGGATGACGTATCGGCGCCGATGGCGCGCGAGGGCGGCATGGCGCTGGCCCCAACCGCGCCGGGGCTTGGCATCGACTGGGATTGGCCGACGCTCGCCGCCCGCACCGCCCAGGGCAGCCGCTTTACCGTGACGGAGGTCTGACATGCAGCGACACGGATCTGTTCTGGGGCTGAGCGCGGAGGGCAAGGCCGAATACCGCCGCCTTCACGCCGAGGTCTGGCCCGGCGTTCTGCGCAAGATCACCGAATGCGGCATCCGCAATTACTCGATCTTCCTCAAGGAACCGGAAAACCTGCTGTTTTCCTATTTCGAATATCACGGGGCCGATTTCGCCGCCGATATGGCGAAAATGGCGGAAGACCCGGAAACCCAACGCTGGTGGGCGGTCTGCATGCCGCTGCAACGCCCGCTGGAGACCCGGGCCGAGGGCGAATGGTGGGCCGAAATGATCGAGGTGTTTCACCATGACTGACCTGCGCCAGACCCTTGCGCCGCCCGCGCAGCCGAAACCCATCGTCATCTTCGGCGCGGGGTCCATCGTGCGCGACGCGCATCTGCCGGCCTATGCGCAGGCGGGCTTTCCGGTGGCGGGCATCCACGACCCCGATACCGCCAAAGCCGCCGCGCTAGGCCGTGCGCTGACGCTGGCCGAGGCGGTCGCCGTGCCTGATGCGATCTTCGATCTGGCCGTGCCGCCCGCCGCGATCCCCGGCATTCTGCGCGAACTGCCCGAAGGGGCGGTGGTGCTGATCCAGAAACCCATGGGGTCGGATCTGGCGGCGGCGTCCGAGATCCTGCGCATCGTCCGCGCCCGCCGGTTGCGTGCTGCGGTGAATTTCCAGCTTCGCTTCGCGCCGATGACGCTGGCGCTGAAGGATGCCATTGCGCGCGGGCTCTTGGGCGAGGTGGTGGATTTCGACGCCTGGCTGGCGCTGGATACGCCCTGGCACTTGTGGGAGTTCCTCGCGACCCTGCCGCGCGTGGAAATCCTGCTGCATTCCATCCATTACCTCGATTTCATCCGCGATCTGATGGGCAACCCGCAGGGCGTATTTGCCCGCACGACGGGGCACCCGTCCTCCACCGTGTCGAACACCCGCAGCGCGATGATCCTCGATTACGGGCCGGGCAAGCGGTGCAGCCTCTCGATCAACCACAACCACGCCTTCGGCCGCAAGTTTCAGGCCTGCGAGTTCCGCATCTGCGGCACCAAAGGCGCGGCTTATCTGAAGCTGGGCGTGAACCTCGATTACCCCAAGGGCGAGCCGGACGAGCTTTGGCTGAATACCGGCGGCGACTGGCAACAGGTGCCCTTGACCGGCAACTGGTTCATCGCGGCCTTCGTCGGCCGCATGACACAGGTGCAGCGTTTCGCCTGTGGCCTTGACCCCGCGCTGGAAGGCAGCGCCGAGGATGCCTGGCACACCATGGCGCTGGTCGAAGCCGCCTATGACAGCGCCGCCGCCCCGGCGCATCCGATCAAGGAAAGCCCCGATGCTTGAACAGGTCAGCTATTACGAAGATTACGACATCGGCCAGTCGCGGCAGACCGTCGGCCGGACCATCACAGAAACCGATTTCGTGGTCCATGCCGGCCATTCGGGCGATTTCTTTCCGCATCACCTGGATGCCGAATTCTGCAAGACCCTGCCCTTTGGCCAGCGCATCGCCCATGGCACCATGGTCTTTACCATCGGCGTCGGCCTGACGGCGACCGTCATCAACCCGGTCGCGTTTTCCTACGGCTATGACCGCATGCGTTTCGTCAAACCCGTCTTTATCGGCGACACGATCCGCAGCACGGTCGAAATCATCGGGAAAGAGCTGATGGAAAAACGCCCCGGCTTTGGCCGCGTCACCGAACGGTTGACCGTCACCAAGCAGACCGGCGAAACCGCGCTGGTCGCCGATCATATCTATATGGTGGAGTGTCGCCCATGACCGGCCCCTTCCTGCTGCTGCATGACGCCGATAACGTGCTGGTTGCCCGCATGAACGCCCCCGAGGGGCTGGAGATCACGCTGGACAGCGGCCCGGTGCGCCTGGCCCGCCCCATTCCCATGGCGCACAAGATCGCCCGCCATGCCATCGCGGCGGGCGAGACGATCCTGAAATACGGCATGCCCATCGGCATCGCGACCCAAGACATCGCAGCGGGCGCGCATGTGCATATTCACAATATCCGCTCGGCCTATACGGCGACCCACGCCTTGCAGGATGCCGACGGGATCAGCGCGGGGGTTTC
>Ga0209053_1000826_pt1 | contig 17685 bp, 13 predicted proteins | sample EBPBio152010_DNA_FD_185864 | JGI IMG/M metagenome (GOLD analysis project Ga0209053, IMG submission 185864) | Wastewater treatment Type I Accumulibacter community from EBPR Bioreactor in Madison, WI, USA - Reactor 1_7/15/2010_ DNA (SPAdes)... | ecosystem: Engineered > Bioreactor > EBPR >... | reverse complement strand
CGCGCCGCTCGACCGAGGAGGTCAGGGTCGCGCCCTCGTCGACGCCCCAGAACACAACATTGTAGGGCGCGCCGAAGGCGGCCGCCGCCGCCATCGTGCGCTCGCGCAAGGCAGCGTCGGCAACGTAGTGCATGTTGGTCGAGAGCGCCGAGTCGCCGGAATGGCCGGCGGTGTGAAGATCGACGGAGACATCGACCAGCGGCAGCACCACCGTATCGACGAAATGCGCCAGCATCTCGGAGAAGGTGCCGCGTGGATTGCCGGGGAAGCAGCGGTTCATATCGCGATTGTCGACCGGCGAGAGCCGCGTGTCGTTCAGCACGGCGGGCATGTTGAGCGCCGGGATCATGATGACCCGCCCCTGCACCTTCGCCGGATCGAGGCTGCGGGCGAGGCGCGAGACGGCAATCTGGCCCTCGTACTCGTCGCCATGCACGCCGCCGGTGAATAGGATCGTCGGACCGGAGCCGTTCTTCACGCTGACGACGGGGATTTCGACGACGCCCCAGCCGGACGTGTTGCGGGACAGAGGCGCCCGCAGATAGCCCGCTTGCCTGCCTGAAGATTCGAAGTCGATCTCGCAACGAACCCGACTTTCCGACGCCATGGCGAACCCCTCTCGCTCTTGCGTTTCGTATGATTGTATACGATCATACGACCTGTCAAGCGAGAGGCAGAGAGCCGGATGACGGATACGGGCGGACCAGTGCGGGCAGCCGGAATGGCAACACAGGAGCGGGCGAAGAGCGCCGCACCCGACTGGCAGCCCCTCCAGCCGCAGACGCTCGTCGACCATGCGATCGAGGCGATCATCGCGGGCGCCGCCGCCGGGCTGATCCTGCCGGGGGACCGGATCGTCGAGGTCGATCTCGCCCGCAAGCTCGGGGTCAGCCGCGTACCGGTGCGCGAGGCGCTGCGCCTGCTCGAAAGCCAGGGCGTCGTGGTCAGCGAGGCCTACAAGGGCATTCGGCTCCGCCCGGTGACGAACGAGCGCGTCTCGGACCTGATCGAGGCGCGCATCGCGCTGGAAGCGAGCGCCGTGGTGCGTGCCGTCGCCGCCGGCCGCAATCGCGGGGCTCATCTCGACGAACTCCGTGCCGCCGTGGCGGAGATGGAATTGATGGCGGCGCGCGGCAGCGCCTATGGCGTCGCGGTCGCCGATACCGGCTTCCACCGCGCACTCTGCCGGCTCGGCGGCAACAGCGTCACCTTCGACCTGTGGGAGACGCTGGCGCCGCAATGCACGATCATTTTCGGCCTGGCCACCTTCGGCAAACCGATGGCCGGCGTGGTCGAGGAGCATGTCGACCTGCTCGCCGCCTTCGAGGCCGGCGATATCGCGGTGATCACCCGCACGCTCGACGAGCACATCACCGTCATGAACCACGCGATGGATTACGAGGCCATCGTCGCCCAGCGCCGCAAGGAAAGGGATTTGCCGTGAACGACCAGCCCATCCAGACGCGCGCGGCCGGCCGGACGGCGGGGCTCCCGCCCTTCCGCATCACCCGCATCGAGGCCGCCCCCCTGTTCGGCGAAAGCCCGAAAGGCGGCTGGTCAGCGGAGATCCGGCCGGAGGATTCGATCCATGCGCTGATCGCGGTCCATACCGATCAGGGCCTCACCGGCTATGGCAGCGTCTTCACCGATGGCCGGCTCGTGCAGGCGGGCCTCAAGGTGCTGGAGCCGCTCTTCCTCGGCGCGGATGCGCTCTCGCCCGATTTCGTCAGCGAGAAGCTGCATCAGAACACCTTTTGGATGGGGCGCGGCGGCACGCTGACCCATACGATCAGCGGCATCGACATTGCCCTCTGGGACATTCTCGGCCAGGCGACGGGGCTCAGCGTCGGGCGCCTGCTCGGCGGGCGCTATCGCGAACGCGTGCAGCCCTATTGCTCGCTGCTGATGGAGGAGCCGGTGGCGATGAAGGATGTCGTCGCGAGCTATCGCGACAAGGGTTTCAGTGCCTTCAAGATCGGCTGGGGGCCGTTCGGCCGGGCGCTCGACGTCAAGCTCGACGAGGCGATCGTGCGGGCCGCGCGCGAGGCGGCCGGCGAGAAGTCCAAGCTCTTCGTCGATGCCGGCGCCAGCGACGCGCTTTGGCCGCATGGGCTGAAATGGGCCAAGCGCACGGCCGAGATGCTGGCGGATTACGAGGTCGGCTGGTTCGAGGAGCCGGTCAGGCCCGATGCCATCGACGATTATCGCGAATTGCGCCGCTCCTCGCCCGTACCGATCGCCGGCTGCGAGGTGCTGACCCGGCGCCAGAGCTTCATTCCCTGGCTGACGACCGGCGCGCTCGACATCGTCCAGCCCGACGTCACCAAGGTCGGCGGCATATCCGAGCAGCGCCGCATCGCCTGGATGGCCTATGATCTCGGCATCAAATATGTCGGCCATGGCTGGAACACGGCGCTCGGCCTCGCCGCCGACCTGCAGATGGCCGCGGCCTTCCCGGATGCCGATCTCGTCGAGTTCATCGGCGGCAGCCCCTATGTCGACGGCATCCTCGCGAAGCCCTTCGCGCTCGACGCCGAGGGCTGGCTGACGATTCCGGACCTGCCGGGGCTCGGCGTCACGATCGATCGCGACAAGCTCGGCCGCTATACGCCGGATCCGGGGGCACTGTTCGTGTGATGCCCCGGGAACTGGCTGTCATGTAAGAAAGCGCGGGTCATCCTGGACGGAGCGTAGCGAAGATCCGGGATCCATGCCTGAACCTCAATCGGAAGCGTTCCGGAATGGATCCCGGGTCAAGCCCGGGATGACCCGCGTGGTTCCGAGAATGGTCGGCCAGCCCCTGCCGCCATTTCACTCCGCCATCGCATAGGCCGCCCTATCGATGCCATGACGGGCGAGCTTGTCGTAGAAGGTCTTGCGGGGGATGCCGAGCGTCTCCAGCGTCGCGCGGACATCGCCGCGATTGGCCTCCAGCGCCTCGCGGATCAGATTGGCCTCGATCGCGTTGAGGCGATCCGGCAGGCTCGCGACCGGAGCGTCAGAGCGAGCTGATTGCGCCGGCAGATCGCTGGAAAGGCCGAGCGCGACCCGCTCGGCGAAGTGGACGAGCTCGCGGACATTGCCCGGCCAGTCGTTCTCGACCAGATAGCGTTCGACGGCCCGATCCAGCGCGGGCACCGGCCGGCGATACTTTTCCGCCGCGCGCGCCAGAAACCGGGTGAAGAGCAGCGGAATGTCGCGGCGGCGCTCGCGCAGCGGTGGAATGCGCAGGGTCACGACGTTCAGCCGATAATACAGGTCCTCGCGAAAATCGCGGCGTTGGGCGGGATCGCCGAGATCGGCCTTGGTCGCGGCCACGACCCGCAGATCAACGCGGCGCAAGTCGTTCGAGCCGAGCGGGGCGATCTCGCGCATCTCCAGCACGCGCAAGAGCTTGACCTGAGCAGAAAGCGGCATGCTCTCCAGTTCGTCGAGGAAGAGCGTGCCGCCGCTGGAATGCTCGATGCGGCCGATCCGCTTTTTCTGCGCGCCGGTGAAGGCGCCGGGCTCGTAGCCGAACAACTCGCTCTCGATGACGCTGTCGGGCAGCGCGCCGCAATTCAGCGCGACGAAAGGCTTGTCGCGGCGGCGACCGAGCCGGTGCAGCAGCCCGGCGACGACCTCCTTGCCGGTGCCCGTCTCGCCGAGCACGAGCACGTCGACATCGACATCGGCGAGTTCGCGGATGGTCTGGCGCAGGCGCGTGATCGCGGCGGTCTCGCCGATCAGCGCGGTCTCCTCCTCGCCCTGTTCGGCCAGCGCCCGCAGCCGCCGATTCTCGAGGACGAGCGCGCGCTTCTCGGCCGCGCGCCGGAGCGTCTCGACGAGGCGCTCGCCGGCATAAGGCTTGGCGATGAAGTCGTAAGCGCCCTCGCTCATCGCGCCGACGGCGGTGGCGATATCGGCATGACCAGAGATCATGATCACCGGGATATCGGGGTCGAGCGCCCGCAGGCGCCGGAACAGTTCGATCCCGTCCATGCCGGGCATGCGGATATCGGTGACGACAATGCCGGCATAGTCCGGCCCGATCCGCGCCAGCGCCGCCTCCCCGGAGGCCAGCGCCACCGCCCGGAAGCCGGCGAGGCGCAACGCCTGGACATTGGCGTCGCGCAGGTCGGGATCGTCATCGACGAAGGAGACCTCGATCGCGGCCGAAGCTTCGGTGTCGCTCATGCCGCCGCCCTTTCGAGAGTGATGACGAAGCTGGCGCCGGCGCCGGGGGCGCTCGTCGCGGTCAATGTGCCGCCGAAGGAGACGATCATGTCCTGCGAGATCACCAGTCCGAGCCCCAGTCCCTTGGGCTTGGACGTGCTGAACGGGACGAAGAGCTGCGCCAGCGCCTGCTCGGACAAGCCGGGGCCGCGATCCGTAATCGCGATCTCGACCCTCTCGTCGCCTGGCGTGACCGTGATCGCGAGCGCAGGCTCGCCGCCCTGCCCGCCTTCCATCAACGCCTCGATCGCATTGCGCAACAGGTTGACGAAGACCTGTTCGAGTTCGATCGGCCGGGCGATGACGTGGACCGGCTCCGGCGGCACGGTGACGAGCGGCGTCACGCCCGCCTGCCGCAAGGGACCTTCGAGCAGGGTCAAGGCGCCCTCGATGATCGTGCCGATCGGAACCGGGGCCAACGGCTCCTTGCCGCGCCGCGCGAAGCCGCGCAAAGCCTCGGTGATCGCGCCGATCCGGTCGGTCAGCGAGACGATCCGGACCAGCGCCCCGTCCGCATCCGCAGGCTCGGCACGCTTGAGGAAGGCGCGGGCGTTCTCGGCATAGGTGCGCAGCGCCGCCAGCGGCTGGTTGACCTCATGCGCGACGCCGGCGGTGACCTGGCCGAGCGTCGCGAGGCGGTTGGCCTTGGCCAATTCCTCGCGGAGATTGGAGAGCCGTTCCTGTGCGCGGGTGCGCTTCGCCATCTCGGCGACGAGGCGTTCATTGGCGCCGGCCAGCTCGGCCGTGCGCTCGGCGACGCGGTCCTCCAGTTCGGCCTTGGAGCGGGCATCGGCCTCCTGCCGGGCGAGGTTGCGCTGTCGGCGATGCAGCGCGAAGCCAGCCAGCGCCGCCCCCGGCATCAACAGGAGCGCAACCAGCGCCTGCGATTGCGAGCGTCCGGCGGTGATCGCGGCATCGACAGGCTGGAGCACCTCCAGCACCCAGTTCGTGGTCGCGACAGGCTGACGGATGCGGACATAGCGCCCGGCGAAGGCATCTGCGCCCTGCACGAGATCGCCGCGCTCCTGCAGCGGCAGCATTGTCAGCGGAGCGGTACCGAACTGAAGCGAATCCCGGATCGCGGCCGCGGTCGCCGGAGCAAGCGGCGCCTCGACCCGGAAGCGCCAATCCTCGACCGTCGAGAGCAGCACCACGCCTCGCCGGTCGACGACATAGGTCTGGCCGCCGAGCGCCCGCCAATCCGCCTCGACGCGATCGAACTCGGCCTTGACGACGATGACGCCGAGGCTCCGGCCGCCCTCCTCGATCCGCCGGGTGACATAGAGGCCGGGGCGCTGGCTGACGGTGCCGAGCGCGAATTGCTCGGCCGCTCCGTTCGCAACCGCGCCCTTGAAATAATCGCGGAAGCTGTAGTCGCTGCCGACGAAGCTCGTGGGCTCGTTCCAGTTGCTGGCCGCGATCGCGACGCCGTCGGGACCGAGGAGATAGATCACCGCCGTACGGGCTTCGCGGGCGATGGCTTCGAGCTTGAGGTCGAGTCCGTGGCGGCTGCCGCCGGTCAGGGCCTGCCGGACATCGGGATCGCGCGCCAGGATGACCGGCAGCGCACGCTGCTTCTCGAGCTCACCGCGCAGGATCGCGAGCGCCAGCGTGCCGCCGTCCGTGGCACGGCTCTGCGTCGCCGCGATGGCGCGGCTGCGGCCGATCTCGCCGGCGGCGAACAGCGAGGCGATGGCCAGCGCGGCGACGACCAGTCCGAAGACCAGCCAGCGCAGCGTCACGGCACTTTTCCACGGGTCGCGCCTGGAGCGGCTCATCCCCTGTCGTTGTGCGGTTTCCCGCACAAATCAAGAGGCCGCGTACGGAATTCCACTCGGACCGCTCGCAGATTGATTCCGGATGGAAGCGCAACCCTTTGTTTTCACACGATTCCTCTCATCTCGATCGATTGGCACGCCGGTTGCGAAAGAGGGGCAGCGGTTTCGAACAAAACCAAGACGACCGCCGACCCAAGGAGCAGACCATGGCGACCATGATCGACGTCGCGCCCGCTCAGCCGGCGCACCCGAAGAAGTTCTATCAACATCTCTATGTGCAGGTGCTGCTCGCCATCGCGGCGGGCATCCTGCTTGGCCATTTCTGGCCGGAACAGGGCGCCGCCCTGAAGCCGCTCGGCGATTCCTTCATCAAGCTCGTGAAGATGATCATCGCGCCGGTGATCTTCCTGACGGTCTCGACCGGTATCGCCGGGATGACCGACATGAAGAAGGTCGGGCGCGTCGCCGGCAAGGCGATGATCTATTTCCTGTGCTTCTCGACGCTGGCGCTGATCGTCGGCCTCGTCATCGGCAACCTGATCCAGCCCGGCGCCGGCCTGCACATCAATCCCGCCAGCCTCGATGCCAAGGCCGTGCAGGGCTACGCCGCCAAGGCGCATGACACGAGCATCGTCGGCTTCCTGCAGAACATCATCCCGGACACGATCGTCGGCGCCTTCGCCTCGGGCGACATCCTGCAGGTGCTGTTCTTCTCCGTGCTGTTCGGCCTGTCGCTGGCGATGGTCGGCGAGCGCGGCAAGCCGGTGCTCGACTTCCTGCAGGCGCTCTCGACCCCGATCTTCAAGCTGGTCGCGATCCTGATGAAGGCCGCCCCGATCGGCGCCTTCGGCGCGATGGCCTTCACCATCGGCCGCTACGGCATCGGCTCGGTCGCCAACCTCGCCTTCCTGATCCTGACCTTCTACATCACGGCGGCGGTCTTCGTGCTGGTCGTGCTCGGCGCGGTCGCTCGCTATAACGGCTTCTCGGTGCTGGCGCTGATCCGCTACATCAAGGACGAGATCCTGCTCGTCATCGGCACCTCCTCCTCGGAAGCGGCGCTGCCGAGCCTGATGGAGAAGATGGAAGCCGCCGGCTGCAAACGCTCGGTCGTCGGGCTCGTCATCCCGACCGGCTATTCCTTCAACCTCGACGGCACGAACATCTACATGACGCTGGCGGCGCTGTTCATCGCGCAGGCGATGGATATCCACCTGCCGCTCGGCGACCAGATCCTGCTGCTGCTCGTCGCGATGCTGTCCTCGAAGGGCGCGGCCGGCATCACCGGGGCCGGCTTCATCACGCTCGCCGCCACGCTCTCCGTCGTCCCGGCCGTCCCGGTCGCCGGCATGGCGCTGATCCTCGGCATCGACCGCTTCATGTCGGAATGCCGGGCGGTGACCAACTTCATCGGCAATGCCGTAGCCACGATCGTGGTGGCGCGCTGGGAAGGCGAACTCGACGAGAACCGCCTGAAGGCCGCGCTCGCTGGCGAATTGCCGGATTTCCTCGACGAGCCGCTGATGGCTCCGGCGGAGTGATCGGCACGGCCGGCACGATGATGGACCGTGGCTCCTGCGAGCCGCGGTCGATCACTCACGCAATCGGCCCGAGCGGCGCAGGCGCCGGTCACTTCCGGCAGACGAAGAGGCGGTCGAGCCCCTGCGGCTCGAGCGCATGTTTCTCGGTCAGGCGGCTGCGGTCGTCATCTTCCGCAGAGAACCTGATCTCGTCGACGTCGAAACCGGCGGCAGCGAGCTTGTCGGGAAAGTCGCGACCATAGAGCCGGACATGGTCCCAGCCGCAGATGCGCTCGATCTCGGCGGCCGGCATATCCGCCGGCGGCTCCCAGGTCTCGGCCCGCGACTGGTCGAGCGGCACCGAGAAGAAGGCGGTGCCGCCGGGCTTCAGGACGCGGAAGCACTCGCGCATGCCCTGGGCGTCATCGGGAACGCGCTCCAGGATATGATGGCAGATCAGATAGTCGAAATGGTCGTCGGCGAACTGGATATTGGTGATGTCGACGACGGCATTGGCGACCTTGCTGATTTTGACGTCGCCGGCGACGTAACGGGGATTGTCCTTCCACAAGCGGAAGAACGGCCGCTCCGGCGAGAAATGCAGCACGGCCTTGTCGGCCAGGTCCAGGCGGTTGGCGCGCAGGTACAGCCCCATGATCCGGTCGCGCTCCTTGGAGGAGCAGTTCGGGCAGCGCGCTTCGGGCCGCGGGCCGACATCGAGGAAGCGCCCCTCATGACCGCAGATGGTACAGAGCCGCGCCGGGCGCGCCTGCAGGAACTGGCCCGGCTTGCGAACTGCCGCGCGCAGATATTCCTGCGCGAATACACCGATGTTCATGCCAAAAACCGCCATGGCGCGACGTTCTGGCCGCGACCGGCAGCCCGGCACGACAGGTCGCAGCCCCCCCCCACGAGAAATACGAACGTTTGGAATATTCGAGCGTCTTTGAGAAAGCCATTGTTATTATGCATCTCCCATTTGGGGGGTGACGCAAAGAATCGTGCCGGAGCACGTCGACGATCCGTCGATATGCTCCGGCACCTCCATGTTTACTACGCTTCCCGAGGCGGACGCTGCTACGGACGGCGCCCCGGCATTCTCAGAGCGTCGAGCGGCGCACCGTCAGGTCGGAGCGCTCGTAGACGGCCGGCAGCAGGTCGACGCCGAGGCCGGGCGCCTCCATCGGGTAGACATAGCCGTTCTCGATGCGCGGCATCTCGGTGACCAGTTCCAGATACCAGCCGCGATAGAAGGCGCGCACCGATTCCTGGATCAGCGTATTCGGCTGGCTGAAGGAGGTGTGGACCGCCGCGACGAAGCCGACAGGGCCGATGCAGTCATGCGGCGCGAAGGGGCGGTGCCAGGTCTCAGCCAGCGCCGCGATCTTGCGGCCCTCGGTCAGGCCGCCGGTCCAGCACAGGTCGACCATCACGACATGGGCGGCGTCGCGCTCCAGCATGTCCTTGTAGGGCCAGCGCGAACCCAGCGTCTCGCTGGCGCAAACCCAGACATCAGTCGAGCGAGCATATTCGGCCAGCGCCTGCGGCGAGTTCATCTTGATCGGGTCCTCGTACCAGGTCGGCTTGTAGGGCTCGAGCACGCGGGCGATCTGTTTGGCTGTCGGCAGGTTCCAGAGCGAGTGGAACTCGACCATGATCTCCATCTTGTCGCCGACGGCCTTGCGGATCTTCTCGAAGGGCTCGACCGCCTTCTTCATCTGCTCGGCCGTGATGTAGAGGCCCTGGTTCTCGATCGCGGGCGGATCGAAGGGCCAGATTTTCATGGCGGTGATGCCCTGCTCCAGCAGGTTCTCGGCCAGCGCGTCGGCGCGGTTCATGAAGCCGTCGAGGTCCTCATAGGGGCTGCCCTCGTCGCCCAGGCTCCAGTTCGAGACCGGCTTGATGTTGCTGGAGCGGACATAGCGAGTGCCGGCGCAGGTGTTGTAGATGCGCTGCTTGTCGCGGCAGAGGCCGCCCAGCATCTGGTGCACGGGCTGGCCGCAGACCTTGCCGAAATGGTCCCAGAGCGCGATGTCGATCGCCGAGGTCGCGCGCGATTCCGCGCCGGTCGAGGACTGCGCCATCGGCAGGTTGGTCATCTCGCGATGCAGCGCCTCGATATGCAGCGGGTTCTTGCCGAGCAGGCGGCCGGCCAACGTGTCGTGGATATGCGCCTCGACGGAGGCAGCGCCGTAGAACGTCTCGCCCAACCCGATGTGGCCTGAATCGGTGTGGACTCGCACCCAGAGCACATTGCCGAATTCCTCAGCGCGCAGGGTTTCGATGGCGGTGATCTTCATGGCGTTTCGTCCTGTTCAATCAGTCCGGGAGCAGGCGCGCAGACCCCTCGCCGCTTGTCGGTTATCGTGGGCTCACAGCACCGAGATCATGCCGCCGTCGACATAGATGATCTGGCCGCTGACATAGTCGGAAGCCGAGGAGGCGAGGTAGACGCAGGTGCCGGCGAGCTCGTCCGGGCGGCCCCAGCGGCGGGCGGGCGTGCGGCCCTTCACCCAGGCGTCGAAGGTGGGGTTATCGATCAGCGCCTGGTTCATGTCGGTGAGCATGTAGCCAGGGCCGATCGCATTGGCCTGGATGCCGAGCTCGCCCCATTCCGCCGCCATGGCCTTGGTCAGCATCTTGATGCCGCCCTTGGCCACCGTGTAGGGCGCGACGGTCGCGCGGGCGAGTTCGCTGGTCAGCGAGCCGATATTGATGACCTTGCCATGGCCGCGCTTGGCCATGCGGCGGGCCGCCTCGCGACCGACGACGAAGGCGCTGGTCAGGTTGGTGTCGAGCACGCGGCGCCAGTCGGCCGTCTCCAGCTCCAGCATCGGCTTGCGGAACTGGATGCCGGCATTGTTGACGAGAATGTCGACCGCGACGCCCTCGGCATCGAGTGCCGCGAAGGCGGTGACCACGGCCTGCTCATCGGTCACGTCGAAGTTGAGGCCCCGCGCGGTGTGGCCGGCCGCGGTCATCGCCGCGACGGCCTCGGAGAGGCGCCCGGCATCGGCACCGTTGAGGATGATACTCGCACCAGCGGCCGCGAGCCCTTCGGCCATGGCACGGCCGAGCCCGCGCGAGGAACCGGTCACGAGCGCGGTGCGCCCCGAGAGATCGAAGGGAGAGGTCACGCTTGAGCGTCCTATGTCGATGGGATCTGGAGGGCCGGATGGGCCGGCATCGTACCGCTCGCGGCGAGCTTAGCCGCGTAGCGGCGGTAGGATTCGCCGATATGCTTGCGCATCGCCTCGCCGGCGCCGGCCGGGTCGCGGGCACGAATGCGGCCGAGGATGGCGGCGTGGTCGGTGCGGCGGATCGCGATGTTCGAATCCTCGCCGCGATCCTTGTCGCGCATGCTGCGGATCGAGTTGAGCAGCGGGCTCGACACGAACTGGAGCACGGTCAGGAAGAGCGGGTTATGCGCGGCCGTCGCGACGGCGAGATGCAGCGCGAGGTCATGGGCGGAGCTGTCCTCCCCCGCATCGTCGGCGGCGTTCAGAGCGGCCTCGGCCGCATCCATCCGAGCGAGGTCCTCCGGCGTATGACGTAGCGAGGCCAGTTGCGCCGCCTCGACTTCGAGCCCAAGGCGGAATTCCAGGAATTGCAGGATCGACTGCTCGGAGGCCGCGATCTCGGCCCGGCGCAGACGCAATGAATCCTGCTGGTGGACGAAGAGCCCGAGCCCCCGGCGGCTTTCGACGATGCCGTCGGCCTTCAGATAGGCGATGGCCTCGCGCACCACCGGCCGGCTGACGCCGAGCTGGCGGGCAAGCTCCGTCTCGGAGGGCAGACGCGCACCCGGCTGCAAGGCGCCCGAACGGATCGACGTCGCCAGCGCGGTGGCGGCATCGCTCGCGAGATTGGGCCGTGATCCGATGGAAGAGAGCTGCATGGCGTGTTCCTGATGGGTCATCATTGTCACGTTGTCAGTTGTTTGACAACCTGACTTCTGCCGCGTTATGGGTGCCGCAACGGCGCCGCCCCCAGAGCGAAGACAACGCGCCGCGATCGAGGGAAGGCCGACATGCTCGCAGGGACCCGCCGGACTCCGCCTGTCGCCGGAGCAGCCTTGGCCGCGCCGTCAAGAGGCCGGGACGGCCAGGCCGGATCTTCCCGCGACGTCCACGCCGAGATCAAGAGACACCGGACATGAGTCCCTGCCCTCGGCGGTGGACAACGCCGCCGAGCGGTTGAGCCTGCCTTCGTTCGGTGACACATCCCCCAGCAACTGTTCCGGAGACGAGTATCGTGACCAAGACCCATCCGACACGCTTCGCTTTCATCGCCGCGCTGGCCGCTGCCCTGCTGGGCTCGACAGCGGCCATGGCCGAGGTCAAGGCGAAGATCGGCCATGCGATGCCCGACACGCACCCGCAGGCGACCGCCGTCGCCAAGTTCGCGGAACTCGCCGGCACCTATACCAATGGCAACGTCAAGATTCAGGCGTTCCACTCGGCCATGCTCGGCAGCGACGAGAAGCAGCTCCAGGCGACACAGGCCGGCACGCAGGAATTCTACATCGGCACGCTGGCGCCACTCTCGACCCGCGTGAAGGAAGTCCAGGTCTGGGACCTGCCTTTCCTGTTCCAGAACGAGAAGGAGGTCTACGCGGTCCTCGACGGCGCCTCGGTCAAGAAGATCTTCGAGAAGATCGAGCCGAGCGGCCTCGTCGGCCTGACCTGGACCGGCATGGGCTTCCGCAACCTCTCGAACAGCCGCCGCGCCGTGAAGACGGCCGAGGATGTCAACGGCCTGAAGCTGCGCGTGATGGCGAACCCGGTGGCGCTCGACACCTGGAAGTCGATCGGCGCCAACGCCGTGCCGATGGCCTTCTCGGAAGTGTTCACCGCGCTCGAGGTCAAGGCGCTCGACGGGCAGGAGAACCCGCTCCAGCACATGTGGGCGAACAAGATGCAGGAAGTGCAGAAGCACATCTCCATCACCAACCACGTCTACACGCCGGTCGCGCTGGTCGCTTCCAAGAAGTTCTGGGATACGCTCTCGGCCGCTGACAAGGCCGGCGTCCAGAAGGCCGCGACCGAGGCCGGCCTGCTGCAGCGCAAGCTGCTCGACGAGGGCGACCGCGACGTGATCACCAAGTTCAAGGCCGCTGGCGTTTCGGTGGACGAGGTCTCGGCCGACGACCTGCGCAAGGTGCAGGCCAAGGTTCAGCCGGTGGTCGACAAGTTCAAGGGGCAGATCGGCGAGGAGTTCGTGAACGGCTTCGTCGCCGAGATCGAAAAGGCCCGCGCCGCCAAGTAAGGCACGCGACGACAGCCGGCCCGAGGGACCGGCTGTCCTTTTCTCAAGTACCGGCGCCGAGCCGGCGATCCCCTTCCAAGTGCCGCCGGCGAGGTGACCGATGACCAGCCTGCTCAAGACAGCGACGGACGGTTTCTACCGCCTGATCGAGGTCATCCTCGTGATCTGCATGGCCGTGATGCTGGTCATGGTCTTCGGCAACGTGATGCTGCGGATCTTCTTCAACACCGGCATCGACCTGTCGGAAGAAATCCCGCGCTTCGCCTTCGTCTGGATGACCTTCCTCGGCGGCATCATCGGCCTGCACCGGCGCAGCCATCTCGGCGTCGACATGGTGGTCCAGGCGCTGCCGATCTTCGGCCGCAAGGTCTGCTGGGCGATCAGCCAGGTCATCATGCTGATCTGCGCGCTGTTCATCTTCTACGGCACTTATCTCCAGCACGACATCATCGCCGGCAACGCCTCGCCGGTCGCGCAGCTCAGCATGATCTGGGTCTATGGCGTGAGCTATGTCACCGGCGCCGCGATCGCGCTGATCTGCCTGTCGAACCTGATCCGCCTCGCGCTGGGACAGGTCTCCGACAATGAGCTGATCGACGTGCACGAGGAGGGAATGGCCGAGGGCCTCGAAGCCGAGCGCGACATGAAGGCGCAGGGAGCCAAGCCGTGATCGTCTTCGTCTTCATCACGTCGCTGCTCGGCCTGATGGCGCTGGGCATGCCGGTCGCCTTCGCGCTGATCGGCTGCGGCCTCGCCATGATGCTCTACATGGGCATCTCCGACCCGCAGATCATCATCCAGAACATGTGGGACGGCGCCAATTCCTTCCCGCTGCTGGCCGTGCCCTTCTTCATGCTGGCCGGCGAGCTGATGAATGCCGGCGGCATGACGCGCCGGATCATCACCATGGCCATGGCCTGGATCGGCCATATCCGCGGCGGCCTCGGCTATGTCGCTGTTATCGCCGCCGTCATCATGGCCTCGCTCTCGGGCTCGGCCGTCGCCGACACCGCGGCGCTCGCCTCCGTACTCGTGCCGCTGATGCGCAATGCCGGCTACGACATCAACCGTTCCTGCGGCCTGATCGCCTGCGGCGGCATCATCGCGCCGGTGATCCCGCCCTCGATCGGCATGATCATCTTCGGCGTCACCGGCGGCGTCTCGATCACCAAGCTGTTCATCGCCGGCATCGTGCCGGGCGTGATGATGGGTATGGCGATCATGCTGGCCTGGCGCTGGAGCATCAAGCGCGACAACCCGCGCGTCGAGCCGAAGCGCAGCATGCGCGAACGGCTGGTCGAAACCCGCAATGCCGGCTGGGCGCTGGTGCTGCCCGTGGTCATCATCGGCGGGCTCAAGGTCGGCTGGTTCACCCCGACCGAGGCCGCGGTGATCGCAGCCGCCTACTCGCTCTTCGTCGGCGTCTTCATCTATCGCGAGATCAAGATCCGCGAGCTGTTCGGCCTGATGTACCGCGCGGCCGAGACCACCGCCGTCATCATGTTCCTGGTCGCGGCGGCCGGCGTTTCTGCCTGGCTGATCACCACGGCCAACATTCCCCAGCAGGTCGCCGACATGGTCGCGCCCTTCATGGAGAACAAGATCCTGCTGATGGCCATCCTGATGGTGATGGTCTTCATCGTCGGCACGGCGCTCGACTTCACCCCGACAGTGCTGATCCTGACGCCGGTGCTGATGCCGGTGGTCAAGCAGGCGGGCATCGACCCGGTCTATTTCGGCGTGCTGTTCATCATGAACAACGCCATCGGACTGGTGACACCGCCGGTCGGGACCGTGCTGAACGTGGTCTGCGGCGTCGCCAAGGTGCCGATGACGGGCGTCATCAAGGGCGTGACGCCCTTCATGGTCGCCCAGCTCATCGTGCTGGCCCTGCTGGTGATCTTCCCGCAGATCGTGATGTGGCCGCTGCAGATGATGTCGCGCTGAGGCATCACCAGAGCGAGACCGACCGGCAAAAGGAAGGCTCCGCAAGCTCCAGCGGAGCCCGTCTCTACCCGAGCCGCCTGCCATGCGACAGCGTCCGGCGCCGGGCCCGCTCGCGTCGCTGCGCCGCTCCCGCCGATCGTACATCGAAAGTCTAAGAAGCCGCTCATCCGCCCTCCCGAAGTGCGCCTTGACGCCTCCGTTGCAGAGTTTCACTATTCCAAATCGAACATCGCCTTGTCGTTCGCCTGGGAGGTTGAGATGCTGCATGAGCTCTCGCGTCGCCAGTTTCTGAAAGCCGCGGGTGCGGGTGTCGCCGGCTCTGCCGTCGCCGCGCTCGGGTTCGGGGGCGCCGAAGAGGCGCTTGCCCAGGCCGTGCGGCCCTTCAAGCTGGCGCGCACCACGGAAACACGAAACACCTGTCCGTACTGCTCCGTCGCCTGCGGCGTGATCATGTACAGCCTGGGCGACAAGTCCAAGAACGCCCATCCGGCGGTCATCCATATCGAAGGCGATCCGGACCACCCGACCAATCGCGGCACGCTGTGCCCGAAGGGATCCGCCCTCCTCGACTTCGTTCATTCCGAGACCCGCACCAAGGTCCCGCAATATCGCGGCCCGGGCGAGAAGGCCTTCCGCCAGATCAGCTGGAGCGAGGCGCTCGATCGCATCGCGCGGCTGATGAAGGACGATCGCGACAAGAACTTCGTCGCCAAGAACCAGGATGGCACGACGGTCAACCGCTGGCTGACCACGGGCTTCCTGGCCGCTTCGGCCACCACCAACGAGACGGCCTTCCTGACCTACAAGGTCGTGCGAAGCACCGGGATATTGGCGTTCGACAACCAGGCGCGCGTTTGACACGGACCGACGGTGGCCAGTCTGGCCCCAACATTCGGTCGCGGTGCGATGACCAACTCCTGGACGGACATCAAGAACACCGACCTCGTCATCATCATGGGCGGCAATGCCGCCGAAGCGCATCCGTGCGGATTCAAATGGGTCACTGAGGCGAAAGCCCAACGTGGTGCCAAGTTGATCGTCGTCGATCCGCGCTTCACGCGCTCGGCCTCGGTCGCGGATTTCTATGCGCCGATCCGGCAAGGCACCGACATCGCCTTCCTGCTCGGGGCGATGAAGTACTGCATCGACAACGACAAGATCCAGCACGACTACGTGCGCGCCTTCACCAACGCGCCCTATATCGTGAAGGAGGGCTTCGGCTATCAGGACGGCCTGTTCACCGGCTATGACGAGGCCAAGCGCGACTATGACCGCTCGAGCTGGGAATACGAGCTCGGGCCGGACGGCTATGTCCAGATCGACGAGACACTCCAGCATCCGCGCTCAGTCTACCAACTCCTGAAGAAGCACATCGCGGCCTATACGCCGGAGATGGTCGAGCGCATCTGCGGCACGCCGAAGGACAAGTTCCTGGCGATCTGCAAGATGATCTCGGAGACTTCCGCGCGCGACAAGGTCATGACCTCGATGTATGCGCTCGGCTGGACGCAGCATTCCAAGGGCTCGCAGAACATCCGCTCGATGGCGATGCTGCAATTGCTGCTCGGCAATATCGGCGTGCGCGGCGGCGGCATGAACGCGCTGCGCGGGCACTCCAACATCCAGGGTCTGACCGATATCGGCCTGATGTCGAACCTGATCCCAGGCTATCTCACGCTGGGGACCGACAGGGAGGTCGATTTCCAGACCTACATGTCGACGCGCGGCTTCAAGCCGCTGCGGCCGAACCAGATGAGCTACTGGCAGAACTACAAGAAGTTCATGGTGAGCTTCCTGAAGTCGATGTGGGGCAAGGCCGCAACGCCGGAAAACGACTTCGCCTACCAGTGGCTGCCGAAGCTCGACGTGCCCGGCTACGACATGCTCCGGTACTTCGACATGATGCACCAGGGCAAGGTGAACGGCTATTTCTGCCAGGGCTTCAACCCGCTGCTCTCCCTGTCCAATCGCGGCAAGGTCTCGGCATCGCTGTCGAAGCTGAAATTCCTGGTGGTGATGGACCCGCTGCAGACCGAGACCGCGCGGTTCTGGAAGGACGAAGGCGTCCATAACGACGTCAAGCCTGAGTCGATCCAGACCGAGGTCTTCGAACTGCCGACGACCTGCTTCGCCGAGGACGAAGGCTCGCTGGTCAATTCCGGCCGCTGGTTGCAATGGCACTGGCCGGGGCAGGAACCTCCGGGCGAGGCCAAGCCTGATACCTGGATCATGGCGCAGATCCACCAGCGCCTGCGCGCCCTCTACGAGAAGGAGGGCGGCGCCTTCCCGGATCCGATCGTCAATCTGCACTGGCCCTATCGCCAGCCCGACGATCCGCAGCCGGACGAGATGGCCAAGGAGATGAACGGCTATGTCGTCTCGACGGTGACGGACCCGGTCGACCCGACCAAGGTCCTGCTGGAGAAGGGCAAGCAGGTCGACACGTTCGGCCAGTTGCGCGACGACGGTTCGACGGCCTGCGGCTGCTGGATTTATTCCGGCTCGTGGACCGAGCGGGGCAACATGATGGCCCGCCGCGACACCAACGACCCGGCCAATACCGGCGCCTATCCCAACTGGGCCTTCTCCTGGCCGGCCAACCGGCGCATCCTCTACAATCGCGCCTCGGCCGATATCGACGGCAAGCCCTGGGATCCCAAGCGCAAGCTGATCGAGTGGAACGGTACGGCCTGGACTGGCTACGACGTGCCGGACATCGCGGTCACGGCCAAGCCGCGGGATGTCGGTCCGTTCATCATGAACCCCGAGGGGACGGCACGCCTGTTCTCGCGCGGCATGATGAAGGACGGCCCCTTCCCGGCCCATTACGAGCCGTTCGAAAGCCCGGTCGCCAATGTCATGGCGCCCAAGATCCGCGGCAACCCCGCCGCACGCATCTTCAAGGACGACCTCGCCGCGCTCGGGACCTCCGACAAGTTCCCCTATGCGGCGACCTC
>Ga0209053_1000825_pt1 | contig 17701 bp, 19 predicted proteins | sample EBPBio152010_DNA_FD_185864 | JGI IMG/M metagenome (GOLD analysis project Ga0209053, IMG submission 185864) | Wastewater treatment Type I Accumulibacter community from EBPR Bioreactor in Madison, WI, USA - Reactor 1_7/15/2010_ DNA (SPAdes)... | ecosystem: Engineered > Bioreactor > EBPR >... | reverse complement strand
CCGGCGTAATGCACCGCGATGTCATGGCCGCGCCGCGCCAGATAAAGCGCCATCGCCTGACCCAGCCGCGCGCCTGCCCCGGTGACCAGCGCCCGCATCACGCCACCAGCGCCAGCGTATAGGCGACATAGCCGCCGACGAGGCCGATCCCCGCCAGCTTGCCGATGTCGCGGCGGAAGAACACGAAGGGCACCAGCAGAAACGACACGCCCAGCATGACCCACAGATCGAAGGACAGCAGCTGATCGGGCACCGGCATGGGCGCGATGAGGCCGGTGATGCCCAAAATAGCCAGCACGTTGAAGGTGTTGGACCCGATCACATTGCCCATGGCCACATCGGCCTGCCCCCGGAACGCCGCCATGACCGAGGTCACCAGTTCGGGCAGCGAGGTGCCGATGGCAACCAGCGTCAGCCCGATCACCGTCTCGCTGATGCCAAGCGCGCGGGCAATGTTGATCGCCCCGCCCACCAGCAGATCGGCGCCAAAGCCGAGGCCGACCAGACCGCCCAGGATGAAGGCCGCGATCTTCCAGCCCGCCATGTGGTCATCGGCGGGCAGGTCGTCGGGCTGGCTGTCGCGATGCGCGCGCGCCTGACGCAGGTTATCCCACAGGGACAGGGCAAGGCCGGTCAGCAGGATCAGCCCGTGCCACCAGGTCAGCGGCCCGACAAAACAGAGCGCGATGAACAGAACCGCGGTCGCCAGCATCACCAGATAACCGCGCCGCGTGTCGATCTGGCTGGTGTGAATGGTGGCGATCAGCGCCGGCAGGCCCAGGATCAGCAGGATATTCGCGATGTTGGACCCGACGACATTGCCAAGCGCGATCCCCGCCTGGCCTTGCAGCGCGGCATTGACCGAAACCAGAAGCTCTGGCGCCGAGGTGCCAAAGGCCACCACCGTCAGCCCGACGATCAGTGCGGGGATGCCCAGCCGCAGGGCCAGCGCAACCGCGCCCTTGACCAGCGCATCGCCGCCGAAAACCAGCAGCGCCAGACCCGCCGCTACATAAACCAGATCGAGTCCCACGCCCTAACCCCTGTCCCTGCCGCAGCCGCAAGGGCCGGCACCAATCTTGTGTCTGCCGCATTTAGGGCAGGTCTGCCGCCGCGCAAGGCGGCGACGGTAGCCAAATTTCTCGAAAACCACCGCGCCGACCACGATGCTCAGCACGACAAGGGTGATGAGTTTGAGAAACATGTTACAGCCCGAACCGGGCAAAGGCCGCGCGGTCCTCGATCTCGGCCAGGGCGGCGCCCATGGCGCGCCCGGTCAGCCGCGACAGCAGCCCGCGTTTCTGCCCCATCGGCACCAGCCGGGCCTTGTCGCCATAAAGCGCCTTCAGGCGCGGCACCAGATGCGCCACACCATCGGCCAGCCCCAGTTCGACCGCCTGTTGCCCGACCCAGACATCGGCGTTGAACAGGTCGGCCCCCTCGGCCAGACGCGGGCCGCGCCGGGCCTTGACATGGGCGATGAAGGCCTGATGGATCGGCTCTTGCAGGGCGCGCAGGCGGGCCTCGTCCTCGGGGCGGGCGGGCTGGAACGGATCGGCCAGCGATTTCGACTTGCCCGCCGTGATCACCCGCCGTTCGATCCCGTGCCGCGCCATGAATTCGGGAAAGCCGAAGCCCGCGAAGATCACCCCGATGGACCCGAGGATGGAACTGTCATCCACCCAGATGTCATCTGCCGCACAGGCCAGCCAATAGCCGCCCGAGGCCGCCACATCCTCGACAAAGGCATGGACCGGCACGCCCTTTTCCTCGGCCAGTCGGCGGATGCGCGCGGCGATCAGGCTGGATTGCACCGCCGACCCGCCGGGCGAGTTGATGGCGAGCGCCACCGCCCGGGGTTTCATGCGGAACGCCTTGTCGATCAGCGGCGCCAGCGCGGCGTCGTTCAGCCCGGCCGCCAGACGGCTGCCGGTGCCGATGGCGCCTTGCAGGCGGATGACCGGAATGACCGGCGGCTTGTTCAGAAAGGGGATGCGAATGTTCATACCAAGGATGTAGAGGTCGCCCCGGCCCCGAACAAGCCTGACAACTGCGCCCCCGTGCGAATTGTGCCGTTGCCCTGTCCGCGACATTCGCGCAGACAGGGGGCATGATCGACAAGCTGGAAATGTTCATCGCGCTCGCCAATGAAGGCCATTTCGGTCGCGCGGCCGAGATCTGCGGCGTGACGCAGCCCACGCTGTCTTCGGCGATCAAGCAGCTTGAGGAACAGTTGGGCGTGCAACTGGTCTGGCGCGGGTCGCGGTTTCAGGGGCTGACCCCCGAGGGCCAGCGCGTGCTGGACCGCGCGCGGCGGATCGTCGGCGACACCCGCGCCTTGCGCGACGAGATGCGCGCCTCGCGGCAGGGGCTGGCCGGCAATCTGCGGATCGGGGTCATTCCGACAGCGCTGCCGATGGTCGCCGATCTGACCCGGCATTTCGCGCATCGCCACCCGAATGTGCGCATCACCCTGCTGTCGCGCACCTCGGTCGAGATCCTGTCGGGGATCGAGCAGCTGGAGCTGGATGCCGGCATCACCTATCTGGATAACGAACCGCTGGGCCGCGTGGCGCAGGTGCCGCTTTATGCGGAATTCTACCGGCTGCTGTGCACCCGCGACAGCGCCTTTGCCGGACGGGAGCAGGTGACCTGGGCCGATCTGGCCGGGGCGCCGCTATGTCTGCTGACCTCTGACATGCAGAACCGGCGCATCGTCAGCCAGCATCTTGCCGAGGCCGGCATTCATGGCGCGCCCGGGGTCGAATCGAATTCGACCATCGCGCTGCTGACCCATGTCCTGACCGGGGAATGGGTCTCGGTCCTGCCGAAAAAGCTGGCGGATCTGTTTGCCGGGGCCTCCGGTCTGGTGGCGGTGCCCATCGTCGGGCCGGAGGTGGAACATCTGGTCGGCCTGATTGCGACGCATCGCGACCCGCCGACGCCGCTGATCGCCGCGCTGACGGAAAGCGCGCGACGGATCGCCAAGGTTTGATAGGATTTTTCTATCGACTGACGGTATATTGATATTGATTTGCCTATCGCGCCTCTGCATGGTCCCGCCAGCCATCGGGAGGAGAGCCAATGTCGGACCAGTCCGTCACCGTCGCGCGCGTGCAAGAGATTGTCGCCGCGCATCAGGGGCTTGAAGGCCCGCTTCTGCCGATCCTCCATGCGGTGCAGGCCGCCTTTGGCCATGTGCCCGAAGCGGCCGTGCCGGTGATCGCCGAGGCGCTGAATCTCGGTCGCGCCGAGGTGCATGGGGTGATGAGCTTTTACCATGACTTCCGCGAGGCCCCGGCCGGGCGCCATGTGGTCAAGCTGTGCCGCGCCGAAAGCTGCCAGTCTGTCGGTGCGGACCGGGTCGCGGCGCATGCGCAGGCCCGGCTGGGCGTCGATTGGCACGGGACCACCGCCGATGGCGCGGTGACGCTGGAGCCGGTGTTCTGCCTTGGCCTCTGCGCCTGCGGGCCGGCGGCCATGGTCGATGGCCGGCTGATCGGCCGGGTGGATGAGGCGCGGCTGGATGCGATCGTCGCGGAGGTGCGCTGATGAAGATCTATGTTCCCCGCGATGCCGCCGCCCGCGCACTGGGCGCCGATGCGGTGGTGGCCGCGCTGCGCGCCGAGGCGGGCCGGCGTGGCGTCGATGTGACGATCATCCGCAACGGTTCGCGCGGGATGGTCTGGCTGGAACCTCTGGTCGAGGTGGAAACCGCACAGGGCCGCGTGGCCTTTGGCCCGATGGTGCCCGAGGCCGTGGCGCAGATCTTTGATGGCGGCGCATTGTCGCTTGGCCTGACCGACGAACTGCCCTGGCTCAAGGGCCAGACTCGCCTAACCTTCGCACGCTGCGGCCTGATCGACCCGCTTTCGCTGGCGGATTATCGCGCCCATGGCGGGCTGGAGGGGCTGTCCCGTGCCCTGACCCTGCCCGGCGCCGAGATCGTGCGCGAGGTGACCGAGTCCGGCCTGCGCGGGCGGGGGGGCGCCGGCTTTCCCACCGGGATCAAATGGAAAACGGTGCATGACGCTGCGGGACCGCAGAAATACATCGTCTGCAACGCGGATGAGGGCGACAGTGGCACCTTTGCCGACCGCATGATCATGGAAGGCGACCCCTTTGTTCTGATCGAGGGGATGGCCATTGCCGGCCTCGCCGTCGGCGCAACCAAAGGGTTCGTGTATATTCGTTCGGAATACCCGGACGCAATCGAGGTGATGACCGCCGCCGTTGAGGTGGCGCGCGCCGAGGGCGTGCTGGGGGCCTCGGTTCTCGGTTCGGATCGGGGCTTTGACATCGAGATCCGGGTGGGCGCGGGCGCCTATGTCTGCGGCGAGGAAACCTCGTTGCTGAACAGCCTTGAGGGCAAGCGCGGCGTGGTGCGGGCCAAGCCGCCGCTGCCGGCGCTGCAAGGGTTCATGGGCCGACCGACCGTGGTGAACAACGTGATTTCGCTGGCCTCCGTGCCGGTGATCCTGGCCAGGGGCGCGGCCTATTATGCGGGCTTCGGGCTGGGTCGGTCGCGCGGCACGATCCCGTTGCAGATCGCCGGGAACGTGAAACAGGGCGGGCTTTACGAGGTGGCTTTTGGCCTGACCCTGCGCCAGATCGTCGAGGAAATCGGCGGCGGCACCGCCTCGGGCCGGCCGGTCAAGGCGGTGCAGGTCGGCGGGCCGCTGGGCGCCTACCTCGCGCCGCATCAGTTTGATATTCCTTTCGGATATGAGGAATACTCCGGCCAGAGCGCGCTGATCGGCCATGCCGGGCTGACCGTGTTCGACGACAGTGCCGACATGCTGAAACTGGCGCGTTTCGCGATGGAATTCTGCGCCATCGAAAGCTGCGGCAAATGCACCCCCTGCCGGATCGGGGCGGTGCGCGGTGTCGAAACGCTTGACCGGATCGGGCGGGGCGACAGCGCCGCGATCCCGCTGCTGACCGACCTGTGCGAGACGATGAAATCCGGCTCGCTCTGCGCGCTTGGTGGGTTCACGCCCTATCCGGTCATGTCTGCCCTGACCCACTTCCCCGATGATTTCGCCGCCCAAGCCAAGGAGGCCGCCGAATGAAAGACTTTGTCCTTCCCGATCGCGACTTCGGCACCCCGGCCGCAAAATCAAAACAAATGGTCACATTGACCATCGACGGCTTTGACGTGACCGTGCCCGAAGGCACCAGCATCATGCGCGCGGCTGCCGAGGCGGGCATTCCGGTGCCCAAACTCTGTGCGACCGACAGCGTCGATGCCTTTGGCTCCTGCCGTCTCTGCCTGGTGGAGATCGAGGGCCGCAACGGCACCCCGGCCTCTTGCACCACGCCGGTGGCGCCGGGCATCAAGGTTCATACCCAGACCAGCAAGCTCAAGCAGCTGCGCCGCGGTGTGATGGAGCTTTATATCTCGGATCACCCGCTGGATTGCCTGACCTGCGCCGCCAATGGCGATTGCGAATTGCAGGATATGGCGGGCGCCGTCGGCCTGCGCGACGTGCGCTATGAGGCGGTGGAGACCCATTTCCGCGCCAAGGACACCAGCGGCGGCGCCAATCCGCAATGGCTGCCGAAAGACGACAGCAACCCCTATTTCAGCTACGACCCGTCGAAATGCATCGTCTGTTCGCGCTGCGTGCGCGCCTGCGAGGAGGTGCAGGGCACCTTCGCGCTGACGATCCAGGGCCGCGGCTGGGACAGCCGGGTGCATGCCGGCGCCAAGGCCGACAGTTTCCTGACCTCGGATTGTGTGTCTTGCGGCGCCTGCGTGCAGGCTTGCCCGACCGCGACGTTGACCGAAAAATCGGTGATCGACATCGGCACGCCAGACCGCGCGATCGTGACGACCTGCGCCTATTGCGGCGTGGGCTGCCAGTTCAAGGCCGAAATGCGCGGCGATGAGTTGGTGCGGATGGTGCCCTACAAGCATGGCAAGGCCAATCGCGGCCATAGCTGCGTGAAGGGCCGCTTTGCCTATGGCTATGCCAGCCATCAGGACCGCATCCTGAACCCGATGATCCGTGACACGATCGACGAGCCTTGGCGCGAAGTGTCCTGGGCCGAGGCGATGGAATTCGCGGCAAACCGGATGAAGGCGATCCAGCAGAAATACGGCCGCCAGTCGGTCGGCGTCATCACCTCCAGCCGCTGCACCAATGAAGAATCCTATCTGGTGCAGAAATTGACCCGCGCGGTATTCCTGAACAACAATACGGATACCTGCGCCCGCGTCTGCCATTCGCCCACGGGCTATGGTCTGGGCCAGACTTTCGGCACCTCGGCCGGCACGCAGGATTTCGATTCCGTCGAGGATTGCGACGTGGCGCTGATCATCGGTGCCAACCCGCATTCCGGCCACCCCGTCTTTGCCAGCCGCCTGAAAAAGCGCCTGCGCCAGGGGGCCAAGCTGATCGTCGTCGATCCGCGCCGCACCGAGATGGTCGAGGGCGCGCATTACAAGGCGGCGCATCACCTCGCGCTTCGGCCCGGGACCAATGTTGCCATCGTCTCGGCGCTGGCGCATGTGATCGTGACCGAAAAGCTTTATGACGAGGTGTTCATCCGCAGCCGCTGCGACTGGGCCGAGTTCGAGGATTACGCCGAATTCATCAGCGACCCGAAACATTCCCCCGAGGCGGTCGAACTGCTGACCGGTGTTCCGGCAGAGGAGGTGCGCGGCGCGGCCCGGCTTTATGCGACCGGCGGCAATGCGGCGATCTATTACGGGCTGGGCGTGACCGAACACAGCCAGGGTTCGACCACGGTGATCGGCATTGCCAACCTTGCCATGCTCACCGGCAATATCGGCCGTCCCGGCGTGGGCGTGAACCCGCTGCGCGGCCAGAACAACGTGCAGGGGTCCTGCGACATGGGGTCGTTCCCGCATGAACTGCCGGGCTATCGCCATGTGAAGGGCGCCGAGGTGCGCGCGATCTATGAAAAGGCCTGGGGGGTGGAGATCGACCCCGAGCCGGGCCTGCGGATCCCCAACATGCTGGATGCGGCGGTGGAGGGCAGCTTCAAGGGCCTTTACTGCCAGGGCGAAGACATCCTGCAATCCGACCCCGACACCAAACATGTGGCGGCCGGCCTTGCGGCGATGGAATGCGTGATCGTCCATGACCTGTTCCTGAACGAAACCGCCAATTACGCGCATGTGTTCTTTCCTGGCTCGTCCTTCCTGGAAAAGGACGGTACCTTCACCAATGCCGAGCGCCGCATCAACATGGTGCGCAAGGTGATGGCGCCCAAGCAGGGCTATGCCGATTGGGAAGTGACCCAGATGTTCGCCAATGCCATGGGTGCCGACTGGACCTATACCCACCCGTCGCAGATCATGGCGGAAATCGCGCTGACCACGCCCAGCTTTGCCGGGGTCACCTATGACCGGATCGAGGAAATGGGCTCGATCCAGTGGCCCTGCAACGACCAGGCGCCCGAGGGCACGCCCTTGATGCATATCGACGGCTTCGTGCGCGGCAAGGGCAAGTTCATCCGCACCGAATATGTCGCGACCGATGAAAAGACCGGGCCGCGCTTTCCGCTGCTGCTCACCACCGGGCGGATCCTCAGCCAGTATAATGTGGGCGCGCAGACCCGGCGCACGCAGAACACCGTCTGGCACGATCAGGACGTGCTGGAGATCCACCCCCATGACGCCGAAACCCGCGGCATCCGGGATGGCGATTTCGTGCGCCTTGCCAGCCGGGCGGGCGAAACCACGCTGCGGGCGGAAATCACCGATCGCGTGTCGCCCGGCGTGGTCTATACGACCTTCCACCACCCGGTGACCCAGGCCAATGTCGTGACCACCGATTTCTCGGATTGGGCGACCAACTGCCCGGAATACAAGGTGACGGCGGTGCAGGTCAGCCCCTCCAACGGGCCGAGCGAGTGGCAGGAAAGCTATGAGGCGCAGGCCAGCCTGTCGCGCCGGATCGCGGCGGCCGAGTGATGGAGACGCGGCGCAGCCTGCCGCGTCTGTCTGTCCGGGCGGGGGTCAGCCTGCCCGGCCATCGCCTGCTGCCCGAGGAAGTGCCGGTCGCGCTCAGCTATAACGGCTCCACCCATGCGGTGATGATGGCGACGCCCGCCGATCTGACGGATTTCGCGCGCGGGTTCACCCTGACCGAAGGCATCGCTACCCCGGACGAGATCCAGAGCATCGAGGCGGTGCCCACCGACAAGGGCATTGATCTTCAAATCTGGCTGACCGAGGATGCCGCGCAGCGACAGGCGCGGCGGCGGCGCAGCATGGCGGGGCCGGTGGGCTGCGGCCTGTGCGGGATCGACAGCCTGGAGGAGGCCGCGCGCATCCCGCCGCGCCTGCCGCCGGGCAGCTTTACCATGACCCCCGATGAGGTGCGCGCCGCCATCGCCGGGCTGGAACAGCACCAGCCGCTGCATGACGCCACCCGCGCCGCCCATTGCGCGGCCTTCTGGTCAGGCGGGCGCATCCGCGCCGCGCGCGAGGATGTCGGCCGCCACAACGCGCTGGACAAGCTGATCGGCGCGCTGTCCGGCAATGCCGCGCAGGGGGCGCTGATCCTGACCTGCCGCACCTCGATCGACATGGTGCAAAAGGCGGCCATCGCGGGCTTTCCGGTGCTGATCGCCGTCTCGGCCCCGACAGCCGCCGCTGTCGATCTGGCCGCCGCCGCCGGGCTGACCCTGATCGCGCTGGCCCGGCCCGACAGTTTCGAGATCTTCACCCACCCTACCCGTATCCCGCCAGAGGAGAGCGCCGATGTCGCATGACAGCAACTGGCAGACCAAGCTGATCACCATGGCAAACCAGATCGCCCGCTTCATGGAAAGCAAGCCCCATGCCGAAGGGGTGGCGGGTCTGGCGAGCCATATCAACGATTTCTGGGAACCGCGGATGCGGCGGCAATTGTTCGACATTCTCGATCAGGGCGGCACCGGCCTGCGCCCGCTGGTGATCGAGGCCGCGCCGCAGATCCGCCGCCCCGCGACGGCCTGACCTCTGCCTTGCTTCTTGCCGAAATACTCCGGGGGTGCGGGGGCTGGCCCCCGCTTGCGGCTGCGCGCCACGGGGCGCTTGCCAAGCCCGGGGGCGGCTGCTAGCCGGAGGCTCTGGCAAACGCCTCCGGTCGCAGACCACCCGGTCAAAACTGCGCTCAGGGCCCGCAAGGGCCCCCCGATGTGACCCGAGGCCCCAACAAGGGGCATCCCATGACAGACGACGATATCTATTCCGGCCTGCAACAGCTTGGCCAGCCCACCCGCGTTCCGACCGACCCTTCCGAGGCGGTGCTGGAGCGGGTGCAGAACCCCGAGGCAGGGCAGCGCTATGTGGTGCGTTTCACCGCGCCCGAATTCACCTCGCTCTGCCCGATGACGGGCCAGCCCGATTTCGCGCATCTGGTGATCGACTATGTGCCGCGTGACTGGCTGGTGGAAAGCAAGTCGCTGAAACTGTTTCTGTTTTCCTTCCGTAATCACGGCGCCTTCCATGAGGCCTGCACCGTCAGCATCGGGCGGCGGCTGGTCGATCTGCTTGATCCCGAATGGCTGCGCATCGGCGGTTACTGGTATCCGCGCGGTGGCATGCCGATTGATGTCTTCTGGGCCAGCGGCCCGGCGCCGGCGGGGATCTGGCTGCCCGATCAGGGCGTGCCGGGCTATCGCGGGCGCGGCTGACGCTCAGCCGTGCCGGCGCCGCGCCTCCAGTGCGAGGCCGGTGCCCACGCTGCCGAAATCGTCGCCCCGGCTGTGCCGCGCCTCTGGCAACAGCCGGGTCATCAGGCCCGTCAGCGCCGGCAGGCGGCTGGAACCGCCGGTCAGAAACACGCTGTCCACCTGGCTTGGCGCAAGGCCCGCCTGCGCCAGCACCCGCAGGATCAGCGCCTCCAGCCGGGCCAGGGCCGGGGCCAGCACCGCCTCGGCGGCGGCGCGGCGCAGCACCGGGTTCGGGGCCGCACAAAGCGGCGACAGCATCAACCGCTCGGCCTCAGCGCCGCTCAGCGCGATCTTGGCGCGCTCCACCTCCATCGCAAGGGCATGCCCATTCTCGCCGTCGATCAGGCGCAGGAAACGGTCGATCAGTTCCGGCCGGTCGATCTCGTGGCGCAGCGCCTTGAGGTCGGTCAGGGTCTGGCGGGCATAGATCACGTTGATGCGGTGCCACGTCGCCAGATCAAGGTAGTAATGTCGCGGCATGGTGCCGGTGCCGCCTTTGGTCGCGGCGCCAAAGCCCAGATGCGGCAGCGCCTCGGCCAGGCTCAGCATGCGGTCGAAATCGGTGCCCCCCAGCCGGATCCCGTCATTGCCCAGGATATCGGCGCTGCGGTCGGGCTGGGCGCGCCGTGCCGGCCCCAGCCGCAACAGCGACACATCCGAGGTGCCGCCGCCGATATCGACGATCAGCGCGATTTCCTCATCGCTCAGCCGGGTTTCGTGATGCAACGCGGCGGCGATGGGTTCGTATTGGAACGACACGGCGTCAAAGCCGATCTCGCGGGCAATCTCGGCCAGCACGGCCTCGGCCCGGGCATCGGACTGCGGGTCGTCATCGACGAAATGCACCGGCCTGCCCAGCACCACCGCGCCGGTGGTTTCGGGCAGGGTGGCGCGCATGCGGGCCAGAAAGCGCGCGACCACGTCGCGGAAGCTGACGCTGCGCGCGCCGACCCGGGTGCGTTCTGCGATCAGCCCCGATCCCAGGGTGCTTTTCAGCGCCCGCATCAGGCGACCCTCGTCGCGTTCCAGATAGGCGGCGATGGCGGCGCGGCCGAATTGGGGCGCCCCGTCCGTGGGCCAGAACACCGCCGAGGGCAGCGTGACCTCTGCCCCCTCCAGCGGCACAAGCCGCACGCCCGCAGCATCGGCCAGGCCCAACGTGGAATTCGAGGTGCCAAAGTCGATGCCGCAAGACCGCATGAAAACCCCCGTCAAGACCGCCGGCGCGAAGGCGCCCGGGGTAACGCCGCGCGGCGGGGCTGTAAAGCACCCCCTTCCTTCCGGGCATGGCTTCCGCTACCAAGGCAACATGACCTGGAACATCCCGAATATCCTGACGGTCCTGCGCCTTTTGGCCGCCCCCGGCGTGGCGGTGATGTTCCTGTATTTCCATCGTCCCTGGGCTGACTGGCTGGCGCTGACCCTGTTCATCGGCGCGGCGGTGACCGATTGGTTCGACGGCTATCTGGCCCGGCTGTGGAAGCAGGAATCGAAATTCGGCGCCATGCTGGACCCGATCGCCGACAAGGCGATGGTGCTGATCGCGATCATGGTGATCACCGGCTATTCCGGCATGAACCCCTGGTTGATCCTGCCCGCCACGCTGATCTTCTTTCGCGAGGTCTGCGTTTCGGGCCTGCGCGAATATCTGGGCAGCCGTGCGGGGCAGCTCAAGGTCACGCGGCTGGCCAAGTGGAAGACCACGGCGCAGATGGTGGCGATTGCCGTGCTGTTTCTGGGCACCGGGCTGGAATATCTGGAAGGTATCCGCATGCAGGGCATGACGCCCGAGCAATATGCCGAGGCCGTGTCGGCCGGGCTGGCCGATCCGGTGCGCACCTGCGGCGGCAAGGATTGCGCGACCTATGCGACGAATATCGGTCTGGTGCTGATCTGGGTGGCCGCGGTGCTGACGCTGGTCACCGGCTGGGATTATTTCCGCAAGGCGTTGCCCTTCCTGAAGGATCACTGAGGCGATGCAGGTCACGGTTCTCTATTTTGCCTGGCTGCGCGAACGCATCGGCCAACCGCGCGAAGTGGTGGAGACCGGGGCCATCACCGTCGCCGATCTGGTGGCGGAGCTTGCCGCGCGGAGCGAGGGGCACGCCCTGGCCTTTGCCGATCTGACCAGCCTGCGTGTCGCGCTGGATCAGGAATTGTCGGATTTCGCGGCGCCGCTGGCTGCGGCGCGCGAGGTGGCGTTCTTTCCGCCGATGACGGGCGGCTGACATGGCGGTGCGCGTCCAGTCCGCGCCCTTTGACGCCGGGGCCGAACAGGCGCAATTCACTGCCGGGCTGCGGCAGGCGGGGGCGGTTGTCACCTTTACCGGCCTGGTGCGCGACAATGGCGGCACATTGGCCGCGATGGAGATCGAGCATTATCCCGGCATGACCGAACGCGCGATTGCGGCGATGGTCGAACAGGCGCAAGCCCGTTTCGGGTTGGAGGCGGCGCTGGTCATCCATCGCCATGGCCGCCTGTTGCCGCAAGAGGCGATCATGATGGTCGCCACCGCCGCGCCGCATCGCGCCGATGCCTTTGCGGCGGCCGAGTTCCTGATGGATTATCTGAAATCCCGTGCGCCATTCTGGAAAAAGGAAATCGGCGCCGAAGGTGCGGTCTGGGTCGCGGCGAAGGACGCCGATGAGGACGCCCTGCGCCGCTGGTGATCAGCGCGGCAGCAGCAGATATTCGCCGCGGTCGCGGTCCAGCCCGGCGACCTCCTGCCCTTCGGCAAAGGCCGTGGTCATCTCGTCGCGCATCCGGGCGCGTTCGGCCCGGGCCTCGGGCAGCGGAAGCGCCTCGAAATCGGCGGGAATGGCGATGCGGCGGGCGGCCTGCATTTCGGCTTCGGTCAACATGGGGCGGCGGTCGCGCGCGGCCTGCACACGGGGCGATCCGACCTGCCAGTCGGCCAGCAAGCGGTCTGAGGCGGTGCCGGCATTGATCCCGGCCATCTCGCCGTAATAATCCGGCAGATAGACCGAGGCGCCGGCGCCCAGGCTTGCGATGTTGAGCGTGGCATTGGCGCGGCGCAGCGGGTCATAGGTCCAGCGGATATGGCGGATGCCGCGCGCGGCGGCCCAATCATGCTGATACCATTTCAGCCGCAGCCCCAGCTTCAGTCCCCGCGCCTCGGTCCGCACCGCCAGGCGGTGCGAATGCTGCACCTGCGGGTCGCGGGTGGGAAAGCCGAAGACATAGCCCAGCAGACGGTCGCCGTCGAAGGCACCCGCGACCAGCCCGCCCTCATGCTGGATCACCATCATCAGATCTGCCGGATCGGGCATGTCGCCCGCGCCCCAGACCGCGCGTTGCAGATCTTCGGCGGCGCGAAATTCGGCCAAGCCGTGCAGGTCGCGCAGGGTGATGGTCATGCCCGCCCCTCGCGCCGTTCAAGGGTGACGCTGTCCAGAAAATCGCGGTCGAGCGTGACGCCGATCCCCGGCCCGTGCAGCGGCACCGGCATCAGGCCACCGGCGGTTTCCAGCTTTTGTTCGATGATGTCGCGGTGGAAATAGCGGCTGGCCGAGGACACATCGCCCGGCTTGCGGAAATTCGGCAGGGTGGAGAGGTGGATGTTATGCGCCCGGCCGATGCCGCTTTCCAGCATGCCGCCGCACCAGACCGGCACGTCCAGCGCGGCGCAGAGATCGTGGATTTGCAGCGCGGCTGCATGGCCGCCCGACCGGCCGACCTTGATGTTCATCACCCGGCAGGCGTCGGATTGCAGCGCCTTGCGGGCATGGGCGGGGGTCTTGATGCTTTCATCCAGGCAGAGCGCCGTGCGCAGCCGGGCTTGCAGTGTGGCATGGTCGTGGATGTCATCCCAGGCCAGCGGCTGTTCGATGTAATCCAGGGCAAAGTCATCCATTGCCGCCAGCAGCGCGGTATCGGCCAGCGTGTAGCAGCAATTGGCGTCCACCGTCAGATGCGCCTCGGGAAAGGCGCCGCGCACGGCGCGCAGCAGCGACAGGTCATGGCCAGGGCGCACCTTCAGCTTGATCCGGCGATAGCCCTGATCCAGATGCAGCGCGACCTGATCCAGCGTTTCGGGAATGGCGCGGATGCCCAGCGACACGCCGACCTCCACCGCCTCGGCCTGACCGCCAAGCGCGGTCATCAGCGGCAGGTCCAGCGATTTGGCCCAGAGATCCCAGAAGGCCATCTCGACCATGGCCAACGCCATGCGATTGCCGCGCCAGCCCGCGAATTCCTGTTGCAGCAGGCGCGGATGGGCGATGCGGCGCCCGATCAGCCCCGGCAGCACCACATCCGACACAAAGGCCATGGCGCCGGCGGTGGTTTCTTCCAGATAATCCGGCAGCGGATCCATCACCCCTTCGGCATGGCCCTCCAACCCGTCGCTGCGCAGCGTCAGCAGCGGAAACAGCTTTTCGTGCATCGTGCCGGTGGCGATGGTGAAGGGCGTGACCAGCGGCAGCCGCACCAGACGCAGTTCGGCATGGTCGATACGCAGCGCGGGGCGCAAGGGCTGGGCGGTCATCTGGCTCTCCGGGGTTTGGCGGCATGATTCAATATTTCTTGCATGACAGTCAAGGATGATAGAAATATGTCATAAATGAGGGAAACCATGCCGGATACCGATGCCAGCCTTCAGGACCGGCTGTTGCGCAGCCTCGATCGTGCCAGCCGGGCCGAGGCGGCGCTGGCGCGGCATTTCCTCGATCATGCCGACAGCCTTCCGTTCGAGACCGCCGCCTCGGTCGCGCGCAAGGTCGGTGTGTCCGAGGCGACGGTCGGGCGCTATTGCCGCGCGCTTGGCTATCGCCATTTCAAGGCGCTCAAGGCCGCCTTGCAGGCCGAGGCCGGGCCGCGGCCCTGGCTGATCGGCGACCGGCTTCAGGCCTTTGCGGCGGGGGGCAGCGCCGAGCAGGCCCGCGCGCTGGAACGCGAGCTGGCGACGGTGGTCGCCAATCACGAAACCGCCGCCCGGCCCGAATTTCACCGCGCGGCGCAGCGGATCGCGACGCGGCCGCAGGTCTTTGTCGCGGGGTTCCAGACCGAGCGGGGCCATGCCGCCTATCTGGCGCATCTGCTGCAATATCTGCGCCCGGGGGTGCAGCTTGTCGATCTGGCGGCGGGCAGTTTTGCCGAGGTGTTGACCGCCCCGCCCGAGACCGCCTGCCTGGTGATCTTCGAGGCGCGGCGCTATGCGCGGCAGGCGCGCGATCTGGCCGCCGAGGCGCGCAAGGCCGGCATCCCCGCAACGCTGATCACCGACCCCTATTGCCGCTGGGGGCAGGGTCTTGCGACCGAGGTCTTTGCCGTGCCGGTGGATCACGCGCAGTTCTGGGATGCGACTTCGGGTTTTGCCAGCCTGACGGCACTGCTGGTCAATGCGGTCTTTCAGGCGCTTGGCCCCGGGGTGGAGGCACGGATGACGCGGATCGCCGGGCTTTATGACCGCTTTTCCGGCCATTTGGGGGGCGGGCGTGGTGGCGAACTGTGACGCCCGCCGCGCAGCCGGTGCGAATAGTTGGGGCGGGGCGGACAAAAGGGTTGACCCCAACGGGGCGCAAGACTTTGTTCGGCAGACAAATCTGCTTCTGCTGACCGATTCCACGAATGGCTGCCCCCATGATGAACACTGTTATCCCGCGCCTTGCGGCGCTTTTCGGGCTTTTGGCCCTTGCTGCCTGTGCGACCCCCAAGGTCGAACCCCAGCCCCAGGTCGTGCCCGGATATGAGGGTATCCAGGATGGCGAGTATTTTATCGAGCCGGTCGCCGCGCATCACCTGACCGGCAATGTGCCCCGGCAAGAGGTCGATTTCACCGGGAATGAGCCGGCCGGTTCCATCGTCGTGGACCCTTATGTGCGCAAGCTCTACTATGTGCTGCCGGGCGGGCGCGCGATGCGCTACACCGTGGCCGTGGGCCGCGCCGGTCTGGGCTTTCGCGGCAATGCCACGGTCAATCGCAAGGTCGAATGGCCGTCCTGGACGCCGACCGCGAACATGATCCGCACCCAGCCCGAACTCTATGCCGATTATGCCGGCGGCCTGCCGGGCGGGCTGATCAACCCGCTGGGCGCGCGGGCGCTCTATCTCTATCGCAATGGCAAGGATACCTTTTACCGCATCCACGGCACGCGCGAGAATTCGTCGATCGGGCGGGCCACCTCGGCCGGCTGCATCCGGCTGTTCAACCAGGATGCGATCGACCTGTTCAACCGCGTCGATCTGGGCACCCGGGTTCATGTCCGCGGCCGCGAGGAATCGGAGCGTCTGGAAGGCAAATGGATGGATGACGAGAATGGCCATCTGATCCCTTATGACGCCGCGATGATCGCCGAGATCGAGGCCCGCCGCGAAGCGATCGAGGCGCAGAAGGCCGCCGATGAGGCCGCTGCCGCCGCAACGGCCGCCGCCGCGGCCGAAGCGGGCACCACCACCCAGGGCTGACCGCACCAGCCCGGAAATGCAGAAAGCCCCGGCCAGGCCGGGGCTTTTCTCTTTGGCGCGGTGGCCGGTCTTACCAGTCGATATGGGTCTGGAAATCGGCGAGCATCCGGTCCCAGATCGACAGATTGTCCTCGAACAGGGCATTCGGGATGCCGCCCTCCATGTTCACGTCCATCTCGATATAGGGGTCGCGCTCGTCATCCAGATAGACCTTGCCGTAGCGCTTTTTGGTGTTCCAGTCGTTCGCCACCTGCATGTCCAGCCCCTTGTCGGTGTCGAAACCGGCGGAAAACTGGATCGAGGTGCAGTCCTTGCCGCTGGTGCAGCCATAGAAATAGACCGAGAAATTCGCGCCGCTTGCTGCCGACTTGATCTTGGGGTCGCCCTGATCGTCGGTCGTCAATTCGGCCCGGTAGCCCAGCTTCTGCATCGCATCCACGATCGCCTGCGGGTCGGCGGGGCTGATACTGCCGGGGCGCAGGTTCAGTTGCGGGGTCTGCGCCGAGCCGGTGGATTGCGCCAGGGCGGGCAGCGGCAGCAGCGCCAGCGCCAGGGCAAGACGAAGCATGGTCATGAAAATCTCCTTCGTTACGCTTTGGGTCCAAGGCCCCATTTCTAGCACGGGGCCCTGCCTCCTCACAGACGGATCACATAATCCTTGAGCGTGGTTTCCACGCATTCCCAGGTGCCCTCGAACCCCGGACGGATCACGAAACTGTCGCCGGCGCGCAGGGTGGTCGCGGTGCCCGCGCTGTCCGTCAGGATCGAGACGCCTTCCAGGATATGCACATATTCCCATTCCTCATAGGCGACGCGCCATTTGCCGGGCGTCGATTGCCACAGCCCGCAATAAAGCCCGTCGCGGTCCTCCAGGTTCCAGGTGGTGTGGACCGGATCGCCCGCCAGCAGCTTTTCAGGCGCGGGGCGTTCGATTTCGGGGGTGATGTGGTCACGGTCGAGACGGATCAGATGGGACATGGCCTTGCCTTTGGAGGAATGCGCCAATCCTGCGGCTTGGGCGGCAAAGGTCAAGGGGCGCTGCGTGCCGGCCAGAGGCATTCCGCGATGCTGCGCGGCGGCGAACAACTTTCGCTGGTGCGGCACCGGGGCGGGGGCTATACAGATCCCGCATTCCTCTTGTCAGGGAGAACGAGAGAGACATGAGCGCTTCCTCTTCGATGCGCCCGGTGCTGCCTGCGGATATTCTTGCCCGCAAGGGATCGGAGCCGCTGGTCGTGCTGACCGCCTATACCACGCCCATGGCCCGGATCGTGGATCGGCATTGCGATATCGCGCTGGTGGGCGACTCGCTCGGGATGGTGCTGCATGGTCTGCCCTCCACCCTGGGCGTGACGATGGAGATGATGATCCTGCATGGCCGTGCCGTGGTGCGCGGGTTGCAAAAGGCCATGCCGGTGATCGACATGCCTTTCGGATCCTATGAAGAGGGGCCGCAGCAGGCCTTTCGCAATGCCGCGCGGCTGATGGCCGAAACCGGCGCCCCGGCGGTAAAGCTTGAGGGCGGTCAGCACATGGCCGAAACCATCGCCTTCCTTACCAAAAGGGGGGTTCCGGTGATGG
>Ga0209053_1000821_pt1 | contig 17742 bp, 15 predicted proteins | sample EBPBio152010_DNA_FD_185864 | JGI IMG/M metagenome (GOLD analysis project Ga0209053, IMG submission 185864) | Wastewater treatment Type I Accumulibacter community from EBPR Bioreactor in Madison, WI, USA - Reactor 1_7/15/2010_ DNA (SPAdes)... | ecosystem: Engineered > Bioreactor > EBPR >... | reverse complement strand
GGCGGGCATCGATGTTGTCGGCGTCAACCTCTCCTATGGCGCGACCCATGTGCTGAAGGACGTTAACTTGCGGATCGAGCCGGGCGAGTTCTTCGCCTTTCTCGGCCCTTCCGGTTGCGGCAAGACCACGCTGCTGCGCCTGATCGCCGGCTTCAACATCGCCCAGACCGGCCGCGTGATGGTGGGCGGGATGGATATTTCCAGCCTTCCGCCGTGGAAGCGCGATGTGGGCATGGTGTTCCAGTCCTACGCGCTATGGCCACATATGAGTGTCGCGAAGAATGTCGCGTTCGGCCTTGAGGAGCGCAAGCTCCCGAAGGACGAGATCGAAATGCGCGTTGATCAGGCGCTGGATCTCGTGAACCTGAAGCACCTCAAGGATCGCAAGCCCTCACAGCTCTCGGGCGGGCAGCAGCAGCGCGTGGCGCTCGCGCGCACCATCGCCGTGCGCCCCAAGGTGCTGTTGCTCGATGAGCCGCTCTCGAACCTCGATGCCAAGATGCGCGTGCAGGTCAGGCGCGAATTGCGCGATCTCCAGCAGGAACTCGGCATCACGACCATCTTCGTGACCCATGATCAGGAGGAGGCGAACACGATCTGCGATCGCATCGCCGTGATGAGCGACGGCGTGGTTCAGCAGGTGGGAACACCCATGGCGCTTTATGATCGGCCTGCGAACCTCTTCGTCGCGAACTTCCTTGGCACCGCGAATATCCTCGACGGGATGGCCGAACCGGCGGGCGCGGAATTCGCGATTGCCGGCGGCGGACGCCTGCCTTTTCCGCCCAAGGAGAATGTGCAGCCCGGCGCGAAGCTGGTCTTCCGGCCGCAGAATGCCCGCGTTGCGCCGCCGGATGCGCCGGCTGCACCTGGCATGACGCGGCTCGATGGCCGCATCACGCATGTGGAGTTTCTCGGCGCATCCCTGCGCTATGGCGTGGCGATCGGTGCGAACGAGGTGCTGGTCGATGTGCCGCATCAGGCCGGCAATGCACCTCTGCCGCCGGGTGCACCGATTGCGGTGGATCTCGACCATTCCCGCGCCTTGTTCCTCGCGGCGTGATTGCGCGAGCGAGACGCGTTCATCCGCTCACCCCGGGAGGTGAGCGGTTGGTGCGGTAATGTCCGATATTGAGCAACAATCGAGCGGAGAGGGCCTCCTGCGACAGGAGGCCTTCGCTATATCACCACCGGCTGGCATGCAGCCTGCGCGGACGGTTCGTGTCAGGCCGCAGCCGGACGGTATTCCTGATTGATCCGGCGGGTGAGAGCCGCGAGAATCCGCTCCGCCTCGGCATTGTCGACCTGGCAGGTTCCGGCCGCGTGATGCCCGCCGCCGCCCTGTTCCAGCATCAATTCGCCGATATTGCTCGGGTTCGAACGGTCGAAGATCGACTTGCCGAAAGCGAGCACGGTGTTCTGCTTCGCGCGGCCCCACATGACATGGACCGAGACCGAGGCCTGCGGGAAAAGCGCATAGATCATGAAGCGGTTCGAGGCATAGATCGTCTCCTCGCCGCGCAGGTCGAGGATCGCGAGCGTGCCTTCGACGCGGGTGCAGCGCTTGATCTGCTCGCGCGAGAGTGTCTGGTGCTGCTTGTAGAGATCGACCCGCTCCTTGATGTCCGGAAGCTCGAGAATGGTCTCGATCGAGCTGTGGTTCCGGCAGGCGTCGATCAGCATCATCATCAGCTGATAGTTCGAGATGCGGAAATCCCGGAACCGGCCGAGGCCCGTCCGTGCATCCATCAGGAACGAGAGCAATTCCCAGCCGCGTGCATCCAGCACGTCATCCCGCGTGAAGCGGGCGGCATCGGCCTTGTCGACCGCGAGCATCATATCCGCATTGATGCGCGGGAAGGCGCTGCGACCGCCGAAGAAATCATAGACCACGCGGGCCGCAGACGGGGCATCCACATCGATGATGTGGTTTTGCGGCTTGTCAGCATTGCGCTTGCCTTCGCTCGCATGGTGGTCGAACGCGGCATAGATGCCCGGCACGTAAGGAAGGTTGGTCGAGATATCCGATGCGGAGACCGCGATCTTGCCATCCTGCATATCCTTGGGATGGACGAATTCGATTTCGCCGACGAGATCCAGTTCCTTGAGCAGCGTGCCGCAGACCAGTCCATCCATGTCGCTGCGGGTGATCAGGCGGAACTTCCCCGGGGGGCAATCCTTCCGAAGCTGCGCGCTGGTAACCGGATGGGCTTTCATGGTGGTTCTCTTCCCTTGGAACATGGTTTTCAACCGTGTCCGCAGGTTTAGACCCAGAAAGCAAAGCCTTTCCTAAGGCCTGCTGCAAATGCGCCGAACGCTGCACCCGTTTTGTGCAGTCGTTAAGAAAGGGTAGACAAGGGGCAACCGGGAGGTGTGGAGCGGCTCTCTGCGAGAAGTGCCCTGAAACGCGCGGCAGCGGGTGAAAGGCGACCATTCCGCCGCTCCACGATTCCGATGGTGCGCGAGACCACAGGCCCGAGAATCGGCAGCGTCACGATCGTCGGATGATCATCCTGCGGGGTGGCAAGGCGCGGCAGCACGGAAATGCCGATGCCCGTTTCCACAAGGCCCAGGGAGGTGGAGAGGTGGTTCACTTCGTAGAACCAGTTGAGGCGGACATTCGCGTTCGCCAGCGCATTGTCGAGAATGGTGCGGTTGCCGGAATGCCGGCTCACGCCGATCAGCAATTCGTTGCTGAGATCGCCCCATTCCACGCTTTTCCGCGCGGCGAGGGGGTGGTCGCGATGGCAGGCGAGCACGAAGGGATCATCCATCAGCGGCGTGAAGGTGAGTTCCGGGTCGGCTGAGCCGAGCATGCTGATGCCGAATTCGCACTCGCCTTGCGCCACGCTTTTCAGGCCCTCGCTGGCGGAGAGGTCGAGAATGCGGATGCGGATATTCGGGTGAGCGGCGTGAAACTGCCGGATCACCTGCGGCAGGAAGTAGAAGGCCGCCGTCGGCACGCAGGCAATCGTCACCTGTCCATGCTGGAGTTTTCCGGTCGCACTCATCGAGAGGACCGAGGATTCCAGCTCATCCAGCAGGCGCACGAGCAGCGGCTGCAATTCGCGCCCCACGACGGTTGCGGCCACGCGGCGCGTGGTGCGCTCCAGAAGTGGTGCGCCAAGCGTTTCTTCCAGCTGCTTGATGCGCCGGCTCAGGGCGGGCTGCGAGAGATTGAGCTGCTCTGCTGCTTTGTGAAAGCTGCCGGTTTCGAGAACCGCGAGAAAGGCCCTGAGATCGAGAAGTTCGAAATTGATGCGCATGGCGCATCAATAGCCTGAATCTTTGCATTTAACAATGGAGCCGCTCAGGATTAGGACTCTTCTGGAAATCAGATGAATAAGGCTGACTGTTCCGAACTTCGGATCAATTAGCCGCAAGATCCGGAAGAATCGCCATGGAAACGCGGGCAATCCCCTGCACCCTGATGAGAGGCGGAACGTCACGCGGGCCGTTTTTCCTCGCTTCCGACCTGCCAAGTGATGTCGCTGCGCGTGATGCCGCGCTGATCTCCGCCATGGGCGCGGGGCATGAATTGCAGGTCGATGGTCTTGGCGGGGGCAACCCGCTCACCAGCAAGGTGGCGATTGTCTCGCGATCCAGCCGCCTGGATTGCGATGTGGATTATCTCTTCGCGCAGGTGAAAGTCGCCGAACGCGTTGTCGATACATCGCCCAATTGCGGCAACATGCTCAGTGCCGTCGCGCCTTTTGCCATCGAGCACGGCCTGATCCACGCCGAGACGGGCACGACGCGCGTGCGTATTTTCAACGTCAACACCGGCAAGCGCATCGAAGTCGTGGTGCAGACCCCCAATGGCCGCGTCACCTATGATGGCGATTGCCATATCGATGGCGTGCCGGGCTCTGCCGCGCCGGTGCAACTCACCTTTCTTGATGCGGCCGGTGCCAAGACCGGCAAGCTGCTGCCCTCCGGCCAAGCGATTGATTTCATCGACGGCATCGCCTGCACGCTGATCGATGCAGCGACACCACTCATGCTCGTGAAGGCCAGCGATCTTGGCAAGACGGGGCATGAAGCGCCCGCTGCACTCGATGCCGATCGTGATTTCATGGCGCGGCTCGAGGCGCTGCGGCTCGAGGCTGGGCGCCGCATGGGCCTCGGCGATGTGCGCCATCTCGTGCTGCCGAAGCCCGTGCTGCTCGCGCCGCCGGCGCAGGGCGGCACGCTCGCCGCCCGCTATTTCATGCCGCATTCTGCGCACAAGGCGCTGGCTGTGACCGGGGCGGTCGGCATCGCCATGGCGGTCGCCACGCCGGGAACGGTGGCGCATCGTCTCGCGCCCGAGGTGGGCATCGGCTCGCCGATCCGGATCGAGCATCCCTCGGGATCGCTCGACCTCACGCTGGCGCAGCGCCAACCAGGCGCGCCGGTAGAAGCCTCGGTGCTGCGCACCGCGCGGAAAATCTTCGATGGTGCTGTCTTCATCCGCCTGCCGAAAGCAGCGGCGGAAGAGGTCGTCCTCTTCGCAAAATCAGCTTAAAACAACCCGAGGGAGAGAAACATGTTGCTCGACAGGCGACTTTTCACACTGGCATTGGCTTCCACCGCTCTGGGTTTCCGGCCCGCTCTGGCCAGCCCCAGCTACCCCACCAAGCCCATCAAGCTCATCGTGCCCTATGCGGCCGGCGGCGGCACGGACACCATTGCCCGTGTCATCGCGCAGGGCATTAGCCAGGCCATCGGCCAGACCATGGTGGTGGAGAACAATGGCGCGGCGGGCGGCAATGTCGCGACTCAGCAGGCCGCGACCGCCGACAAGGACGGCTACACCGTGCTGATGGCCAATCAGGGCCCGATGGTGGTGAATCCGCATCTCTTCAAGTCGATGCGCGTGGATACGCTCAAAGCCTTTGATCCCGTCACTTTGCTGGCCTCGGCCCCGCTGGTGCTGGTGGTGCCGAAGGAGTCGCGTTTCAAGGACCTGAAAGACCTCGTCGCTTTCGGCAAGGCGAATCCGGACAAGCTGAGCTATGGTTCGGCCGGCAATGGCTCGGCCAGTCATCTCGCGACCCTGCTGCTCGAAAAGGCGGCGGGCTTCCAGTCGCTGCACATCCCGTATCGCGGCGCCGGGCCTGCCATCAATGATCTGATCGGAGCCAAGACCGACTTCATGGTCACCACCTTCCCCTCGATCATCGGGCAGATCGAGGGCGGCACGGTGCGTGCCATCGCGGTTACCTCGAAGGCGCGCACGGCGGCGTTCCCGCAATTGCCCTCCGTGGCTGAACTCGGCTGGCCCGATTACGAGGCGAGTGCCTGGTATGGCTTCGTGGTGCCCGCCGGCACGCCGCAGCCGATTGTCGAGCGCCTGCGCCAGGCGACGCTCGATGCGCTGAACACGCCGCTTCTGAAGGATCGCCTCTCGAAAGAGGGCGCGGCGGCTATCGGTAACAGCCCCGAGGATTTCCGCCGCATGATGGTGGAAGAACACAAGCGCTGGGGTCAGCTCATCCAGTCCGCCGGGCTGAAGCACGACTGATTCTCACGAAAGCAGAGGGGCGAGCGACTGGCATCCGGCCCGGATGCCAGTCGTTTCCTGCGTAAAAAGCGCAACAAGAGGCACGAACGGAGCGCTTGGGAAGCCTCATCCGGATCGCAATCGTCCGATCGGTGTTTGCGTTTGTTTCTCCGTTATGATGAGTGCAGAGAGAGGCAGCTGGAGGTTTTCGTGCCGGCTTCGGGGGGCAGCAACGGGGAATGGCGGAGGACACGACGCTTTGTCGTGGGACTGTTCGTTGCCTATGCGATCCTTATTCAGGCCCTCGCGAGCCCATTCCTCCGGGCGCAGGCTGCCGATCATGCACCGCGTGATGCCCTCGCGATCCTCTGCCTCAGTGATGGTGCACCGGGGCATAAGGAGCCGGGCCAGCGGAAAATGCCGCATGGCCATGGCCTCGATTGCTGCCTTCCGGGATTGCGCTTCGCGGCACTCGATGCGCCTGCACTGATCACATCAGCCGTCACTTTCGAACAGCCGGCGGAAAGCTGTTCATCGCATGTCGATTATGTGCTGCCGCAGAGTCGCGCGCCGCCGCCCGCGTTGACAACGGTTCTCCAACCGCGCGCGCCGCCCGTTTCCATCGCCTGAGCCCATCCGCCTGACCCGCGGATCAATCGCCGTGCCGGCCTCATGCCAGCGCGCTCTCAGTCTCACGATGGAACCTGATCATGTTCAGAAGAACGTTTCTGGCTGCTTTTGCGGCCCTCTCACTTGCGCCCGCCTTCGCGGCGCCTCTCGAAGTCACCGATGCCCTGGGACGCAAGGTGACGATCAACACGCCGGTCAACCGCGTGCTGGCCACCTTCAATTATGAGGAATTCACGGCCATTGCCGGTGTGGACGGGTGGAAGAAGGTCGTCGCCATGTCGCGCGAGCCCTGGGCAGGCTGGCGCCCGGCCATCTTCGCGCGCTATGCGAAGGTGATCCCCAACTTGCAGGCTATGCCGGATGTCGGCCACGTCGAGGACAACACCTTCTCTGCCGAGAAGGTGATCGCCGCCAAGCCTGATGTGGTGCTGATGTCCGAGTGGGGGTTCTCCTCCATGAAGACGCAGATGGAGCAGATCGCGGCCGTGGGCATTCCCATCGTCGTGATCGATTACAACGCGCAGGATCTCGGTCGTCACCTCGCCTCCACCCGCGCGATCGGCAAGGTGATGGGCACGGAGGCCCGCGCGGAAGAGCTCGCGACCCTCTACGAGACGCAGTTCAAGGACATTCTCGCCCGCGTGACCAAGGCGCAGACGGGCGCGAAGAAGAAGGTCTATGTCGAACTCGCGCGCGACGGCGCGGAGACGATCGGCAACACCTACAACAACACGATGTGGGGCAAGATCATCACCACGCTTGGCGCGGAAAACCTCGCGACCGGGCGAATTCCCGGCGCCTGGGCACCGCTCAATGCCGAAGCAGTGATTGCTGAGAACCCGGATGTCATCCTGCTCGCGGGTTCCTCCTGGGTGAACAGGCCAAAGGCTGTTCGCACAGGTTATGACGCGACGCCCGAGGCCGTCCGCGCAGCGCTTCAGGCCTATGCGAACAGGCCCGGCTGGGCAGGTCTGAAGGCGGTGCAAAGCGGCAATGTGAACGCCATTGAGCACGGCCTGTGCCGCACGCTCTTCGATTTCGTGGCCATGCAATACATCGCCAAGCGCCTCTATCCCGAGGCCTTCGCCGATGTGGACCCCAAGAAAAGCTTCCGCGATTACCACGCGAAATATCTGCCGGTGGAATTTTCCGGCACGTGGTTCCTGCCGCTGAAGCCGTAACACCATGGCGATGCTTGCCCCTGCTGCGGGCGAGAAGGCGGATGCGCTCGCATCCGCCTATCGCCGGATTGTGTTGCGCCGCTTGATGGTTTTGGCCGTCGCCATGCTTGCGCTGGTGTTGAGCTTTCTTCTCGATGTCGCGACTGGCCCGGCGCAATTGCCGCTCGGTCATGTCGCGGCCTCGGTTTTCCGGCTGGCGGAGGATTCCACGATTGATGCGATCGTCTGGAATATCCGCCTGCCCGTGGCGGTGATCGCGGTTTTGGTCGGAGCGTGCCTGGGACTCTCGGGCGTCATCATGCAGACGATCCTGAATAACCCGCTGGCATCATCCTACACGCTGGGCGTTTCGGCGGGGGCCGGCTTTGGTGCCGGCCTCGTGATCCTCCTGGGCTCGGCGATCCCGTTGTCAGAGGCCTATGCCATTCCGCTCAATGCCTTTCTCTTCGCGGGCATTGCCTGTGCGGGCGTCTATTTCATCGGGAAGGCGCGCGGGGCGTCGCCGGAAATGCTGGTTCTGGCCGGCATTGCAATGCTCTTTCTCTTTCAGGCTTTGCTCGCATTGTTGCAATTCATGGCCTCGCCTGAAGCCCTGCAATCCATCGTTTTCTGGTTGTTCGGCAGCCTGCAGAAAGCCACGTGGCCCAAGACGATCGTTATCGCAGTCGTACTCGCCGCGACCCTTCCCGTGATGATGCACGACCTGTGGCAGCTCACCGCGCTGAAACTCGGCGATGAACGCGCGGCGGGCCTTGGCGTGAAGGTCGGAGCCCTGCGCCTCAGGGCTTTCGTGGTCATCTCGATCCTCACCGGTGTCGCCGTGGCTTTCGTGGGCACGATCGGCTTTATTGGGCTTGTGGCGCCGCATATCGCGCGGATTTCTCTCGGCGAGGACCAGCGCGCCTTGCTGCCGGGTTCGGCGCTCGTCGGAGCGCTCACGCTTTCCCTCGCCTCGGTCGCGAGCAAGATGATCTTGCCCGGCGCGATTTTCCCCATCGGTATCGTGACCGCCCTGATCGGCGTGCCGTTCTTTGTCTGGCTCATCATAGCCAACCGGAGGGCCTTCTGGTGAGTGTAGATATCGACAAACTGGCCATCCGCTATGGCCGCCACGTTGCGCTCGAGGGCGTGAGCCTCACGGCGATGCCGGGGGAGATCCTTGGTGTGCTTGGGCCGAATGGCTCGGGCAAATCCTCCCTGGTGAAGGCCATCGCGGGCATCCTGCCATATGACGGCGCGGTGCGTTTCGATGGCGCGTTCGAGCGGCCATCCGTGATCGGCTACATGCCGCAGGATCATCACAGCCGCGCGGCGTTGACCGTGCTCGAAACCGTGCTTCTCGGCCGTCTGGGTCGCCTCGGCCTCCGCGTGAGCGATGAGGATCTTGCTTCCGCCGAAACCGTGCTCAACGAGATCGGTCTTGCCCATCTTGCCATGCGCGACCTCGGTGCACTTTCGGGCGGGCAGAGGCAGCTGGTGTTCCTCGCACAGGCGCTGGCAAGCAACCCCCGCGTTCTGCTGCTCGATGAACCGTTCAGCGCGCTGGATATCCGCCATCAACTGGAAGTGGCCGATTTGCTCGCCCGCCTCACGCGCGAGCGTCAGCTCACGACGATCATCGTGCTGCATGACATCCCCATGGCGGCGCGGCTCGCCGATCAGGTGGCTCTGCTAAAAGGGGGCAAGCTCGTTCGGCATGGGTTGGTCGGTGATGTCATTGCTTCGTCCGCCATGGACGAGGCGTTTCAGATCAAGTTGATCACGGAAAGGTTGGAGAGCAACCGCGTTGACGTTCTGAGGATTGACCTGCCTGCAAGAGAATAACCAGCTCCACGTTTTTCTCCGGACAGCTTCGCGCTCTCAGGTGCTGCAGCCGAAATCGGAGCGTTCAGGTGTCAGGTCAGCTACACTCGGTTCTGATCCGGCGATGCGCTGATAATGCGCGGGTAAGTGGTCGCGCTTATATTCAAGCCTGTATACAAGCTCTGCCAGAGAGCCGGGGGTCCATATGTCACCAGCCGAGGGAACCGTGACGCCAGACCGCCCGGAGCAAGGCGGCTTGTCACCGACCCCCGCACTAGGGTTGCGAGCGCCTGATCTCGAGCGCATCGCGCTGCTGGCCGCCGCCCTGCTGGTCGGCCTCGGCGTCATCATGTGGGTCGCCGGCAACTGGGACGGGCTGGGGCGCTACGGTCGCTTTGCCGTCACGGGCCTCGCGCTGGTGAGCGCTGTGGCAGGAGCGCTGCTATTGCCGCGTTTGCGGGTGCCCTTCCTGCTTGTGGCCCATCTGGTTGTCGGCGGGCTCCTGGCGCTGATCGGCCAGACCTACCAGACCGGTGCCGATCCCTGGTCGCTCTTCGCGATCTGGGCGGGGCTCGTTCTCCCCTTCGCTCTGGCGGCGCGTTCGGATGCGGTGTGGAGCGCGTGGATCATCGTGGCGATGGCGGGCGTCGCCTTGTGGTCTCGCAATCAGGGACATGCGCTTTTCGGCATGCATGCGGGCTTCACAGGGGTGTTGATGGCCTGGGCGATCATTATCGGGCTTTGCCTGCCGCTGTCCCCGTGGTCGCCGGTCCAACGGCTGATGGGCAAAACGCGCTGGAGTTGGCAGATTGGTATTGTCCTCGCGCTCTCCCAGATCGTGTTCACATCCACAGGGGCTGTCTGGTCGCGTGATTATCTGCTGCTTTTCCCGCTGGGGCTCGCCCTATGCGGCGGAATGCTGTTTCTGGTCGCGTGGCGTCGGCCGTTCGATCTCGTCGTCGCCGCCTTGCTCGGCATCGCCATCGATACGCTGCTGATTGCGGGTCTGATCCGCTTCGTCTTTTCCTATGCCGAACATGAGATGATCGGCGGGAGCCTGCTGGTGGGGCTTGCTGCGGCGGCCATTGTGGCTACGACCGCGACATGGCTGTTGCGGCACCATCGCGCCGCATCTCCGGCGCAAGCCGATGCGATGTTGCCTCTACCGTCCGAACAGGCGACGCCACCCTGGCCGATTCTGGCGCTGACGGCTTTCGGCGCGGTGATGGCGGCGATTCCCTTGCTGGTTTTCTATGCCTTGCTGGTTGTTCAGCTGGTTGGAGACCGCGCGATGTCGGGACCGCTCCTGCCGGTGCTCGGCGCGTTGACACTGGGCGGAGCGGTTTTTCTGCTGCGCAGCGGCAAGCCGGGCCTTTTTTCCGATGTCCTTGCCCTGATCTTCGCGCTCGTTGGCGCCATGCAGGTTGGCTATGGTGCCTTCCGCGATCTCCCGCCGGGCATGGCCGCCATGGCGATGCTGGCGCTGCTGATCGCCCTCGCGCTCATCTTGCCGCAACGCTGGATCGGGCTGCTCGCGGGACTTCCGGCGAGCAAGCTGGCGGGCCTCGCCATCACCAGCTTGGTGCTGCCGGATTCCATGTCGATCTGGCAGGTTCTCCTGCGCACCGGCGCGCTCTCGATGCCCATGGTGATCGAGAACCTGCTGATCGTTGTGCTGGTTGCGCTGATGGTCCGGCCGCTTCCGCGGCTTTCGAGACTGTCATCGTTTTTCGTTGGCTGGATTGTCGGTGCGCTGATTGTTGTCGCTCTGGAGAGTGGCCCGACGCTGCTGGCTGGCGCCTTTGGCGCGGGCTTTCCGGGTGGAGGCCAAAGGGCTGGCTCGCCGATGCTGATCGGTCGGGTCATCCTGACCGGCATTGCGATACTGGGCCTCATCTGGATGGCAAGAAGCCGATCCGAATGGCGCACGCCGTTGCTGACGGCGCATGCGCTGGCGCTGATCGTTCTGGTCGCGCTCATCCCCGCTCTCGCAGTCCCCGTCTTTGTCGGGCTGGTCATGCTGGCCGAGGGGCGACGAAACCTTGCATTGCTGGCCGGTGCCGTTGGTCTCTGGATCGTTGGTGCCTTCTATTACAGCCTCGCTTGGCCGCTCGTCACGAAGGGGCTGGTGCTGATCAGCCTTGGTTCGGTGCTGATCGGTCTGGCGGTCGGATTGGGCCGGAAGGCACTCAAACCCGGCCTCCTCGATCCTGCCCTCGCGACAGCCTCATCCGGACTGGCCGGCCGCTCGGCACAGGGACTGGTCGCCGCCGGAGCGGCTTGCATCGTGGTGCTTTGCGGATGGAGCATCCTGTCCAAGGAATACATCCTGCGCACGGGCCGCACCGTGCTGGTGCGCATTGCGCCGGTTGATCCGCGCTCGCTCGTGCAGGGCGACTATATGACATTGGCCTTCGAATTGCCGCAGCGCCGTCCCTCGAGGGCGGCATCTGCGTTTGGAGGGCCGCAGCCGGTCGCGATTGGGCGCGTGGGCGCTGACAACGTCGTCACCTTCACCGAGATTGTTCTGAAGCGCCCGCAACTCGCGTCGGATTCGGTCGCCATTGCGCTGAACATCAAGAACGGCAACTTCGTCGTGGGCAGCGATGCGTGGTTCTTCACGGAGGGAACGGCCGACAAATGGGCCGGTGCGCGTTACGGGATCTTTCGCGTTACCGCCGATGGTACGGCTCTTCTCGCCGGGCTGGCAGACGAGGCGCGTCGACCGATCCGGTAATCGCGGCATGAAGGCCCTAATTTAAGGTGGGCTTTGCGCGTACCGTCTTGCTTGCCGCTCTCCCTGGCCGGATCCCGCGGTGGTCAATTGGCATCGCTTCCGCGACCTTCGCCCGAAGTAAAGCCAGTTCGCGCAGCGGCTGGACATTCATCGCGTCGCGCGACATCCGGGCCAGATGGCCGATGGTCATTTTCATAATGCGATAAGTATGCGCACGAAAACAGACAAGGGCGAACGTCTGTGGAGGGGAAAGTGGTGCGCAAGAGGGAATCGAACCCCCGACCCCATCATTACGAATTCGATTTTGAGCTGTTCCTGCACATTCCCGGCTTCTCCCCGAAAGCCATTTAGTTCCTTGATATTCAAAGGGAATCTTTACCTGGGTTTCCCCAGAGCATATCCAATGTTCCCATTTCGGTGGTCCCCAGGTGGTCCCTAGAATTGAGGAACATCCGATATGCCCATTGCCAGACCAGCGGTCCGGATTTCGAAAAAGATCGTTGATGCGACCGAGCCCAGCCATGTCCGGGTCGAAGTGTGGGACAAAGAATTGAGAGGCTTTGGCCTTCGTGTCGAGCCAACGGGAACCAAGACCTACATCGTGCGATACCGTCCGAAGGGATTGGGTAGGCCCGCTTCCAAAAGCACTTACAAGATCGGCCGCCATGGCGATCTGACGCCCGATGAAGCCCGCACCTTGGCCAAGCAGGTTCTTGGTCGCGTTGCAGCTGGGGAGGATCCGGCTTCTGAGCTTCGCGAGGCCCGATCGGAGTTTGTTCGCCAGAGGCAAGGGTTGACGGTCGAGGCGCTCTCTCGCCTGTTCATGGCCGAGCATGTTGAACCGAAACGCAAGCGCCATACTGCAGCGAGCTATGAGACCCTGTTCCGGCGCCATATCAATCCGGCGATCGGCAAGACGCTCGTCTCCGAACTACGCCGAGCCGATATCGTGAAGCTTCAATCGGCTATGCGGACGACACCGAAACTCGCGAATAAATCGCTCGCTGTGATCAGCAGCATGTTCGGCTTTGCTGCGCGCCGAGAACTGGTGACAGACGGCACCAACCCTGCCCGGGGTATTGATCGCTTTCGGGAAGAAGGCCGCGAGCGATTTTTGACGAACGAGGAAATGGGACGTCTGGGTGACGCGCTGAACGAGGCGGAGACAACCGGCCTGCCTTGGAAAGTTGACCCGGGCCAGCCGTTCTCCAAGCACCTGGCGAAAGATTGGCGAGAACAGCGCGAGACGATCGATCGATATGCCATCGCCGCTATTCGTCTGCTCCTCCTCACAGGTGCCAGGCTGCGGGAGATCCTTCACCTGCGGTGGCGCTATGTCGATTTTGAGCGCGGCCTTCTCTTTCTGCCCGACTCGAAGACCGGAAAAAAGACGATCGTCCTCAGTGCGCCTGCAGTCGCTATCCTTCAATCGCTCGTGCCACCTGAAAAAGAACGCACCGAACGCTGGCAAGACCTGTTCGTGATCAAAGGGCTCAATCCCGATAAGCCACGTGCTGACCTCAAGAAGCCATGGGACTCCGTGAGAAGACGCGCGGGCTTAAACGATGTGCGCCTCCATGACCTGCGCCACACCTTCGCGTCTATTGGTGCGGGATCCAGCCTTGGCCTGCCGATTGTGGGCAAGCTCCTGGGGCATTCGCAGCCTCAGACAACCGCTCGCTATGCCCATTTGGATGCCAACCCCTTGCGGCGAGCAAGTGACCTGATCGGTGATCAGATCGTTCGGGCACTGGAGCGAAGCAAAGCATCCTCGGAGGCTGAAAAAGGCGAGATTTGACCTGAATTTCCCCTGTTATATCATGATGATGTGAGAGATTTGACTGCCAACATTGGCTCTCGCTCACTGGCATTCTCAACAGGAGATCTCCATGCTCGGACGTCAGGCCAAGGTCCTGGCGCCAGTGGCGTTGCGACGTGCGCTGGCGCAGATCAGGCATCATCCTTATCCCGAACGCGACCGGGTCATTCTTCTGCTCTCGGTCCGGGCCGGTCTGCGCGCTTGCGAGATCGCCGGCCTTACCTGGTCGATGGTGCTTGATGCGCGCGGGCGGGTTGGTGTGGAACTCGCCGTCCATGGTCGTATTGCGAAGGGGGCATCGGGACGCCGGATTCCGATGCATCCCGAGCTGCGCGCAGCTCTTCGGGTGCTCTATGGCATGTCTCCCGGAACATGCCCCGATGCCCCGGTCATCTTTTCCGCGAAGGGCGGCGCGATGCGTCCGAACTCGATCGTGAACTGGTTCGTTCAGCTCTACGCGGCTTTGAACTTGGAGGGGTGTTCATCGCATTCGGGGCGAAGAACCTTCATCACCGAGGCCGCGCGGAAGCTGCACAAGGCGGGTGCGAGCCTCAGGGATGTCCAACTGCTCGCCGGGCATCAATCGATCGAGACCACCCAGCGCTACATCGATGGCGATAGCCATGCGCAACGGAAGCTCGTGAGCCTTCTCTGATCAGGCGGGATCGTCGTTCGTGCTCGCCGCGTCGGGCGGGATCAACAAGCTCGCAGGCGTGACCTTCAGCACCTGGGCAATCCAGTAGAGGTTATCGAGCGACAGAGAGTGCATGCCCCGCTCGATCTTCGAGACGTTGACCCGGTGAAGATCCGCCTCATGCGCCAGGGCTTCCTGGCTGAGGCCACGGGCCTTCCGGGCTGCCCGGATATTGGCAGCGACAATCTCGCGTAACGGCGTTTTTCGGTCGCGTTTCATAGGAGGGAACCGACCGTCTTGACGCGTTTATGACTACAGCGTTTATGCTACTTTTTGGAATGGAGACCCTGATGACCCTCGACGATCCGCAGTTCCTCGCCCTCCTGGGTGACCGTAAAGAGACCTACCTCCCGCGCTTCCAACGCCTGCTCGAGAAGGCCAAGGACGATCCTGCCCTGGCGAAGAAGACCTGGGGCTGGAACTGGATGGCCTTCCTCTTCGGTGGCTTCTGGCTCCTGCATCACCGGCTCTATGGGCGGGGTGCCGCGTTCCTTGTTGCTTCGATGTTCCTCCCGGAGGTCCTGGGGCAGCCGGGCTATGCGGCGATCTTCGCCGGCAACATCGTGCTCGGCCTGTTGGGCGATGCCCTGTTGTTTGGGCATCTGAGGAAGCAAGCTGTCCTCCGCGCGCAGACCGCGAATGAGGTGGAACAGGTCCGGTTTGACCGATGGCATGCCGGGCGGTTCGTCGCCTTGCCCTGGATTGCGTTCGCACTGTTCCTGGTGATCGCCGTTCTCCTGGATCCCGGGGCTCGGCGTGAACTCGCCGGCATCTTCGGACCCACCCGGTCTTGTTCGGCTTCTGAGACGCAGGATCTCTTGCACTCCATCGCACTCCGGGAGTTTTTTGAAGGGCGGGATCAATCCTTCCGGGCCCTGCGCCTCACCAGAGACGATCTCACCATCACCTTCGAGGATATCCGCGAGGTCGCCACGACCAGCCGCAAGACCTCCTGCGCGGCGAACATCGTGGTGCGCGCTTCTGAGCGCTTGATAACGGATGCGGCGAAGTCGGATGTCGTGAAGGCGGTTTCCGTCGTGGGTCTCGATAAGGGCATCCGCGCCCCCATCACCTATGACCTGACCACGACCGATGACGGTCGGACCTATGCCGAGGTTTGGGGTCTCAACGGTCGGCGATAAGCGCGCTCACGATCCCCGGTCGTGATCCCGTTGATGATCGATTGATCCATCTCTCTGCCGATCGCCGCCTCGGCTTGGTCTCGTGATGCCAGCCTGATCAGCCCGCAGCCGGGAATGGCCTCGTCCTAAGCCTTATCGGAGCGAGGCTCGCCGAGCGCAGGCTTCAGCTTAGCTGGGAGTGGCTCAGTCCGCTCCGGCCATTCATCCCCTCTCTCACCGCCAGGAGCTTGCCATGTCCCATGCGCAAGAGCGACGCCCCTAACCCGCCAGCGATGAACCCTATTCCTCGATCGCCACCGTCTCGGTGCTCGGCACTGATCGCCATCCCGCCCCGCGAACAAGCCAGCGCATCGCCCTTCTCGAACGCGTCACTGAACGCTTGTTGGAACTCGCCGCCATTGGGCCAGTCGATGGCGTCCTCTTCCCCGGTGGGTACTTCCGGCTGAAGTCTGTCCTCGGCCTCATGCCCATCGACGACCGTCTCACGGCTCTCCGGCACTCTCCGCCGACCACGGCGATCCTTGCAGCCCTGGACCGTCTCGATGTCGTGTTCCCTGGGATCACTCTGGTCATCGGGATCGACAGCCATGCCCTCGATCGCTGGTTCGCCGGTGACCAGATGGTCACAGCCTGGCAGCGGGGAGCCCTCGTTGGCTATGCCCGCAAAGCCTTTCCCGTCTGGACCGAGATCCATCACCGAGCCCCGATGGTCTGGGTGACCCCGGAAGATGTCGATCAACCCCTACGTTTGGTTCGCCTCCGCAACGATCGCCTGGCTATTCTCTGTGCCTGCTACGATGGCTTTGGTCTTCGCGCTGCCGTTGATCCCCGCTTTGCAGACCAGACCTCAATCCGCTGGATCCGTGAACCTGGCCAACCCATCCGTTGGTTCTATGCGGCCGAGCGTCCCTCCTACATCGAGCGATGGGCGAGTTTCCTAAGGGCGCATCCGCCTGATCTCGCGCTGATCGCCATCCATCACTTCGCGCGTCCCGGGCGCGATTGTTACTGGCAGCGCCACGGCATCGCTGGTGCCTCGGCCGCCCTCGATGGCATCCCCATCCTCGGAGCCGCGCATTTCCGGGAGCATCTCCCCGCCGAGCGGCATGTCTCGCCCCTCGTCAGTGCCGATGTCCCCCGCGCGCATCTTTTCGAAGGCCACTTCAGGCGGGCGCATCCGATCTTCCCCCTGCGCCTGATCCCCGTCTTGTCCGCCGACGGCCGGACCCAAGCCGTCATCCGCCTCTTCTTCCTCCACCACCGCTTCCCAAGGAGCCACGACCCATGACGACCTCTCGGAAGGACCATGACCAGACTGCCCCGACCAATCAGCACCAAGCCGATCAGGCGTACGCCAGTCAGGCCAGTGCTGGACAGAACCCGGCCATAGATCTGGCCGGCTTTGATCCCGACCGCCTCTCTGCCGCCCCCTCAGGCCTGCGCAAATGGACCATGCTTATCGATGACGCTCAGCCGTCAGTGGGTGAAGACACGGCGCATCACGAGCTTCTACAGCCCTCCGAAGAGATCCTCGATCGAACGACCTTCGATGCGCTGCTCGCCTGTATCGCCTCGGAAGGTCTGGAACAGGATGAGGCAGGCGCGGAGGAGAAGACAGAGGCCGATGAACAATCGCAGGTCGCGCGTATCCAGGCGCTCAATGACGCCTTCCGCAAGACCCTGACCGGCGGCACCATCCATCTCACGTCAGGGATCATCGCCCTCGGTGCCAGGGCGCAAGCCGCCATCCTGACGCTGGTCCGGACCTTCGACGCCTTCTCGAACGACAACGACCCCTTCGGTGAGCACGATTTCGGGGCCTTCGAGTTTGGCCCGGACACAATCTTCTGGAAGATCGACTACTACGATCCGTCCCTAACCTACGGCTCCGACAATCCCGCCGAGCCCGCCAAAACCACCCGCGTCCTCACCATCATGCTCGCCAGCGAGTATTAACGACTCCCATGTCGTGAGAGCGACTCCCGACTTGGTTTATCGCTGAAGCCAAGGCAGCATGGGCAAAACGCTTCTCGCTTTGCCAGTTCAGACAATGCCGATCCTTACCCGTCGTGAATTGTATGACATTGTCTGGGCTAAGCCCCTCGATCAAGTGGCCGATGGTCTCGGAACATCCGACCTATGGCTCGCCGATATCTGCGAGCGGCACCGCGTCCCGATCCCTCCGAGAAATTTCTGGGCAAGAAAGGAAGCGGGTCAGCGGGTCAAGCAGTCGATTTTTGTTGAAGTGGAT
>Ga0209053_1000820_pt1 | contig 17767 bp, 10 predicted proteins | sample EBPBio152010_DNA_FD_185864 | JGI IMG/M metagenome (GOLD analysis project Ga0209053, IMG submission 185864) | Wastewater treatment Type I Accumulibacter community from EBPR Bioreactor in Madison, WI, USA - Reactor 1_7/15/2010_ DNA (SPAdes)... | ecosystem: Engineered > Bioreactor > EBPR >... | reverse complement strand
GGCTCGGTCACCCATGCGGATCGTGAAATGATCGACGCGCATATGGGCGATGAGGCGGGCGATGTGGCGGCCCTGCTGGAGCGGGTCGGCACGACGCTGTCTGGCGTGACGCGCAGCGCCTCGGTCGTGCTCGCGCCAAAGCATCAAGAGGCGGTGATCCGCCATATCGAATTCATTCACCTCGGCGCCGATCGCACGCTTGTCGTGCTGGTCTTCGCCGATGGCCATGTGGAGAACCGGATCTTCACACCGCCTGTCGGCCTGACGCCTTCGGCGATGCGCGAGGCGGCGAATTTTCTGAATGCGTTACTCGAGGGCAAGACCCTGTCCGATCTGCGCGGCTCCATCCGCAAGGACATCGCGGCGCGGCGACAGGAAATTGATTCGCTTGCCGGGGCTCTGGTCGAAAGCGGCATCGCCCTATGGGAAAATGCGGGCGAGGCGGGTGAGCGGCTGATTGTCCGTGGTCGCGCCAATCTGCTGGACGGAACGCCCGTCGCTGACGATCTGACACGGATTCGCAGCCTGTTCGACGACCTGGAGCGGGTGCGCGATATCTCCGACATGCTTGATCTGACCGAGCAGGGCGATGGCGTGCGCATTTTTATCGGGTCGGAGAACAAACTCTTTTCACTTTCCGGTTCCTCTTTGGTGGTCTCTCCCTATATGAACGCGGATCGAAAGATCATCGGCGCCGTCGGCGTGATCGGCCCGACGCGGCTCAATTACGGGCGCATCGTGCCGATCGTGGATTATACGGCGCAACTGGTCGGTCGGATGATCTCCGATCGCAGCCAGGGGTGAATGCGGAGAGAGGATGAAAGATGGCACAGGATCAGGCAGGGCCCAACGAGCTGAACCTGGAAGAATTCGAAGAGTTCATCGAGGCAGATGAACTGGCCGCCTTGCGCGCGGAACGCGACGAGTTGCGGGACAAATTCATGCGCGCGCTGGCCGATGCGGAAAACTCCCGCAAGCGGAGCGAGCGCGACCGGCGCGAGGCTGAACAATATGGTGGCTCGCGGCTCGCGCGCGACATGCTGCCGGTCTATGACAATCTGCGCCGCGCACTGGATTCGGTGAATGATGAGGCCCGCAGCCAGGCCGCCGCCGTGATCGAGGGGGTGGAGCTGACCCTGCGGGAGCTGACCTCGGTGCTGGGCAAGCATGGTGTCACCACCATCGCCCCCGCTATCGGCGATACCTTCGATCCGCAGATGCACCAGGCCATGTTCGAGGCACCGGTGCCAGGCACCAAGGCCGGCCAGATCATCCAGGTGATGACCGAAGGCTTTGTGCTGCATGACCGCCTGCTGCGCCCCGCGCAGGTCGGTGTCAGTTCCAACACCGCCGGCTGAGCGGTGTTTCACGTGAAACGCGGGCGGGCGCTGATTGTCAGGTCAGCGCCCGTTTCAATTCGTAAACCAGCTGCAAGGCCGCCATCGGCGTCAACTCATCTGGGTTCAACGCCGCCAGCCGCTGCTCTACCTCCGAGGCCTTGGGGGCCGGCGCCCTGACCGGGGCAGGGAGGGCGGCCCGGAACAGCGGCAGATCGTCGATCAGCGCCTTCTGACGCTGACCGCCGGCCCGCTCTCCGGCCTCGAGCGCCTCCAGCACTACCTTGGCCCGGTCGATCACGGCCTTGGGCAGGCCCGCAAGTCGCGCAACTTGCACGCCATAGGACCGATCCGCGGCGCCCCGCTGCACCTCGTGCAGAAAGATCACCTCGCCTTCCCATTCCTTCACCGTCACGGTCGCGTTTTCCACGCCGGGCAACTTGCCCTTCAGCGCGGTCATTTCGTGGTAATGCGTCGCGAACAGCGCGCGGCAGCGGTTCACGTCATGCAGATGTTCCAGCGTCGCCCAGGCGATGCTCAACCCGTCATAGGTCGCGGTGCCGCGCCCGATCTCATCCAGAATCACCAGCGCGCGATCATCGGCCTGGTTCAGAATCGCGGCCGTCTCCACCATCTCCACCATGAAGGTGGACCGGCCCCGCGCCAGATCGTCCGAGGCGCCGACCCGGCTGAACAACTGGCTGACCAGCCCGATATGTGCCGCCCGCGCCGGCACGAAAGACCCCGCCTGCGCCAGCAGGGCGATCAAGGCGTTCTGCCGCAGGAAGGTTGATTTACCCGCCATGTTCGGCCCTGTCAGCAGCCAGATCGCCGGCGTGTCGCCTTCGGTCAGGGCGCAGTCATTGGCGATGAAGGGGGCGCCCTGCCGGCGCAATGCGGCCTCTACCACCGGATGCCGGCCGCCCTCGATTTGAAAGGCATGAGAGGCATCGACCCTCGGGCGGACCCAGTCCTCGCTCAGGGCCAGATCGGCAAGGGCGGCAATCACGTCCAGCTCTGCCAGCCCGCTCGCCGCCTGACCGATGGCGCCGGCTTGCGCCAGAACGTGCGCCCGCAGATCGGCGAAATGTCCCTTTTCCAGATCCAGCGCATGATTGCCGGCATTCAGGATTCGTGTCTCCAGCGCGCTTAGCTCCACCGTGGTAAAGCGCACCTGATTCGCCGTGGTCTGCCGATGGATGAAGGTCGCGTTCAGCGGCGGCGCCATCATCCGGTCAGCATGAGTTGTGGTGACTTCGATGAAGTAACCCAGCACATTATTATGTTTGATCTTCAGGCTCTGAATGCCCGTTTGTGTCACGAAATCGGACTGGAGCCCGGCGATCACGCCACGGCCTTCGTCGCGCAGGCGCCGTGTGGCGTCCAGATCGCTGTCAAATCCGCTTGCGATAAAGCCGCCATCGCGGGCAAGCAGCGGGGGCTCATCCACAAGCGATTGATTTAACAGGTTTATTATATCGCCATTGCCAACAAGCTGCCGCGCGGCCGAAGCCAGAACCGGGTCTTCGCTGCCTGTCAGCTGATCGGCAATCAATGCCGCCTGCGACAGCCCGTTTCGGATCGCGGCAAGGTCGCGCGGCCCGCCACGGTCAAGCGCCAGCCGCGACAGCGCGCGATCCATGTCCGGCACCCGGCGCAGCGCGTCGCGCAGCGTGTCGCGCAGGCGTGCAGCCTCCAGCAAGCTATCCACCGCATCATGCCGCGCCGCGATCAGCGCCACGTCGCAAGAGGGCGATGACAGCCGCCGCTCCAGCAGCCGCGCGCCGCCCGCGGTCACTGTGCGATCCACCGCATCCAGCAGCGATCCGGCGCGTCCGCCCGACAGCGCGCCGGTGATCTCCAGATTGCGGCGGGTCGCGGCGTCGATCTGCATCGCACCGCTCTGCATCTCGCGCTGCGGCGCGCGCAGCAGCGGCAGCTTGCCGCGTTGTGTCAGGTCCAGATAATCGACCAGCGCGCCCATGGCCGCCAGCTCCGGCCGGGCGAAATTGCCAAAGGCCTCCAGCGTGCCCAATTGCCACAGCGCGCAAAGCCGCCGCTCGGCCCCGGCGGAATCGAAGGATCCGCGCGACAGCACGGTGACCGCGGCGCCCAGATCCTCGATCACCGGGCGCAAATCCGTGTCCATCGCCTCGCTGACCAGCACCTCGCGCGGGGCTAGGCGCGCCAGTTCGGGCGACAGGCGGTTGCGCGTGCAGGGCATGACGCGCAACTCGCCGGTAGAGATATCGGTCCAGGCCAGCGCCGCCTCGTCGCGCACCTCGGCATAGGCACAAAGGTAATTGTGGCGCCGCGCCTCCAGCAGCGTGTCTTCCGTCAGCGTGCCGGGGGTGACCAGGCGCACCACATCGCGCCGCACCACCGATTTCGACCCGCGCTTCTTGGCTTCGGCCGGGTCTTCCATCTGTTCGGCAATGGCCACGCGAAATCCCTTGCGGATCAGCGTCAGCAGATAGCCCTCGGCGGCATGCACCGGCACGCCGCACATTGGGATCGGCTCGCCCAGATGAAAGCCCCGCTTGGTCAGCGCGATGTCCAGCGCGGCGGCGGCGGCCACCGCGTCGTCAAAGAACATCTCGTAGAAATCGCCCATCCGGTAGAACAGGATCGCATCGGCATATTGCGCCTTGATCTCCAGATATTGCGCCATCATCGGCGTCACGGCGTCATCGGTCACGCGGAATTCCTCCATCAGCGTGACGACCCTACAAAAGCGCTTTCGCCGGGAAAAGCGGCAAACCGCAATTGGCAGGGGGCTGGCGGGGCGGTATGACGGCAGGAAACCCCAACAGGATGGCCCCCTGATGACCAAGACCAAGATCACCCCGGAAGAGGCGCTCGCCTATCACCTCGAACCCCGCCCGGGCAAATACGATATCGTCGCCTCTACCCCCATGGCCACGCAGCGCGATCTGTCGCTGGCCTACAGCCCCGGCGTCGCCGTTCCGGTCGAGGCGATCGCCGCGCGGCCCGAGACGGCCTATGACTATACGGTCAAGGGCAACATGGTTGCGGTGATCTCCAACGGCACGGCGATCCTGGGCCTGGGCAATCTGGGCGCGCTGGCCTCCAAGCCGGTGATGGAGGGCAAGGCGGTGCTGTTCAAGCGCTTTGCCGATGTGAACGCCATCGACATCGAGCTGGATACCGAAGACCCCGAGGAAATCATCAAGGCGGTCAGCCTGATGGGCCCCACCTTCGGCGGCATCAACCTTGAGGATATCAAGGCGCCGGAATGTTTCATCATCGAACAGCGCCTGAAAGAGATGATGGATATCCCGGTCTTTCACGACGACCAGCACGGCACCGCCGTGATCTGTGCCGCCGGGTTGATCAACGCGCTGACTCTGTCGGGCAAAAAGATCGAGGATGTGAAGATCGTCCTCAACGGCGCGGGGGCTGCGGGCATCGCCTGTCTGGAACTGCTCAAGGCCATGGGCGCGCGGCATGACAACTGCATCATGTGCGATACCAAGGGCGTGATCTATCAGGGTCGCACCGAGGGCATGAACCAGTGGAAGTCAGCCCATGCTGCCCGCACCGATGCCCGCACGCTGGAAGAGGCGATGACGGGCGCCGATGTGTTCCTTGGCGTATCGGCCAAGGGCGCCGTGACGCCTGAAATGGTGGCCTCCATGGCGGAAAACCCGGTGATCTTCGCCATGGCGAACCCCGATCCGGAAATCACCCCGGAAGAGGCACATGCCGTGCGTGCCGATGCCATCGTGGCGACGGGCCGGTCGGATTACCCCAATCAGGTGAACAACGTCCTGGGCTTTCCCTATCTGTTCCGCGGCGCGCTGGATATCCATGCCCGCGCCATCAATGACGAGATGAAGATCGCCTGCGCCAAGGCGCTGGCCGAACTCGCGCGCGAGGATGTGCCCGATGAGGTCGCGATGGCCTATGGCCGCAAGCTCAGCTTCGGGCGCGATTACATCATTCCCACGCCCTTCGACCCCCGGCTGATCCATGTGATCCCGCCCGCCGTGGCCAAGGCGGGCATGGATACCGGCGTGGCGCGGCGGCCGATCGTCGATCTGAAGGGCTATGAGGCCAGCCTCAAGGCCCGGATGGACCCGACCGCCTCGATCCTGCAAGGGGTACATGCCCGGGCGCGCGCCGCGCAGGCACGGATGATCTTTGCCGAGGGCGACGATCCCCGCGTGCTGCGGGCGGCCGTGGCCTATCAGCGCGCCGGGCTGGGCAAGGCGCTGGTCGTCGGCCGTGATAGCGATGTGCGCGAAAAGCTGGAGGCCGCAGGTCTTCAGGATGCCGTGCGCGAGCTGGAGGTGGTGAATGCCGGCAATTCCCGGCATCTCGACCAGTATCGCGATTTCCTCTACCAGCGTCTACAACGTCAGGGCTTTGACGATCACGACATCCGCCGCCTTGCGACCCGCGACCGGCATGTGTTCTCGGCGCTAATGCTGGCCCATGGCCATGGCGACGGGCTGATCACCGGCGCCACCCGCAAATCCGCGCATGTGCTGAGCCTGATCAACCATGTCTTTGACGCCAAGGCGGCGGATGGGGCGGTGGGTGTCACGGCGCTGCTGCACAAGGGGCGGATCATCCTGATCTCTGACACGCTGGTCCATGAATGGCCCGAGGCCGAGGATCTGGCGCAGATCGCCATCCGTTCGGCCAGCGTGGCGCGCGGGCTGGGGCTGGAGCCGCGCGTGGCCTTCGTCAGCTTCTCCACCTTTGGCTATCCGGTGTCGGAGCGTGCGACCAAGATGCACGCCGCGCCCAAGGTGCTGGACCGGATGAAGGTCGATTTTGAATATGACGGCGAAATGGCGGTGGATGTGGCGCTGAACCCGCAGGCCCTGGCGCAATATCCGTTCTGCCGCCTCTCTGGCCCGGCGAATATCCTTGTCGTTCCCGCGCGGCATTCGGCCTCGATTTCGGTCAAGCTGATGCAGGAAATGGCCGGGGCGACAGTGATCGGGCCGATCCTGACCGGGGTCAAGAAGCCGATCCAGATTTGTTCGACCAATTCGACGGTGAACGATATTCTCAACATGGCGGCGCTGGCCGCCTGCAAGATCGGCTGAAAAATGGGGGCGGCATGACGGTTTACAATCTGGGTTCGATCAATATCGACCATGTCTACCGCGTGCCGCATCTGCCCGCGCCGGGGGAAACCCTTTCGGCGCTGGCCTATGCGCAGGGTCTGGGCGGCAAGGGCGCGAACCAGTCGGTCGCCGCTGCGCGGGCCGGGGCGCGGACGGTGCATATTGGTGCTATCGGGCCGAATAGTGACTGGGTGCGCGATGCGATGCGCGGTTACGGGGTCGATCTGGCCGGGGTTTCGCTGCTGGAGGAACCGACCGGCCACGCCATCATCAATGTCGATCCGGGCGCCGAGAATGCGATCGTGATCTATCCCGGCGCCAATCGGGCGGTGACCCCGGCAATGGTCGAGGCCGCGCTGGCCGAGGCCGGGCCAGTCGATACGCTGCTGATCCAGAACGAAACCTCGGCCCAGGCCGAGGCGGCCGCGGCCGCGCGGGCGCGTGGGCTGCGCGTCGTTTATTCGGCGGCGCCTTTCGACATCGACGCGGTCAAGGCCGCGCTGCCCCATGCCAGCCTGCTGGTGATGAACGAGATCGAGGCAGATCAGACCCGCGCCGCCCTTGGTGCGCTGCCGCCGCTTGATTGTCTGATCACCCGGGGCGCCAAGGGGGCAGAGTGGATTTCCGCCGGTGCAGAGCCGCTTTTCATGCCGGCCTTCCGCGTGACGCCGGTCGATACCACGGGCGCGGGCGATACGTTCATCGGCACGCTGGCTGCGGGGCTCGATCTCGGGCTGGACCGCGCGGCGGCAATGCGGCTGGCCATGGCGGCGGCGGCGATCCAGGTCACGCGGCCGGGCGCGGCGCAGGCCATTCCTGACCGTGCCGAGGTCGATACCTTTCTGCGCGCCCAAGGCTGACCCGCGCCCGGGCAGAAACCTGCCACGGCACGGGCGGCCCCTTGCCCGGAAAGCGCTGGTTGCGGGGCGGCTTGGGGTTGCCCCACGTGGCGGGCTTGCCCATGCTTGCCCCAGGCCTGCGAGGAGGCAGGCTTTGCAGATCAATGGGAGGAACCATGTCCAACCGCACCCGCTTTGCGGCCGCTTTCGCCTGTGCGCTTGCCGTCTCTGCCCCTGCCGCCCAGGCAGAGGAATTCATCAACGTCCTGACCGGGGGCACCTCGGGCGTCTATTACCCGCTGGGCGTCGCGCTGTCCGACATCTATGCCAAGGGGATCGAGGGCGCGCGCACCCAGGTTCAGGCGACCAAGGCCTCGGTCGAGAACCTGAACCTCTTGCAGCAGGGCAAGGGCGAACTGGGCTTCGCGCTTGGCGATTCCGTCAAATATGCCTGGGAAGGCAATGCCGATGCCGGGTTCAAGCAGCCGCTGGACAAGCTCCGCGTCATCGCGGCGATCTATCCGAATTACGTCCAGATCGCCGCGCTGCAAGAGGCCGGCATCACCACGGTCGCCGACCTGAAGGGCAAGACCCTCTCGGTGGGTGCCGCGAAATCCGGGACCGAGCTGAATGCCCGCGCGATCCTGGCCGCGACCGGGCTGAGCTATGATGATCTGGGCAAGGTCGAATATCTGCCCTTCGCGGAATCGGTCGAACTGATGAAGAACCGTCAGCTTGAGGCGACGCTGCAATCCTCGGGGCTCGGCAATGCCGCGATCAAGGATCTGGCCTCGTCGCAGGCGATCACGATCGTCTCTATTCCTGCGGAAACGGTGGCGGCGATCGGCGCGCCCTATGTCGCGGCGACCATTCCCGCCGGCACCTATCAGGGGCAAGAGGCCGATGTGCCGACGGCGGCGGTGATCAATTATCTGGTCACCCATGCCGATGTCTCGGACGAAACCGCCTATCAGATGACCAAGCTGATCTTCGACAATCTCGATACGCTGAAGGCCGCCCATAGCGCTGCCGCCGGCATCAGCCTGGAAAGCGCCGCCAAGGATGCGCCGGTGCCGCTGCATCCGGGGGCCGAGCGGTTCTACAAGGAAAAAGGCCTGTTCTGAGCCTTGTCGGGCGGCCCCAAGGGGTCGCCCACGCATATCCATTTGGGAGGATGGATGGAATGACCCAACCCGATTCGACGGGCCAGGCCGCGCTGGTGCATGACCATGATCCGCTGGGGGCCGGATTTCCGCCCGGCGCGTTCGGGCGGGCGCTGTTCTGGCTGGCCGTGGTGTTTTCGGCCTTTCAGATCGCCATCGCGGCGCATCTGATCGACATGCCCAGCCAGGTTGCCCGGGCGCTGCATGTCGGTTTCCTTATGGCGCTGGCCTTTCCGCTTTTGGCGATTGCCAAGCGGATGGGGCCGGTTTCCCGGGCCATCACCTATGCGCTTGCCGCGGCCGGCATCGCCATCGCCGCTTATCAGGCGGTGGAATATACCGAATTGCTGCTGCGCGCGGGCGATCCGCTGCCGCGTGATCTCTGGGTCGGGGTTCTGGCGCTGATCGCGGTCTTTGCGGCGGCCTGGATGATGATGGGCCCGGCGCTGCCGATCATTTCGGGGCTGTTTCTGGCCTATGCGCTGTTTGGCGAATATCTGCCCGCGCCGCTCAATCATCGGGGCTATGATTTCGCGCAGGTGGTCGAACATCTGTCTTACGGGACCGAGGGCATCTACGGCATTCCGACCTATGTTTCCTCGACCTATATCTTTCTGTTCATCCTGTTCGGCGCCTTTCTGGAAAAGGCCGGGATGATCCGGCTGTTCACCGATGTTTCGCTGGGGCTGGTCGGGCACCGCATGGGCGGCGCGGCCAAGGTGGCGGTGCTTTCATCGGGGCTGATGGGCACGATTTCCGGGTCGGGCGTGGCCAATGTGGTGACGACGGGGCAGTTCACCATCCCGCTGATGAAGCGTTTCGGCTATCGGCCCGCCTTCGCCGGCGGGGTCGAGGCGACGGCCTCGATGGGCGGGCAGATCATGCCGCCGGTCATGGGCGCCGTGGCCTTCATCATGGCCGAGACGCTGGGCGTGGAATATGTCGAAATCGTCAAGGCCGCGCTGATCCCGGCGATCCTCTATTTCGTCGGCGTGTTCTGGATGGTGCATCTGGAGGCCGGCAAGCGTGGCCTGCGCGGCCTGTCGCGGGCCGAGCTGCCCTCGCCGCGCAAGGCGCTGCGCGAGGGGTGGTTCCTGCTCTTGCCGCTTGCGGTGCTGGTCTGGCTGCTGTTTTCCGGCTACACGCCGCTGTTTGCCGGCACGGTGGGGCTGGCGCTGACGGCGCTGCTGATCCTGGGCGGTTCGGTGGTGCTGGGCCTGCCCGAAGGCACGATCCGGGTGATCTTCTGGATCGGGCTGGGGCTTGTGGCGGCGGCGTTCTTCAAGCTGGGGATCGCGGTCGTGCTGGCCGCGCTGGTGGCGCTGATCGCGGTCTGCGCCTTCAGCACAGGCGGGCGGGCGACGCTGGCCCTGTGCCGCGACAGCCTGGCCGAGGGTGCGCGCACCGCTTTGCCGGTGGGCATCGCCTGCGCCTTGGTGGGGGTCATCATCGGGGTGATGACGCTGACCGGGGCCGCCAATACCTTTGGCCAGTTCATCGTGGGCGTCGGCAAAAGCTCGTTGTTCCTGTCGCTGATCCTGACGATGATCACCTGCATCATCCTGGGTATGGGCATTCCGACCATCCCGAATTACATCATCACCTCCTCCATCGCGGGGCCTGCCTTGCTGGAGCTGGGGGTGCCGCTGATCGTCAGCCATATGTTCGTGTTCTATTTCGGCATCTTGGCCGATCTGACACCGCCGGTTGCGTTGGCCTGCTTTGCCGCGGCGCCGATTGCCAAGGAATCCGGGCTGCGGATCAGCCTGGAGGCGGTCAAGATCGCGGCGGCGGGTTTTGTCGTGCCCTTCATGGCGGTCTATACGCCGGCGCTGATGTTGCAGGATGGCGGGCCGATGGCGCAGGCGATCGGTTATTGGCCGGCGGTGGCCTATATCGTGCTGAAATCGCTGGTCGCGCTGGCGCTTTGGGGTGTGGCCGTCATCGGCTGGCTGGGTCGGCCGCTGGGCGTGGCCGAGCGGGCTCTGGCCATGGTGGCGGCCTTCACGCTGGTCGCGGCGCTGCCGCTGACCGACGAAATCGGCTTTGCGCTGTTTGCCGTCTTTGCGCTCTGGCTCTGGCTTGGCCGGCGGCGGAGCCTGGCATGAGCGGTTGCCTGCTGGCCGGGGCGCTGCTGGTCGCGCTTGGCCCCGGCGGGGATTTCACGCTGGAATGGGCGCATTCGGTGGAAAAGACCCGCTGGCGGGAAAGCTGGCAGGTCACGCCCGCCGGGCTGCGCCTGACCGAGGCGGCGGTGCAAGGGGCCGGCGCGGGGATGGAGCAGGGCGCGAATGGCCACGCCGAAGGCGGCTGGTGGGTGTGGCAACCCGATTTGCCGGCGGTGCCGCAGCTTGCGCTGGCGGCCTCGGGCATGACAGGGTCGGGCTGGCGGCTTTGCGGGGAACGGTGCCAGACGCTTGGCGCCGATGCTGCGGCGCCGCTGATCCTGCGCCCCTGTCCCAAGGATTGATCGTGACCCCGCCCCGCCGCCTGTCCCCGGCCCTCATGCTGCTGCTGATCGGGCTTTGCGCCCTCAGCGCGGGGTGGGCGGCCTGGCTATTGTCGCAGCGCGACATGGCGGCGCGGCTGGATCAGAGCCTGATCCTGACCCGCCGCGCGCTGGAGACGGAGATCGAGCGTTTCCGCTATCTGCCCCGGGTCGCGGGCGAGGATGCGCGCATCCGCGACGTGCTTGCCCGGCCCGACGATCCTGCCCGGGTGCAGGCGGCGAACCTCTATCTTGAAAGCGTCGTGAGGCATTCCGGGGCCAGCCATCTTTATCTGCTCGATGCGCGCGGGCTGACGCTGGCCGCGTCGAACTGGAACATGGCCGAGACCTTTGTCGGGTCGAATTACAGCTTTCGCCCGTATTTTCGCGATGCAATGGCCCGGGGACAGGGTGATTTCTACGCGATCGGCGTGACCACGCTGACGCCCGGCTATTTCCTGTCGGCGCGGGTCGATCTGTCGGGCGGCGGGCAGGGGGTTCTGGTCGTCAAGGTCGATCTGGGGCCGTTGCAGGCCACCTGGAACGCCGCCGAGCAGGATACTGCCGTGGTCGATGCCGACGGGGTGGTGTTCCTCGCCTCGGATCCGGCCTGGCTTTACCATCCGCTCAGCGCGCTTTCGGCCGAAGCTGTCGCGCGGTTACAGGCCGAACAGACCTATTTCGGCATGCAGGTCGAAACGGCAGCGCCCTTGTTGCGCCGGCCCGGGGGCTGGATCTCGGGCGGTGACGGGCAGAGCATGGCGATCCGCCGCGCCGATTTCGGCCCCGGCTGGCAGGTTGTCGCTGCGCTGCCGGTGCGTCCGGCGCTGCTGGCCGCGCTGCTTTGGGCCGCGCTGTCGGCGCTGCTGGCCGCGACCCTGCTGGGCTGGCTGAAGATTCAGCGCCAGCGTCGGGCGCTGATCGCGTTGCGGCTGCATCAGTCCACCATGCTGGAGCGCCGCGTCGCCGAGCGGACCGAGGCGCTTGCGCATGAGATCGAGGCGCGGCGCAAGACCGAGGCCGATCTGCGCGCCACGCAGGAAACCCTGATCCATGCCGAAAAGATGGCCGCGCTGGGCCGGATGTCGGCCGCCATCGTGCATGAGATCAGCCAGCCGCTTTCGGCCATGGAGGCAACGCTGGTCACCGCCGCGATGCTGGCCGAAACCCCCGCGCCCGAAGCCGTCAAGCGGATCGAGACTGCCCGCAACCTGATCCGCCGGATGCAGCGCACGACGCGGCGACTCAAGGGGTTTTCCCGCAAGGAAAGCGGGCAGCTTGAGGTGATCGACCTGCAACCCGTCATCGAAAGCGCGCTGGAACTGGTGCAGCCGCGGGCGCGTGCCGTCGGGGTCAGCCCGGTCTTGCAGCCGCTGGCGGCGCCCTGCCGGCTGCGCGTGGGCCGGGTGCGGCTGGAACAGGTTCTGGTGAACCTGCTGCTCAATGCACTGGACGCGGTCGAGGGGCGCGGTGGTCAGGTTCGGGTCGAGGTGTCGCAGACCCCGGCCCATGTCTGCATCGCGGTGCGCGACGACGGGCCCGGCATCGCGCCCGATGATCTGGCCCGCGTGGCCGAGCCGTTCTTTACCACCAAGGCCAGCGGCGAAGGGCTGGGTCTGGGCCTTGCCATCTCGCAGGAAATCCTGTCGGAATTTGGCGGAAGCCTGCATATCGCGGTGCCCGAAGGGGGCGGCGTGGTTGCGACGGCTTGTCTGCCCCGCATCCCGCCGGAGGAGCCGTGACCGCGCTGATCCATGTCGTTGACGATGATGCCGACCATCTGGCGGCCCTGTGTGATCTGTTGCAGGCGCGCGGGCATCGGACTGTGGGCTTCGCGTCGGCCGAGGCCGCACTGGCGGTGGGGGATCTGCCTGACCTCGTGCTGTCGGATCTGCGGATGCCGGGCCTTGACGGCTTCGCCTTGCTGGAGGCCCTGCGTGCGCGCCACCCCGATCTGGCAGTGATCCTGCTGACCGGGCATGGCGATGTGCCCCATGCCGTGCGGGCGATGCGCATCGGCGCCGAGGATTTCATCGAAAAACCCTATGATGGCGCGCATCTCATGGCCGTGGTGGACCGGGCCTTGCGCGGGGCGGCGCTGCGGGCTGAATTGGGCCGCCTGCGCGACGCTCTGGCAGATCGTGAGCAGCGCGTCTTGTTGGGCCAATCTGCCGCAATACAGTCTCTGCGCGGCCGAATTGATGCTCTGGCGCCGCTGGATCTCGATCTGGTCGTGTCGGGTGAAACCGGCACGGGAAAGGAGCTGGTCGCGCGGGCGCTGCATGCCGGCAGTTCACGCCGCAATGGTCCACTGCTGGCGGTCAACTGTGCCGCCCTGCCCGAAAGCCTGTTCGAGCTGGAGATGTTCGGCCATGTCGCCGGCGCCTTTCCCGGTGCGACCGACAAACCCGGCAAGCTGGAGGCGGCGGCCGGCGGGACGCTGGTGCTGGATGAAATCGAGGCGATGCCGCTGGCGGTTCAGCCGAAGCTGCTGCGCGCGCTGGAGGATCGGCAGGTGGTGCGGCTGGGTGAGAACCGCCCGCGACCGCTGGATTTGCGTCTGGTTGCGCTGTCAAAGGCCGATCTGCGCAAGATGACGCTGGATGGCAGCTTTCGCGCCGATCTGTTCTTTCGGCTTTGCGGGGCCGAACTGGAATTGCCGCCACTGCGCGCGCTGGGTGCGGATATCGGGCTGCTGTTCACGCATTTCGTGGATCAGGTCGCACAGCGGTCGGGGCGGCCGGCGCCAGAGGTGGATTATGCCCTGTGTCAGCGGCTTGCGCGCTTGCCATGGCCGGGCAATGTGCGCGAATTGCGCGCCGCCGCCGAACGCTTTGCCCTGGGCGTGGCGATGCCCGACCTTGCCGCCGTGCCCCGCGTCGCCTCGCAGAGCCTGGCGGAAAAGGTGGCCGAATATGAGGCGCGCGAGATCCGCGCCGTGCTGGAACGCTGTCACGGCAATACCGAACGCGCGGCACAGGTTCTGGGCGTGGCGCGACGCACGCTGAATGACAAGATCAGCCGTTATGGCATCCGTCTGGGCTCAGGTCACGGGCATCAATAGGCCGGTCCGCGTCCAGAGGATCGCCGTCTCGATCTGCCTGTCGGGATAGATCTGGGCCATGGCGGCGCGATAGGCCCGCATCTGCGCCAGGATCCCTTGGGGCACTTCGGCCGCATCGCGCGGCACGATCTGGTTCGACTTATAGTCGATGACGCGGATCAGATCAGGCGTGACGATCAGCCGGTCAATGGTGCCCAGCAGGCGCTTTCGCTCATATTCCGCGGTTACAGAGACTTCTGTCAGCGCATCCGCGGCAAAGATCGCGGCCAGATGCGGCGCAGTCAGCAGGGCTGACGCCTCGGCCAGAAGTGCGGCGCAGAGCGGCGGATCCTCGATCAGGCTGGCGGCCGCGCGGGGCCAATCGGCCTGTGGCAGTTCGGGCAGCGTCTCCAGCAGCAGGTGAAGCGCGGTGCCACGGTGCCGCGCGGCCTCGCCATCCTCGGGGCTACCCTCGCCGAACAGCACCTTGGCGCCGCCGAGCATCGACGGGCGCAGCGGTGTCTCTGCCATCCGGGGTGCGGGGGCCGGGTGGCGCAACCAATCGGGCGGGGCGGTGATAGGAGCATTTTCAGCGGTATCAGTGATGTTTTCGGCCAAAGGCCAGGTGCCGAACTGATAGGTCAGCCCACCATCCGGCGCGACGGTTGCGCCCAGTTGCGTAGCGCCGGCATGGATCAGATCATACCAGGCCGGCACTTTGCCGCCCTCGCCCTTTTGCGAGGCAAGTTGCCCGGCGGCGCCCACGATCAGCCAGCTTTGCGCCCGTGTCAGCGCAACATAGAGCAGGCGCAGCGATTCCGCCTGCGCGCGTTCGGCCCGGTCTTGCCGCAGGGCGGCGATCCGGTCGGGGCTGTCGGCCGAGGCGGGGCGCCAGACGGCGGTATCGTCCAGCCGATAGATCTCGTCCCGGTCATTGGCGCGCAGATCGGCGGTATCGGGCAGGATGACGATCGGCGCCTCCAGCCCCTTGGCGCCATGCACTGTCATCACGCGGATCTTGCGGCCGCCACTTTCCATCTGACGCTTGACCTGCACATCCTCGCCCTGAAGCCAGGTCAGAAAACCGGTCAGGCTGGGCACGTCATTGCGTTCATAGGCCAGCGCCTGATTGAGCAATTCGTCTATGCCATCTTCGGCCTCGGCGCCCAGGCGTGCCAGAAAACGCCGCCGCCCGTCATGCCGGGTCAGCGCGCGTTCGATCAGGTCGAAGGGGCGCAGGAAATCGGCGTTATCACGCAAATCCTGCAATACAGAGACTGTTTCGGCATGACACGGGTCGTTGCGTAGCGCCTCCCACAGAAAGCCTTTGCGCGGCTGCGCCAGCGCGTAAAGCGCGGCTTCCGACAGGTTGAACAGCGGCGAGCGCAGGCATTCCGCCAGCGCGAGATCATCTTCGGGCAAGGCCAGAAAGGCCAGAAGGGCTGTGATGTCCTTTACCGCCATCTCCGCGCCCAGGTGCAGGCGATCGGCGCCGGCAATCGGCAGGCCGGCGGCCTTGCAGGCGCGGATCACCTCGGCAAACAGCGGCGAGCGGCGCCGGACCAGGATCAGGATATCGCCGGCATGAACCGGGCGCATCTTCTTGCCCTCGGGGATCAGCGTGCCGGCGCGCAGAATCTGCGCGATGCGGTCGGCGACGCGGCGCCCCATCACGGCGGTATGATGTTCGCCGCTGATCAGATCGACGGGATCGGCCCAATCCTCCTCCTCCGGGGTTTCAGAGGGGGCGATGGGCGGCCAGATCTCGATCCGGCCCGGCATGGTTTCGTTGAAGGCAATGTGCCGCGACGGGCCGCCAAGCGCGGGGTGCAGCGGCTCGGGAAAGGTGCGGTCCACCAGATCCAGAATGGCGGGGGACGAGCGGAAGGAATGCAGTAGGTCAAGCGCCTGAAACGGTGCCTCGATGGCGGCAAGCCCGGTCTGGAACCGTTCACGCATCCGGGCAAAGGCCGAAACATCGGCGCCCTGAAAGGAATAGATCGACTGCTTCTGGTCGCCCACCACAAAGATCGTGCGGTCAATGTCGCGCGCGCCCTGGCCCGAGGTGAATTCCTGCGCCAGCAGTTCGATCGCGCGCCATTGGTCGGGCGAGGTGTCCTGCGCCTCGTCCACCAGAATGTGATCCACGCCGCCATCCAGCCGGAACAGCACCCATTGCGCCACCGCCGGGTCGGTCAATAGACCGATGGCGCGGGCGATCAGATCGTCGAAATCCAGCGCGCCGCGCAGCAGCTTGCGCCGGGCATAGCGCGGCAGAAAGGCCCCGGCAAAGCGGTGCAGAACGGCGGTGCGTTCGGCGGCCAGCAGCGCCAGCCGCAAGGGGCGTGCGACCTCTACCCGCCGCATCAGCGCATCGAGCCGGTCTTGCAGGGGGGCGAGCTTTGGCTGGGTCGCCTTGGTGGCGATGGTCTCCAGCCTGGCGGTATAGCTTTTGCCCGGCACCTTCGATTCGCCATGCAGCAGCACACCTTCCAGCGCGGCGAGCGTTGCCAGATCGGGCGCATCGAGCGCTATCGCGGCCAGCTTGCCCGCCGCGCGCTGGTCATTGACCGACCCGGTTTGCAGGATCAGCGCGGCGTCTTGCAGCAGTTCCGCCTCGCCGCCCCGCAGCACATCGGCGATCAGGCGGGGGGCGTCAGTGCCCGGCGGCAGATCGAACAGCGCTGCGGCGATGGCACCGGCCTCCCCCCGGGGAAAGGCGGCGGCGTGGCGGGCGATCTCGGCGGTCAGTTGCGCGAAATCCTCGCCGGTGAAATGGGCGGCCAGATCGCGCACCACGTCCAGCCCCGGCCCGTCGGCCAGTTCCTCGATCACCGCATCGCGCATCAGCCGCGCGGCGCGGTCATCCAGTTCGGTGAATTGTGGGGATACGCCCGCCTCCAGCGGAAAGCGGCGCAAAAGCGTGGCGCAAAAGCTGTGGATGGTCTGGATGCGCAACCCGCCCGGCGTTTCGATGGCGCGGGCAAACAGGCGCCGCGCCTCGGCCAGCAGGGCGTCGGGCACGGCGCCGGTGCCCAGATCCAGCAGCGCCTGCCGCAGCTCGGCCTCGGGCTTCATCGCCCAGGCGCCGAGCCGCGCGAACAGGCGGTTCTGCATCTCGGAGGCTGCGGCCTTGGTATAGGTCAGGCACAGGATGCGCGCCGGATCGACGCCCGAAAGCAGCAGACGCGCCACGCGGTCGGTCAGCACGCGGGTCTTGCCCGACCCGGCATTGGCCGACAGCCAGGTTGACCATTCCGGCCGCGCGGCATCCTGCTGGCGGGCCGAGGCATCGTTCAGCGTCATGGCGCCTCTCCGCTCTGGTCGCCCACATCCGCGGCGGTGGCGGGGCTGGTCATATCCCATTCGCCGAAGCGCGACAGATGGTCGTAATCGCCGGGGAAATTCGTCTCGAACATGGCCCGGCGGGCGGTATAGCCCTTGGACCGCTGCATGTATTGCCCGATCAGGCGATGCAGCGATTCCCATGTTTCACCGATGATCTGCGGCGTGATCTCGGTGCTGACCAGCTTGGGCGTGCTGCCCAGACCCAGATAGCTGATCCGCGCCACCTCGGCCGGGCCAAGCTGGCGGAAACCGCCCTGTTCGGCCATGCAGGCCGCCAGCAGAAGCTGCTTGTCAAAGGCGCGTTGCTGGGCCTCGGTCGGTGGGGTGCCGGTCTTGTAGTCGATGATATGCAGCCGCCCGTCGGGCAGGGCGTCGATCCGGTCAGGCGTGCCCGACAGCGCGAAATCAAGGCCGGTCAACGGCACGCGGCCCTTTTCCTCCAGCATG
>Ga0209053_1000812_pt1 | contig 17851 bp, 12 predicted proteins | sample EBPBio152010_DNA_FD_185864 | JGI IMG/M metagenome (GOLD analysis project Ga0209053, IMG submission 185864) | Wastewater treatment Type I Accumulibacter community from EBPR Bioreactor in Madison, WI, USA - Reactor 1_7/15/2010_ DNA (SPAdes)... | ecosystem: Engineered > Bioreactor > EBPR >... | reverse complement strand
CGTGGCGACTTTCTCTGCCTGCTCGACGGCGACATGTTGCTCGATCAGGCCTTTCTGGTCGATGCCCTGGCCTTTCTCGCGGAAAATCCTTCGGCGGGCGGCGTTACCGGCCATGTCGAGGAGATGAACGACACCAGCCTCGAATATGTCCGGCGCGGGCGCCGCGTCTCGCCGGAGAACCGGACAGGGCCGATCGACCGCATGAATGGCGGCGGCCTCTACCGGCGCGCGGCGATCGAGCAGGCCGGATATCTCTCCGACCGCAACCTGCACGGCTACGAGGAATTCGATCTCGGCGTGCGCTTGCGGCTGCATGGCTGGAGCCTGTATCGACTCGACCGCCGCTTCGTCCGGCATTTCGGGCACGCGCTCAACGCCTATGCGCTGCTGCTGCGGCGCTGGAAGTCGGGTTATCTGCGCGGCATCGGGGAATTGCTGCGCGCCGCGCTGGGCAAGCCGCAATGGCTGCAACTGGTGCAGGATCTGCCGGAGCTGAAGCTCTGGGCCGGCGTCTATGTCTGGCTGGCGGCGATGGTCGCGCTGCCCTTGGCGATGCCAAGCCCCTTCCTAGGTCTCGCGATCGATCTTGCCCTGACAGCCGCCATCGTCGGCGCAATGAGCTTGCGGCAGCGCAGCCTGCAGCTCGGGCTCTATGCGGTCGTCGCCTGGCTCTTCCACGCCGCTGCCTTGCCGCTCGGCTTCCTGCAGGCGCGCAAGGCTCCCGAAGCCTGGATCGAGAGCCGGATCGTCAAGGATGTCTCATAGGGCTGGCCCCGCCTGCCCGGCCCGCAGGCGGCTGCGCCGCGCCAGGCGAAGCAGCGCCAGCCAGGCAGCGATGACGATCGCCCCCTCGGTCAGATAGAGCGCGACGAAGGTGCCGACCGGCGCGGCGAGCCAGGTCGCGGCCGCGATGAGGGCGCTGCCCAGCAGATTGGCGCCGTTCAAGATCCAGGCCCGGACATCCTGCCGCCCGGAGGCTCCGAGCAGATCGATCGCCGCAGCCCAGGCGCCGACGAGGATGATCGTGCCCGACAGGCAGCGCACGAAGAAGGTGAGCTCCTGATAGTGCCGGCCGAACAGAAGCGGGAGCTCGGGCGCGAGCACGAACAGAGCGAGGCAAGTCGACAGGCCGAGCGCCAGCGCCGCGACCAGCGCCCGCTTGGCCATGGGCAGGGCGAGATGCAGGCCGTCGCGGCTCTCCCGCGCCAAGCGCGGATAGAGCAGGCGGTTGAGGGCATCGATGGCGAGGTAGCTCGAATCCATGATCCGCCGGGCGACGCCGTAGCTGCCGACCGTGGCCAGCGGAGCGAACAGGCCGATCACCAGGAGGTCGACATTGGCGCGGACGGCCCGCATCACGAATTGCGAGGAGAACAGGAGGCCGGGCTTCAGCTCCGCGCGCAGGATCGCGAGACGGGGCCGACCCAACGGGCGAAGCCAGGTGGCGCCGATCAGGGCGTAGAGAAGATTTCCGGCACATTGCCAGAGCGCCCATTCAGACAGGGTCGAAGCTCCGAACGCCAGGCAGGCGAGCACCGCGGTCGCCATCCGCATCAGGGCAAAGCCGACGACGGCGCGGTTGGCCTGATGATACCGTCCAAGGGCGAGGAAGGCGGTCTCGACCAGAAGGATCAGCCTGAGCACGACGACATTGCCGAAGAGCAGCAGCGCCAGAGTCGCCAAGTCGACGTACGAGCCAGCGTTCAGCCGCAGCCAGCCCGACAGCGCCGCGACGCCGCCAATGACGAGCACAGCTCCGCTCAGGCCGATCAGGCAGAGATTGTGGCCGAGCAGGTCCGCATAGCTCGCCGGTTCGCGCGAGACCCGGCGCAGCAGGCAATCGGAGGCGCCAAGGCCGCAGAGCTGGACTGCGATGGTGGCGACGGCCGAGATCTGCACGAACAGGCCGAACGCGACCGGCCCGAGCGCACGCGCCAGAATCGCGAAGGTCACCAGCTGCGACAGCGCAGCCGCGGCCAGGGAACCGCTCGACAGCAGATAGCTGACGATCACCGGGCGGGCGCGCCGCAGCCTCTCCGTCCCCACCCATCCAACCATCGTCTGCGCACCCCCGGGTTAAGGTTAACGTTTAATTGAAAACACTACCTTAGGTTGTATTTTTCTATCATAGAAGGATTACTTCAATCTGAAGATGCGATTTCGAGAAGAACACACGTTCGGGGGGCCTATGCTCAAGATTCCCGCTGCCAGCTTTGCTTGCTCCCCCGGCGGGGTGCGCCGGCCGATCCCGGCGCGGCCCGAGACCCGTCTCCTCGCTCACTGACGCAAGACCGACATGTACATCACGACCGACACCAGCCCCCTGCGGGGCGGGAACGATGTCCCTTATCGACAAGCCGTCGAAAAGGCCCTCCCGCCGGCCCATGCGATCAGCCCCACGCGGGTGCTGGGCTGGATCCTGCGCGGATGGCCCTGGCTGGCGCTGGCCGCGCTCGCCGGCGCCGTCGCAGCCGTCGGGGCCGGCCAGCTCGTCACGCCGCGCTTCACCGCGACGACGGAGCTGACGATCGCACCGTCCAACCTGCTGATCGCGCCGAACGACCTCTACGCGACCAATATCCAGAGCGACAGCCAGATCCTGGATGTCGAGAGCAAGATGCGGATGATCACCTCGGGCAATGTCCTGCGGCAGGTCGTCGAGGCGCTCGATCTCAGGAACGACCCCGAATTCGCGCCCAGCGCGTGGCTGCCCGGCTTCCTGCAGGCGTCCGACCAGCGGCCCGACGCCACCGATCTCGCCCGCACCATCGCAAGGCGCGTCACGGTGACCCGGCAGGAGCGCTCCTATGTCGTGTCGGTATCGGTCTGGGCCGGTGATGCCGGCCTGTCGGCCCGGCTCGCCAATGCCATCGCCGAAACCTTCCGCAGCGAGATCGTGCGGGCCGATGCCGAGCGCGTCGGCCGCGCCGCGCGGGGACTGGCCGCCCGGCTCGGCGAGATCAAGGCCGCCGCGACCGAGGCTGAAGACCGGGTCGAGGCCTTCCGCCGTGCCCATGGCCTGCAACAGGGCCTCTCGAAGCAGCCGCTCAGCGCGGAAGCGCTGGAGCGGATGAGCGGGAAGCTGACCGATGCCAAGGCGCGGCTGGCCGAGGCGGAGGCCCGCTATAACGAAGTGTCGCGCTCGGTCTCGACGCAAGGCGCGCAGGGCGGCGCCGTCCAGTCGCAGACGCTGGCCGGATTGCTCGCCGACGAGGCGGGCCTGCGCCGGCAGGTCGCAGTGCTCTCCAAGACGATGGGGCCGCGCCACCCCGCCCTGCTGAACGTGCTGGCCGAGGCCGAGGCACTGGCCAAGGCGATCAAATCCGAGACCGAGCGGCTGCGGCGCGCCGCCCGCATCGAGGTCGACCAGGCGAAGCGCGCGCTCGACACGCTGAACGGCGAGACGAAGGCGTTGCGCGGCAGCGTCTCCGTCGACGACCAGGCCCTGGTCAGGCTGCGCGAGCTCGAACGCGAGGCCGCGGCCCGAACCGCGCTCTACCAGACCTTCCTGACCCGCGCCGGCGAGACCGCGCAGCGCCAGCAGATCGACGCGACCGACCTGCGCGTGATCACGCCCGCCACCGCGCCACTGCGGCCGACCTGGCCGCCCCGCCCGATCGTCGCGGCGGCCGCAGGCATGGCGCTCGGCCTCGTCCTCGCAGCCGGCGTGCTCGCCGGGCTCGGATACCTCCGCGCAATCCGCAGGAGCGCAACGCCATGATGGACCAGACCCAGACACGCCCGGCGGCCGGCATCGCGGCCCCCCTGCTCTTCACCGCGACGCTGCTGTTCTACCTGGTCACGCTGACGCCGTTCATCGATCTCTCGGCCGCTTCGGCAGGCGATGCCGCGACCGCCAAGTCGAACACGCTCAACCAGATCGTCTATCTCGGGCTGACGGCGGCGCTGTGGCTCACCGCCTTCCGGTCGAGCGCACGGCATCTGGTCGCCCGCCCGCGCGGCATCCTGATCGTGATGCTGGTCTGGTTCGCGATCGTCTCGGCCCTCTCGGCGCAGCCCGATCTCGCGCTGAAGCGCGTCTTCCTGGCGATGCTGACACTCGTGAACGGCAGCATCCTGCTCCTGCTGCCCCGGTCCGAGCGCCAGTTCGCCGGCATGCTCACGCTGTGCTGCCTCGGCGCGCTGGCGCTCGCCCATCTCGGCGTCCTGCTGCTGCCGCATTTCGCCATCCACCAGGCCAGCGAAATCCGCGAGCCGATGAGCGCCGGTCTCTGGCGCGGCCATTTCGCCCATAAGAACGTCGCCGCCGCGGCGATGGTGGTGATCAGCTTCGTCGGCCTCTACCTGTTCGGCACGGGGCGGCGCCTCGTCGGCGGCGTGATGGTCCTGCTGGCGGCGGCGTTCCTCGCCCAGACCGGCGGCAAATCCGCGATCGCCGCCCTGCCCGGCATCCTCGCCATCGCCTGGGCCTTCGAGCGCTGGCGCGCCCTGCGGGTGCCGATGGTCGTGCTGGGGATCGCGGCGATCAACATCCTGACCATCGGCTGCGCGATGTCCCCGACGATACGCGGCCTGGTCGCCCAGCTCGGCATCGACCCGACCTTCACCAACCGCGTCGACATCTGGAAGATCGGCGCCAACGCCGTCCTGGACAAGCCGCTGACCGGCCATGGCTTCCAGCTGTTCTGGCAGACCGATGCGATGGTCCACAAGGGCGGCGCCGCGGCCGGCTGGGCCTACGCTGCCTTCAACGGCCACAATGCCTATCTCGACATGGCGATCACCACCGGCCTTCCCGGCCTCGCCCTGACGCTGGTCCTGCTCGTCTGGCTGCCGCTGCGCGATATCGGCCGCGCCGAGGCCACCGCCAACGACCCGGCGCTGACCCGCCTGTTCGTGCGGATCTGGCTCTACGGAATCCTCGCCGCCTGCGTCGAGAGCCTGTTCTTCCAGTCCGGCAGCCTGATCTGGTTCATGCTCGTCGTCGCGATCTTCGGCCTGCATCTCCAGGCGAGCGCGCACGAGATCCGCGAGCCGGCCAACCATCCCCGCAGCCTGGAGCCGGCCCATGCGTGATCCCGACGCGACGATGACGGCCGCCCCCGGCCAAACTGCCCGCCTGCCGGCGCTGATCGACCAGTACGCCGCGCGCCTGGAGAACCGGCTGATCCGCGCCGTTCCGCGGGAGGTCATGCAGGTTCCGACGCAGGAGCCGATCGTCTCCTTCACCTTCGACGACGTGCCGGATTCCGCCCTCGATGCCGGCGCGGCGATCCTCGAAGCCAACGGCGCCCGCGGCACCTTCTACATCTCGGGCGGGCTGGAGGGACGGGTCGAGCCCGGCCGCCGGCTGATCGACCGGGCCGGCTGCCGGGAGCTCGCGGCGCGCGGCCACGAGATCGGCTGTCACAGCTTCGGCCATCGCGACCTGCGCCATATCGGAACGCAAGCCCTGGCCGCGGACCTCGCCCGCAATGCCGCCTATCTCGACGCCATCGACCCGCGCACGGCCCCGCGCAATTTCGCCTACCCCTACAATAGCGGTTCCCTCGGCAAACGGACCCTGCTCGCCCGCAGCTTCCGCAGCTGCCGGGCCGGCGGCGAAGGGATCAATCGCGGCCCGACGGACCCGGCCTTCCTGCGGGCGGTCGAGATCCGGCAGCCGCAGCAGCATGTGCTGGGGCTGGCCCGCTGGATCGACGGGCTGGTCGCGCATCCCGGCTGGCTGATCTTCTTCACGCATGACGTCTCGCCGCGGCCGACGCCGCATGGCTGCACGGCGCCGAGCTTCCATCTGCTGGTCGGCTACGCGGTCGCGCGCGGCTGCCGCGTGCTGACCGTCGATGCCGCGCTCGATCGCCTCGGTTTCCGGGAGCAGGCGCGATGAGCGACGCCCCACGGCTTCTGGCCATCAACAATTACTTCTACCGGCGCGGCGGCGCCGAGAGCGTCTTCCTCGATCATATCGACCTGTTCACCGCGGCCGGCTGGGACGTGGTGCCCTTCGCGATGCAGCATCCCGCCAACCTGTCCAGCCCCTGGTCCGGGCATTTCGTCTCCGAGATCGAATATGGCGGCGCCGGCGGCCCCCTCACCAAGGCCGCACAGGCGGCCAAGGTGATCTTCTCGCTGGAAGCGCGCCGCAAGATCCGCGCGCTGATCGGGCGGGCACGGCCGCGCGTGGCGCATGCCCATAACGTCTACCACCATATCTCGCCGTCGATCTTCAGCGCGCTCAAGGCCGAGGGCGTGCCGCTGGTGATGACGGCGCATGACCTGAAGATCGCCTGCCCGGCCTACAAGATGCTGAGCCGGGGCAGCGTCTGCGAACGCTGCCAGGGCGGGCGCATCCACAACGTCCTCCTGCATCGCTGCGTCAAGGATTCGGCCGTGGTCAGCGGGCTCGTCCTGATGGAAACGCTGGTCCATCGCAGCCTCGGCCTCTATCGCGGCACGCTCGACCGCCTGATCGCGCCCAGCCGCTTCTATCGCGACAAGCTGATCGCCTGGGGCTGGGATGCCGACCGCATCGCCTATATCCCGAACTGCATCGATACGCGCGGCCTCGCCCCCGCCCGGCAGGAAGGCGACTATGTCGTCTATGCCGGCCGGCTCGCACCGGAGAAGGGGCTGGCGACGCTCCTGCGCGCCGCCGCGCTGGCCCGCCAGAAACTGGTCCTGGCCGGCAACGGCCCCGAGGAACCACGCCTGCGCCGGCTCGCCGCGGATTTCGGCGCCGATGTCAGCTTTGCCGGCCATCTCGGCAAGCCGGAGCTGCAACGGCTGATCGGCGAGGCGCTGGCGCTGGTCCTGCCCTCGGAATGGTACGAGAACGCCCCGGTCAGCCTCCTCGAAGCCTATGCGCTCGGGCGGCCGGTGATCGGCGCGCGCATCGGCGGCATCCCCGAACTGGTCGTCGAGGGCGAGACCGGCTTCCTGGTCGAGCCCGGCAATGCCGCCGCCCTCGCCGAAGCCCTCGTCGCCATCGCCGCGCTTCCCCCCGCCGCGCGTGCGGCGATGGGCGCCGCCGGCCGCGACTGGGTCGGCCGGGAGTTCTCGCCCGACCGCTACCGCGAACGCACCCTCAAGCTCTACGAGGCGATCTCCTGATGTACACCCTGATCCCCCCGATCGGCGCCAGCCCACGCGCGCGCAAAGTCGTCTTCGTCGGCCTGCGCGGCGTCCCCGAGATCCAGGGCGGGATCGAGACCCATGTCGCCGCGATCTCGACGCGCCTGGCGGAGCGCGGCTGGCGCGTCGAAGTGCTCGGCCGCTCGCCCTATCTGCGGTCGCGCGCGCCCTATGTCTGGAAAGGCGTCACCGTCACGCCGGTCTGGTCGCCCCGCTCGCGCAGCTTCGAGACCCTGCTGCACACGGCCCTGAGCCTGCTCGTCGCGGCCCGGCAGAATCCGGACCTCGTGCATATCCACGCGATCGGGCCGGCCTTGCTGACGCCGCTCGCGCGCCTGCTCGGCCTGCATGTCGTGGTGACGCATCACGGCTTCGACTACGAGCGCCAGAAATGGGGGCCGGTCGCCAGGTCCATCCTGCGGACCGGCGAGGCGATGGGGATGCTGTTCTCCCATGCCAATATCGGCGTGTCGAAGGCGATCGCGGACAGCGTCCGGCGCAAGTTCAGCGTCGGCGCGACCTTCATCCCGAACGGCGTCGAGGCGCCGCTGCCAAGCCCCGACATATCCTATCTCGATCGCATCGCGGTCACGCCGCAGCGCTACATCCTCTGCGTCGGCAGAATCGTCGAGGAGAAGCGGCATCTCGACCTGATCAAGGCCTTCGCGCATCTGAACGATCCCGACCTCAGGCTCGTCATCACCGGCGCGGCCGATCATGCCGGCCCCTATCAGCGCGAGGTCGAGGCGGCCGCCAAGGCCACGCCCGGCGTGGTCATGACCGGATTCCAATGCGGCGACGCGCTGCTCCAGCTCTATCGGCACGCGGCCCTGTTCGTCCTGCCCTCGAGCCACGAGGGCATGCCGATGGTGCTGCTCGAGGCGCTGAGCTACGGCGTGCCCTGTCTCGTCAGCGATATCGACGCCCATCTCGCGCTCGATCTCGGGCCGGACAGCTATTTCCCGCTGGGAGCGGTGAACTACCTCGCAGGCGCGATGCGCTCGAAACTGGCCGTGCCCGACCCCGCGCAGAAGGCCCAGCGCGCCGCCTCGGTCCTCGCCTCCTTCGGATGGGGCGCGATCGTCGACCGCACCATGGAGGTCTACGACAACGCGCTGCGCGGCTGGAGGCCGACCGGCGCCCGCCAGACCGGCAGCGGCCTCGGCAAGCGCGTCGAGTTCGGAGGCTGACGATGAACCCGCTCCTCCGCAATCTCGAAATGACCGTGCTCGGACTGGGCTTCCTCGGCCTGGCCTGGGGCAAGAACAGGCTCAACGGCTACACCACGCCGAACGGCGTGGCGACATCCGACCCCGAAGGGCAGATCGCCTATCTCCTCGACATCTTCGCCGCGCTGCGCGGCTTCATGCCGCCGGATTTCGACCTGCGCGGGCGGGACGTGCTGGAAGTCAGCCCCGGCGCCTCGCGCGGCAACGGCGTGCTCTTCCTGGCGCTGGGCGCCCGGTCCTATCACGCCATCGACGTGTTCGACCTCGCCGGCCGCGAAGATTCCGGCTTCTACAGGCGGCTGCTCGACCGCTTTCCGGAAGGCAGCCTGCCCGCTCGGACCCGCGCGCTCGCCCTCGCCCAAAACCCCGGAGCGCGCGAATTCGGCTATGCGGTCGGCCGGGATTTCGACATCCCGCGCCTGGCGGAAGGCCGGAGGTTCGACCTGATCGTCAGCTGTGCGGCCTTCGAGCATTACGACGACCCGGCGAGCGCCATCGCGGCGATGACGCAGGTGGCGAAACCCGGCTGCGAAGCCGTCCATATCATCGACCTGCAGACGCACTCGCGCTGGATCCGCGAGCGCGATCCCAACAACATCTATCGCTATCCGGAGGCGCTCTACCGGCTCTTCGCCTTTCCCGGACAGCCCAACCGGCAGCGCCCCGCCGACTATATCCGCAGCTTCGCCAGCGCGGGCTGGAACGATATCCGCTTCGTGCCGTCGCGGACTGTCGACCCTGCGCTCCGCGCGGCCTCGCTGCATGGCCTGGCAGCCCCGTTCGCAGGCCAGGACGACATGACCATCCTCGACGGCGCCCTGACCGCACGCTGTCCCGGACAGGCAGGCGGCCCGGAGCCCTCGCCGTGACGAGCCGCCGCTCCGTTCTCGCCGGCATGGCCGGCCTCGCGGCAAGCGCCGGCCTCGGACAGGGCCCCGCCGCGAGCGCTCCCGGCAGCGACATCCCGCTCTTTCGCCGCGGCATCGGCGTCTCGCATGCCCTGGGCTGGGCCGAGGTCACGGGCGACGGCGCCTATAGCGATGCGCCCTTTGCGGCGCCGCGCTTTCGCTTCGATGCGGCACAGCGGCAGGCGATCCGCGCGGCCGGCTTCGATTTCGTGCGCCTCGCCGTCGATGCCGGGCCCTTCCTGGCTTTTCACGGCGCGGCCTGCGACCGGCTCGACGCGCTGCTTCTCGGGACGGTTCGCGAGCTGCTCGCCGCCGATCTCGGCGTGATCGTCGACTTGCATCCAAGCGCGATGAACCCGGCCTACCGGCCTGCCGCTTTGACCGCCGGCGTCGACGCGCCAAGCTTCCGGGCCGTGCTGGCCTTGCAGCAACGCTTGGCCGGCCTTCTCGAACACGTTGCCGGGAATGGGGCCAGCGCCGGAGCGCCGCGGCTCGCCTTCGAGCTGATGAACGAGCCGGAGATGCCGCAATCGCTCTGGCAACCCATGCTCGAAGCCTGCCATCGGGCCGCCCGCAACGGCTCGGCGCGGCTGCCGCTGGTCCTGGGCGGCGGGTCGATGAACGCGGCGGCGGCGCTGACGAATCTCGATAGGCGCCTCTTCGCGGGCGATCCGCGTCTGATCTACACCTATCACGACTACACGCCCTGGCAGTTCACGCATCAGGGCGTGCGCGGCAGCCCAGCCCATGCGCTCGATGCGATCCCCTATCCGGCGCCGGCCTCACCTGAGGCGATGACGGCCGCGACCCGGCAGCGCATCGCCAGCCTCGGCCTCGGTGGCGCCGCGCTGGAGCAAGCCGACAAGGCGAAACGGTCGCTGGCAGGCTATGCCGGTTTCGACCGGTCGGGCCTTGAGGAAACCTTTCGGCAGGTCAATGCCTGGCGCATCGCCCAGCACCTGCCTGCGCACGCCGTTCTGCTGGGCGAATTCGGCATCCACCGGACGCCCTATATGGCGACGCCCGAAGGGGCCATGGCCCGCGAACATTGGCTGCGCGACATGCGCGAACTCGCCGAGGCGCAGGGCTTCGCCTGGTCGGCCTGGACCTATGCCGGAACCGGCGGCTTCGCACTCGCCGAGAACGACACCGGGCCGGGTTTCGACATCGCCACGCGCCGCGCGCTCGGTCTCCAATGAGGCCGGCATGACCCGACAGCGCTACGCCCATCTCGACGGATTGCGGGCCATCGCGGCGCTCGGCGTGATGGTCGAGCATCTGTTCGGCGACCTGCTCAGGCAGGTTCCTTCCGCGGCGGGGCCGATGAGCGCCATCGCCCGATCGGGCGTCGAGCATCTCAGCCTCGGCCGGTTCGGCGTCGCGCTGTTCTTCCTGATCAGCGGCTTCGTGGTGCCGTTCAGCATCCGGGGCGAAAGGCCGCTCCGGCATTTCGCGATGTCGCGGCTGTTCCGGCTCTATCCGGCGCTCTGGCTGGCGCTGGCCGTGCTCGCGACGACGGCCTGGCTGTCCGGCGACGCACCACCGCTAGCGGCCGTGCTGGCCAATCTGACGATGGCGCCGCCGCTCTTCGGCCAGCCCTGGCTCTCGCCGATCTACTGGACCCTGTTCGTAGAGCTCGTCTTCTACGCCCTCGTCGCCCTGCTGTTCGCGGCGGGGATGCTGCGCCAGATCGGCGTACTGCTCGGACTCAGCCTCGGCCTGATCGCGGCAACCGTCCTGCCCGTGCAATTGCGCGTGCACGGGATCGTCGAACTGCCGGTCCAGTATCTCGGCCTGCATCTGTCCTTCCTGTTTCTCGGATTGCTGCTGCGGCTCTGGCTCGTCGAGCGGCGGCCGGGCGCGCCGCTCTCGGCATTGATCCTCGGTCTCGCACAGCTTGCCGCCGTCTGTGCCGTCTCATCGTTCTCGCTGGCACGCGGCGACAATTTCGTCATGGAGGGACTCCAGCCCGTCCTCAGCGCCTATCTCGTCGCTGCCGCGGTCTTCCTCGCCGCGCTCAGGCTGGAACGGCCGCGCTCTCCGCTGCTCGCCCGGATCGGGCTGATCAGCTATGCGATGTATCTGTTCCACGGCCCGGTCAACGCCGCGATCTATCGCGCCCTGCCCCTGACCGGAGGGCTCGACGACCTCGCCACCATGCTCCTCTGCATCGGCCTGACGCTGGCGCTGTCCTGGCTGGTCTATCGCCTGGTCGAGCGGCCGATGATCCTGCTCGGGCGCAGGATCGCGGTGCGGCGCGAGGCTCCGAGCGTTGCGGTGCCGCCAAACCATGAGGCCGACAGTCGCGCGCTCACCACGGTCCTCGGAGCCGCGATCGCCAGCGTCATGCTGGGCTGGCTGGCGCTGCTGGGCTATGCCGCCTGGAAGATCGCCGATCTGCTGTGAGGCCCGCTACTCGGCACGCTTGCCGAAGGCCAGCGCGTGATCGAGCTTTGCCGCCGCCAGCAGCGTCGCGCTGCGCGAGCGGGCGGCGCGGCGGCCGCAATTCGCCTGGGCCAGCAGGCGCAGCATCGTCGCGACGAGGGAGGAAAATCCCTTCACCCGCCAGAGATCGAAACGCCCGGCGAGGCGCGCGAGCCCCGGGACATGCTCGCGCAGCAGGTCGTCATCAAGGCTGACCACGGCCTCGCAGGAGCCACGATCGCCCTGCCGCGCCGCCCGGCCGTAAAGCTGGCGATCGACCCGCGAGCTCTCGTGGAATTCGGTGAGGATGACATGCAGGCCGCCCAGAGCCTCGACGGCGCGCTCCAGCTTGATGTCGGTGCCGCGCCCGGCCATGTTGGTCGCCACAGTGACGCGACCCCGCCCGCCGGCTTCGGCGACGATGGCGGCCTCCTCGGCATCCTGCCGGGCATTGAGGACGCGATGGGCGATGCCGGCCGCGTCGAGTTCCGCCGAGAGCCGCTCCGAGGCCGCCACGGATTTGGTGCCGACGAGGACCGGCCGCCCCTGTTCCGACATGTCCGCCACGGACCGCGCCACCGCGCGCCATTTCTCCGCCTGCGAGGGCGCGAGATGCACGCCGCGATGGATGCGGCGGGGCGGGCGATGCGTCGGCACGCGCAGCATCGGCACGCCGTAGACGGCGCGGATCTCGCGCGCGACCTCGGCGCCGGTGCCGGTCGCCCCGGCGAGCCGGAGATAGCGACGGAAGAATTCCTGATAGGTGATCTGCGCGGTGACGACGCGGCGCCCGGAGACCTCGCAACCCTCCTTGATCTCGATGAGCTGGTGCAGGCCCTGCTGCCATTGCCGGTCCGGCAGGACGCGGCCGGTCGAGGCGTCGACGATCTGCACCTTGCCGTCGAGCACGATATAATCATGGTCGCGCCGGTAGAGATGCAGAGCCGAGAGCGCCTGCACGGCCAGCTCCTCGCGCGCCCGCTTGGCCCGCCAGTAGCCGCTGAAATCGCGAACCTGCTCGGCCAGCCTCGCCTCGCCGGCCGGGGTCAGCGTCACGCGCCGCAGTTGCGGCTCGAGCAGGAAATGACGTCCCTGCTCCAGCCCGCGCGCCAGCCGCAAGGCCGCCTCCTCGTTGGAGGCATCGACCTCGCCCGGCGTGCCGCCGGAGATGATGAGCGGCGTCTGCGCCTCGTCGATCAACACGCTGTCGATCTCGTCGACCAGCGCGAAATGCAGGCCGCGCTGGACCGGCTGCTCCACCAGCCCGCTCGTCGTCGCCAGGCGCAAGCGCGCCGGGCTGCGCCGGCCGCCGAGCGCCAGGCGATCGCGCAGATAGTCGAAGACGATGGTCTGGCTGGTGGCATAGACGATGTCGCAGGCATAGGCGGCGCGGCGCTCGGCCGTCGACAGGTCATGCTTGGTGAAGCCGACCGACAGGCCGAGCCGCGCATAGATCGGCGCGAGCTCCTCCGCGTCGCGATGGGCGAGATAATCGTTGACCGTCATGACATGGACGGGAATGCCGGCGAGCGCCCCGCCGGCCGCCGCCAGCATGGTGGTGATCGTCTTGCCCTCGCCCGTCGCCATCTCGACGATGCGGCCGTCGAGCATGGCATCGGCGGCGAGGAGCTGGACCGGGTGATGGGCGATGCCGCGCTCGCGCCGCGTCGCTTCCCGCACCAGCGCGAAGCTGCGGGCCCGCAGGCGCGCCGACAGCCCCTCTGTGACAGCCTCGCGGGATAGTTGGCCGGCCGCCTCGCGCAATGCCTCATCGTCGAGCGCGCGCAGTTCATCCGCGAGTTTCGCCACCGCCCGGCAGATCGGGGCCTGGGCGACGAGCAGCGGCTCGCTGGTCGCGCGGCGAAAGGCGTCGATGCAGCCGAGCACGACACGGTCGAAGGCGGTGTCCTTCTCCCGCACGCGCTCGGAGAGCGGATGCAGACGGTGGCCGCGATCGAGCCAGAGGATCGAACGGGCCGCCGGACGCAAGACCGATGCGAGGGAGGCGATCATCGCGGAGCCTCAGGCATGGAACAGGGAGAGGAAGGTCTGGCGCACACGCCGCCAGAGCTGCAGGCCGAGCGGCTCCCAGGCATGCTCGAAGCGGATATGGGCACGCGTGCCAAAGCTCGCCTGCCGGGGCGGCTCCGCCATCTCGACATCGAACTGGAAGATGCGCTGCAAGGTGCGCAGGCGCCCGCCTTCGCGCGCCTCGGTGGCGAAGGGGCCTCCGCCGTCCAGCGCCAGAACCGGGCTCGGCAGCTCATCCTGCGCCGCCGGAATTTCGCGCACGATCCGGGCCGGGATCACCCTGTCCAGCTCGCTCGCCAGCCGCACGCTCACTCCCGCGAGGCGATAGCGCACGAGGTCGATATCGTCCTGCGTCACCACCACCCGCAGGAGGGTGGTCGTCTCCGGCAGGACATGGCCCAGCGTCTCGCCTTCCTTGACATAGCGCCCCGGCAGATCGGCGAATTTGGCGACCTCGAAGCGCCCCGCGGCATCGGCGGCAACCGTCCGGAAGCCGGCGCGCTCCTCGTATTTCGCCAGCGTGGCACGCTCGTCCTCGACCTCGCGCAATTGCAGCACGAGCTTGGACTGGTCGCCGAAGCGCTCGGCCTCGGCGCGCAGCATCGCCTCGCGCAGCTTGGCCTTCTGCAGGCGGATGCGGCCGTCGAGATCGGCATCGGCGAGCTGGAAGAGCGGCTGCCTGCGTGAGACGGCATCGTCGAGCCCGGCCAGCGTCGTCGCCACGAAACCCGGCGCCCGCGCGCGTAGCTGGGCATGCTCGGGCAACCAGACCACGCCCTGCGCGCTGGTCCGGTGCGGGATCGGGACGAGGAACAGCGCCGCAAAAACCGCGCCGGCTCCGAGCGCCAGCGTCAGGCGCACGCGCGCGGAGCGATCAGTCAATCGCGGATTGGTGGCGATCCGGCTCGCGATCGTCCAGAGCGGCTTGCCCACCGATTGCGTCAGCGACCAGGCCGCGAGCAGCACGCCGGCAACGTAATATTCGCCGGCGACGAAGAGGGCGATCGAGAAGGCCAGCACCAGCCGATAGACATAGGAGGCCGGCGCATAGAGCGCGAACCAGAGTTTTTCGCGCCGCGTCGCGATGTCCGGCCGCAGGCGGCGCAGCCCGAAGACGATCCGCTCGGCCAGCTCGCCCCACCATTGATTGGCGCGCTGGCCGAGATTGGGGATCTCCATCAGGTCGGTGAAGACGTAATAGCCGTCGAAGCGCAGCAGCGGGTTGCCGTTGACCAGCAAGGTCGAGGCGCCGCAGACCAGCATGACATTGTAGGCCAGCGCCCGCACCGTGCCCGGCTCGACCGCGAGCCAGACGAACAGGGCCAACCCCGCCAGCCAGAGTTCGACCGCGATGCCGGCCGCCGCCACAGCGGCCCGGCGCCATTTGCTGCCGAAAGCGGCCGAACCGGAGGCATCGACATAAGGCACGGGATAGAAGACCAGCAGCATCACGCCGGTCTCGTGCACCGCGGCACCGAACCTCTTGGCGACCAGCCCGTGACCGAGCTCGTGCAGCGCCTTCACCACGGGATAGATGCAGGCGATCAGCGCCAGATTCTGGAGCGCGAGCAGCTGGCTCGAACTCGTCTGCGCCAGTTCGCGCCAGTTCAGCACGGCCAGAACGGCGGCGGGCACGACCACCGCAAGCCAGAGCAGGAGCGCGATCAGCCCGCTGCGCTCAGGAAGTCTGCGCGACAAAGCCGCGAGCAATCGGTCGGGATCGAAAAGCGGGATCGAGATCGAGAGCGGGTTGCGGCCGCGCTTGGCCTGCTCGCGCCGCCGCTGGCTGTCATAGCGCTCGACCAGTTCCTCGATCAGCGGGGCTTCGTCGCCAGCCAGCAGATCGGCGGCGTGAAGCTGGGTCAGGATCTGAATGGTCTGCTCCTGCGAGGGGGCGAGATCCTCCAACTCGCCGGCGACCTCGGTCCAGACCTCGTCGAGCGTCCGGCGCCCGTCGAGCCGGTCGAGCAGGGTCATCGCTGTCGGCGTCAGCCTGTGCACCCGGCGCGACGCCCCGTCCTGCAGCACGTACCAGATGCGGCCGCGATAGCGGTGGACATGGACGGCGACATGCGGCTTGAGGGCGAGCCTGCGCCCGGCGACGCGATACCAGCTGGGGCTGAGGAATGCCTCGGCCATGGCTCAGGGCATCCAGTTCCAGAAGAACAGCCGCAGCCGGTCGATGAGCCCGCGGCTCCAGATCCAGGCGAGGCGGCGCTCGTCGACGGCGATCTTGGCGACGCCTTCCATGCCCGGCCGCAACTGCGCCTCCGAACCGCCCGCGAGGCGCGCCTCGACCCGGAACTGGTTGACACCGTCCTTCGGCCCGGAGACGGAGGTGACGCGCTCGACCGTCAGCGGCAGCGCGCCTTCGGCGGCGCCGGTCAGGGTCAGCGTGCCGCTCTGGCCCGGACGCACATGGGCGATGTCGTGGTCGAGGACCTGCAGCACGACCCGGTAGGAGGTCAGCGGCGCGATCTCGAACAGGACCTTGCCGGTCTCCACCGGCGTGCCGAGCAGCTGGCTGAGATCGCCGGTGACGACGAGGCCGCCGAGCGGAGCGAGGATCTGCGTGCGCGCGAGCTTTTCCTCGACCAGCGAAAGCTCGGCCTGCGCCTGGGCGATCTGCGCGTCGATGACCCCGATATTGACGCGATCGGCCTTGGCCATGGCGTCGCGCTGGCGCTGCTCCAGCTTCTGCAGTTCGGAGCGCCATTTCAGCCGCTCGAAGCGCAGGTCGCGATCGTCGAGCCTTGCGAGCAGGGCCCCGGCCTCGACCACGTCGCCGGCGCGGACCGGCGCCTCACGGACAAAGCCGTCGAAGGGCGCGACCGCCGCGCGCAGGATGGCGCCTTCCAGGCTGGCCTTGGCCGTGACGCGGAACGGCCCGGTCGCGAAGGCCAGGAACAGGCCGGCGAGTACGCCCGTGAGCACGCCGGCCTTGAGCAGCATATGGCGCGGCCCGGCCAGGCGGCGAAGCGTTGTGACGATGCCCTGGCGCAGGCGCCCGGAGAACCAGCGGTGCTCGGCCTGCCGCGACGCCATCAGCGGCGCGACCAGATCGAGCGCGAGCGCGATGCGTCCGATCTCCGCCTCGTCGAAGGGCGCGGCCTCCGCCGGGCGTTCCAGCGTCGCGAGCCCGATGATCCGGCCCTGCGAGACGATCGGCAGCGTCGCCACGCTGACGCTGCCCCAGCCCTCGCACAGGCGCCGATGCGCCACGGCGACGCCGCGCCGGGCGCCCTCGCCCGGCGGCCAGACCACCATGCGCCCCTGATGCTGGGCCTCCGCCATCGCGGTCGCGACCGCATCGACGAGGCCCGCCTGCCGGTCGAAGGTCGCCGCCTGCGACATCGCCACGACCTTGCGCCCGCCGCGCGGACGCAGCGTGGCGAGCGTCACGCGATGTGCGGCGAACCGGGCCGACAGTTCATTGGCGAGGCTCATCGTCAGCGCGTCGAAGCGCTCGACTTCCGCCGTCGCGGCCATCAGGTCGAGCGCGCCATTGACCTCGACGACGCGCGCCTCCGCCCGCGCGAGGCGCGTATCGGCAGCGGCGCGGCCGATCCAGGCCGCGGCCCAATGCAACTCGCGCAGGCTGCGCCGCAACGCCTCGGTGCTGGACGGCGCGACCTCGACCACCACCACCGCAGCAAGCCCGGACGGCCCGGCGATCGGATAGGCGATCTCGACCTGCCGCGGCGTGCCGGCGCCCTCCCCGCCCCCGGCCTGGACCACGCCCTCGCCGCTGCGGATCGCCTTCTCGGCGACCGCGCCGAGATGGGTCGCATCGCGCAGCGTATCGGGCCAGATCGCGGCCGGCGCGTAGCTGCCGTCCTCGCGCGCGACCAGCAGGAGCGCGACACAGATGTTCGGGATGCGGCGGCCGAGCAAGGCGAGCCAGGCGGCATGGAAGGCCTGCGGCGTATCAGCCGCTGCGAAGACGCGCCAGATCTCGTCCTCGGAGAGGAGCGGCCGTTCGCCCGCCTGCCCCTGCCCCTGCCCGCTCGTGATCATCGCTTGACCGCAGGGTCCGGATCGCCCGCCGAACGCGCCTCGGCCGCCTCGAAACGCAAACGGCAGCGCAGGCCGGCGGAGACCGTGCGGTCAGGATTGGGCATGCTGAGCCTGACGCCGAAAGTGCCGCTGGCGGCGTCGATCACGCTG
>Ga0209053_1000809_pt1 | contig 17951 bp, 12 predicted proteins | sample EBPBio152010_DNA_FD_185864 | JGI IMG/M metagenome (GOLD analysis project Ga0209053, IMG submission 185864) | Wastewater treatment Type I Accumulibacter community from EBPR Bioreactor in Madison, WI, USA - Reactor 1_7/15/2010_ DNA (SPAdes)... | ecosystem: Engineered > Bioreactor > EBPR >... | reverse complement strand
AACCACAACATTAGTACCTGATAAAGTAACACCAGGATTAGTTGAAGACACGAAAGTAGTAGTTACCTCAGAAGGTACTACCGCAACACCATTTAGAGTATCGTTAGTAAGTACATTAGTGAAAGCAGTTCCACCAGTGTAACCATTAACCGAAGTACCAGCATCATCATTAGCTGTAATTGGTGCTGATCTAACAGGAACAATAACAACTGCAGTATCACAGTTAGTTGGATTCAGTACTTCACATATTTGGTAAGTTAATGTATAAGAACCAGCAGGTGTACCTGGAGCTACAATTACAGCGCCAGTTGAAGTATTTAATGTAACACCTGGATTAGTTGTATTAACTTGAGTAAGAATAACATTTGATAATGTAGTTGGAATACCATTTACAGTATCATTTGATAAAACATTTGCTAAGGTAGTTCCTCCAATATATCCATTAATATTAGAACCATTATCATTAACAGCATCTATTATTGCGTTAACAGGAATAGGAGTAGATGTAGAAGTATTATTAGATGTATTTGGATCTGTTTGACTTCCTGAAATTGTTGCAGTATTTGCATAAGGGCCAGCAGGATTTACTCTTACTACAACTGTTAATGTGGCATTTGATCCATTATTTAAGTTACCAATGGTCCAATTTGGTGCAGTCCAACTTCCAACAGATGGAGTGACACTTATTAATGTATATCCACTTGGAATCACATCATTTAATGTTACACCAGTAGCATTGCTTGGTCCATTATTTGAAGCAGTAATTGTAAATGTAAGATTTGTTCCAATTACAGGAGCCATATTGCTTGCAATTTTTACAACAGCTAAATCAGCAACTGGTACTGGTACTGGAGTTGCAGTAGATGTATTGTTGCTAAGGTTTGGATCTGTTTGATTTCCAGTAACTGTAGCAGTATTAGCATAAGTTCCTGTTGCTCTAACAGTTGCAACAACAGTTAAAGTTGCATTAAAACCATTCGCCAAATTACCAATAGTCCAGTTAGGAGATGTCCATGAACCCGATGAAGGTGTAACACTAACTACTGTATATCCAGAAGGTATAGCATCGTTAACAATTACACCAGTGGCATTACTTGGTCCATTATTAGCTGCAGTAATTGTAAAAGTTACATTGCTTCCAACATTTGGAGCTAAATTACTAGCAGTTTTAGTAACAGATAAATCTGCAATAGGAACTGGTATAGGAGTAACTGTAGAACAATTGTTAGCTGGAGCTGTTTCAGTGTTGGTTCCAGAAATACATGCAGTATTTGCATAATTTCCTGAACTTAATACGGTAGCAACTATAGTTAAAGTTGCATTTGCACCATTAGCTAAGTTACCGATTGTCCAATTTGGAGCAGTCCATGTTCCAACAGATGGTGTAGCACTTACTAATGAATAACCAGTTGGTAGTACATCGTTTACTATAACATTTGTATCATTACTAATTCCAAGATTTGAAGCAGTAATAGTAAAAGTTACATTACTTCCTACATTTGGAGTTGAATTACTTACAGTTTTAACAACTCTTAAATCAGAACATCCTTTAAAAACAGTAGTGCTTACACTTGCACTAGTTAAACCCCAACCCCAAGTATTTAATAAACGACCATTACAAGTAACACCATCAGTTTCATTGGCACCAACCGTTGGAGCAGGTATCAAATTGGTAAGGTTACCATCACCACTCCAGGCTCTAGTTGGACTAGGAGTACCGTTTAATGAATTATTTAAACCAGTTCCGGTTGTATTGTTATTTGCATCTGAACAATCTGTTCCAACATTTGTTAAAGAACTATCATCCCAATACATTTGAGAGTTAGAAATAGCAGTTGGAGCAATAGATTGAACGTTAAATCCATTTTTATTAAGCTCAGCATCATATATTGGTAAATTAAATCTACCAGCCAAATAATTAAGTGTTAATGTCATTTGTGCACCATCGGGAACCACAACTCCAAAACCATTTAAACCATTCCATGAAAAGGTATTATTTCCAGCAGCAACTCCGTATGATTCAAGAATAACGTCTGCTGTACCGGCTTGATAACCAGGAACACCATTTAAATCGATTACTAATCTTACGTCACCAGCTCTTGATATATTATAATTTATCAGATAAGGTCCGCAATTTGTAATAGAAGGATTTAAAAATGTAGGAGGAGCTGGAATAGCTGCTATGGGATATAATGAAACATCGGGATTATTTAGAAAGATTTTATACCCATTTGTTAAAGCAGGAATTAAAGCGGTATTGATAGATTTTCTAGTTGTTGTATAAGCTCCAACTGGATTTACACCATAACTATTTACAGCAAGATTATATGCAATTGGTTGAAATCCTGGACGAAAGTCTACAAATAAAACTACCTGATCTGCAGTATATACATAAAAATTAGGCTCAGAACTTGCTGTTACTAAATTACCATAATTACTATCTACAGCAACGAATCCCCATTTATCGGAATGTACACGACCATTTCTTTTGACTCCTGCAGAAGTAGCTACTGTCATATCAAACAAAGCACCAACTGCTCTATCTGCTGCAGTTAGTAATGGAGTAACTCCACCATCATTACTTCTGTAAAACTCTATCCAGTGCTCACCAGTTACAGTAGGATTGAATATTAATGGCACATATCCAGTTGTTGTGGAACCTATATTTGGACCTACAAGTGCTTTGGCATGTGTGTCAATACTTCCGGCAGAACCTAAAGTACTATTCCACAAACCAGACATAACTACAGTACCACTTGGGTTCTTTATCCTGTAATATAAATTTGTTAGTCTTCCAGGTATTCCAACAGAATAGCCACGCCAATCAAAACCAAAATACATTCTTTCAGTTCCTGCATTTGCAATATTGAAATAAATTCTGTTATCTTCTCCACAATTGTAGTATGAACCACTCTGTAAATCTGGAGCACTCAAAACAGCAGTTATATTAGCTGCATTTGGTGAGAGAGAAGGTGTACCTTCTGCAAAAACAGTTGTAGAAAATAAAATTAAAAATAATGAAAGGATAAACGATTTGTAGTTTATTGTTTTCATAAGCTTGCTTTTTTGCATAAATTTTTTCATGCTTTTGTTTGTTTTTTTTGTTTGGGGCACATCATCAAAAATAGTTATTAACAATGTTGCACAATTTTTCACAGAGCAAAAATAATAGTCAACTTCGTATTAAAACCATTTTATCTATGAATTACATTAATACTCGATTAAATGTCGTTTTTAAGTTAATTTTTCTATGTAATCCCTTGTATTCATTGAATTAAAGGCGTTTTTTAAGTAGTTTAAATTCTACTTTTTTAATACATTTTAATTAACTTTGTTTACTTTTTATTTCGTATGAGCAACATTTTTCTCAATCCTAAAATTTTTGTCGAAATTAGAAAGCATTTTTTAATTTTACAAGAAAAAAATCGATTAAATGCATAAAATCACGGATAAATGGCATTTTATCGATTAAAAACAATGTAAAATCTTACAAAAAACTTTTAAAAATGGAATTGTTAATAACTCTAATAGTATTTTAATGAAAAAATTGATTTTGATTCGACATGCTAAATCTTCTTGGAATAATCCAATTAATGATTTTAAAAGACCAATTATTGAAGAGGGAATTCAAAAAACAATTAAAGTAGCCACAGAAACAAAGAATTTATTTAACGATAAATCTTTAATTTGGGTAAGCTCGGCAGAAAGAACTAAACAAACAGCAAAACTATTTTTGTCAATTTGGGGTGAAAATAGCGAAATGCAAATTCAGCTTAAAGATGATTTATATACTTTCAATTTAAATCAATTAGAAAAAATTGTTAAATCTTGTCCAAATGGTTATAAAAATTTAATTCTTTTTGGACATAATGGTGCCATTACAGATTTTGTTAATAAATTTGGGGATATTTTTATTGATAATGTGCCAACATCAGGATTCGTTTCTATTATTTTCGAAACTAATGATTGGGGTATAATTGGTAAAGGTAAAACAGACAAAATTATATTTCCCAGAGATATTTAACTATGAGCTTAGAAAATAATTACAGATATATAGATAGAGAAAAGAGTTGGTTAACTTTTAATGCTAGAGTTTTACAAGAAGCAGCAGATGAAACCGTTCCTTTATTGGATAGACTTAGATTTTTGGGTATTTTCTCAAATAATCTTGACGAGTTTTTTAGAGTTCGTTTTGCAGCCATTAGAAGACTAAGTCTTTCTGGACAAACTGGTGAAAAAATTTTAGGAGGAATTACGGCTCAACAATTAGTAAAGGATATTACAGACATCGTAATAAAGCAACAATCTGAAAGTTTGCGGATATTAGAAATAATTGAAAAGCAGCTAGAAAAAGAAAACATAATAATTGTTAATGAAAATGAACTTTGTCAAGAACATCAAAATTTTGTTCATGATTTTTTTATTCAAAAAGTTAGTCCAGAACTAGTAACAATTATATTAAATGATTTAGCTGAGTTTCCACTTCTTAAGGATACAGTTGGTTATTTGGCCATAAAATTAGTAATGAAAACTGAAGAGAAGCCTAAAGTATTAGGACTTGTAAAACCCAAAAAAGAGGTTCGTTACGCAATCATTGAAATTCCTAAAACATTCAATAGAATAGTTGTACTTCCTGCAATTGGCGAAAAACAATACATAATGCTTTTAGATGATGTTATTCGATATAATTTGAGCAGTATTTTCAACATATTTGAATACGAAAGCATTTCTGCACATATGATTAAAATTACTCGTGATGCTCAATTAGACATTGATAGTGATATGAGTAAGAGTATGTTACAAAAAATTGCTACTTCTGTAAAAGACAGAAGAATTGGTGAGCCAGTTCGTTTTGTTTACGATAAAAAAATTGATAAAGACACCCTTTCATTTTTCTTAGATAGAATGGGAATTGAATCTACAGATAGTATTATTCCAGGTGGAAGATACCATAATCGTCGTGATTATATGGATTTTCCAAATCTAGGACGTTTTGATTTACTATATCAGCAAAAACTTCCATTACCAGTAGAAGGATTGTCATTAGAAGGAAGTATATTGAATAGAATTGCTAAAAAAGACTATCTAATTTTTGCTCCTTATCAATCCTATTCTTATTTAATTAAATTTTTGAGAGAAGCAGCTCTTGATCCGAAAGTTACCTCTATTAAAATTACATTATATCGTTTAGCAAAAAACTCTCAAATCATTAGCTCTTTGATAAATGCGGCTAAAAACGGAAAGCGTGTTGTGGTTCAAATTGAACTTCAAGCACGATTTGATGAAGCAAACAATATTTCCTACGCCGAGCAAATGCAACAAGAAGGAATTGAATTGATATTTGGTATCAAAGGATTAAAAGTACATAGTAAAATATGTGTTATTGATAGGATGGAAGAAGGAAAAGTAAAACGTTACGGATTTATTTCAACTGGAAATTTCAATGAGACTACGGCTAAATTTTATACTGATGTAACTTTATTTACAAGTCACAATCAAATTTTGAAAGATGTAACCAAAATCTTTGAGTTTTTTGATATCAATTACAGATTACACAGATACAAACATTTAATAGTTTCACCTCATTATTCGCGTTCAAAATTTAATAAATTAATTGATAGAGAAATTCTTAATGCTCAAGTTGGAAAACCAGCTTACATTAATTTAAAAATGAACAGTTTGTCAGATTTTCAAATGATTGATAAATTGTATGAAGCAAGTAATGCTGGAGTGAAAATGAAACTTCAAATTAGAGGTATATGTTCGTTAATCCCTGGTGTAAAAGGGATGAGTGAAAATATAGAAGCAATAAGTATCGTTGATAATTTCCTTGAACATTCAAGAGTTTTTATTTTTGGTAATGATGATAATCCAGAAGTATTTATTTCTTCCGCCGATTTTATGACAAGAAACCTTGACGGAAGAGTTGAAGTAACGTGTCCAATTTATCAAGAAGATATTAAAAAACAATTAATAGAAACCTTTGAAGTGGGTTGGAAAGGAAACGTAAAAGCACGTTTACACTCCGAAAAATTAGACAATAAATATCGAGTTAGAAAAGAAGGCGAATCCGTTTTCCGAGCTCAGCATGAAACCTACAATTACTATAAAAATCAGCAAGAAGACATCAATAATTTTTAAAATACAACTCAAAAGAATAAATGATTTCAATTAAAAAATATGCAGCAATTGATATTGGATCTAATGCCATGAGATTGCTTATAACCAACATAGTTGAACAAGACGGAAAGGAAACACAATTCAATAAATCGGCTTTAATTCGTGTGCCAATTCGTTTAGGACAAGACGCTTTCACTGTTGGTGAAATTACCAATGAAAATATTGATAGAATGGTTGATGCCATGGAAGCTTTTCGACTTTTAATGAAAGTTTACAAAGTAGAAAAGTACAAAGCTTGCGCAACATCTGCAATGAGAGAAGCATACAATGGTAAAGAAGTTGTTGAAATCATCAAGAATAAATCGGAAGTTGAAATTGATATTATTGACGGAAGAGTTGAAGCAGCAATTATAGCATCTTCAGATTTGCATAGCTTTCTTGCTACTGATAAAACTTACTTATATGTAGATGTTGGAGGAGGAAGCACAGAATTTTCACTATTTTCTGATGGAAAAATGATAAATTCTAAATCATTTAAGAACGGAACAGTACGATTACTGAATAATATGGTTAATGAAATCGTTTGGATTGAAATCGAAAAATGGATTAAAACCAACTGCGAACCATACGAAAATGTTACTTTAATTGGTTCTGGTGGAAATATTAATAAAATTCACAAATTATCTGAAAAACATCAAGATAAACCTTTGTCTTATGTCTATTTAGCATCTCAATATCAATACTTAAATTCACTAACTTACGAACAAAGAATTGCTGAATTAGGTTTGAATACAGATAGAGCCGATGTAATTATTCCTGCAACACAAATTTATCTTAACGCAATGAAATGGAGTGGTGCTAGACAAATATATGTCCCAAAAATTGGACTTTCAGATGGAATTGTAAAAGCAATGTATTATGGTACAATATAAATTTTATTCAATGAAAAACTTAAAATACCTCACTGGATTAATAGCTGTTTTACTTTTAATTTCTTGTAAGCAAGAAACTTCGTCGAACTCTTATTTTAATTCTGAAGAAAATGGAATTAAAAATGGTGGCGTCAAAATGGTTACCATCGAAACTCCAAAAGGAAAGTTCAATGTTTGGACAAAGCGCATCGGAAACAATCCAAAAATTAAGCTATTGTTGTTAAATGGCGGTCCAGGAATGTCGCATGAATATTTTGAGTGTATGGAAAGTTTTCTTCCCAAAGAAGGAATTGAATTTATCTATTATGATCAGTTAGGAACTGGTTTTTCAGAAAATCCAAACGATACCACAATGTGGGATTTGCCTAGATATGTTGAAGAAGTGGAACAAGTTCGTGTAGCTCTAAATTTGAATAAAGATAATTTCTACTTATTAGGTCATTCTTGGGGCGGAATTTTAGGAATGCAATATGCTCTAAAATATCAAGACAATTTAAAAGGATTAATTGTTTCCAATATGATGGCAAGTTGTCCTAAATATGGAGAATATTCTAAAGTTTTAGCCAAACAAATGAATCCAGAAATCTTAAAAACTATTAAAGATTTAGAAGCAAAGAAAGATTATAACAATCCAAAATATATGGAATTGTTGATGGCCAACTTTTATAATCAACACATCTTAAGAAAACCTGTTAATGAATGGCCAGAGCCTGTTAATAGAGCTTCAAGTAGATTGAATCAGTCACTTTACATAACAATGCAAGGTCCAAGCGAATTAGGAATTTCCGGAAAATTAACCAATTGGGATGTTTCTAAAGAATTGAAAAATATCACAGTTCCAACATTAGTAATAGGAGCAAAATATGATACGATGGATCCAGAATATATGAAATGGATGGCAACTCAATTCCCAAAAGGAACTTACTTATATTGCGCCAACGGAAGTCATATGAGTTTATACGATGACCAAGAAACGTATATGAAAGGATTAATTGAGTTTTTGAAGAAATAGAATAAAAAAAAACGCTTCTAATTACTGAAGCGTTTTTTTTATATATCCAAATCAAAAGTCTTCTTCAAGACTTCCAAATTAGGATTAATTTCATTCAATCGATTGTACTTATCTTGTGGAGTAAAGGCATTTTTTACTTTCACTGCTTCATTTACAACAACTTCAATTGTAATATCATGATTGTGTAAATGGCCTCTCAAATAACCTAATAACTCCGGTTTAGCTTTTTCAAAATCAATTTTAGAACCCTCATTCGGAAGTTCATAAATAATGATAGTGCCATCAAGTTTAGGATCACTTATTCTTAAAAGTGATTCCATAATTTTTGAACCTTTATCGCCTAATCTATCGGCAAATTTATACCAAAGTTCTAGCATTTCGGTTTCTGTAAAATCTTCACTTGGTAAGTATTCTTCTACTTTTACAACACCTTTTTGGGCTTCCATCATTTCCTTTTTGGCACGAATACTACCTAAAGATAATGCTGAAATTTTTCCAGTTTCGGGTTTAAACTCTGTTTCCGGTTTTGATACTTCAATAGAGCTTACTGAAACGGATTCTTGTTTTACATCAATTTCAGATTTCGATGATTCAACAGAAGTTTGAATTAAAGTTTCAGGTTCTTTTAAAGTTTCAGATTTAGGTACTTCAACTTCAATTTTTGGAGTTGTTTCTGAAATAGGGTTTTCAACAGCATTCGCAACTGTTGTTTTCAAACTTCCAACTTCTGTAATAGAATAATTATTGTTTCTGAAATAAGTCGGTGGAATTATAAAGTCAACTTTTTTTTTTCTCCATCAAAGTTGATAGAGCAAAGTTGCATTAATGTTAGTTCAACTAACAAACGTTGGTTTTGAGAAACCTTGTATTTTAAATCACAATCATTGGCAATTTCAATCGCTTTTAAAAGAAAATCCGATTGACATTTATGTGCTTGCTGACCATAAAGTTGTTGCGCTTGTTCACCAGCTTCTAATAAAACAAGAGTTGCCGGATTTTTACAAACCAATAAATCTCTAAAATGAGAGGCTAATCCGGAAACAAAATGATGTCCGTCAAAACCTTTTGATAAAATATCATTATAAGCAATTAAGATACTTGGAATATTATTTTCCAAAATCAAATCGGTTACTTTAATATAGGTTTCAAAATCTAAAACATTAAGATTTTCGGTTACAGCTTGACGTGTTAAATTGTTTCCGCAATAGGAAACAACTCTATCAAAAATTGACAAAGCATCGCGCATTGCACCATCAGCTTTCTGAGCTATAATATGTAAAGCATCGTCTTCAAATTGAACTCCTTGACTTGTAGCTACTTCTGCCAAATGTTCTTTAGCATCTTTAACTGTTATTCTCTTAAAGTCAAAAATCTGACAACGAGATAATATCGTCGGAATAATTTTGTGTTTTTCTGTAGTCGCTAAAATAAAAATAGCATGTTTTGGTGGTTCTTCCAATGTTTTCAAAAACGCATTAAAAGCAGCTGATGACAACATGTGAACCTCGTCAATAATATAAACTTTGTATTGTCCGGTTTGTGGCGGTATTCTAACTTGGTCAATTAAATTTCGAATATCATCAACCGAATTGTTAGAAGCAGCATCCAATTCGAAAACATTAAAAGCAAAATCCTCATTCGGGTCATCATAACCAGGTTGATTGATTTTTCGAGCCAAAATTCTAGCACAAGTAGTTTTTCCAACACCTCTTGGACCAGTAAATAATAGGGCAGAAGCCAAATGGTTGGTTTCTATAGCATTCAACAAAGTATTCGTAATAGCTTGCTGACCAACAACGTCTTTAAACGTTTGCGGACGATACTTACGAGCTGATACTACAAATTGTTCCATAGAATTTTATTGGATTACAAATATAGGTTTGAAATATCAAATATCAAATTTTAACCATTAAATATATCTAAAATCTAATATTTAATATCTAATATTCTACCTTTGCACCGCAGACCGCCTTATCGCTTGTCTCGTTTTTTGGGACGAGATAAGAGGAAAGTCCGGACACCAGAGAGTAGCATAGCGGATAACATCCGTCAATTCAAGAAATTGGATTAGGACAAGTGCAACAGAAAGTATGTACAGTTCGGCTGTAGTGAAACCAGGTAAACTCTATGCGGTGAAATTTCAAGTATATCGACATTTAAGGATTACTCGTCCGTTGTCGAAGGGTAGAAAGATTGATCTCGTTGGTAACAACGAGACTAGATAAATGATAAGGTATCGTCTCGTTTTTAGGAACGAGACGAGAACAGAATCCGGCTTACAGGTCTGCTTTTTTTTATAATAATTTGCATTAACCTTGCATTAACTCTCATTTAACTTTCGTAGAAAAATATTAAATCAAATTTGCATTAAAATAAATGTTATGCAAAAGATTCTTATTTTGATTAGTATATTGATTGCTCAATTTGTATTCTCTCAAGAAAAACCTAAAGTTTTAGAAGAAGTTAAAGTTGTAAAAGAAGTAAAAACATTCACCAATAAAAACGGAAACATAAAAATTGATGTAGCCAATTCTATTTTTAATTCCGTTTCAAATACGGTTGATTTGTTGGCAAAACTTTCCAAAATCCAAATTAGTCCAGATAAAGAATCCATTACAGTTATCGGAAAAGGAACTCCTATTATATATATCGACAATCAAATTGTTACTATGAATGATTTGAATTCTTTGTCAGTAGATGATATCAAAACTATAGAAATTATCAATAATCCATCTTCTAAATATGAAGCTAATGGTAGAGTTGTACTATTGATAACTCGAAAACTAAGTAAGAAAGAAGGTTTTAAAGTCAATGTTTCTGAAACAGCTTCCTTTCAAAAAAACTTCAATAATTACTTCGGAATTAACTCAAGTATTAAAAAGAAAAAGTTGGAATTTAAAGCCAATTTCAATTACAATCAAATCAAAGTTTGGGAAGGCAATGGTAATAATTTTACGATTCCAAACTATGATATTGTTTCCAATTATAATGTTGTAGCGATTACAAAACGACCACAATTTATTTTTGGTGGTGGTTTGTTTTACAAAATAAATGAAGATGATTATTTTTCGATAAACGCTAACAGACGAGCACAAAAAGATATTTTTGATATTGTTACCGATACTTACAATCAGCAGCAAACAACTATCAATAACATCAATACTTTGAATGCGAACGATGAATTTAGAAACTTTACCAATGTATTTTTGAATTACAATCATAAGATTAAAAGCATTGGTGGACAATTATTTACAGGATTTCAAATTTCAAATTTTAATCAAGAAATTGATAGCGAGATATTTAATAATTTCAACAATACCAATTTTGAATTATCTCAAAACAGATTTCAAAAGATAAAAATTAATGTTTATTCGGCTCGAACCGATTTTGAAAAAGAATTTAAAAACAAAATGAAATTGGAACTAGGTGTACTTTTTCTAAAAGCAAATCCAACGACCGATTTTGAAGTTAATACCATAAATCCAAGCTCAGATTTATCGTCAAATTATAATTATAAAGAAACCAATAATGCGGCATATTCTAATTTGTCAGGAACAATAAAGAAAGTAAATTTTGCTATTGGCTTGAGAGTTGAAAACACTATTGCAAAAGGGAAAAATTCCTCAGAAAGCAATTTAGTAATCGATAAAAATTACACCAATTTTTTTCCAAAACTTGAAATTGAAATCCCAATTGATAGCACCAATACAATGACTTTTAATTATGCTAAAAGTATTTCAAGACCAAATTTTTCCACAGCGAGCCAACTTTCAACGTATATCAATCCGTATCTTGTTTGGAATAACAACATCAACATAAATCCAACAATTACGGATGAAGTTTCACTTGCTTATCAATTTAAAGACAAATCGGTAAAACTTAGTTATTACGATATAAAAGATCCAGTTTATTATGCATCATCTTACAATAATTCGCAAAATTTACTAACGTTTCAAACAAAAAATTTCGAAAAAGAATCAGGTTTTAATCTTGAATTTACAATTCCGTTTAAATATAAATTTTGGACATCAAACAATACAATTAATGGAATAATCAACACCATTGAAGATAAAGTATCGGTTGTAAACCCATCAAAACCTTATTTGTATTTTTATTCGAACAATATTTTTCGACTTCCAAAAGCTATAGAATTATCCTTAACAAGTTGGGGAATAACGCAACGAACAGAAGGCGTTTTTGAAAGAAACGGATTAATTACATTCGACATGGCAGTTTCAAAAACTCTTTTCAAAAATTTAAATTGCACGTTGAGTTATAACGACATTTTCAGAAAAGTAAAGTTCAATGAAAATTTCAGCAGTAATAATATCACATCAAAAGGTGTTTTTTACACCGATTTACATTTGGTATCAATTGCAATGCGATATTCTTTTGGAAAAATAAAAAAACAAGAATTTAAAGAAAGAGCAATAGATGAAAACGCAAGTAGAATTCGTTAGGAATTATTCTTCCTCACTTTCATCTTCCTCATCATCAACTTCAAATTCATAAAAAGAAAACACCGAACCACCATAATTCTTCTGAAAAGAAAAATGTATCATATGGTCGAGTTTGGTATGTTTGGAATGTTCCATAATCATCATGCCTTCTTCGTCTAACAATTCGTTTTCGAACACCATTTCGATTAGTTTTTCAAATTCTTTTTGCGCAATTCCATAAGGAGGATCGGCAAAAATAATATCGTAACTTCCTTTATGTTTTTCTAAAAATTTGAACACATCGCTTTTAATTGCCGTGATATTCAAATCAAATTCTTTGGCAGTTTTCTTAATGAAATTCACGCAACCCATATCGCCATCGATACATGTGATATTGTCACAACCACGCGAACCAAATTCGTAACTAATATTTCCAGTTCCAGCAAATAAATCCAAAACCTTCAATCCCGAAAAATTGAAATGATTGTTCAGCACATTAAACAACGCCTCTTTACTCATGTCAGTCGTTGGACGAACCGGTAAGTTTTTTGGAGCTGTAATTCGTCTTCCTTTGTATTTTCCAGAAATGATTCTCACGAGTGAAGTAGTATAAAGTGTTCGCGGTTTTCTTTTTCCGTGAAGTTATTGGTAAAATCAGAAACATCAAATAATGATATATTTCTAATGTATTTGTAGGCAATTTGATAAAAAGCATCGGTTTCAACAATTGCTCCAAGCAATTCCAATTTGAAATGCTCCGGATTTAATTGCAATTGTTCGGCAGTAAAAAGAATGTAGTAAATAAAATCTTCAGGCGTTTTGTATTCAAAAGAATTAAACAGATGCAACTTCTGATTTTGAACCACAATAATCTCAAAATGACTTTCACTTACGTGAACAAACATCTTGCGTTCCTCATTATTCTTAGATAAATCCAACAATTTTGAAACCAAAACACTATTCGCATGTTTGTATTCAAACGAACCATATTGGTCAATAAAAAAGTTATTCATATTCACATACGGAATGTAAACATTGTTCATTTCGTATTTATCTAAAGCGTCAAAAGTGAAAAAATCGGTTTCAAAAACCTTCGTGTTGTATTGCAAATAACTTCCTAAAAACTCCTCGTCAAACAAAGCTGTCGGCACAAAAGTCGATAAATTATTACTGTGAAGAATCTCAATTTCATCATACTTATGACTCAATTCTGGATGTTCTCTAAAGACCGAAGCAAACAAATCTTCAATCTTTGCACTACTCTGAAAACTATCAAAATGAATGTTATGCAACACCACAGGTTTGCCACTCAAAGTATCAAATACACAAAACGACAACCCATTCAAAGAAACTTGAATAGCTAGTTTTTTATAAGTTTTGTCGGTGATACTCATTTTGAAATTCTATTTTTAACACCGCAAACTTACGAAGAAAAAAATCAATTTCAATGGCAATTGCAATGTCAATATCAAATCCAAAATCTAATTATAACTATTATTTTTAAAGTTGAAATTGACATTGCTATTGAAAACTCTATCTTTGTAATGTTAGTTGTTAAGTTTTGAAATTGAATTTTGCAATTGACATTGATTTTTGTAATTGCTATTGATTTTTGCCATTGAAAAACTTCTATTCCATTCTATCCCAAAACTTTCCGTTTAATCCCACGATTAAGCAAGATGCCTTCTTTCAAAAAATTGCTGTTTTTATTACAAATGTCAACAACGACTGCATTTTTGTACTAAAAGGATACGCAGGAACAGGAAAAACCACCGTAATATCTACCATTGTAAACAACTTAATCGAAGTTAATAAAAAATACGTTTTACTTGCTCCAACAGGTCGTGCTGCCAAAGTCATTGCCAATTATTCCAATAAACCAGCATTTACAATCCACAAGAAAATCTATTTTCCAAAGAAGTCGAGTGGTGGCGGAGTGGCTTTTACTATGCAACAAAACAAACACAAAAACACCATTTTCATAGTCGATGAAGCGTCCATGATTTCAGATGTTGCCGCCGAAAGCAAAATGTACGAAAACGGAAGTTTGCTAGACGATTTAATATCATACATATATAGTGGAGAGAATTGCAAGATGATTTTACTTGGAGACACAGCACAGCTTCCGCCAGTGAATTTAGATATTTCGCCAGCATTAAACACTGATACATTAGAACTCAATTACGACAAAAAAGTAGATTGGATTGAACTCGACGAAGTAATGCGTCAAGAACTAAACTCTGGAATTCTCTACAACGCCACCGAATTGCGTGAATTGTTAAAAGACAGTTTCATCACCGAATTCAAGTTCAAATTACGAGGTTTCAAAGACATAGTTCGCCTTACTGATGGTTACGATATTCAAGACGCCATCAACCAAGCGTACAGCAATTATTCTATTGAAGATACTGCGTTTATTGTGCGTTCCAATAAAAGAGCGAACCAATACAACGAACAAATTAGAACCAAAATTCTAGACAAAGAAAGCGATTTATCGACAGGCGATTTCTTAATGGTCGTGAAAAACAATTATTTTTGGTTGAAAGAAAAAGACGAAGCTGGGTTCATTGCCAATGGCGATATTATAGAAGTTTTGGAAATTTATAGTTTCAAAGAATTATACGGATTCAAATTTGCCAAAGTCAAAATACGAATGGTCGATTATCCCAACCAAATTCCGTTCGAAACCGTTTTGATTTTAGATACTATAAAAAGCGAATCACCATCCTTAACCTACGAGCAATCCAACCAATTGTATGAAGAAGTGATGAAAGATTACGAACATCTAACTACCAAATACGCCAAATTCCAAAAAGTAAAAGAAAACGAATACTTCAACGGATTGCAAGTAAAATTCTCTTACGCCATAACGTGCCACAAAAGCCAAGGTGGACAATGGAACACCGTTTTCATAGAACAACCCTATTTACCCGAAGGCATCGACAGAGATTACATTCGTTGGCTTTACACAGCAATAACCAGAGCCAAAGATCGATTGTATTTGATTGGGTTTAAGGACGAGAGTTTTTTGGAGTAGTTTGTGGGAAATTGTTATATTTGATATCGCATACATTACAATTTTTCAAAAAAAATATTTATCTTTTTTTAGTTAAAGCTAATTTTATGAAATATCCATTTACAGATAAAGAACTTCCTGAAAATGAAAAGAATTTAGTTCTTGAAATAGTTAATGGAATTAATGAACATTATTGGAATCCACTTTACAAATATTTAAGTGAAAATCAAAATTTGACAAAAACCTTTTCGGCTTTTGTAATTGTTCCTGAACAAATTGTTTTATATATTGGAAGAACACATCTAGCAATTGAATATTTTGGACAGGAAAGAATTAATGAATTACCAGATAGGAAATCGTCGATTCGGATAACTCATTATGATTTTACTGATTCCCAAACTAATCTCGTAGAGGATATTATTGGGTTTAAATTTGATAGCACTATTGGAAACCTTACTTTTCCATTACCACAATTTTCAGAAGATTTGATTTATCCTACAAATAAGGGAATGGATGAACTTATAGAATTAAAATGGAACTGGATGGCACAGGATGCGATACTTGGTATAAACTCTCCAGGATTTCATATCGAATCTGGACAATTTGCTAGAATGGTAAATGCTAGATTCTTTGATGCTGATGAAAATGGTTTAAAAACGAGACATATAAAATGGTTAGATTTTTTACCTCTTGTAATAGAGGATGAAACTGAAAAAACTCATGTAATTAAAGTTTCATTAACACAATTGAAATCATTGGTAGAACACGATGCTAATTATATTTATCCATTACCTCCAAAAGATGACTACAAATTCAATAAGTTACCTCAAATAAATAGATTTATAGAGCTTATTGGATGTGCTGATACATCGGAAACACAATTAACAAAGTTTCTTGATGAACCTGAAAATAGATTTATTTTAACTATGGGATTTCTTTCTAAAGAAATTCATGCCCAAAAAATATGTGAATGGCAATCTGAAGAAAAAGAATCTATACAACCTGATTTTTTAATTGTTCGTCCAAATGGATATGCAGATATTCTTGAATTCAAACTTCCTAAATTAAAAGGAAAAGCAGTAGTTGGTAAAGTTAACAGAGAATCATTTTCAGCGGAAATCAATTCATATATTTCACAAACCCGTGTTTACAAAGAATATTTTGAAGATCCAAATAATAGAAATTGGGTTGAAAAAAAACATAATATAAAAGTTAGATATCCAAGAAGAATATTAGTTGCAGGTAGAAGGTGGAATTTTTCCAGTGCTGAATGGAAAGAGATTCTCGAAGATTATAAAGACATAGAAATTATAACTTTTGATGATTTGGTTGATGGAGTTGTATCACAATTTTACATGTAAAAACCGACAGCAGGGATTTGCAATCCAAGCCCACAAAGTTTTTTTATAATATCAACATATTTATATATAAACTCTTACTCAAATTGACTAAAATGAAAAAAACATATTTTGCTAGCATTTTACTTTTATTGCAATTAGTAATCTCTTGTAAAGAAAATGACAAAAAGGATAAATTAGATTTAGATAATCAAAAAGTTGAATTTTCTGAAAGCGAGATTAAAAAAATGATAAAAGAGTTTTATACAGCATATATTACTCAATCTCTTGATACAATTTCTCCAAATAAAAACATTGAAAAGTTAGATTCGATATCTCAAATTTATTGCACAAAGTCTTTATTAGACAGTATAAAAAATGAGTTTGAAAATAATGAACTTGATTATGATCCAATTATCAACGGACAAGATACTCATCCAGAAATGCTGAAAACAATGATGATTAACAAAAATAAAAAAGTAAATAAATATAATGTGATGTTTTTATCTGATACCTATGATAGTTCATTTGAAGAAGTAAACTTAACAATTGTTAAAGAGGGAAATAAATATAAAATTTCATCATTAAATTAATCATTTTGCCAAAGAGTCTTGCAAAAACTACACATTCATTGTAGTTCTTTTGTAAATTTAAGTATTAATTTAAAAATCTGTGGCAATAAAACTTCATCAAAATGTCAAAAAATCAACTCTCATTAAGTCAACAAACCGAACTTTTAGCCATTTTAAAAAAGCGTTTTGAGAAATATCCAAACCGACATCTTGGCTTGGAATGGTCGAAAATTCAAGAAAAGTTAGAAGCCAATCCTGACAAAATTTGGTCCTTAAACGAAATGGAACGAACTGAAGGCGAACCAGACGTTGTAGGTTATGACAAGGAAACAGACGAATATATTTTCTACGATTGTGCAACAGAAACACCAAAAGGCAGAAGAAGTTTATGTTATGACAAAGAAGCTTTAGAGGCACGAAAAGAATTCAAACCAGAGAATAATGTCATTGATATGGCAACTTCTATGGGGATTGAATTACTATCAGAAACAGAATATCGTCACATACAACAACTAGGAAAATT
>Ga0209053_1000807_pt1 | contig 17979 bp, 13 predicted proteins | sample EBPBio152010_DNA_FD_185864 | JGI IMG/M metagenome (GOLD analysis project Ga0209053, IMG submission 185864) | Wastewater treatment Type I Accumulibacter community from EBPR Bioreactor in Madison, WI, USA - Reactor 1_7/15/2010_ DNA (SPAdes)... | ecosystem: Engineered > Bioreactor > EBPR >... | reverse complement strand
ATCCGCGATGAGGCGCGTGCGGGCGCGGGCGAGTTCCTTCGCATCCACATCCGTGTTGCGCAATTCCGCGAGCACGGCGTCGATGGCGGCATCGAGATCGGGCAGGTTCACGCCATCGGTCGGCACGGCATAGACGCCGAACTGGCCGATATCGAGCGCGTCGCTCCAGTACCAGGAGCCCGCGCCCACGGCGAGCGGGTTGTTGACAACCAGAGCCCGGTAGAGCCGGCTCGTCTGCGATCCGCCGAGGATCTGGTTCAGCACCTCCAGCGCGGGGGCATCATTCTCCGGCGCACGGATGTAGGTCGGCACGAGATAGATCCGCTGCGTCATCGGCTGCTCGACCTTCTGGTCGGCGAGGCTCACGAAACGGTTCGCCTTGATCTCCGGCTCGCGCACACGGCGGCGCTGCGGCTTTTCGGCATTGCCCGGCCGCACCTTGCCATAGGTGCGCTCGGCCAGCGCGCGCACTTCCGCCTCCTCCACATCGCCCGCGACGATGAGAATGGCGTTATCAGGCCGGTAGAAGCGGCGATAATAGGCGAGCGCATCCTCGCGGCCCAGTTCCTCGATCTCGTGCCCCCAGCCGATTACCGGTGTGCCATAGGGGTGATGCACGTAGAGGGTGGCCATCAGGCTTTCCTGAAGCTGCGCGGCGGGGTCGCTGTCGGTGCGCATCTTACGCTCCTCAATCACGACATCCCGCTCGGAGAGCACCTCCGGACCTTCAAGCACGAGACCGGTCATGCGGTCGCTTTCGAGCGTCATCATGCGCTCGAGATGTTCCTTTGCCACGCGCTGGTAATAGGCGGTGTAATCATACGAGGTGAAGGCGTTTTCCTGCCCGCCGACATCCGACACGATGTTCGAGAAAGACCCCTTGGGGTTCGCTTCGGTGCCCTTGAACATCAGGTGTTCAAGAAAATGCGCAATGCCCGACTTGCCCAGCGGATCATCCGCCGAGCCGTTCCGGTAATAGATCATATGCGTGACCACCGGTGCTCGGTGATCCGGAATGACGACAACTTCCAGGCCGTTTTCGAGATGGAAATGCCCGAAGGCGGGAAGCGTGGTCATGCCGTCGAATCTCCTGCCGGCGCGGTGCAAGGCGCGCCCTGTTCAATCTGTTTCGCTGTGTAAGATGGGCAAAGAAAAGGCCGGGAACAAGTCCCGGCCCCGAGCATGCTGAATGGCCTCGGCTCAATCGAGGCGGCGCCAGGTATTGTCCGGACGGAAATTGTCGAAACCCTGCGGCTGTTCCTGCGTCCGGTTCATCGGCGCGCCCGCCGCGGCCTGGCGCAGGCCCTTCGGCGGATCGGTGAGGTAGCGGCGCGGCGGCTCGGTGCCCGGCGGATAGCTCGGCGCATTGGCCGGGGTGCCCGCTGCCCATTCCGACGGGGACAGGCGAATGCCGGTCTTGTCATTGCCCCAGGTGCCTTCGGTCATCTGCGCACCCACCGGCGCGCGACCCGCGCGGATCTCGTCCATCGAAACGCGGCGGCCATCCACAGATTGGCCTGCGAGAAGTTCCGGCGCCGGAGCGCGACGACGGGCCTGCTCCTTCCTGCGCTCGGTCACATCCGGGTCGACCGGCCAGGAGGGATTGCGTTCATGTGCTTCCGCATCTTCCGGATTGCGCAGGGCAGTGGTGTCCTTCGGCACGACGAGCGTCGGCCGGTCGCGATACTCGATCGGCTCGCGGTCAATGCGCGGCAAAAGGCCGATCGAACCAAGAATCTGGCGCATGGCGATGCCATCCTGCGCGAAGGCAGGAACGGCGGGCAGCACGGTCAGCGCCGCGCCCACGAGGGCGGCGCGCAACATCAGTGTCGTCGAACGGATCCGCATCGGAACCTCTTTCTTCCACGCAAGGTCGTGGTTCTCTAGCACCGATCGCCTTTTGGCGAAAGATCGCGGCAATTACGAGGCATCCGCACGGCTGCGCAAGGTTAAGAACGGGCTCGCGACCATCAGGATCACACCAATCACGATAGCCGCATCCGCCACATTGAACACATACCAGCTGAAATCGCCCACATGGAAATGCACGAAATCGAACACCGCGCCATGCCAGATGCGATCAATCGCATTTCCGATGGCGCCACCGATGATGAGTCCGATGCCAATGGCCTCGATCCGGTTTTCCGCTCGCTTCAGCCAGAAGAACAGCACCACGGAAGCCACAAGCTTCACGCCCGTCAGAATCCAGCGGCCCGTTTCGGTCTCCTGCTGGAAGAGCCCGTAGGAAATCCCCCGGTTCCACACCACGGTGAAATCGAGGAAAGGCGTGATGTGCCACGGCCAGGTGAGGCGCAGGTTGGTGCCGAAGATGAGATACAGCTTCGTCGCCTGATCCACGAGCAACAGGACAAGCGCGACCATCAGGCCAAGCTTCACGAACGTGCCATGCGGGGTGGTGGAAGGCCCGCTCACGCGCGCGCCTTCCATTCATTCATCGCCTGCGCATCACGCGGGGTGATGTCCGGATAAGCCGGGTTGGCGGTCGCGGGGTCGAAATAGCGCCAGGAGCGGGCGCATTTCACCAAACCCTTGCTGCTGGCAAGCTGCGGCACCACGGCGACGCCCTTCACATCCGCGAGGCGGAAGGCCTCTGCCGGGCCTTCGCCCTGCGCGATCTCGAAGCCTGAGGTGATCGAGATTTCCGCCATGTCGATGCCGGCGAGGGCTGCCGCGATGGCCTCATCCGCGATGAACACCTGCGGCACGGCCTCAAGGCTCGAACCCATCCGCTTGCCCGCGCGCTCCAGTTCCAGCGCCCCGGTGACGACGCGCCGGACGTCGCGGATCATCGCCCATTTTGCAGCGAGCGTCTCATCGCGCCATGAATCCGGCACCTCGGCGAAGCCTTCCTCGTGGATCGAGCCCTCGATGCCGGGATGACGCGCAAGCCAGGCTTCCTCTGCCGTGAAGACAAGGATCGGCGCGAGCCAGCGCAGCACGCAATCACACAGGCGATCCACCACAGTCAGCGCCGCGCGGCGCTTCAGGCTGGAAGAGGGTTCACAATAGAGCGTGTCTTTCCGGATATCGAAGTAGAACGCCGAGAGATCGGTGTTCAGGAACAGCGAGAGTTCCGAAACCACGCGCTTGTAATCATATTCCGTGTAAGCCTTGCGGATGACTGGATCGAGTTCCGCGAGCCGGTGCAGCATCAGCCGCTCCAGCTCCGGCATCTCCTTCTCGGCTACCGGCTGGCCATCGAAATGCGCGAGCGCGCCGAGCATCCAGCGGATGGTGTTGCGCAGCTTGCGGTAGTTCTCGGCCATGCTCTTCAGGATTTCCGGGCCGATGCGCTGGTCATCGCCGTAATCCGAGCTTGCGACCCAGAGGCGCAGGATATCCGCCCCGGATTGCTCGATGACGCTCTGCGGTGCCGTGACGTTGCCGAGCGATTTCGACATTTTCCGGCCCTGCTCGTCGAGCGTGAAGCCGTGGGTCAGCACCACATCAAACGGTGCGCGGCCGCGCGTGCCGCAGCTCTCGAGCAGGCTCGACTGGAACCAGCCGCGATGCTGGTCCGATCCCTCGAGATACATCACGCGATCCCGCCCGCCATCGACCACGCGCTTCACGCCCGCGAGGCCGGGGAAGTTCACCGGGTCTTCCAGCGTGTAGGTGTGGGTGGAGCCGGAATCGAACCAGACGTCGAGAACGTCGGTCACCATCTCATATTGTGCAGGATCATGCCCGAAGGGTGCGAGGAAGCGCTCCTTCGCGCCATCCGCGAACCAGGCATCGGCACCTTCGGTTTCGAAGGCCCTGGCGATGGCCTCGTCCACACGCTTGTCCTGCAGCATCGCCTTCGCGTCGTGATGCACGAAGACGGTGATCGGCACGCCCCAGGCGCGCTGGCGGCTCATCACCCAATCGGGCTTGTTTTCCACCATGCCGCGGATGCGGTTCTCGCCCGAGCCCGGAACCCATTCGGTCTTGGAGATGGCGTCAAACGCCCGCTGGCGCAGCGACACCTCACCCGGAACACCTTCCACGCGGAAGGGCTTGTCCATGGCGATGAACCATTGCGGCGTATTGCGGAAAATCACCGGCTTCTTCGAGCGCCAGCTATGCGGATATTGATGCTTCAGGCGCCCGCGCGCGACCAGCGCGCCAGCGTCGATCAGCGCCTTGATGACCGCCTCGTTGGCATCCCCCTTCTCGCCCTTTTCGGTGATGACGCGCTTGCCGGTAAAGCCGGGGGCCTCGTCCGTGTAGACGCTATCATCGTCGATCGTGAAGGGGATCTTGGTGTCGATGCCGCGCGCGCGCAGATCCTGCTGGACATCAGCGCGGGTCCAGATCTCGAAGTCCTCGCGGCCATGGCTGGGTGCCGTGTGCACGAAGCCCGTGCCCGCATCATCGGTGACATGATCGCCATCGAGGAGGGGGACATCGAAAGTGTAGCCGAGCGAGGCGAGCGGGTGGGAGCAGGTCGTCATGGCAAGTTGCACCGGCGAAACATTGTCTCGCTTCAGCAAAGAAATTTTCGCGGATTGCCCTACTAATTCGGCCAACCTGTCCGCCAAAACATAGAACTCGCCGGGTTTTGGGCCGAAGTCGCGCTCATTTGCAGTCACTTCATAAAGCCCGTAGGAGATCTTCGACGAGAAAGATATCGCTCTATTGCCTGGAAGGGTCCAAGGTGTAGTTGTCCAAATGATTACCGCGGCATTTTCATACCGGCTCTGCTTACCATCATAGGTTGAGTCAACCTGATATAGACCTTTGAACTCCTTCACCGGAAACTTCACCCACACCATGTCGCTCTGGTGGTCGTGATATTCGATCTCGGCTTCGGCCAGCGCGGTTTTCTCCACCACGCTCCACATCACGGGCTTGGAGCCGCGATAGAGCAGGCCGTTATCCTTGAACTTCATGATCTCGCGGGCGATCTGCGCTTCCGCGGGGAAAGTCATGGTCTGGTAGGGATTGTCCCAGTCGCCGGTGATGCCGAGCCGCTTGAATTCGCCGCGCTGCACGTTCAGCCAATGCGTGGCATAGGCCCGGCACTCGGCGCGGAAGGCGTTGATGGCGGCACCCGAGGTGAGTTCCGGCTTCGCCTTGCCCTTCGCGCGATATTCCTCCTCGATCTTCCATTCGATCGGAAGACCGTGGCAATCCCAGCCCGGCACATAGTTGGAATCGAAGCCGAGCATGCTCTGCGAGCGCGTGACCAAATCCTTCAGGATCTTGTTCAGCGCATGCCCGATATGGATGTTGCCGTTCGCATAGGGCGGGCCATCATGCAGCACGAATTTCGGCTTGCCCGCGGCAGCCTTGCGGATGCGGGCATAGAGGTCGATCTCGGCCCAGCGCTTCAGGATTTCCGGCTCCTTCTGCGGCAGGCCCGCGCGCATGGGGAAGGGCGTTTCAGGCAGAAAGAGGGTCTGGGAGTAGTCGAACGGGGCGTTCTCGGCGCTCATGGCAGCTCACGACAAGGCTGGAAGAAACAAGCAGGTGGGCGAACAGAAACCGGTCGCATCTCGCGCTTAGCGCGGGGCGACCGGGGTCGTAATTCGCATCGTGGTCCGACCAACGCTCGTCATGCTTCGGCCTATAGCAAGCGGCGCGCTTCACGCAAAGCGCTATTGCTGCGCAAGAATCCGCCGCGCCTCGGCCTGATCGGCATCCATCTGGCGGATGAGCGCCTCCAGGCTGTCGAAGCGCGCTTCCCCACGCAGGAAAGCCTCGAACGACACGGTCACTCGCTTGCCGTAGAGGTCACCGGTGAAGTCGATCACGAAGACTTCCAGCAGGGGCGCGCCATTGTCGAACATCGGGCGGCGGCCAAAGCTCGCGACACCTGCGCGGGGTTCGCCGTCAATCTCGATCCGCACGGCATAAATCCCGTGACGCAGGCCATTGCCGGGATGAAGCGCGATATTCGCGGTGGGATAACCGAGTTCACGGCCCCGTTTTGCACCATGGATGACTTCGCCGGAGACGGCATAACTATAGCCGAGCATGCGATTGGCGGTTGCAAGGTCGCCCTCAGCCAGAGACGCGCGGATCGCACTGGAAGAGACAATCGCGCCGGCTTCATCGCGATAGGATTCCACAAAATGCACGGCAAAGCCGTATCTCCGGCCAGCTTCGACGAGGAATTCCGGCGTGCCCTGCCGCCCTTTGCCGAAATGGAAATCCTGCCCCACCACCACGGCGGCCACATTCAGGCGCTCAACGAGAAGGTGTTGCACGAAAGCTTCCGCAGACGTGGCAGCCAGCTCCGCATCGAATGCGATGAGGGCCAGAGCCTCGAAGCCGATGGCCGCGAGCCGCGCCGCGCGATCCTCTGCCAATGTAAGCCGGAAAAGCGGCGGCTGCGGCTGGAAAAACGCACGCGGATGCGGCTCGAAGGTCAGCGCCGTGACTGGCCCGGCACCGGGAAGGCTGTCGCGCAGCGTGTGCGCCGTTTGTGCGACCGCACGATGGCCTCGATGCGCGCCATCGAAATTGCCAATCGCAATCACCGGGCGCAGAACGTCGTCGCCAGGATTTTTGAGGGAAATCAGCCGGATCGCGGGGCGGGCTGCCAAAGTTTCAGTCATCATTATCCAGTCGAGCAGGTGCAAAGCCACGATCGGTGCCAAAAGCATCGCAAATTTGGTTCGCAGTTGAACCGCATTAACATAATCGCAAGAGGCCGCGACATAGTGTTCATGCCGATGGGTTCTCAACTCCAGGTTCAAAGGACAGGAGAAGCCTCCGCTGTTGGTTCCGGCATGGACCACCGGCGGATCGCCTCAGGTGGAGTAAAACATGGCTTTCGATGCAGGCACGTCCATTCTCGTTGTGGATGATTATCAGACGATGGTCCGGATTATCCGGAATCTTCTGAAACAGCTCGGTTTCGAGAATGTCGACGAAGCGTCCGACGGGTCCGAAGCGCTCGCGAAGATGCGCGAGAAGCGTTACGGCCTGATCATCTCGGACTGGAACATGCAGCCGATGACGGGCTACGAATTGTTGAAGCAGGTGCGTGCGGATCGCGATCTGCATTCGACGCCGTTCATCATGGTGACCGCGGAATCGAAGACGGAAAACGTCATCGCCGCCAAGCGCGCCGGCGTGAACAACTACATCGTGAAGCCGTTCAACGCCCAGACGTTGAAGGCCAAGATCGACGCGGTTTCCGCCTCGACCTGACCCCACGATCTCCCTCTGGTATCAATCGACAAGGCTGACCATGCAAAAGGTCGGCCTTTGTCGCGTTTCGGCGGCCAGATTCTCCAGCGCTTCCAGGCTGTAAGTCTCGCCATCGAGTCCGATCTGATGGCCATGGATGCCTGCAAGCGTCATGATCACGTCGTGTCCCTCGGCATTGGCTCCGGCGATATCCGTGCGGAAGGCATCGCCGATGCAGAGCACACGGTTCAGCGCCAGCGGACGGCCAAGCGCCGCTTCGAGCGCGCGGCGTGCTCGCTCGTAAACCAGCGGCTTCGGCTTGCCGACCCAGATCACCGGACCACCCATCGTCTCATAGAGATCCGCGATCGCCCCTGCGCAGGGGATGAGGCGATCACCGCGCTCCACGATCAGATCGGGGTTCGCGCAATAAAGCCTTAGACGGCGGGCCAGAGCGGCTTCGAGCATCGGGCGATATTGCTCGGCAGTCTCGGTTTCATCATCGAACAGGCCGGTGCAGAGCAGCAGATCAGCCGATTCCAGCGGGGCCGGTTTCGCGGCGAGGCCCTGATAGAGCCCGGCATCGCGCTCCGGACCGATATGGAAGAAGGTCTTTGCACCTTCCGCTTCCAGAAGGTCGCGCGTCACGCCTCCGGAAGAGACGAGCGCGTCATAGCAAGGTTCGACCACTCCGAAATCGCGCAGTTGCTCGGCCACGAGATGCGGCAGGCGCGGCGAATTCGTGAGAAGTGCGACCGGCTTCCCCGCGCGGCGAGCGGCGGCCAGAGCCTGCTGGGCGCCGGCAGTCGCGATCACGCCGTTATGCAGCACGCCCCAGACATCGGAGATGATCGCGTCGTAATTCCCGAGAACATCGGAAAGGCGCTGGATCGGCTGGATGCGGGCAGATGGGATACGGGCGGACATGGTGTGAGCGGAACCTTTGGGAGGGAGCAGGCAACAGCCCGCTCGCTAACGGCTCGCCCACCGCGAAACAACCCCTGATCTCGGGATGGCTCAGGCGCGGCGCGCGAGTTCGCGGAGGCCGCGACGCTCATTGCCGACGGCCTCGGGGCTCCGGGCGAGGGTGTTCTGCGCCATCGGCGCATCATCCAGCGCTTCGGGACGCACAGCCTGCGGCGGCGCAAAAGCGTTGCCCTGCGCATAGGCGATGTTGAAATCGATGAGTTCCGCGACAGTCGCTTCGTCGTTCACGCCCTCGATCAGCAGCGAGATCTGCCGACGACCAAGCAGAGCGGCGAAATCGGCGGCGGCAACCTCGAGGGTCTGTTCCTCGCTGTGGCTGGCGGCGATCAGGCGGGCGGCATCCATGCGCATCCAGCGCACATTTGATTGCTGCAGGCGCGGAAGCTCGAAGCTGTAATCAGTGACTTCGCGCACCATGAAGCGGAAGCCCATCTCGGCCAGCTGGCGAAGTGCTTCGTTCTCGACCGCAATCGCCTTCTTGAAGAAGCGCTGCGGGAGCGAGAGCACGATGCGGCGCGGCGCATTCGGTGCATCCGCCACCAGCGCGCGGAGTTCATCGAAGGCCGGCTCGCTGAGGAGATAGCGCTGCGACAGGTCTGCCACGAGGGTCACGTCGCGCTGGCGCTGCTCGAACATACGCGCGAGACGAATGGTCTGCACCATCAGCTTGCGATCGAAGGAGAGCTGGTGACCGACATGTTCAACCGCGAGGCGGATTTCGCTGGTGGGAATGCGCGGGTCGCAGCCATCCGGGCGCAGGCTCACCTCATAAGCGCGAGTCTTGCGCTGCGGCAGGCTCACAATGCGCTGCAGATAGAGCTCAAACCGGTCCGCCGCGATGGCAGCAGCCACGAGCTGGCGCACTGCACGCGGCGGCTCACCGAAATTCGAGAAATCCGGAACGCCGGGAATTTCCCGCAGGGCGGGGGCGGAAATGGCCGGTTCCGGCGCGATCTCGCGGGTCGCGACCACAGGAGCCGCGGGCGCAACCGGAGCAGGCGGCGTGCTGGCCCAGACCGGCATGGCCACGGAAGGACGGGCAACGCCTTCCCGCCGGATCGTCGCAACCTCGCCTTCCACCTGCTCGGTGCGGCGATCAAGTTCGGCCATTTCATCGGCGATATCACGCACGATTTCGCTGAGGGCTGCCCATTCCGCGCTATGATCGGGGGCGGGAGCGGTTTCGTGCTGGACAACGGCGTCGCGCATTTCGCGGGTCATGCGGGCGAGCATCGCGGCCTGCTGGCGGGTGGTTTCGAGGTGATCGCGCAGCAGCGACAATTCCTGCTGCACCACCTGGCCGCTGGAGCGCAGGACAAAGGCGCAAACGGTCACAGCCGCGGCAAGAGCCGCGACCACGAGCACCAGCAGATCGTTCCGCTGTGCGACAAAGGTGAGGCCGGCGGCTGCAACCGCGACCGTTAACACCATCAGGAGAGACCGAAAATTCATCGGAACGCGCGCGCCCCAGCACAACGAATCACATGCGTCCAACCTATTGATTCGAGATGGCGCTGGCGAGGGCTTCACCTATGAACGGGCTGTGGAAAGCACCCTCCTGCTGCAATTTTTTTTCTCACACCGCTCTTTTGGAACGGCAAGCGACCGGGATACGAAGGAAGGCTGTTTGCCGAGAGGATTTCAACCATGCCGAGAGCCATCAATCCGCGCGGCATCGCGCCTCCGGGATCACGCTACGCCCATGGCGTGGTGCATTCGGCCCGGGCGCGCCGGCTGGTAATCTCGGGGCAGGTCGGGCAGCGGCTCGACGGCTCCGTGCCGGACGACCTCTCCGAGCAGATGGAGGCCGCCTGGGACAACATCACCGCCATTCTTGCAGAGGCGGGAATGAGTGTAACGGATATCGTGAAGATCAGCGCCTTCACCACCGTTCCGGGTTCCGTGGCGATGTATCGCAGTATCCGCGACCGGCGGCTCGGCGGGCACCTCTGTGCCGCGACCTATCTCGAAGTGGCGGGTTTGGCCGCGCCCCATCTGTTGTTCGAAATCGAGGCGGAAGCGGTCTGCGAGGAGCCGGATCAGGCCTTTCTCGAACTTCCACAATCGGATGAGGATTTTGCGCTTTCCCCCGCGCCAGCGCCGGGGGCACGCGCGAAACGGTGAATGTCACGCCGGAAGGCACTAATGCCCGCGAGAAATTGCAGCGCTTGCTCGCGAAAGCGGGGTTGTGTCCGGCGCTAGGCGGCGTATCCTCCCTGTCAACCAAGCCTGACGGGGGAGACGAGACATGCCGAAATCCAGCGCAGCGACGCCGATCACAACCTACTCGCAGCCGAACGACCTTGAGGCATTCTGGATGCCCTTCACGGCCGAGCGCGCGTTCAAGAAGAACCCGCGCATCGTCTCCCGCTCGAAGGACATGCACTACTTCACATATGACGGTCGCGCGATCATGGACACGACCGCCGGCCTCTGGTGCTGCAATGCCGGCCATAACCGCGATCCCATCGTGGAGGCCATCAAGGCGCAGGCTGAAACGCTGGATTACTCGCCGCCGTTCCAGTTCGCGCATCCCCTCGGTTTTCAGCTAGCCTCGCGCATTGCCTCGATGGCACCGGGCGATCTCGATCACGTCTTCTTCGTCAATTCCGGTTCCGAAGCGGTCGATACCGCGCTGAAGATGGCCATCGGCTATTTCCAGGCGAAGGGCGAGGGCAATCGCTGCCGCCTCATCGGGCGCGAGCGCGGTTATCATGGCATCGGCTTCGGCGGCATCTCGGTGGGCGGCATGGTCGCGAACCGCAAGGCCTTCGCCACGCAGCTCTTGCCGCATGTCGACCACCTGCCGCATACCTACAATCGTGCCGAGCAGGCCTTCACCAAGGGCGAGCCGGAATGGGGCGCGCATCTCGCGGATGATCTCGAGCGCATCGTCGCCCTGCACGATGCCTCGACCATCGCGGCGGTGATCGTGGAGCCGATGGCTGGCTCGACGGGCGTGCTGCCGCCGCCCAAGGGCTATCTCAAGCGTCTGCGCGACATCTGCGACAAATACGGCATCCTCCTCATCTTCGACGAAGTGATTTCCGGCTTCGGCCGCCTCGGCAGCTCGTTCGCGGCCGAGCGCTATGGCGTCACGCCGGATCTCATCACCTTCGCGAAGGGCGTGACCTCCGGCACCGTGCCGATGGGTGGCGTGATTGCGCGCAAGCACATCCACGATGCCTTCATGAAGGGCCCGGAGCATATGGTGGAGTTCTTCCACGGCTATACCTACTCCGCGCACCCGCTCGCCTGCGCGGCGGCGATGGCGACCCTCGATGTCTATCGCGACGAGCAGCTTTTCGAACGCGCCAAGAAGCTTGAGCCCCTCTGGGCCGATGCGATCCAATCGCTGAAGGGCCTGCCGAACGTGCTGGATATCCGCACGGTGGGCCTTACCGCGGCGATCGACCTTGCCTCCATGCCCGATGCTTTCGGCAAGCGCGCCTACACGGCCATGCATCGCGGTTTCGAGGATTACGGCTTCATGGTGCGCAACACTGGCGAGACGCTGGCGCTCACCCCGCCGCTCATCATTTCGGAAGCGCAGATCGATGAAACCGTCGACAAGCTGGGCCAGCTCATCCGCGCCGTGGCGTGACGACGGATCGGGCATTTCTGCAATCGGAGCTTTGCTTCGATTGCAGAATTTCCAAACCTGTCCTTCAGCCCTAGAATACGGTTCATGAATCGCCCGGATTGCTTGCAGCAGGCTTTCAACCGCTTCGGTGTCACCATCAGTGGCGCCGAAATCGCCGATGTTGCCGGGCATGCCCCGCATGAGGCGATCCTTGTGCTGCTCGCCAATCGCGAGATCGCCGCGCGCTTCGATGCCGCGCATGGCCGCCCACCGGAAGAGGCGGATCTCGAAGCCTTGCTCGAAGTTTACGAGGCCGCCGCGCGGAAGGCGTGACAAGAGCCGCGCACGGGGCTAAAGCCCCGCTTCATGAGCACCGAAACGCCGAAATCCACCCGCACCGAAGCCCGCAAGCCCCGTGGCCTGCCCGATCGTTCGCCCGCCGATATCCGCGCGACGAACGAGATGATGCGCGTGATACAGCGCGTCTACGAGCTCTACGGTTTTGAGCCGGTGGAAACGCCGTTCCTTGAATACACCGATGCCCTCGGCAAGTTCCTGCCCGATCAGGACAGGCCCAATGCCGGCGTCTTCTCGCTGCGCGATGACGACGAGCAATGGATGAGCCTGCGCTACGATCTCACCGCGCCGCTCGCCCGCTATTGCGCTGAAAACTGGCAAAACCTGCCGAAACCCTATCGCAGCTATCGCGCCGGCTGGGTGTTCCGCAACGAGAAGCCGGGCCCCGGCCGCTTCCGCCAGTTCATGCAGTTCGATGCGGATACGGTGGGTGCGGGTTCTGTCGCCGCCGATGCCGAGATCTGCATGATGGCGGCGGATACGCTGGAGGCCTTGGGTATTGGCAAAGGCCAGTATGTCATCAAGGTCAACAACCGGAAGATTCTAGATGGCGTCATGGAAGCGCTGGGAATTGATGACAGCCAAAAGCTTACCGTGCTGCGGGCGATCGATAAGGCCGATAAATTCGACCGCGGTGAAATTTCAAAGCTTCTGGGAGCGGGACGGTGGGATGGCGGAGAAATCGGAAAAGGCGACTTCACAAAGGGCGCTGGCCTAAATGAACGCCAAATCACCGCAATTTTTGGTTTGATGGACCTTAAGGCTAGCCACCAACTGTTTGAGGACGGCACCTATGCCATGAAGCATGCGGAGGCCTTGCCATTTGCAGTCAATGAGACTTTCTTGAGCGGCATTGCTGAATTGCGCGACATGGGAAATCTGTTCGACAAAGCAGGATACCACTCGGACAGAATCCTGATTGACCCCTCAGTCGTCCGCGGGCTTGAATACTACACCGGGCCGGTTTTCGAGGCTGAACTTACGTTTTCCATTCCCGGAGAAGATGGCCGGCCCATCCGCTTTGGCTCGGTGGGCGGTGGCGGGCGCTATGATGGCTTGGTCTCACGCTTCCTCGATGAAACCGTGCCGGCCACGGGCTTCTCCATCGGCGTCTCGCGCCTGCGCGCGGCACTCGACAAGCTTGCGGAAATGCGTGGCGAGAAGACCGGCGAAGTCGAAGGCCCGGTCATCGTGCTCGCGATGGACAAGACCCCCGAAGCCATGGCGAGCTACCAGCAGATCGTGGCCGGTCTTCGCGCGGCGGGCATTCCTTCGGAAATCTATCTCGGTTCCGCCGGCATGAAGGCGCAGCTGAAATATGCCGATCGCCGCAACGCCCGCGTGGCTTTGATCCAGGGCTCCAACGAGCGCGACAAGGGCGAGGTCCAAGTGAAGGACCTCATCCTCGGCGCGACACTCACGGACATCAAGGATCGCACCGAATACCTCGCGAAGCAGGCCGAGGCGCAATTCGCCGTGCCGGTTTCCGATGTTGTGGCGAAGGTGCGCGAGGTTCTCGCGCGGCATCGCTGAGCCACAGGTGTCATTCCCGACGGTCCGCAGGACCGGGCGGGAATCCATGCCTTCTGCGCGACATTGTGGAATCCCGCTCGCGGCTTTCGCCGCGTCCGGAATGACAGGAACACACCAAAACGATTCATCCCGTTTCGAACTTGTCGTCGCCTTGTCGCGCGCGCGCTGGTAGAAGCGGGGCGAAAACCGAGCTTTGGGGATGGTGATGGACCAGCGGCGAAACTCTGGCGCAACGCGCCTCGCGCGCGGCGCTCTGGCTGAAAACGGCGCGAATGCGCTGGGCGCGCGGCTGCTCGCGCGCTTTGCCCGCGTGGGCTATGCGGCTTCCGATGTGCCGGTTCTCCAGCCCGCCGAGCCGTTTCTGGAACTCTCCGGCGAGGATATTCGCCGCCGCCTGTTCGTCACCTCCGATGACGAGGGCGAGGAATTGTGCCTCCGCCCCGAATTCACCATTCCCGCCGCGCTTGCCTATCTGAAATCGGGTATCGTCGGCCGTAGGGCCGATCTCGCCTTCCTTGGCCCCGTTTTCCGCCAGCGCCCCGGCGAGAATGCCGAATTCTGGCAGTTCAGCGCCGAGTCTCTCGGGCGCAGTGATCGCGAGGCGGCCGATGCCGATCTCCTCGCGGAGGTGCATGGTGCTGTAACGGAGGAAATCGGCGCGGATGGCCTCACCCTTCGCGTGGGTGATCTCGCGCTGTTCGCGCGCCTCATCGAAACGCTCAACCTCTCGCCCGTTCTGGCGCGTCGCCTGAGCCTCGCTCTGGGCGAAGGCCGGATTGATGCCCAGCTGGAGGCGCCGCTCGCCGGTGCGAAGCCCGAGGCGAGGGGCCTCACGCGCTATTCCGGCGTGCTCGACGCCCTGAAGGATGCCGATCCGCGCGAGGCCAAGGCCTTCGTGAAGGATCTGCTCTCGCTCGCGGGCATTTCCGCCGTGGGCGGGCGCTCGGCGGAGGATATCGCGAGCCGCTTCCTGGATCGCGCGCGCGAGGATGCGCAGGCACTCGGCGAGGAGCAGAAGGCCGTTCTCAAGCGCTTCCTCGCGATTTCCGGCGAGCCCGATCATGTCTCGCGCGAAGTGCGGGCGCTGGCGGACGAGGCGGGTCTCGATCTCGCGGCCGTGCTCGACCGTTTCGAGACACGCACGGGCTTTCTGGAGGCGCGGGGCTTTACCCTCGGCAAGGTCCAGGCCTCGGCCGGTTTCGCGCGCAATCTCGATTACTATTCCGGTTTCGTGTTTGAACTCCGGCGCGCGGGTGCGGATCGCCCTGTGGCGGCGGGTGGTCGTTATGACCGGCTCTTCGAGCGCCTCGGGCATGCGGTGCCGGCCATCGGTGCGGCGATCTGGCTCGAACGCCTTGCGGGAGACGCAGCATGAGCAATCCGCTTATCATCGGCCTGCCTTCCAAGGGGCGGCTTCAGGAAAACGCCTTCGCCTTCTTCGCGAAAGCCGGACTCAACGTGAGCCAGGCGCGCGGCGCACGCGATTATCGTGGCGCGATTTCCGGCCTGGAGGGCGTGGAGATCGCCTTCCTCTCGGCGAGCGAGATCGTTGCGGAAATTGCGCGCGGCTCGGTGCATTTCGGCCTTACGGGCGCGGATCTCATCGAGGAGGCACTGCCTGATCCCAAGGCCAAGGTGGAAATGCTGGTGCCCTTGGGCTTCGGTTTCGCGAATGTCGTGGTCGCTGTGCCGCAGGCCTGGATCGACGTGCATGCCATGGCGGATATCGAGGATGTCGCGGCCGGTTTCCGGCACGACAAGGGGCGCCGCCTCCGCGTGGCGACGAAATACATCAATCTCACGCGGCGTTTCTTTAAACGGCATGGCATCGCGGATTACCGGATCGTCGAAAGCCTCGGCGCCACGGAAGGCGCGCCGGCGGCGGGTACGGCGGATTGTATCGTGGATATCACCACTACGGGCTCCACGCTGAACGCCAATGCGCTGAAGGTGCTGGATGACGGCATCATGCTTAAATCCGAGGCGTGGCTCGTCGCGAGCCGCGTCGCGAACTGGGATGCCGGGCATCGCGAGGCCGCGCGGCAGGTGCTCGCGCGCATCCATGCGGAGAAGGAAGCTTCGACGCGGCGCGAGCTTCGCGCTTTCCTCGAAGGGGGCGTGCCGGAGGCGCTGAGCCGCGACATTACGGAAGCCGGCGGGGAGATTCTGCTCGATGGCGGGGCGGGAATCGTGAGCCTGCTCGTGCCCAAGGGCAATGTGCCGCACCTCGCGGATAAGCTGGTCGCGGCGGGTGCGCGGCGCGTGCTCGTGGCCTCGCCGGAATATGCGTTCAGCCCGGAAAACCCGCTTTTTGATCGGCTTTCCGCAGCACTTCCGCCGGAAGCGGCGAACGACGCGGCCTGATCGGCCCATTTTTTCAAGACAGGCCCTGAAAAAGGAAGAGGCCGCCAGGGGGATTGGCGGCCTCAAATGGGTTGGCGAATCGGGGGAATGTTTCGCAAGACCCTGCGGCTCATCACCGCACTTTTCTTTACGTGCCGCCCTAAAGGTGGATCACTCTTGCCCCAATAATTTTTAGGCCATCGCGCCGCTGGTTTCGCGCGGGCTGTAAAGACCGTCCTCACCCTTCTTCAATTCTATCCGCCGGTCATGGATGCCGATGAGGCTGGAGCGGTGACCGATCGAGACCAAGGTGGTCTGCGGCAGCGCTTCGCGCAGGGCACCATAGATCGCCGCCTCCAGGCCCTCATCCAGCGCCGAGGTCGCCTCGTCGAGGAAAAGCCAGCCCGGCCGCGCGAGAATGGCGCGCGCCACCGCAAGGCGCTGCTGCTCGCCCCCGGAAAGCACTTGAGACCAGTTCGTGGCCTCATCCAGCCGCCCGAGGAGATGCGTGAGATGCACGCGCGTGAGGGCATCGCGGATGGCCTCGTCGCTGAAGCTGCCTTCGTCGGCGGGATAGCTCACCGCCTGCCGCAATGGGCCGATGGGAATGTAGGGCCGCTGCGGCAGCAGCATGATCGCGCCCTCGGATGGCAGGTCGATGCGACCATCGCCGAAGGGCCAGATGCCAGCAATGGCCCGGAAAAGCGTGGATTTGCCCGAGCCCGAGGGGCCGGTGAGCAGGGTGCGCTCGCCTGCGCGTATCGTGAGATCGTTCACGGCGAGCATCGGCTGGCCCGAGGGAAGCGCGAGTTTCAGTGTAGGAATCGCGAGCACTTTGCTGCCATTCGGCGCGCTCGCAATCTTCGAGGCGTTCTGCGCTGCATGGGCCTTTTCGATGGAATCCTCAAAGCCGTTGAGGCGATCCACGACGGCCTTGAAATCCGCGAGCGTCGAATAGCGGTCGATGAAGAAGGAGAGGGCCGCATCGACCCGCGCGAAGGCAGAGGCCGTCTGCATCATCACGCCGAGTGTCACCTTCCCAGCAAAGTAGAACGGCGCGAGGATGACGATGGGAATCACACTGTTCGCCATGCCGTAGAAGCTCGTGAAGGCATTCAGCCATTTCTGGACCTGAACGATCTCCATGAAGTTCTTCGCCACCTGCCGGAAACGCGCCGCGAGGCCGGATTTCTCGGTCTTCTCACCGCCCAGAAGCGCGATCGGCTCGTTGTATTCGCGCAGGCGTGCGAGCATGTAGCGGAAATTCGCCTCGTATTTTTCCTGCTCGAAATTCAGCGGAATGAGCCGGCGGCCGATGAAATGCGTGATGATCGTGCCGATGGCCGCATAGACCAGCGCGATCCAGAACAGCATGCCGGGAATGGTCGTTTCCGTGCCCGGCAGGGGCAGGTTGGCCGAGAGACCCCAGAGAATGACCGAGAAGGACACCAGCGAGGAAATCTGCTGGATCATCTGGATGGTCAGCGAATAGGTGGTCTGGACGTATTTGTTCACATCCTCCTGGATGCGCTGGTCCGGGTTGTCGATGCCGCCGGAGAATTGCAGGCGGTAATGCGTGCCGTCATCCAGCCAGCGCGCGGTGAGGCGCTGCGTGAGCCATTCGCGCCAGCGGATCTTGAACACCGAAACGAGCACCAGCTCGATGATGTTCGAAAGGATCAGCACCGTGACGATGGGAATCCAGATCACCGCGAGCTGGCGCCAGAACTCGGCTTCGTTCTTGTTCTGGATGGCATCATAGAACTCGCGGTTCCACTGGTTTAGCCGCACCGTGATGCCGACCTGCGCGAGATTGATGATGATGATGATGCCGAGCAGCATATAGGCGATCCAGCGCTCGCGCGCGGTGATCGCGCCGAAGGGCCAGAGGGTGATGGTGCCCTTGTCGCCGGTCTCGAAATAGGCATTCGCGACCGAAAGCACGCGCTTCGTCACCGGAATCCGGTGCAGCAGAATCGCCAGCAGGCCGAAGGCGGCGGAGGTCAGCGCCGTCAGCGGCGGAATTTGCGCCA